>Ga0154020_10010061_pt1 | contig 10845 bp, 8 predicted proteins | sample Klosneuvirus_201_FD_109709 | JGI IMG/M metagenome (GOLD analysis project Ga0154020, IMG submission 109709) | Active sludge microbial communities from wastewater, Klosterneuburg, Austria - Klosneuvirus_20160825_MG | ecosystem: Engineered > WWTP > Aerobic digester > Activated sludge | place...
AGGCAACTCACTCAAAAAGCCTGTGAGGCTTGCTTGCTGGAACGCCGAAGAGAGGGCGAAGCTTTGCAGGGAGAGCTCATGAATCTACTTCAGCGCTTAGACAGTGTGGTTCAGCAGATGATGGGAATGACGACGGAGATCAATCATCAGTTGCGCGAAAAGATGGAATCACGATTAAGGTCTCGCTGGCAGGAATTATCCATGGATCAGCAGCGTTTTCAACAAGAGTTAGCTCTGTTGTGGGATAAGGCTGATATCACTGAAGAGCTTGGACGTCTTAAGGAGCATATTACTCATTATCGAAACTTGCTGACGGGGGAGGAGTCCCAAGGGAAAAAGCTTGATTTTTACACTCAGGAGTTATTGAGGGAAGTAAACACAATAGGGTCCAAATCCCCACTGGCCCCATTGACTCATTTGGTAGTCACCGCTAAAACAGAGATAGAGAAGCTTCGAGAGCAGGTTCAAAATATTGAATGAGTCTAGCGACTTCTCAAACAGTTTCTATGAGAACAAATATTGCTCCTTTGATTAGATACTATTTGGGGAAGACTCGGGTGATGGCGAGTGTGGAAAAAATTGTTTGCAGTCGTTTAAGATGGTTTTTCTATTATTCATAGATTTTATTTGATTAATATTGAGTCCCAACTCTAATAATTCCGATTTAAACTTTTCACGAGCCGATGGTTTCCCTTTGTTATCTAAACAGGAATCAATTTCGGGGTCCAAAAGAGTAGTGCCATTGGAGCATTTACAGCTCTCCGCACTACCTCTTTTAAAATAGGTGCCCAATTGCATTTTGCAAACAGCTTGAAAATTGGCTTCAAAAAGAAAAGCGGGTGGCCACGCTGAATTATTGTCATGGGATTGAGCGACTCTACAAATTTCATTATTAATTTTCCAGACATAAGGGCTTTGCCAGTCACTACTTTGTTTGGGGTAGCTGGTGGAGATCATTTCGATCACACATTTTTTTGTATTCATTACAAATTGCTTTGGATGTTGCCAATGGAGAGACTTCGCTTTGTTGTCACTGAAAACCAGAGCTTCGGTGACTTGCCCTGCTTTGGATAAAATCCATACGGTTTGAGTTTCATTGATTGAATAGGTTTCAAAGGTATCGAAGTCGCCATAGCTTCGTGCAGAAACATATTTCAAAAACTCTTTTGAATGTTTAATGCCTTTATAGGACTCACCTAACTCTGACAGGGCTTTTTCTTGGGCCTCCTGACTTTTACGCAACGAGGCTCGAAATTTGTTGTTTTTTTCGGATCTAACTTCGTCACAAAGAGTGCTCTTGTCAAAGCTTCTACTATCCGTTCTTTTTGAGACCATGCTTTGGATAAGACTTTCAAGTCCCGGGTTTATAGTTCGATTGATTTCTTTTAAGCATCTTAAAATTGGTGAATAAGAATTTGCCAATTGAGTAAGTTCAGAATGGACTTGGTTTATGGCCTCCCGCTGTTGATCTCTTTTCTTTGTAAGCTCAGCTAACTGAGGCCCAGTGGTATAATTGTTTTCATCGGATGGAGTAGCGGCATCTATTTCAAGTTGTAGTTGATATAGCTGCATTTCTAAATCTAAAGATTTTTGAGCCTTGTTAGTCATGAGAGTTAATTGTTTCAGAAGCTCCTGCTCTTTTTCACCAATTGGCAGATTCTCGGCAAGTGTAGTTGAATTTGCGGATTTTATTTGGTTAAAATTAATAGGTAATGATTTTTTTGGGGTTCCAGAAGGGTAGGGGGTAAAGATTTTTTGAAACTCTTCTTTTAAAAAGTTTGCTTTACAGGTAGCGTCGGCAGAGAAGGCAAAATGAGGATTAAGGATTAATGCCGACAGGATTAAGATTAATGAATTCATTTTTACCATAATAACCTTACCTTTCTAGAGTCAGTTATCAGTGTAGGGTTGGCAGAGATAATAGGCAAAATAAAAACATCTCAGAGTCCAAACCTGTTCAAAAGAGGTGAGTTTAAATGACTTTGCTGCTGTTGCATTGGAAGAATATTCGGCGATTTTTATGATACAGACTGGGAAACAGTACTTAGAGCTTGCTCAGCAATTCTGCCCCATTGACTCATTTGGTAGTCACCGCTAAAACAGAGATAGAGAAGCTTCGAGAGCAGGTTCAAAATATTGAATGAAAACACGAATGATTTTAGTGGCGGCCCCTAGCGGCGCCGGAAAAAGTAGTTTAGTCGATCGAGTCGTCAAGGAAATCCCTGTTCTTGAGGATGTGATTACCTATACAACACGAGCCATGCGCCATCATGAGGTTCAAGGGCATCCCTATCACTTTATTGCGGAAGAAGACTTTCAAACTAAGATTCAATCCCATTTCTTTGTTGAATGGGCTAAGGTGCACACAAGTTTTTACGGCACATCGATGGAGTCATTGGAGTCGGCCTGGGGACGGAATAAAGTGGTCATCATGGATTTAGATATTCAAGGAGTGCGAACTTTTAAACAAAAACTCCCCGAAGGGCTTAAAACTATTTTTATTCTTCCACCCTCTCTAGAGGAGTTACGACGGAGGATTGTGGCTCGGGATAAGGTGGTTCCGGCGGATTTAGAGGTTCGAATGAAAAATGCGGCCATCGAAATGGCGGAATCTGTGCATTTTGATTATAAAGTGGTCAATGCCGACTTTGAAGAATCTTATAACAAGTTTAAAAAATTAATTGAAGAAATTCTAAGACTTAGGTAGTGTGGTAGGCTTGTCGGATTCCGTCGACGAACTTTTAAATCATTGGAGGCAGGATGGCACGCGTTACAGTTGAAGATTGTTTAGAGCAAGTCCCTAATCGTTTTGCGTTAGTATTACTTGTGGCAAGACGAGCTAAACAGTTGATGAAGGGTGCTGAGATGACCCTAGGCCTAAGAAATAATAAGTTTGTGGTGGGATCTTTGCGTGAAGTAGCTGCTGGAAACGTCAAGTTTGAGTACTACACGGAAAATGGAACGCCTGAGGAACAAATTCAAAAAGAATTAAATAAGTAGATTCTGCTGACACTCCCACTCTTTTCAGAGAGCAAGTGATGGCCTCATATCCTGCGGCGCCAGAATGAGGTCTTAAAACGCGAGCTGGATTTTGAGTTTGTTGATGATAGGCGTTAATAAGTTTACAAAGCCCAAAAAAATAAAAAATATTTAAAAATAGATAATGTTTATTAGGATTTATCCCGATAGGATAGGAAATTCTGTAGCCTGAGTGAGGACGGATGACCTCGGATTCATTATTTGAAGAGAGCAGTATTAGCGAAAAACCTTTGAAGAGTGTGGATGACCTATTAGAGAAGGTTCGACGGTATTTCCCTAATGCCGATCTTCATTTGCTTGAAAAGGCCTATCGTTTTAGCGAAAAAGCTCATTCTGGACAAATCAGGCGTTCTGGAGAGCCCTATATCTTTCATCCCCTTTCTGTTGCAGGAATTTTAGCTGATCTTCGCTTAGATTTAGCCTCTATTGCCACCGGACTTTTACATGATGTCGTTGAGGATACGAGCATTACCATTGATGAGATTCGCACTGAGTTTGGAGATGTGGTCGCTCAACTTGTGGATGGAGTGACAAAGATCTCTAAAATGAATTTTAGGAACACCCATGAAAAGCAAGGTGAGAATATTCGAAAAATGATTGTAGCCATGGGTAAGGACGTCAGAGTGCTCCTTGTTAAATTGGCCGATCGTCTTCACAATATGCGCACCCTCAATCATATGCCCTACGAAAAACAAGCAAGGATCGCTCAAGAAACTCTGGATATTTACGCTCCTTTGGCAGGAAGAATGGGGATCTCGAGTCTCAAGATTGAATTGGAAGACTTGAGCTTTCGCTACTATCGTCCCGACAAATACTATGAAATTGCCCAGAAGATTCAAAAGCAAAAAAAAGAACGTCATCATTACATCGAAGAAGTAAAGAGGCTTCTCAATAGCGAGCTCATTCGTGCCGATTTTAAGTGTGAGATTTTAGGCCGTTCTAAACATCTTTGGTCTATTTATCGAAAAATGGTCAACCGAAATGTGGAATTTGAACAGATCCATGATCTCCTTGCTTTTCGCGTGTTGGTCGATACTGTGGGGGAGTGTTATGGTGTTCTAGGACATGTGCATTCCTTATGGAAACCTATCCCTGGTCGCTTTAAAGATTTCATTGCTATGCCTAAAGCCAATAATTATCAGAGTTTGCACACCACCGTGGTTGGACCCGGTGGTGAACGCATTGAAATTCAAATCCGCACTAAAGAAATGAACTTAGTGGCAGAAAAGGGGATTGCCGCGCACTGGAAGTACAAAGAACAAAAAAGTGCAGGTCAAGTGGGTGAACAATTCAATTGGCTCCGCGATTTGGTGTCCATGCACCAACAAGTTTCCAGTTCCAATGAGTTTTTAGAAACCGTTAAAACAGATTTGTTTGATTCAGAAATCTACGTTTTTACTCCAAAGGGAGAAGTAAAAGAGTTACCTGAAAATGCCACTCCCATCGATTTCGCGTATTCTGTGCATACAGGGGTTGGACACACGTGCACTGGTGCTCGCGTGAATGGAAAAATAGTTCCCTTGAAACATAAATTACAAAATGGGGATACGGTTGAAGTGCTCACTTCTAAAACCCAAAAGCCTTCTAAGGATTGGCTAAAAATGTGTGTGACCACACGGGCAAAAAGTAAGATTCGGGCTTTTGTTAAGGAAGAACAGCGTCGCTTATCGCAAATCATGGGTCGAGATTTATTAGAAAAAGAATTTCGCAAATATGGTTTGAGTGTCTCAAGGTATCTTAAAGCTGATGAGTTTGAAAAATACTTGAAGGATTTTGGTGTCACAGATTTTGACGATCTCTGTGTTAAAGTCGGGTATGGAAAATTGGAACCCAAGCATTTGATTGAGCGAGTGGCTCCGAATGTAAAGGCAGTCCCCGATGCTCCCGCTAAAAGTGGTCAGAGTTTTCTGGATAAGGTTTTTAAATCGGCGGTGAGAAAGAATAAATCCAATAGTTTGGTGATCGTGGAGGGCATGGAAGACGTCTTAGTTCACTATGGACGATGCTGTCATCCCATTCCCGGTGATCCCATCATTAGCTTTATATCTCGAGGTCGTGGAATTACCGTGCATCGAGCCGATTGCAGTCGCGCTTTTTCCATGGATCAAGAACGTCGAGTCGAGGTTCGGTGGAACAAATCGAGCGATGCTCATTTAGAGCGTTCTGTGCGTTTGATGGTAACCTCTCAGGACACTCCAGGCCTCTTAAAACTCATGAGCGAAGCCTTTGCGGTGCAAGGAATTAATATCAATAACGCCAATATTCGAACAACCAAAGATAAAAAAGCGGTTTGTCTTTTTGATCTCAGTGTGAAAGATGCATCACAACTTCAAAATGTGATCTTTGATTTGCAAAAAATTAAAGGAATTATGGCCGTGGAGCGAATCACTCAAAAGTAAAATGGAATTTTCCGTTGTTCGTAGGATGATCAGCAGATCGCTATCATGAACCTCCTTGTTCATGATAAGTAACAAATTAATTATTATATAAGAAGAAATCAATAATCATTGGAGTCACTTGCGGACCAAATTGAGAGCAAATAGGAATCATTGGTTTGCTACCACTCCAATCATGGGCCATTCCATCAACAAGCAAACTTTGACCGACGACTTCATTACCATAGTAAAAATGGCGTCTTGTGTAGGAGTATACATCATTCGCTGCAGGGAATCGCTCGGCTTTTGATTCTAAACCGGTAAAATAATCTTTGTTGAGCAATTTAAAATGTTTAGGACTCATGACTTTGTCACCAGTTCCATGAATAAGAAAAACCTTTCCCTTATAGTTGCTTCCATCACAAAAATTATTGCGTTGCTTACGTTTGTTGGGACCTTTTACAGCAACGGTCAAAGATTCCTGCCATGTTGAAGTTAAACCGTAACCCATACCAGAGTGCATGGCCGCTCCCTTGAATACTTCTGGATAACAATTCACTAAATTAGGAATAAGTGATGAGCCTGCTGACATTCCCGCAACAAATACTTTGTTAGGGTCAATATCATAGGTATTGAGAATCTCCTGAACCTTGCTTACGACGATAGCGGCATCACCTCCCCCTGGCTTTTGCGCCTCCGGAGTATAGAATTCAAAACAACCTTTAGTATTTGTTTTTGCTGGTTCTGGGTAAAAAACATAAAAACCTTGAGTTTCTGCATGCTCTGAAAATCGAGTAGCAACCTCAATATCCTGAGCGTTGGTCAAACAACCATGTAGAACCACAAATAAGCCCGCCTTCGGCTGTGGATGTGTAGGAATAAAAAGTTTTTCTGTGGCCGTTGCTCTTGCAGCTGTGATTAGTAATGCAATAGTCATCATAGACTTGATAACTATGTTGCTGTTTAAAATGTTCCCTTTCATAAATCCTCCCAAATTGTCACGATGTATTTCGATGACGTTGAGAAGTCTTCGGTGAATGTGATTAAAAGCAATAGGGCTTGCATCAAGGATCTTATGGCATTGTCAAATTATTTTTGAAATTGATTTAAAGTGAAAAGGGTATAAACAATAATTGTATACTATCTAACTATAACTTCTACGATTCAATAAACACTAAAATAGTGATGAAAGAAAAACAAAAGAAACCGCATCAAAATTAGATTTTCTGTCTGTATTTGAGACATGATGAATTTAATCGCTTTTGTCTCAAATACAGACATATTAACAGATCTTGTGGTTTCCGCCTTTCTTAGGGGAGTGCCTCAAGTTAAATATCACAGTTCTCTTGGGTATAATGAATCTCATTGCCTACGAGTTTCAAACCCAGATCCAATTTCAGCTTGCCCGCTTTACAGCGCGCCTTCAAATCATTAGCAACATATTTAAGATTATTTTTAAAACTCACTGTGTTTGGTTTGCTGTAGTCTGATTCTCGATACAAGAGAGTTTTTAAAAAGAAATTTTTAACTTCTGCAGACTCTGCTTGTACTAGAGAATACAATCTCAGAATATTTTTATAAGTGATGGGAGAGAAGTGCTTTACTTCTTCGAGGGCTCCGATTTGCCTCATCATGTTGGCTCGCTTATCAACATCCACGCCACAGTCATTGTCTTTCAAAACCATTTCTCTTAATAGAATTCCTTTAGTATTAAAATTTTTATCACTGGATTTAAATGAAACATAATTCTTGGTTTCACTTATAATCTCTTTGGCACTCCAGCGGGATAGGGAGCGCTTTTTAAAGCGAGTCTCAATATTTTTTAGATATTCTTTTTCAACAGGAGTTTTAGAGTAGCTGCCATCGGGGTTGAGGGTGGCATAGCTGAGTAAAAAGTGGATATTTCCAATGCGATCATCTTGTGATAAGAGAGAGTCAAGCACAACCATATTAGAAACGTCGATCATTTGCTGAAGTTGGGGTAAGGACTCGATAGTCACTAGGTCGGAGCCACTTAATTCTGACATGGATTGCTCGCTTTTAACCAAATTGAAAGGGCCTTGTTGTTTGAATCTTGAGTATCGAGTTTCGTAAGGGCCCACGCCGCTCACTTCAGTATAATTGAATTCATGCTTAATATTTTCAGAGAGCGCACCATAGAGTTGTCCATTACTCAAATAAATTTTGTGTGGCAAAGGGTTTGAGATGCTTGCTTTATTGAATTGGGTCCAAGCCTTATAAATTGTTTCTGAGTTGCGACCATCTAAAATTTCAAGGGCTTGAGTAATCAGTTCATCATGACGTGCCTTATCCATGGAGCGAGCAACGACAACAGGGGTGATAAACAAATTCCCTAGAATTCTTGAAAGGTGATAAGCTGCCAGTGCTGAGCCCGAATAGGAACATGTAATTGATTGCTTAAACTTAGCTTCGAGTCCAAATTCTCTGCCTTTGCAGTAATTAATATCAGTGCCCTTTGGTGCATCCTCATGAGAAATAACAAAGACCCCTGGGTTTGTGCTGCCCACCTTAGGGCATAAGGGACTTGTGTTTAAATCCAAAGAACACAGCTTTTCTTCACGTTTTCGATCTCTGTCAGAAAACATGATAGGACTCTTGACGAACTTGGTTTGTTGATTTTCATTTTGAAGAGAAAACTGAGGAGGCAAGATACAATAGTCTTCTTGATTATTTTTGGAATTCATATAAGTTTTAACACCCTCATCTCTGGCACCCTCTTTTAATTCACTTGGAGTTAGAGCTATTGCGGGAGTCATGCAAGATAATACAGTCACGGTTGAAAGAGAAAGGCTGAATGATATTTTTGAGATTGATTTTTTCATAGCTGTTCTCCCTTATTTTTAAGACTTAAGTAGTTTTCATCGAAGGTAAAATCATATAAGACATATTCAGGGCTATAATCTTTAACTTGGTTCTCAATGATAGTGTGATTTAAATAAACCACGTGTTTAACACTGGAGCTTTCTTTAATTTCGGCAAAGCAGATTTGAGGTTTTACATTATCGGGGCTCATTGTTTTTATCTGCTCAAAGACGTCGTCTTTGAGGATTTTTAGTGTTCGTGGTGAAAAGTGCTTTTGCAGTTCAGGCTGAGAAAAATAATGATTCAATTCATTGACACTGATTTTAGCATTTTTGTGCCCTGATAGAAGAGAATTAAGTCCTTCATTTTTGAGAAAATCTCTAAAACTATTGCAAGTGACACCTGTAACGGTCGATTCTTTATCGATTTTAAATCGATGGGTAATCTCTCTTCCCTCTATATCCTTTTCTTCTTTTAAAATCACCAGTGAATTCGAAAGAAGCTTTAAATAAATAAATCTCTCAAGCTTATCTTCACGGTACTTATCATTGTCTGTTTGTGCTTGGCTCTCTTTAGCAAATTTACTGTCCACATCGATTTTAGCTTGAGCTAATGAAGACAGACCTTGCGCGAGGATCATAGTAAATAGTAGTATTTTTCGCATCTTTATTTTTGGATTCTCCATGGTTACCACTTTATACATAGGTGTTCCTCTCTCTTTTTGAGTCAGTTTCTAGTGTTCTTAAATGAATGGTGTTTAATTCTTAAAATACTTTTTTATTCAAAGACTATGCCAATTGTTTATTGGTAGAATGCGGACAGTGGTCTTAGTGCTTGAGACGTTATTTGTATCTCAATGGATCAATTTACTTCTAAATATGTTTTATTTTGAAACCACTTTCATTTAATTTTAATATATTATAAAAACTTAAGAGTGACAGTTTGGTTTTCGGAGGCAGACATGTATCAATTTGAGAATATAGATGTTATGAATTAAATGACAGAATTACAAAAATTGTAAAATAATTCACCCTCAGTCTATTCATTTTCAAACTTGCTTTTCTCGTAAATTTTCTTTAAGTCATCTAGATTTAAGTCCAGCTTTCTATGAAGTTGAGTGCGCGCTTGGAAGTATACTCAATCCTATTGGCGATCTCAGTCCTGAATAGTAAATTTTTAAATAAATACTGAATTGAATTCGATTAGTTTGGGTAGTTTAAACAATTTAAACACCGTTTACCATTTTAGTATTTAGAGCAATCATTTAAATCAGGAGTTCGATGCTTTACGAATTTAAGGAGAAAAAATGAAAAAGATGCTTGACAGCTTTGAAGAGTCCTCGTTGAATTTTCACAAGAGCTCTGAAGACCTTCAATGGTTAACGAAACAATTTCTTCATAATTTGGGTGAAAATCCAGCACGTCCTGGTTTGTTCGATACTCCCAAACGTTTTGCTAAAGCAATGACATTTTTAACTTCAGGGTATCGCGCCAACATCGACGAAATTGTGGGTAGTGCACTTTTTGACGAACCTTCTGGAGATTTTGTATTGATTCGCGACATTGAGTTTTTTTCATTGTGTGAGCACCATATGTTGCCTTTCTTTGGCAAGGCCCATGTGGCCTATATTCCCAATAGTAAAATAATCGGTCTGTCCAAGATTCCACGCATCGTCGATGTTTTTGCGAGAAGGCTTCAGGTGCAAGAACGAATGACTCATGAAATAGCAAAAGAACTAGACCGAATACTGGAGCCCAAGGGAGTAGCGGTCATTACAGAAGCCTCCCATCTTTGTATGATGATGAGAGGGGTAGAAAAGCAAAATAGCACGACGTTGACTAAGGCCACGCTCGGTGATTTTGCCTCGAGCGCTGAATTAAGGACTGAATTGATGTCACTTTTAAATAAATAAAAAATTAATAAAACCACTAGGAGAATTCAACATGGGACAAGCAGCACAAGAACTCAAGGGGCCGGACTTAAAAATGGGAATCATCATCGATTCGCTGAAGTCTGGAGAAAAATTATTAGGTCATGCCGATGGCTCATCCGTTCTCTTAATTCGTGAGGGTGAGAATTTTTACGCTGTTGGTGCCAAGTGTTCGCACTATGGTGCCGATTTAAATGATGGGATGATTTCTGAAGGAGTGGTTCATTGTCCATGGCACCATGCCTGCTTTGATATGAAAACAGGAGAAGCACTCAAAGCTCCCGCGCTGAATCCTATCCCCACATGGAGAACAGAAGTGGTGAGTGGAAAGGTCTTCGTTCGCGAGCAAAAAAAGAAAGAGCATTATGTGATTATTGGATCGGGAGCCGCAGGTCATGCCGCTGCCGAAAGACTTCGTACACTAGGTTTCACAGGAAACATCACTTTGCTGAGTGCTGATTCCGATCTTCCCTACGACAGACCGAATCTTTCTAAAGATTATTTAGCTGGCAATGCTCCTGAGGAATGGATTCCGCTGCGGTCAGCAGAATTTTTTAAAGAGCAAAACATTTTTATTCGCCTGAACTCTAAAGTGATTGGGCTCGATACGAAGAATAAGCGCATCGCTCTCGAGCAATCTGAATATGTTTATTATGATAAATGCCTGATTGCTACTGG
>Ga0154020_10010062_pt1 | contig 10845 bp, 11 predicted proteins | sample Klosneuvirus_201_FD_109709 | JGI IMG/M metagenome (GOLD analysis project Ga0154020, IMG submission 109709) | Active sludge microbial communities from wastewater, Klosterneuburg, Austria - Klosneuvirus_20160825_MG | ecosystem: Engineered > WWTP > Aerobic digester > Activated sludge | place...
AATGCCTGAGCAGCGCTGGTAGTACTAGACGTCTTGGTGCCAGTCTGGGTATCTGTCTCATTCTTGGTGCCGGTAGTAGCAGCAGTACCAGTACCTGTAGTCGTGGCAGATATATCAAGCAGGCTATTTGCAGTTGGAGCAACTACTGAAGTCAGCAATTGCTCCATAAGAATATCCCCAGGAGTTTTACTCTGCTGAGGAATTGTGCCGGTTCCGGCAGTGGATGTGATAGCTGCTCCAGCCATTTCATTATCTCCTTACATTGGAACGAGCACAGGCTCGTAGTATTTTGTGACTCCAGATATCGGCCCTGACGCATACAACACGGCCCCAGACTCATCTTGCAACAAACCACCTGTTGCTGTCGACTGAGGATTATATGCGTACACTCGAAACGGCTGAGCTGGATATAAGATAGCGTAATCAGCAGATACAGCTACCCCAACCTGCTGGCTACACTCCCCTACCACTTGCGTTTTCACTGTAGAGAATCCTCCGGCTGTGCTGAGGTACAATGAAGCGCCAGCTGTGAAGCTTCCTGCTTTTACATATCCCCCGTAGCACACTCTGATAGTAGCTCCTGCTGTGCCAGCATCAAGAGCTATGCAGTGCGCAGGCCTTCTGGTAGCTGCTGCTTTAGAGGCCAATCTACCCTTAGCTGCAGGGGCAGTATAGATGTTTATGAGATCTCCAACAGCTACAGCTTCTGTGATCACAACTGTACCTACATTCAATTCACCAACTCTGGATGACTCAGATACACCATCAGAGACTAGCTGCGTAGCAGTAAGGCTAGAAACTCCAAGATACTTACTGACCTGCGCATGAAATATCTGCAGTGAGTTATAAAGAGTTAGCAGCTCCTTGTAGGTATCAACATCTTTGACCTGAGGCTGCCTCGGCAGGTTAAGGACAACTCTACTGTTTACATAGCTCACGATGCCACCCCATCAGGAACTAGAACGATTGTCAACCCAGTAAGATCAAATGCCCCCTCTATATGCAGGGCATGATTTGTCCCTACAGTGTCACCAAAATACACCCCTGTCATGGAGTATTCATCAAAGTTATCAAGATACAGCTCATTAGGAGCTATCCACGAAGTGCCCTTGACTGTAACGGAATCTCCAACGTAGGAGAAGTTAGCGTTACTTAACCCTTCAACCTGAACTTCCTGAAGAGAGCTGTCTCTGCCACGACGTAATTGAATCCTGCCAAAGATTGCAACTGACGTATGCTGAGCTGCACCGAACAGGTTGAAGTCTACAAGCTCAACGGAGCCGTCAGCCCCCATGATAGCAAAAGTCTCCTGGTTACTGAGCAGAGCAGACACCTGTAACTTCATCTCATTTGCAGGAATAATCACTGTATTGGCAGGGGCTACAACCTCAGTGAACATCAGATAGCGCCCAGCTGCCAGAGCTTCACTAATTGTGAAGACGTCTACGTGACTCTTTTTGAGTTTCCCCCAACGGCGCAGTGCTGTGTCGTACACCAGCAAGTGAGTAAGCCCGCTTATTCCGTAGCTTATTACAAAGTATCTGCTGCAGACGTAGCTAATCTTAACCTGCATCCTGTTGAGGAATGACGTCTTCTCCAGTTTGTGCAGCTCGTAGTTGTAAGTCTCAAGAGTCCTCAGAGCTACAAAGTCAGAGATCTCAGGGAAGATTGGAGTAGCTGTCTTCACTGACACCAGCTGCAATCCACCAGAGCCAAAAGCATACACGGCATCAAGCCCAGGGGCAGATGCTACAAGCTCAAGGTCTGAGATACCTGCACTATTTTCCACGTCTGTAAACAGATATGGGGCAGCTATGTTGCCAGTCTCTTGGCAGGACACCACGTTCTCTTTGGAATAAATGAACAACCCAAAGCTAGTACCTTCAACGAGCAAGATATCACCGCGAACATACTGAATTTGGGTAGAGCCTGCACCCGTAACCAGCGATGGCGTGAAGTCAAATATATCAACTTCACTACAGTAATGCAAAAATGTTGAGCTATATGCGAACAACCGCCCAATAGCTCCGGCAATGCCTTTGACGCTAGTAGCGGTTAAACCGGTCAAAGCTATTGCAGAGATCGTACCATCATCATTGAACTTATAGCACCCAAAGAAGGAGACATAAAAATACGTGTTCCCGTTAATCTTAACAACCGTGATGCCCCAACCTGTAGGCCAGCCACCAACAGTACGCTCTGTCCAGTTTATGCCAGTTACAGGGCTGGTGTACAGCTTTCCAGTGGTAGTGACTGCCCAATAGCCTACAGCGTTATTACTGGTCCTATACAGGCCAGCTTTTGAGAACGTAGTAACCCCTGAAATACCTGAGACTTTTGAGCTATATGTTATCGAGCTTAGCCCCCTCGGGATGGGCATAATATTCTCAGCAAAGATAAGCTGAGGCTCTGTTAGTTCCCACGGTGCTTCTGTGGGCTTAACTTCTTGCCTCAGCTTTGCCATACCTTCCTTGACATACACCACTGTAGGCCCCGATGAGGAACTAATCATCGGGACGTTGGCGCTGTCAAGAGTTATCCGAACCGGAATCCTTGACATTTTTATCTCCAGTCATTCTTTTCAAGTAAATGTCTGCCGCCAAATCCAACCGCGCAAATATGTAGCGTGTGCCCTTGTGTGCAAGATATACGCTGCACAACCAAACAAGCCGCTCGTCCAAGGCAAAGAACGTTGAAGTGAGATATACACCAAATGCTATCCCAATGCAGATAACAAACTCCAAAAGCTCCACAACAGCAGACTTGACGCGCTTGCTACGAATCTTATCCAACAGTCTTGCAAGATACGCGATAATAGCAGAGCTAAATAGCAGAACCCAAGTAGTCTGCTCCCAAGTAAACGGGTCTTTATCGACCATCTGATTCTCCATTATGGCTCAAGCCTGAAAGTTGTAGTGTATGAATGCACCTTTCCAGCAAATATAGCATCAATTACTGAAACAGCGAACGTAGCTTCACAGGCAACTACTCCGTTACCTTCAATGCCGATAAGCTGGTTGCCCCAGTAACTACCATGACTAGTAGTGAAAGAGGTATTAACTGTCCCTGCCCCGTTCCACGCAAGCCTCGTTACTAAGATATCACAGCAACTCATTACCGGCTGCACACCTAAGGCTCCAGCATACGCAAAAGTCATTAGCGTACTCACTAGGCCGTCTGCACCGTTCAAGGCTTCAAGATAAGTATAGCCTGTGGGCATGATGCGAATCCGCATCTTACGCGGATTCCCATCAGACCCATACTTGAGTACGAAGTAATTACCGGGAGTAGTTGTAGCATCCAAATTAACTATCAGCGCAGGCTCTTTATTATAAAAGTCACTAAGGCTTATTATCCCGCCGGGGCCAGGCCGAGCTGCGGTATACCTACAGAAAGCATCATTGAGAGAGATGGCGCTGGTAGGGTACAGCCCTGGCTGCAAGGTATTACCGGCAGCCCTTATTGTGCTCAAGGAGATTATCCCGCTTCCAGGAAATGCAGCCATCTCAGTCCCCTCTCAACGTAGCCAGCTCAGTACGCAAAGTAATCACTTCCGCCCTGAGCTCTTTCACCGCCTCAACAAGCAGTGCAGTAACGTTACCGTATGCAACGCTCTTAATATCTGCGCAATTATGCACCAGCTCAGGGCAAACTTGCTCCAACTCCTGAGCAATAAAGCCAATCCCCCCAGAGTTATCACGATTCCACTTGAACGTAACTCCCCGCAGAGCTTTAACTTTATCCAGCGCTCCATGAATCACCTGCACATCGTGCTTCAGGCGCGCATCAGAGAGAGTTCCAACGTCTCCAGAAGCAGTAAAGTTACCAGCCACGTCAGTAGTCCAACGAACAACCCCTGCAGTGTAATCAACGAGTCTAACGGTAGCTCCGTCAGCTGAGTGCTCTAAGTGTACAGCTCGAATATCGTTACTGAGTATAAGAGACTTAGCTCCAGTTGTACCTACACCAACATTGATATCTGGGCCCTCTGCAGCAATAGACCTGTGAACTGTCAGGTTACCGGCAATATCAGTAACCCACCTGTTATATCCAGCAGTCTGGTCATAGAAGTTCATTGAGCCATCAGAGTTAAGGCAGAAATACGCGTACCTGGCACTAGACTGAAAGGCGAACCTCTTTTGATTAGCGTTCTGTGCACCGCCTACGTTAAACTCATCGCCCCATATGTTGAAGTTTTTGGTTGAAGTAAGTACAGCCGCAGTAACTCCAGCACCTACACCAAAGACCATATTAGTTTGGTCATCAGCTGAGATACGCCCACGCTCTCCGGTAGCATTTCCAAAGAAGATATATGCTGCATTAGTGCCACTAGACTGAGCATAAAAAGAAGCGTACCCACTAAGGGCCTTAGACTTAACCTGTGATGTGCCTGCTCCAGTGAAGGTGCAATCGTTTGTCCCAATAGCAACTTTCTCAACTAGGCCAGCTGAGCTGCCAATGCCAAAGTATAAAGCCCCGCCAGACGAGTACATCCCTGAGTAATACGCACCATCAATCATCAGCATGCCGCCACCATACGGGCCAACACTAACGTGAGCGGCATTGATGACAGAAGCGTTCGAGGGAACAAAAGCTGTCACAGTTGCAGAAGCCTTACCAGTTACAGCCATGTCACCAGTAATCTTTGCAGGCCCCAGTACCTGCAACTTATTTCCACCAGTTGCAGCTTCACCAACACCAAGAGCACCAGTCATAAAGTTGGTGCCATCAGTCTTTAAGCCACCAGACAACTGACCTTGGTCATTAATTGCCTGATTCATGCGGGACTTCATAGCCCGTAGCTCAGCAGGGAAATCCGCCACGTACCGCGTATCAAGCGGCTCAGTGTTGTTTGAGGCGTCAATAGTATAAGAGGGCATGCTTATCTCCCAAGGACTAAGTTGTTTTCAATCATGATCAGATGCTGCTCTCTAGCATCTTGCGCCTTTGCTGCAGCTTGCTCAGCATTGCCAGTGGAGCGGAATAGCGAAGCTAGCGCCTTATTAACAATCAGATAAGGATAATGACGCATGACCCAACTCTCTGGCACAGGATCTGTAAGCACTGGAAATGCGAGATACTGCACATAAAACTTACGCAAGTATCCTGGAGTATCTCCAAGCCTGATCTGAATGCTGTTACCAAGCTGAGTAACAGCTGGAACACGTTTGATGGCGAACATGTCCATAGAAGCAGTAGGAAAGTCCTCAAACGGAAGCTGTACTCCAGCGGTCCCACTAATCTCATCCATGATCTGGATAGATACAAGGTCACGAAAATTCTGCAAGCTTGTATCAACATCAATGGTATAACACCCAACTACCCCACCGCAGGCTAGGCTAGGTGTAACAAAGCCGACAGCGTCCCGTTGGAATCTGTCGGCCGTGTGGGCTGTATGGATAGCTTCTTTGATCTTTGTTTTGATCTGAGCTTCTTTGTCGGGCCGCCTGAAATCTTCAAGCACCTTAGTGTAAATCTCATCAAAAGTCATGATACCCTCCTTGTAAACTCTCACAGTAGGATGGCACGCCACCCTACAATCAGAACTTACTACTTCAGTTCAGCGCCGGTAGGTGCAGTAGTATCCTCACTGTTGGAACCATTGCTGACAGTTGCAATGGTTTGCGAGCTTTTGATGCCACCAAGCTCGTGCTGCTTGCCACCGACAGTAACCTTGCGAGCAACAGTAGCAGCTGCGCCGGAACTGAGAGCCGCTGCCAGTGCTTTGCTGCCGGCACCTTCGATGTTGTTGAGAGTTTCTGCAACTTGCGCAGCCAGTGCCGGATTGCTGGAAAGCAGAGCAACAACATCTTGAACTTGGCGCGTCTTGGGATCGACGTACTGAGCGTACTCTTCCTTGTCAGCGTCAGTAGCTTTCCACACCGCAGGACCAAAGCCGCCACGCGCCAGCTCTTTGTCAAGGAACTGAATGTCCTCGATAACATCAGTGCGCAGCCAACCGTCACGAACTTCCAGCCGCTTGCCGTCTTCGCGGATAAGGTTCACAGCTTTACCAGCTACCCGGTACAGCCGGAACTCTTCGCCGGAAGTATTGCCTTGATCCATGTTAAGAACTTGCGTTCCACGCGCAATAATAGTAGACATCTTGCTTCTCCTAGGATTGTGCAGGGAGCCTAAGCCCCCTGCTTTGGTGCTTGGCTGCTAGTTAAGCAGCGGCGGTCATGTTGGTGATGATTGCGCAAGAAGCAGGGTTCTTGTGAGTGATGGTGCACTCAGTGGTGTATGTGCCACCGATAGCATCAATACCGTTGTCCTCAGCGCACTCATCGCCCTTCTTGTTGAAATACTTGTGGTCAGTGTTACGACCTTCCATGTATGCAACCTTGAGCTGACCGACGTTGAGCACAAGGCCCATCTTCTGCATGTCAGCGTTGGTGTTGAACATCGGATGCTCCATCAGAACATACCGGCCACGCGTGGTGACGAAGCTGGTGAAGTTCAAGCCGAAGCTGGTGGTGGAGGTGGAGTCGGTGTACTGAATGGTGGAGCCAGCAGCACCGTTGTAGCCGTACAGGCGGCCAAGGTTGTTCACAACCTTGCGGAAGTTGGAGCCGCAGAGAATGACGCGCTCGTTACCAGAGGAATCAGTGGTAACTTGATTCTGCGTACCGTCCAGCGAGCTTTCCAGCTGAGCCCAGGTAGTGGTTCCGCCCATGTGCGTGACGTTCGGCGTCGGAGCATACGACGGATAGAACGCAGGGTTGCCGATCATCTGGATCAGCCCGTCCATGAGGTGGAACGGTTGATTGTTCCGCGTACCCATGTAGCGCTGGCCGAAGATGAAAGCCTTCTCCAGTGACATAGCGTGGAAACCAGCGCCGTCATTCTTGTCCTTGCCAACAGGATCAACGCCAGTAATGACCTTGGTAGCAGCAGCTGTGCCGGACATTGCCCAGGTATCGCGGAAGATCTGCGTGTAGTTGGACACGCGAATCGGCGGGATGGACATTGCGTTCGGGCGCAGCGAGCTTTCTTCGAAGGCAGAACCAGCGTGGATCAGCTTGGTGTGGACAGGGATGATCGCAGGAGCAACAGAGCCCAGGCCACGAGACACACGAACTTGCGTAGCGCTGAGAACGGAGTCGATGATCAGGTTTTCACGGGCAGTAGCAATGACGCCGGTGGTCTGGAACATCGTGTTCGGCAGAATGTTCTCAGTCGAAACAACGTTCAGCACGGTGTCAGTCGCAGAAGCTTGAGCGGTAAGCTCAAGTTCCGGGAAGATCATACTCTCCACCCAGAAGCCATGCTCGATCTGCTTGGCAGTCTCAGAAGAGAACAGCGAAGTAAGAGCGAGCAGGGAAGTCATGCCATTGGGCATGAGCTTGGTGATGTTCAGGCCGAAAGACTTCTGAGCGAAGTCAGGCGGATTGTAGTTGGAAGCAAAGATGCCAGTAGCCATGATAGTATCCTCGAAAAATTACAGGTCGCCAGCGCCGACGCTGTGAACAACAATGGTGGGAGTAAAGCTGATGTTGATGGAAGAGCCATCTGCAGTGCTGTTCACGTCAACCAGAACTTCTGCAATGCCGGAAGCACTATAGATCATATTGGAGACTTTAGCTGAAGCCCCAACCCCAGTACCGTACACAGACATACCGTTAACGATAGATCCGGCCGGCAGATCAGCAGCAAAGATGATGCGCTTGGAACCGTTGATGGTTCTGGCGCTAAACTGCTTGGCCGGCACAGGCGCAGAGCCCAGCTCGATGAAGTAATCACGCCACTGGCTAGCCGCGTTAGCGGTAACAGTACTGAACACAGAGGTGCTCAGGCTGATACCAGAAGACGCAGGCACCGCAATGGTTGCAGCATACGCAACCGTATTGATGTGGCGAAAAACAAAACCCATACCAGGAGTGAACTCACCAAGAGAGCTGAAGCCACGCAAAGCTGCGCAGATTTGCTCAGCAGTGGGAAGCGTATCAGTGTAAGCACTTGTGGGGCCAGTACGGCGAAGGTTGCCTGCAACGAGCATGGCAGCAGTAATAGCCCCAGCCCCTACGGTAGTCAGCGGAGCAGCAACGAAGCCAACAGCCGGGTTATCCCCCGGAAGGCTCCGGCGCTGCAGGCCAGACTCATATACAGCATTTCGAGTAATAGACATTACAGTCTCCAAATAACTTCAGGATCAAAAAGAGAATTGCTTGCTCCAGTCAATTGAGCCAGGAGCCTGGCTGGCAGTATTTGCTGCTGTGGGCTTTCCAGCCACTTCAGCAGCGAAGTCTTGCAGGAAGCGTTGAGCAACCTGAGATGCTTCCGTCGGAGAAATACCGGGATGCTGCGTGGAAAGATTTTGCTCCAAAGCTCCAAGGAGCTGCCGAGCTGCCGGGTGATTGAACACCGGATTGTCTTGGCGAATCTGGTTGACATTCAGAGCTTGTTGCACATGAGTAGGCATGGCAGAGAGAATTTCTTGGGTGCGATTGCGCATGCTGCTATTCAGCATGGTGCCGTTCACGCGAACGGATTGAAGCAGCGCTTGCTGTACTGCCGTATTGAGCACACTGGAGAATGCTTGAACATCGCCACCAAGAGCAGCAGAGATAGTTTCCGCGGGCACAGAGGCCAGGAAATTTACTCCGCTTACCTTATTCTGGAGAAGTTGCATCTGCTCTGCACCCATAGGCACAACATCAGCCTGGAACGGATCAACTTTTTGCTGATCGTTGGGTGCAGTTTGCCAGATTGCCAGATAGTTGTCGAGCGGGGATCCAGTGCCTTGCGGAGCAGCTACAGCTTGCTGAGTTCCTGCAGTTTGCTGAGCAGCTGCAGTTTGCTGAGTGGGTTGAGCCGCAGGAGCGCCAGTAGCAGTGCTTTGAAGTTGCGTAGTAGTTTTTGCGTCAGCAGAAGCGGAAGCACCAGCAGTGTTAGCGCCACCAAACAGTTGTTGAAAAAGGCCAGCCATGATATTTCTCCTTGGGATTAAACGGATTGAATTGCAAGAAGCTCAGAACAGAAATCACTGATTCCTGTCCAATAAGCTTGAGCCTGCACGAACTTGTTCACGTTATTGGTATCAACCTGCAAACTGACTAATGCACTGATTGCATCTGCTTTACGAGTCTCTACCCAGCAACGCTGGACAGGAGACAACGCTACTTGTGCAACATCCTCCACAGTTGTAAACTCAAACCGGCGAGGAAGCTGATCATCTGATAGTTTCATGATAACTCCTAAGCTTGTTTATTACCAGCAGCTACCATTTGAGCAAGCGTTGTGGCTTGTTGAGTAGCTGACTGAGCTTGCTCTTGCTTCATTTGCTCCTCACTAGGAGGCTGCGGCATTGGTACTGCAAACTGCACACCTTTTTCAAGCGCCATCTGCGCTTGTTGCTGCCATGCGCCTAACTGCTGCTCATACATTCGTACAGACTGAGGCTTACGGAACGGTTTAAGATCTGCACCGCGAAGGCTCATCAAATGGGAGAACATATCACCAACCATATACTCAGCACCAATTGCAGGAACAGCTTGAATAGTCTGCAAAGCTACAGCAAACTCCTCAGTGCTCATCTCACGATCCAGCGGACTGAAGCCGTCTCCGATCTTGAACATCAAAGAGGCGTTACGGAGCTTAACAGGATCAATCTCAACAGCTTTTTCTTCTTCACTACTCATATATGTAGTGGTTGTTTGGTACTGAAGAGTGTTATTGAGAATGATCATCCTGGCCGGTATCAGAAGCTTGGAGCGCACCGCGATAGCCGTAAGCCGTTCGCGATATTCTGTGCCCTCCATTACATCATCAACTTCGCTCTTAGTCTTGTTGCCCTTTACAAACTGCCCTTGCTGCGCAGGATTAGTGCCAGCAGCGATGTAACTGTAACGCTCAATCCCTGTGGCGATCTGCATGAAAGCAGGAGTTTGCTCATCCCTGTAAGGGATTGGCATGTACGCATTGTTCAAAGGTTGGTGGTAACCAGCAGCACGCACAGGAATCTTAGCTGCTGGATTGGAGTTGTTAATACTTGCCCCGTCAAGATACAGCGGATTATAGATACCTCGGTCAGACACTGCACGCCGCTTGGACGCCAAAGTGGCATTCCACATGTTAGATGCAATATCTTGCATGTCCATCAAGTTCTCTGCAAGAGACAGTGTTTGCAGCCTGTGCCCATCAAGGTACGGTTGAGAGATCAGGATTGGGAACAGGTCATGCGCATTGTTCATCCGCTCAACTTCAAGCAAAACTTGGTCATTAATAATTACCAACTTGAAGATCTGCGGATGATTAGCATCGCTGATATTGATGCCATATGCGCTAGGAATGATACGCACATAGACGATAGTCCTGAAATACGCAGAGCTGTAATTCACAGTGCCTTGGCGATTCGTACCACTGGAACCAAAGAACAAACTCCAATCAGATACAACCCCCTTGCTTGCATGGTGGGATGCACCGGTGATATCTGGAGTGTAATACAGCACACTCTCCGTAGCAGAAACTGCCTGCATTGGCTTTGAGTTCAGCGCAGCTATAGTGGTACGTGCAGGAACAAGCTGGAATAGCTTGTTTGTATACTTCTTCATCTTGGAAGGAGTGAGCACTTCAGTGAAGCCTGCAAAATCACCTTCACGAGCTACTTCGCTGGGGTCAACACGCAAATCCCAGAACGTGTTATACATATCAAGGCCTTTGACCTTGTTACCGCTCCAGACAACTTCAACCCGCTTAGGGTTGTTGCTTTCGTCATTCTGCACAGCGTGCGTAGTTTCAGTGTCCCAGAACACATGAGCTGCACAGATGTTGTACTTGTACCCATCACGGAATACACGAATCCACTCAGCATCCCAACCAGTGCGAGTAGAGTTCTCTTTCACA
>Ga0154020_10010064_pt1 | contig 10841 bp, 26 predicted proteins | sample Klosneuvirus_201_FD_109709 | JGI IMG/M metagenome (GOLD analysis project Ga0154020, IMG submission 109709) | Active sludge microbial communities from wastewater, Klosterneuburg, Austria - Klosneuvirus_20160825_MG | ecosystem: Engineered > WWTP > Aerobic digester > Activated sludge | place...
AAAGGAGCTTAAAATGTTATCATTGAATGAGTTAATTATAATTTTCATGTGTGTTGCTGTTGTTTTCATGGTAGGATGGTCGATTTCAATATACAGAGGTTATATGCTTATTAGGGCAATGAATGAAAGAGTACAAGATGAAAATGAGCAAAATGTAAACTATGTCCACAACCTATATAATAACGTGTATGATAAAATCGACATGATCAATAACAGGGTTGTCAGCATCTATAATGATGTGGGCAATGTGTTACTGCCCTCATGTTATAGTCAAGATAAGCATCTAATGGAAATAAAAGAGTTAGTTACAACTGTCGAATCTGACACAAAGACTCTTCGGGCTGTTTCAAACGCTCAAAGCAGTAAGTTATTAAGAATACATGATGCGATGAATGAGAATAAGGCTGCTATGGGACATGTACTTGAGTTTGTCCAAATTATGAGTGCATATAAGTTAAGGGATGAACTACAAAGATTGAAGGTGAATGATGAACAGCCACCTGAGGACTTGAACGCTGATCCCGTTGAGACTGATGTAGAGATTGAACAGAATTTCAAGGATCAGGTGGATTTCTGATGTTTCAAGGGGGTGTAGTCTTGTATAGACTCACCCCTTCTTGATTAATTAATCTAACATAATTGAAAGGAGTTTTGTATCATGGAATTTTTCATCATTGCAATAGTTTTGATAGTGATTTCAATAGTTACAATTGCCATTGTTCTCATCAAGATAAAGTACCATCTTGATTGGCTTACGAGAATGGCTAACGAGGAGGTTATTAGAAATATAACAAGGGATAGAGTATTTGATGATCGAATGTCAACTGTGTATAATGAGGTTGTTGGAAGTACCAATAAGCTGTGTGACTTGGAGAAACAAATGATACATACTAAAGAAGTTATGGATTCTATCTGTATCGGTGTTGATAAGCTTTACAAGGCACTGCCTGTGTTTGATGACAGGTTGTTCAATGCTCTTGATAGAATGGAAGAGAAGATGGAGCATCATTACAAGTTGTCTTGTCATCTTGCAAAGCTTACAGTACTGGATCACGAGAAAGCAATGCTACAAGAGGAATTGGACAAACAGGAATCAAAGTAAGAGTGTTATAAGAGGGTGACTAACTTAGGTTAGACTCACCCTCTTTTAGATTATTTCATTAACTTAAATTTTAATTGTCATGAAATACGATTCATTTATGTTAATGGCGACACTGTCAGCCATTGACTCTTTCAAGGTTCACCATGGATCAACAGTTTACAGTGTAACACATGATGAGGTTATATGTGACAAGTCGCAGGGATTAAGCTGGTGGAAGCATGAGTGTATAGTGGAGATATGGAACGAAAGAGATGATGTTCCTATTTTCTTTCAGGTTGTAAAGGACACAAAGAAAGTTCCTGATTATGAGGAAAAGAAGTTTGTGTTACTCCCAGCACTGTGCGCTCATCAATTTCTGAAGATTATAATGAGGAGTGAAAGGCTGAAGTTTAAAGAGTTATATGTGGCTGATGTTCTTGAAGATGAATCTGAAGAGATGAAAGAAAAGCTTGAAGATTAATGGTGTGAGTACATAAGATGCATGGAGGTGATAGCCCAAGTCTTATGTACTCTTGCTCCACCATTTTTTTTATGTTATCAAATGTAACTATTACTTAAGTATTAGTTGTGTTTCATTCCATATACAGCAGTAGTTGTGATTCATATTGTAATAATGGGTCGTGTGTGATTCAATACACTATGTATAGTAGTTACATTTCATTGTGTAATTGTGGGTCATGGATCTCATGGATTCTTCTGAGTGGTAATATGAATATGAGGATCGACTCACCTCTTATTGAATTAAATTAATTGACATGAATAATATAGGAAGATTTACAATTGTTGTACCTCAGACACCTGGCAAAGTCACTATAGACCAGTGGGCAGTAGGTGAGCCCACATTCTTTATTGATCAGGAGTTTGATAGTGTTGAGGATGCAATACAGGCCATTATGGCTATTAGTAGTCCAACTGATGACATTGAAATCATGACAACTATCAGAGAGGACGCATACCCTTCTAACACTTCTGATGATTTGCCATTTTAGACTATTGGGTGAGGATACACTCACCCTTTAGTTTTTACAGGACTACATGTGACTATGTGATACAGTAGTTATGTTTTGAAATGTAACTATGTCCCTATAGTTTTTATGTATGGTCCCTATGTATACATGGTACATGGATTACTGGGATACAGTATACATGGTGGCAGGGGCTTTAAAAAAGAGGTAAGTCTGAAAAAAGAAAGAGATCCCGATGTTCAGGGATCTCTAATAGTCTACGAGAGGAGAGTTGCGAGGGCGTCTTGAACGGAAGCGTGGAAGTTCTGAGCCGATTGAATCTTCTTGGGGAAGTCATCGGGTTTCAGAATCTGGAGAGAGATTAATATCTCTGTATCAGAAATGTTCTGATATTGATAGAGATAGTAATTCTCAGGTAGTTCTTCGACGAATGATGTAATCTCGTCGAGGTTTCTGATAGCGAATCTCTTTTCAGAGTAGTTATCAGAAACGATGGAACGGGCGGATCTTGAATCAGGAAGAAATCTGGCGATAAGTTTCTCGTCAGAGATCTTGTCTCCGAATTCAAATGTTGCTGGTCTGATCAATGTTCTCTTTTCAAAGTCAAAGATCAGTTCGGATTGTGGAGTATTCATAGTGATTTATGAATTTGATTGTGAGATAGAATATCTATCTCAAGATTAGGTGTGTCAAAACGGAATGAAATCTAATCAGGAGATTTCAAATTAGGATTTGCGGATCGGATGGTCAATCAATTGAATCATCTAATCCGATGGAATGTAATAGGTATACCGATAGGAAAAAAGATACGGGGGGTAGTGTTAAAAGGATGACGGGTTCTTTCTATTATATATAGATACCCTTCCTGTATTTATCTAAAAATTTTTATAGAATGTTCTCCAAAACCAGAATCAGAACTCTAAAATATTTTCCATAATTTTTTAAGCATGAACCCCATGAACCATAATTTTTTAAGATGAGTCTCTTACAAAACCATAACAAAATGGGTGGAAAAAGGACTACCAACCAACAAAGGAGTCTGCTCAAGCGGAGCACTTTCAATGTGTTGATAAATGTCGACTCGGACTCTAACCACAAGTCCTCTCACCTCCCATTATTGTTACGAAACACAACTACTGCTAAAAATAATTACAGTTCGCACGGAGTACCTTTCGGCATTGGTCCCGTATAGTTCTGTATGCACACGAACTGCAATTTCATTAAAAATGGGAAGGGAAAATATTATAACGGAATGGCTTTCCTATCCTCTCTATTAAGTGGAAATGACCAATCATCATTATCGTTGCAATACCTGTCCTTTAACCACCACAGTGTACACTAACGGCAACATTCAACTGTCCACCGTTGTGACGATCAAAGTAATCCCGACCATACATAATTGTTACAAATTGTAACTACTTGTACTTGTTCTCTATCGATTGAAGAATTTTGTTTATTTTTTCTTCAAATGATTGCTCTTCTTTTTCCTTTTCCTTTACCTTACTAAGTGCAAACTTGCACTGTTCCTCAGATGTGTGTTTAATAGCCAGTAGTTCAGCTATTTCCTTCTTGGGCATTTCAGTAGCAACCCAGATCCACTTCTCATTCCTGAAGTCCCATATGACAGCATCCCATGTTTTATTGGTATTTAGGATGACAACCTTACTTGGATCCATTTGATACTGTCTTGTGACCAGCAATTCTGCTGATATTTCAAGTAGGATGTCCTCAAGACCATTAGTTACACTCATAGCATTGTTCTCGACGGTTGCAAGATCTGTAATTTCCACAAATCCACTCTCCTTATTAAATACATGTTCGTACTTACAGAGAGATTCTATTTGTTTGGTTAGATTCCATTTTTCAAACACTCCCATTTTTGGTTAGTTTCCTTTCGATTTGTTTTATTTTTTGATTAAGTTCCTTAACTTTCATTTGAAGCAAGAACACACTCTTTTCGAGGGGTGTTCCTTTGGTAAGACATGAACCACAGATGTAGACACCACTTTGAATTGAGTTATGGTTCATTTTCCCGTGGCACTTTTGACAGATGATCCTACCTGGTGATAAGACCGCTTGGATAACTTCACCAGGTGTCATGATTTTTCTATTTCTACGTGGCATTTGTTGTGTCCTCCTTTGGATGAAATCTTTTTATGTCTGCAATTAACATTGTAATTTCATCAATATCTGATGTATGAGCCTTAATTCTGCCATTTACATCTTCATCATCCTCAAAAGATTCATTGTCAATGTTTGTTTCAATGGATGACTTAAGCCCCTCCAGGATTCTTATTGCATAGTCAGCCTGATCCTTTGTTGGTGCTACCAAGATTATCATGTTGATTTTATTTAAGTTTTAGTTGTGTTTTGAAACATAACCAGTTGTGCATCCACAGCACCAGAAAGGAAGAACATATGGAGCCTTAGTACATATGGATGCATACAACATGGTTTTGTGTTATCCGCTCAGGACATACACTAATCACTGTAATCTTGGTCACGATTCCTATCAACTGGATCCTTGATGTACTTGTTACTGAAGAGTCCAACAAGAAATCCGATAGCAAATCCACCAATAAATAGGACAGCTTCAAGGGGTACTTCCATCTTGGACCTCCTCGGTTGGGAATGACATAACAGCCTGGTATAAGTCATTAATAAATTCTTCGCAGGCACGTTGAGCTTCTTTCTGTGTTTCAGCATGGAATTCAAACATGTCAACATCATTGTCATAAACAATGTAAGCCTTGAATGTATTATCTCGGCTATCGTAATTTACAGAACCTATAATGGTTCCAGGTAGGAAGAATTCTACATCATCTGATGGCTCGTATGTGGGCTTTATTAGTTGTTCTTCCCACTCGATTTTGACTTTAGTTGTCATTTGATTTGTGTTAAGTTCTTTGAGTCTTTTTTTTCGTCTTTATATGCTTTGGCATTCCACAATAACCATGTATCTCCAGCATCAAGACAGAAAATATCTTCAATGCTTGGATATGTCATACCATCTTTGATAAACACATCTGATGATGCTTCGGCAAGTTTGATAATACCTTTAAGTTCGTCAGGTGTTAATTCAATTTCAATCTTGGTTGAATCACAACAGCCACGAATTATGATTTCATACATCATGGCACACCCCCTACTTGTTCCTTGTCAAGAAGTTTCTGAAGTTTCTCAATTGTTGTTTTACATATTGCTGCTCCATATCCTGAGCCTTGTTGTCTGCACTCTGCCTCTGACTGTTTTAAATCTTCGATTATTTCCTCAATCTGTTTTCTGTGTATCATGTTAGTTTATTTAACAGTTAGTGAATATACCTTTAACTCAAAGCTAAAGGCAGTGTATTTGTTGAAGTGAACAAAAGCATATGTTGACCATTCAAGCATTATTGTGGACTTGATTATCTTAAAATGAGTTTCATTAATGTCCTCTGTGTTGATTGAGTAATCATACAGACCAGCTTTAAGTTCCTTCAACAAAATACTTTGTGTGACTGAATCAGTGTTACCAATCTTAGTGCCATGAATTTTTAACTTGTATCTTGCCCGTATCATGGTTTAATTTGTTTAATCTTCATGTTTCCACCTTTTGTTTTGTTTGGTTATTGACAAACTCGCTAAAAAAGTACATTGGATTAAAGCCAATAGCACCACACAAAATTAAGAATGACTTTGTGTCGGGTATTAATCCTCTTTCTACACGAGAAAGTGTTGATGCGGACACATTAAGTATGGATGCTGTTTGTCGAAGTGTGAGTTGTTTGGTTTTCCTCCAACCATTTACATAACTACCAAATGATTTCTTCATGTTCCAATCTTTGCTAAGAAATCTGCAACAGGCATATCCCATACTTCAGTCCAATGAACTCCTGTTGGATTATTTGGACTTTCATGTGGTTCAAGACACTTAATACAAGTGAAAACCACTTTGCCATTTACAACATGTGGGTAGACGAATAACTGCTTTGTGTAATCATCATCAACTTCGGAAAAGAACTCGTTTAATTGATAAGACCTGAACGAAGTAGGTTGTGAACGATAAAATGCTCCACCTGAATTAGCAATGTGTATCATTGGACTTACTGTCCAATCATCATAGTCGATAACATTTGTGATAACATACAGTGTGTCACCAAGAATAAAACCACCTGCTGAATAGAACCTTTGCGTTGAATCAATGGGACAAGGGGTAAAATCGTTTGCCCGTAATGTCCAATTGATAAAATCAGGACTTGAATACACCGCTAACCTTCTATCAGTGTAAGGGTCTCTTCGACAGTACATGATAAACTCATCCCATTCTTCACACCAAAAGACGCCACGGTCTTCCCCTGATGGAGTCAGGTCTTGTTTGAGCAAATCCCACCTATAGCCATTATACTTGTAGAACTGCCCATAGGGTTTAGCAGGATTACCAAACCAAGTATGTTTTGTTGCAAACAGTCCTCTTGGAGAATTAATAACTGTTGAATAAACTGGCAATGATGCGGGAACAGCAGGAACGAGGTTTCCAAGTTTACTACCTGTTAGGCTTTGGTAATTATTTGTTCCTGCTTGGACTTGCCTTCTTATGTAAAGGTTGTAGTCTTGTGTTCCTGTGTTCCACCATACTTGAGCATGGGGAAAGCCCAACACATTTTTGTCGGGCAGCTTCAAGATGTTTCTCATTTGGAACATTGGTTCGATGACTGGCTCACCAAACACTTTGGTTTCGAGCCTTGTTACCCTTTCTTCGATTGTTGCCATAGAGTTTGTTTGTTTAGGTTTGTCAATTAATACCCAATAGGTATTGTTTAATTGTTTTTCATATGTTACATTGAACCACTCTGTAATCTTTTTCCAATCCAACTCATCAAGTGACATATATTCATTATTATTCATGCTCCACATTTAGCTGTTTTAAAAGTTCTTTGGCGTGTTTAATTGCAGAACTAACTTTCTCAAATGTATTTTCGTAAGGTTCATTCTGTCTGAATGGATAGCTCAGTATCCCCTGTAAACACATTGCGGAGATTAATTCGAGTTTGGTTAGTCCTCTCTGTTCGTTGTAAATTTCAGGATTGTACGGATATGCTGAATCATTCTCTTCCATTTCGTTACTCCTTTCATTATGGTTTTGTAGTTCCAACGAATCTACCTCTTTCGTAGAACTTTTGGTTTTTATGAATTTGTTTGACACATCTCTCAACATACGAATCATCAAACTTACTTCCACATTTATGGCAGTAGTTTAATTCTTGGACTTCACGCCATGTTGGAAAATACAAACTGATATGTTGAAATGCTCCACATTCTACACATACTGTGGCATATTCCAGCATTTCATATATTTGGTGGTACTCATACCCTTGGCTTTCGACAAACCTGTATGCTTCTTCAAGGTCAAAGAAAATACCTGTCTTTTCAGCATTTTTTCGAGAATGAGCAAATCCATTATATGTTACTATAATCGACAAGTAATGTGTACTTTTCATGGCTCTTTCTTTTGGTTCATCTTCAATCCAGCCATCATGAAGATAACACACATTTGTTCCAGTTCCTACAAAATCCATATAGTTAAATTGATCAACATCAGGATGAAATGCAACAAAGTATATATCTTCTTTTAATTCAGACTTACTTTTGATAATGCCATTTTCTTTCTTTTTGAGAAAGCCATTATCGTAGTGGACTTTTTGTCCTGGTTCAAAGTTTGTTGTCATTTTTCTTTTGGTTTAATTTTAACCAGAAAGCTACAATCGAATAGATCTTCTGAGTTGAAGTACTTACCTGAGTTGATTCTTTTGTTTGTTTCCATTAGAAATTCCAGGCTGTTGGTATCCAATTTGTCGCTTCTTTCTCTGGCTTTCAGGAGAGCCTTCTTGATACGCATAGCCCTCCTGTATTTTGGTGAGAACTTAAACAGTAGTTTCATCTTCAAAACCTTTCGAGGATTCCTCATATATTATTAAAAGTAATGCAGCGAAACAAGCAATTAAAATTGATATAGCTGAGTTCTGAATAAGTGTTGAGATAATAAGTATCACAACAAATATCAGATAGAATGCAATTCTGTAGAATGTTCTCATTGTTATTTTTTGTTGGATTTAGCGACAATGATTAATTCAGGTTTATTACCATTGATAGTAATTCCACCGATCCTTGTTCCAGGTCGACCAGTTTCATGATAGGCCCTTACACGAACTTCGTTGTGTTCAAGACCTACACGTTTCATGTGTTCATACACAATGTCTATTGCTTCTTTCAGTTCACTAATCTTCATTTGAGTTTGTGTTTGATTTAACATCAAAATGTTTTAGTACAGCATCCGCATCCCAACCTGGATGTATGGACTTAGTTTCAACAAGGACACCATTACACTCATCATAGTTATCCCAGTCATTACCACAGTTGAATACGACAGAGATAAAATCATCCATTGGTGATGTATCCGATTTAACTATGCCTATATATTTAGAACCATATTCACTTGTGTATGTTACCTTGTCACCCTTATTGATTCTTTGTTGTGCCATTCTTCTTTCCGTATTTTAGTTTGCGAATTTTCTCCCTTTCATCTGCCCTCTTATCCAGCAGGTTGTTTATAGCATCAGTGATTTGAGCTATCATAGATCGGATCATACCCCTTGTGATGTAATACAATATAACACCAAGTGTGATCATCACACTAATCTGAATTACTAATTCTTCAGGTGATTTCATCATTACCTCCTTCCTTTTCTTTAAGCATTATCAAATGTTCGTTTAAGTCCTGGTCGGCTTCTTCATCAGTCATATATATGAATTCTCGCCTACCGTAGTTCTCCGAGTTGCCACCAGCTCTTCCACTACGTCTGTTGGACTTTCGACCAGTTGACTTAATAAAGTGAGATATGGCAATTGGATGAATATCAAAGTATCTACCACACTGGTTGTATGACAACTTTGGATTAGAGTCCCAATACTCCAGGATTTTCTCTTTCATTTCATTTGGGACTACATTATACTGTGGTTTTTTCATTGGAGAATATATTTGGTTAGGATTTCTTTGTGAACCACAAAAGCAAACTCACGATCCGAAAGCTTCCCATCCTGCACAAGTGTGGGGATTAGAAGCTTCCTCGCCTGGTTGAGTTCCCTGTCTGCACCTTTTGATTCACCAGTAAGTCTCACAAGCATGTCCATCCTTGGTACCATAAATTCAGTACACATCTCTATCCATTCATGATATGGTCTTGGATTAAAGAAATGATCAAAGTGTGACAACAGTGGTAAATAGGCTTCAACCTTAACAAGCTTTGCGACATTACCTGATATTGGTCGTCTTAACCACATACCAAATTCAAGGGATCTTCGGACATTATCTGCCTCACTACCAATTGAATATGGCGAAGCAACATAAATCAAGATTCGATTAGACACCTTGTGATTTTCAATCTGTTGAATTTTTTGCTCGTGCTCCTTCAAAGTAGTTACGATTGAGCTTGTTAACTGGTCCATTAGTTTATTGTGCCTCCTTTGCCGTCTTGAAGATCGGTAATTTTGCCAAGTAACTTAGCAAACTCTGAAATACTTTCGTACTCAGCCAACATGAACTTAAGGAAGTTTATCTTATCCTCAGTTGTTATGTCCCTGAAGTTTTGCAAATTTGTGTCTGGACTCAGCTTGGAATTACTTGCTTTCCACATTGGAAGAAATGCATTAAGCATCATATCGAACATTAAGTCTGCGAGATTTGCAGGTACATTGACACATCCGTATGTTTGGCTTGAAGTCACCAACTTTTTGACACAGTCTGAGTTTGACAAATTTGAATCCTTGAGCTTATCAACTTCGTCATTGTCGACAATTAATGAAACCTGAAAGTTGCATATTGCTTTCCTTCCTTTGTTGATTTCCGCTAAGTAATCACTTGATGAAGATATAGCGGCATCTGTTACATGATCCAAGAACTTTTGGATTGACATTGTATTTCCATCAACCATTCTTGTATCGTCATATGTCTTTGACATTGTTCTTAATTTTAAGTTTGTATATTAAAGGTTTATTGTACCAGCCGGTCCACTTCCAAGTAGGAGTGTTTCAACTTTGTTCAGGAACTTTTGGGAAAACTCTGGATCATCTGTCGAGATTACTGTTGCTGTGCCACCTGTCTCTTTGGACAACTTTTTCATAAAATCAGCTCCATCAATATCATCAGAATCACCAATGAATATGATCTCAACAGGTTTGTTGTATCTCAAAGCATTCTTTATGACTTGCTCTGGCATTTCAGTCATACCATCAGATATGATAACAACTGTGTCGCATTCTATGTTTTTATCTATTGCACACTGGAATGCTTCATGCATATATGTTGAATAACCAAATCTATTATGATAGAAAACTTGTCTTATGTTCGCAGTGTCCTCATCATAAGGAGATTCTGATAAAAGACCTGCGCCACCTGCAAAACCCATAATTCTATATTTCTTTATGTTCATCTGCTCGACAATTTCTTGGACTTCATCAATCTTCTTTTTGTTTGTACTTGTTATTCTTTCACCCATTGATCCAGATAGGTCGATAAAGAACAGGGTGTTATTATTACTTGTTTGTTTCTTTACTATGTCGTCCTCGATCGACATTAAGTCTTTTTTACTCAGAGGAATGAGATTACTCATATAGTTGTTTTATTTGGTTAATAATCAAAATGGGGTGAGTCCCCCACCGAAGCCCAACAAGCGACTCAAATGAGGGAAACTCCTTATCACAGCCTTGTTGAGCTTGGTAAGTCCCACCGAATCAGTG
>Ga0154020_10010065_pt1 | contig 10841 bp, 8 predicted proteins | sample Klosneuvirus_201_FD_109709 | JGI IMG/M metagenome (GOLD analysis project Ga0154020, IMG submission 109709) | Active sludge microbial communities from wastewater, Klosterneuburg, Austria - Klosneuvirus_20160825_MG | ecosystem: Engineered > WWTP > Aerobic digester > Activated sludge | place...
CTTTTACTGATCTTCAAGGACACCATCCTGGGCTTCGTGGCCAGCATTCAGATCAGCGCCAACGACGTGGTGCGTCTGGGCGATTGGATAACCATGCCCAAATACGGTGCCGACGGTGATGTTCAGGAGATCAACCTCACTACTGTGAAAGTCGCGAATTTCGATAAGACCATCACGACCATCCCGACCTACGCCCTGATCTCGGATTCTTTCCAGAATTGGCGTGGCATGGAGGACAGTGGTGGCAGGCGGATCAAGCGCCCCATCCTGATCAAAATAAGCAGTATCCGATTCCTCCGTGAGCAAGAGATCGACGCGCTGAAGAGCATCACCCTCCTGAAGCCGTACATCGAAAAGCGCTCGGCCGAGATCGCCGCATACAACAAGGAACGTGGGCTGGATGGCTCGAATCCAGTGAATGGAAGGAGACTGACCAACGTGGGCCTTTTCCGCCAATACATCGATGCTTATCTGGCCCAGCACCCGGGCATTCATCCGGACATGACGCGGATGGTGCGGCAACATGCGCCCAATGAATTCGGCCTCCCTTTAGAGCTCTACTGCTTCACCAATACCACCGAATGGGAAGCCTACGAAGGCATCATGTCGGACATCTTCGACCACCTGCTGGCCGTGCATACCTACTTCGGTCTCGTGGTGTTCGAGCGCCCCGCAGCGGATGACATGCGGAATATGGGCAAGCCAATGCCTACCGAAACGAACCTCACGAACGAGAACCCTACAGAATGATCCGCGCCAACGGCATACACAAGAAATACGGCGACCTCGAAGTGCTGAAGGGCGTGGACCTGCACGTTGCGAAGGGTGAAGTGGTCAGCATTGTCGGGGCCAGTGGCGCGGGCAAGACCACTTTGCTACAGATCCTAGGCACCCTGGAACGCGGCGATGGCGGCACCTTGGCGATCAACGGCGAAGAAGTGAGCAAGTTCAGCACCAAGGCCCTCAGCGCATTCCGCAACAAGCACATCGGCTTCGTCTTCCAATTCCACCACCTGCTCCCGGAATTCTCGGCGATCGAGAATGTGATGATGCCCGGACTGATCGCCGGTAAGAGCATGAAGGACTGCGAGCCGCGTGCCGTGCAGCTATTGGAACGATTGAACATTTCCCCTCGTTCGCAACACAAACCCAGTCAGCTCAGCGGCGGTGAGCAACAACGCGTGGCTGTGGCCCGTGCCCTCTTCAACAACCCCAGCGTGGTGTTGGCCGATGAACCCAGCGGCAATCTCGACAGCGCGCACGCCAAGGAATTGCACCAATTGTTCTTCGATCTGCGGAAGGAATTGGGCCAAACCTTCGTGATCGTAACGCACAACGAGGAATTGGCGGAAATGGCGGATCGGCGGCTTGTGATGAAGGACGGGGTGATCGCATCCGGTCAGGACTAGAATTTCTGGTTGATCGGTCGCCGACTTCGCGACCAACATGGACAGCTTGGTCAGGATCTTGCAAACGGAAAGGCCCAATGCAGAATTGACCATGCTCTCCATCATGCCCAATGGAGATCCGATACTCGATGCCGACATCAACGCGTGCAACGCCCTGTTTGGTTCCATGTGTCGAGAATACAACTGTGCATATGTTGACCTTTATGAACCATTCGTGCTGGGAAACGTTCTTCAACCATCTCTGGTCCATGGCGGATCGCACTTGAACAAGGCCGGCACTGGAATTTGGGTGGAAAAGATCCGAACTGCGTTGATGGATCGTACTTATCCGAATGAATGACCCGACCGAACAAATAGGCCAAGAACAACATATCCGGAACTCGGATCAACTCCTCCTTCGTACCTTCAACCGCAGAACTCTACTGAACATGAAAACGCATTTGCTCCCCGTTTCTCTCTTTCTCGCCCTCTTTACGATCAGCACCACGATCAGCGTGGCGCAAGTCGATATCAATTCCATGATGCAAGATCATGCGATGGGTGGCATGAAAGGCATGAAGGTCGTGGAAGACACCGACCCTTTCACACCCAATGAATTCGTGGGTTCCTTCACCTTGGAATTGCACTCCTTCAAAGGGGGCATGGAGGAGACGAACAGCCCCATGAACATGCAGATCACCAGCAGCGCGGACAAGTCCAGAATGCGCATGGACAACGCCAAGGGCGCCAGCGGGGTGAACGTCCTTACCGATCACAAGGACAAGTTCCAATATGTGTTGATGACCGATGAGAAGGGAAAGAAAATGGCCATCAAGACCAAGAAGATGAAGGTCTTGATGACCGACTCCGCTATGAAGGAAACGCCCAACTTCAAAGTGACCAACGAGACAAAGACCATCGACGGGCATGTGTGTACCAAGATCATCAGCAAGACCGAAGAAGGTACTTGGACCGGCTGGGTGGCCAAGGACATCAAAGCGCCACTTGGCGATATGATGCGCACCATGCACGGTGCTGCTTCTGCCGACATGGCCAAGAAGATGAATGGCATGGATGGTTTCCCATTGGAATTCTCCTACGAGGATGCGAAAGAGCCGAAGCGTGTGGTGGGACACATCCGCAATTTGAAGATCGGAGAGGTGGACAACAGCAACTTCTCGCTGGACGGGTATGAGGTGATGGAGATGCCGATGATGCCTTTCGGGCGTTGATGGTATAAATGGTCGACTTCTTGTCGTTGCGTGCGGTTCGATATTCGAACGCTGTGCGGCTCATCCTTCTGTCACTTGTTATTGGCATTGGCACTGTTCTGTGCGCCCAACCCGAACTACCCTGCGAACCCAAGAACCTGCCCGCTTGGATGCAGCGCGTGGCATGGGGAACGAAGCCGGTAGTTTCCACCCTGCGCAAGCGTGCGCCGCTGCACACGAATGCCTTTATCGGCAGCTGGAGCGTGCAGAAGACCGGTGGCCGCCGCTACGAATTCTGGAGCGATAAGCACCGCGTGGTGATCCAAGAGTTCAACCAGCGGGGCGAACGTATGCGGATCTATTTCATCGACCTTGCCGCGAACGTGCGCATGAACGTGCATTTGGAAAAGGACCAAGCCTTCTTCCTCGTGGAAGACATGCAAATGCCGCAAGTGGGCTACTTCCGCGAGATCTGGAGCGACTCTGTGCGAGTTACTGGCCGAAGGGAGTCCCTGCTCGGCGCACCCTGCCAAGAATTCCTAGGCACCGATGGAAACTACGACACCACGTTCTACTGGCGCACGGACCTGTACCCAGCGCTCTTCGCCGACATGCGCGTCTGGGCGCCTTGGCTGTGCCGCGAAGGCGACCTGAAATTCCTCACTGCGTTGAGCTCCGAGCCCGCGGGTGGCTGCCTGCGTGCGGAATGGCCCAAACGCCGCTTCGGTCCCGAGGCCGGGAGCATTGCGGTGCTCGCCATCACGCCCGGTGCCACGTCCATGCCCGAGTTGGAAGCGAAAGAACGCATGGTGTTCGAACATCGCTTTCGTTGGATGAACAACACGGGGATCGGCCGCCTGCCCATGTGGATGCGCGCTTACGTGAGCACCCTACCGCCGGACACGTTACCAGAAGCCTACACGCCACCCGCTTTGGATCGCGGCTTACCTGACAACCGATTCATTGGTTCGCTCACCGCAGAAACCCCCACGAGCTACATCGATGAACTCAAAGACACTACTCTCCGCGTTGCCAAGTACAGCTACTGGGCCGATGCCCGCCGCGCGGTGCTTCAACTGGAAGACCCGCACGATGAGGGCTACATCTTCTACGCCGTGGACCTTGATGCGGATGTTGTGATGGTCTCGCGGAACGAGATGCACAGCTATGTCATCCCCAAACTGGAGATCGCGTCGCTGGAGACCGTGGGCTTGACCGAATTCGGTCGCGGGTTGGAACTGGACTTCACCCCGCGAGGACAGTTCCGCACCATCCTTGGCCGCAAGTGCGAAGTCTTCACCACCCAAGAACGTTTCCTGCAGTTCTTCCTGTTCCCAATGGATCCCGTGGTGAACCCGATCTTCGACATCAAGAATTGGCTGGCGCAGCGCATCAGCCAGAAATTCAAGGACCTGATGTTCTTCGGCGTGGCCGATAAGCCGATGCCTATGTCCGTGATGGGCACCACACTCACCAGCTACAAGCCGGGCAAAGCCAAGCCACCGGTGGTGGACCTCAGCAACTACCGGGTGCGGGATGAACGGCTGCGGGAAAAGAAGCGCGACAAGCGTGAATATGAAACTGTGGAAACGAGGGAGTATAGCATAGAGGATATGGGGGGGATGGACGTGGCGGTGCCCATGGAAGAAAGGCGCGAGATGAAGGGTGACCCCGATGCCAGCATGATGGACGCTCAAAAGCCGGGACAAAGCATGGCCGGCAGCGGCATCGGCACCGGAAGAGGCGCTGGCGATACCCCTCCGCTTTCACCCTTAATGGACGAGGTGATGAAGCAGAGCACCAACCACTTCATCGGCACGGCCCTGTTGCAATACACCACCGTGCATGGCGATGTGACCACCACGTGGACCGTGCGCTATGCCAGCGATGCGGACCGCATGGTGATGATCGGAAATGAGGACGCGCCCCTCCCCTCCGACCACAAGCGCGCCTATTTGATCGATCGCAAAGCGGGCCTGGAAACGCTCTACCAGCCCAAAGACGATGGCACGCCCGTGCCAAGCACAAGCCCGCTCCTGGATGCGTATGCCTCGAAGTTCCCATTGGCCTATGCGGATTCACTCATTACCGGCAACCGGAAGTTCCTGGGTCACCTGTGCGTGCAACGGCGCTATGAGACACCCACCACCAGCCGAACGGTGTGGTCCGACGCGAAGACAGCCTCGCTTTTTTGGGACATCCTTGGCGCTCGCAAACGGTGGAATGCGATCGAGATCCTGATGCGCGGGCCGATGATCACAAGCACCACGGAGGGCATGCCCATGGACGTGAATTACGAATACCATGGCGGTGAGCGGATGACCATGCGTGTGCTGGAGCTGAAGCCTGGACCCGTGGATCCGAAGGTGTTCGAGATCTCTACGGATAGCTGGAAGTGATCCAGCAGTGAGTGCATGCCACCTCTACACATCGACATCAAAACCTATACGGTGGAAGACGTTCAACTGCGGGGACCTCGACCCTAACTTCGTGCCGACCGCATGAAGCCCACCCGCAACATCATGGTCCTTGCTGACCGAGCGATGGCCTGGAACACGGTCTATGCGTTCATCTTGGAGCATTTAACGTGAAGCGCGCCCAACAACGTTCGGACTTGAAGTTGCTACTTGACGAAGCATACGATCGCTTTGCACAACCCTCGTTCATCACGGCGGATCCGATCCAGATCCCGCGCTTGTTCAGTCGCCGCGAAGATGCTGAAGTGATCGGGTTCCTCACTGCCACCATCGCGTGGGGCCAGCGGGTCACCATCATCAACAATGCGAAACGCTTGGTGCAGCTCATGGATGAAGCGCCCCATGATTTCGTACTGAACGCCACGCCCAAGGAGCTGGAACGCACCGAGCGATTCGTCCATCGCACCTTCAACGGCGTTGACCTTCGCCATTTCGTTCACGGCCTTCGCCACCTCTACCAAGAATATGCTGGTCTCGAAGAAGCCTTCCTTGAACAAGACAAATTCGGCGATGCCGCCACCGCCATTGCACGCTTCAAACAGCGCTTCTTCGAGGTGGAACACCAGTCCCGGACCCAGAAGCACGTCGCCGATCCGGGAAAAGGCAGCAACGCCAAACGCATCAACATGTACCTGCGCTGGATGGTGCGCCCCAACGACCGTGGCGTGGATCTCGGCCTTTGGAAGAACATCAAACCCGCAGAACTGATGGTTCCGCTGGATGTCCACACCGGACGTGTTGGACGTGAACTTGGCTTGCTGGAACGCACGCAGGATGATTGGAAAGCCGTGGTGGAACTCACCGCCCGTTTGCGTGAATTCGACCCGTTGGACCCGGTGAAGTATGACATAGCCTTGTTCGGTCTTGGGGTTGCCGGAAAGTCGAGTGCATCTTGATCTCCGGAACAAAGGGCAATCGTTCCATAGGACCCTATGGACCTTGTCAACAATTGGGAATGAACACGGATCGGGCAAGATCCCATTTCCGTTCATTCACGTCCATTCACGGTTCCTTTCTTGTTCCATGACGCTCTAACTCAGGGCTGACTTGTTGGTGGGTCACCTGCTGAAGGTCCCGTCCCCTACTTTTGGCGGCCTTCGCCAATGATCTTCAATTCGCCGGTCTTCGTCATCTTTCTGCTGATCGTGTTCGCCCTGTATTGGGCACCACTCACGCGCAATGGCGCGCACCGCAATCCCGTGTTGCTTATCTCCAGCTACGTGTTCTACGGTTGGTGGGATTGGCGCTTCCTGTCCTTGATCCTATTCAGCAGCCTGCTGGACTTCTATCTGGGCCTTCGCTTGGGGGCCGCCACGGACCAACGCAGCCGCAAGCGGCTCATGATCATCAGCATGGCGGTCAATCTAGGCGTGTTGTTCTTCTTCAAGTACTTCAACTTTTTCCTTGGCTCGTTCCAGGACATGCTCGGCGTAGGCGAACTCTCGTGGACCTTCCGCATCATCCTTCCGGTCGGGATCAGCTTCTACACGTTCCAGACCATGAGCTACTGCATCGACATTTACCGCAGGCAGCTGGAACCCACCAAGGACCTGCTCGGCTTCATGACCTTTGTGAGCTTCTTCCCACAGCTGGTGGCCGGTCCGATCGAACGTGCCAAGGACCTGTTGCCCCAGATACAATCGCTCCGCCCCTTCTCGCACGACAATGCGGTGCTCGGCTGCAAACTGATGCTGATCGGCGCGTTCAAGAAAATGGTGGTCGCCGATCGTTTGGCACCGCTGGTGGAAGCCATCTTCGAGAACCAAACGGAATTCTCGGGCCTTTTCAACGTGCTTGGTGCGGTGTTATTCGCGATCCAGATCTATTGCGATTTCTCTGGCTATTCCGATATCGCCGTGGGCACCGCGAAACTCTTCAACGTCGATCTGATGTCGAACTTCAACCGGCCCTACTTCGCGCTTTCCTTGCGTGAATTCTGGGCGCGTTGGCACATCTCGCTCAGCACGTGGTTCCGCGATTACGTCTACATCCCATTGGGAGGAAATCGCGGAACCTTGGCACTGCATGCACGCAACCTCATGGTCACCTTCGTGCTCTCCGGGCTTTGGCATGGCGCGAATTGGACGTTCATTGTTTGGGGTGCCTTGCATGGCGGTTTCCTGATGGTGGAGCGCTTTATCGGCGGGCCACTGAAACGCACGCCAACGCTCTTGCAATGGGCCATCACCATGGTCGTAGTGCTGATCGGTTGGGTCTTCTTCCGCGCCCAAGACCTCGCGCATGCCATGGAATACCTCGGCCATCTTGTACCAAATGGCACGGACCTCGGCCATCAACTGAAACGACTGATGCGGATCCCGGAGGTGAGTGGATTCTCCCTTCTTTCCACCTTCGTGTTCGCTGCCTTGGTGCTCGTGATCGACAAGCTGAGCATCACCCCGAAATTCGTTTCCACGGTGGACAATAACCGCTTCGTGCGCTATGCCACCTACTCTACTCTCGTCGCATTGGTGCTGCTGTTCGGCGTGTTCACGGACCAAGCGGCCTTCATCTATTTCCAATTCTAGATGAAGCGCTTCCTCACCAAGATCGCCGTATTCCTGATCGTGCTGCTGTGCGTTGCATTCGTGGCGGATCGATCGCTTACCCAGTTCTTCAAGAAGGGCCATTTGGTGAAGGCCCAGTGGCAAGAGCACATGCACGAGCAACACTACGATGTCGCCATTATCGGTTCTTCACGTGGTTGGTGGAACATCGACATGAACGTGATCGACCAACAATGCGGCGTGCGTGCCGTTAGTTTGGCGAACAACCACTTCTTGCCTTCGGAAGTGTTGCTCAGTTTGAAGGTCTTCCTCCAAAACGGCAATACCACCAAGCGCATCCTCATGCAGGTGGATCACGATAACCTTTCCACCGAAGCCGAGGAATTCTCCAGCACCGCCTACGATTTCGTCCCCTACTTGCACGATAGCGTTGTGTACAACCACTTCGGACCGCGCTCCATCGAATGGAAGGCCATGCGCTACATACCGTTCTGGCGCTACACCAAGGTCAACTTCAAATGGGGCGTGGAACAGCTACTGACGCAAAACCGGCGCAAAGCCTTGTTCGATAGCACCGGCACGTATTTCTCCAACCCGAAGTTCTACGGCGACACAATGCTGGTGATCAGTCGCGGCGGATACGAAATTGGCCCGGACATCAAGGAGATCATAGCCCTGTGCGCGCAACACCATATCCAGCTGGAATTCTTCATGGCCCCGTACTTCAACCTGACCGCACCAGCGGAAATACGGAACGGGCCAGCCAATACCTTGAAAGCAGAAGGGTACACCTTGCACGACTATTCCGCGCGCCTCACCGAACAACGCTACTTCAACGATACGAAGCACATCAACGTTGAAGGCGGAAAGGTGTTCACTGGGATCCTCGCTAGGGAGTTGGTTTGTAGTGGGGATTAGCTGAGCGGCTGCATGGAAAGGGGAACGCAGATCACGCTGATCTTTATGATGAAGGATGATCCGTTCAGTTTCTGATAACGGCTTCTGAAGTTCACCTTTTGACGGCTGCTGCCGTTAGGAATTTGCTTTTTGTATTTGCGTGAGGCTCAACTTGTGTCTTGTGTCTTGTGACTTGGGTCTTGTGACTTGTGTCCCCGCCGTGCGGGATTTCGGCTTCGCCTCAACTTGTGACTTGGGTCTTCCTTCTTCTCTTCCTTACATCCTCTCTTCCTTACTTCCTGTACTCTTCCCCCTCCGTTATCTTCGCGCCCAATGGCATTCCTGCAACCGGCCTTCCTTTGGGCATTGACCGCCCTGGCTATCCCGGTGCTCATCCACTTGTTCCAGCTCCGGCGGTTCAAGCGGATCGACTTCCCGAACGTTCGTTTTCTAGCGGAAATTACCCAGCAGACACGCGCCCGCAAGAAGATCCAACATTGGTTGGTGTTGCTCGCTCGGTTGCTTGCGCTTACTTGTTTGGTGCTGGCCTTCGCGCAGCCGTATTTGCCCAGCGCCAATGGTGCGGTGAAGGCCGGGCAACGCGCGGTTTCAATCTACGTGGACGATAGCTACAGCATGGACGGTCGCAACGCGCAAGGGCGGCTGTTGGACCAAGCCCGGAAGGGTGCGCAGGATGCGATCATGGCCTACTCCGCCACGGACCGGTTCCAATTGCTAACGGGCCAATTCGGGGGGAAACAGCAACTCCTTTTGGGGCGTGATGAAGCCTTGGATGCCGCAGCACAAGTGGAAGTGGCACCGTATTCCCGCGCACTGAGCAAGGCGTTGGCCCGTCAGCGCGAAGCTCTTGCCAGCAGCGAGGCTCCGGTGAAACGCGCCGTGCTCTTCACGGATCTGCAACGGACCACAACCGATGTCGAGAATTGGACCAACGACACGCTGGTTCCCACCACGATCGTTCCGCTTTCTGCTTCAGCACCGGACAACCTCAGCGTCGATTCCGCATGGTTCGAGATCCCCGTACGGCGGGCCTTGCAGGATGAAGTGCTGCATGTGCGGATCCGCAATTACGGCGATCAACAGTTGGTGAACGTGCCGTTGCGTTTGGACATCGATGGGCGTCAACGGGCGGTTGCAACCTTCTCTGTTGAAGGCGGCGCGACCGTGGATACCACCCTTAAATTCCTCGGTGATCGTCCCGGAGACCATTGGGGTGTGGTGCGCATCAGCGATCAACCGGTGGTGTTCGATGATCAGTTGTTCATCGCGTTCCATGTGAGTGAAAAGTTGCGCGTAATGCTTGTGAGCGGCGGCGATGCCGATGGCGACAAAGCGATCGGATCCGTGTTCGGGAATGACAGCGTGCACCTCTTCAGCACCCAAGCCTACCGCGCGATCGACCTTTCGAAATTGAAGGATCAAGATTTGGTGGTGCTGAACGCCTTGCCCGAAATGCCCAGCGGACTATCGCGTGCGTTGGTGGACTTCGTGCTGGCCGGTGGTTCCATCGCTGTATTCCCGCCCAGCAAAGGGGAACCCGCAGGCTATGCCGGGCTCTTCACCGAACTCGGTGCCGGCACTCCCACACGCATGGATACCGGTGCGGTGCGCGTGGACCGCATCGACCTGGAAGAACCCTTCTACCGCGCCATTTTCCAGACCATGCCGCGCAACGTGGAACTGCCCGTGGTGCGCGAACGCTGGCGCATTACACCGGCCGCCGGAAGCGATGTGCTGCTCCGTCTGCAAGATGGTTCGCCCTATTTGGCGCGCAGCAAACGCGGACTTGGATCGGTCTATTTCCTCGCTTCGCCGTTGGCGGAACGGTCCAGCAACCTGACGCGCCATTCGCTGTTCGCCACGTCGTTGTTGCGCATGGCGGAATTGAGCCGGCCCATGGGTGCGCTCTACTACAAGATCGGCGACGAGGCCAGCATTCCGTTCGAAAGCAGCGCGATCAGCACCGATGCGCCACCGCATTTGAAAGGTCCGAACCTGCCTACCGGACAGGCAGGCGGGATCGATCTTGTGCCCGAAGTACGCCGAACACCTGCAGGGACCTCGCTCCTGCTGCACGATCAGGACCTGCCAGATGGCCCCTACTTCATCACCAATGGCGCGGATACCGTACAAAGTGTCGCACTGAATTCCGCGCGGCGCGAAAGTGATCTCGCAGCCTATTCACCGGACGAACTGCGCAAATTGCTTACCGATCGTGGCCTTACTTCCTTTGCCGTTGTGGAAGCGACCGGGGACGATATCGCCATGCGCCTGAACAGCTTGGACCAAGGCACCAAGTTGTGGAAATGGTTCATCCTGCTGGCCCTGCTTTTCCTGATC
>Ga0154020_10010067_pt1 | contig 10839 bp, 11 predicted proteins | sample Klosneuvirus_201_FD_109709 | JGI IMG/M metagenome (GOLD analysis project Ga0154020, IMG submission 109709) | Active sludge microbial communities from wastewater, Klosterneuburg, Austria - Klosneuvirus_20160825_MG | ecosystem: Engineered > WWTP > Aerobic digester > Activated sludge | place...
ATATTCCATTTGAATTACATGGAAGTGAAAAAGTAGGGCTATCAAATGCATTGCACTTAAAATAGTCAAAAATCGTCAACCTGGAAATGATTACAAAACTGGAATATGTGTATTTACACTACACTTATATACAATGAACTTGTCGGCCCTGAATGAAAACAGGAAGCATTCATGCAATTTAAAATTAATAAAATCACACCCATTCTTAATGTCACATCCATAGAAGAAAATCTCGAGTTCTGGGAAAAAAACTTAGGTTATGAAGCCACGGTGAAGGTTCCAGGAGCTGATAATAAAATTGGGTTTGTGATATTAGTTAAGGGTGAGTCAGAAATCATGTTGCAAACAACGAAAAGTATTGAAGAAGATTTTCACGTAGCTCCCGAAATAGCAAAAGCCCAAGTACTACTTTATGCTGATGTTGATTCTATTGAAGCTATAGAAAAATCTCTTCAAAGTGAAAATATCATTGTTCCAAGACGAAAAACTTTTTATGGAGCACTTGAAGTTTGGGCTAAAGATACCAGTGGTAAAATCATCGGGTTTGCACAAAAGGCTGAAGAACTAGGGTAACTGGTTTGCTAGTTATTATTTACTAGGCAGAGTCATGGCCATAAGTATTTTCATACTTAAAAAATGGCCCAAAAGGTGGGAAGGCAAATCTCAATTATTAACTGTTTTTCGACAGCCTAGGAGCAACCCCAAGAGAAGTATTCTTTGGCACTTGGACTAAAGACTCTGAGGCTAAGATGAGTACCGAAAAACAATTTGCATTTTTAGCTAGAAAACAAAAAACTCAGGGAAACTGTGTGGTGTTTGCAAGTTAGGATAACTTGATTTCAAAGTCTGTCCTTATCAAATTCTAAGACCAGCTGGTTCTGGTCCACACGAATTTTTCCTCTTAATCCTGTGGACTCAAAATTAAAATCTGGACTGGTCAACTTTATGTTCTCAAATGCCTGAGTATCTTTCGCTCTTAGAATGTCACGTGCTGTCACTGAGTGGCTACCTATCGTTATCTGGGTATCGGCATTAATTTTAAGACGAATAGCTCTTGGTTCTGTAAATAGGATCGGAATATTTTTATAATCGGCTTTGATAGTTTTTCCACAGCTGTGGTATCCTGAAGTCGAAAGATCCAGCTTTCCCCCATTGGATAGGTAAAAAGTGCGTTCTGAATATCCTCCACCTGAACAATTAGCTTCATTAGAATTGCCAATGGCCAACTGAATGCCAGGAAGAGAAGAAAACTCCTTGGTGTGAGTTTGAATAAGCGAAAGATATTTACTGATCGAAGTCTTCACTTCTGTCTTTAAGTCATCATACTTATAATTGCGTTTAGCCTGAACAACACGAGTTCCTTTTTCACTTTCATTTAGTTGTACTGAGTTTCGAAGGATATCTATTGAGCTCTGACCCTTTTTTTCAGTTGTATCTTTCCAATTTTTGGGTCCATAAAGATCAAGCGCTTCACCTAAAAGAGCCCCAACGAGGTAATGACGCCACTTAATTACATTATCAATACCATCTTGAGTAAGTGAAAAGTACTTTTCGCTGTCAGACTGCAGTCTCGTCTTAAGATTTGAAAGAGTAATAAGTTCCGATTTTTCGGAGATCTTCCAAGAAATATAATCTGCTAACCCTTCCATTCGCTGCTGACTTTCCTCCCAAGCCATAGACTCCTTATCAAGAAGCTTTAGTCTTAAAGCATTCACTGCGAGAAAGTCTTTGAGCATTTCGACAGAACGATTGCTCATCCAGTTCTTTAGAATCGAATTTTCAAGAGCAATTAGCGCAACATTTTCTTCATTCGTGTGAGCTGAATATTTTAAACTCGATTGCAAACCCAAGTTAGAAAAATGCATAAACTGGTGAGCATGGAACCTTTCATGCAAAAAAGTAATAAAAGTACTTTCAGAAACTTGCCCTTTAAAGTCCAATTTAAATACGTAAGCTATTTTTCCTTCGATGGGGAAAGCTGGAGTAAGTGTGACATTAGAAATACCCCAATAATCAACTTCACTAAATAGAACATGATGCCCTTCGAAACTTAATTTCGACCAGCGAGAGTCAGTTGAATTTAAGCCAATGGCGTAGATGTGCCCGTTTGCGAAGTGAACCAATGTGGGTAATTCAGAGAACTTAAAACTTGGCCAAGTAGTTTGTTTATGCTTATCCGGCCATTTGATCAGCTGAACGACGAGAGACACAGCTTCCGGTTCAGAATAATTCTTTAGGCTGTTGAATGAGCGACCAATTTCACTTCGATTGTCACGAATAACTGGAGCGTCTACGCAAGCGACAAGTGATATCACCAAAAGACCTAAAATTAAAATAAGGTGGGACTTTTTCAAGTTTTTCAAGTTTTTCATTATGATTTTTTGCATGGCCTAATTTACTCTGCTGAAAAATAGATGTCATGAACTAATTAATGTTTTATAAAAAAATGGCTTTTAAATACTTCATTTATCACCCTAACTACTAGGACTTCCAAATCACGATGTATCACCAAATCAAGGAAAATTACTTCAGCTTTATGTTCAACTTACCGATACCGATTCCTGGTTATGATCGTTTCGAGTTTAGCGACCCATTTGGCAATAGGGGCGAGCTTTTACAAAGAATTGAAAAGTAACTGAGGATAACCTGAATTCGACTTGTCTAAGTTAGAGTCCACCAAATACAGAATATGGATTAAGGCTCATAAAGCCTCTTGCAATGGAAAAGGTCGTTGAGTTTAAAATAGAGGTTTCTATAGGAAGAAATGGACTATATGAATAAAAGTAGATAGTATTTCGTAAACTTTTAAGAGGTAATGAATGAATATTAAAGTGAAGTCCATTTCTTTTTCTACATGGAATGATTTTGTTAGTCTTATGCAAACGGACTCTCAGTGTTCAGATTGCTGGTGTCTAAATCATAGAGCTCCTAGTGGTTGTCCCACTGGATTAGAAGCTAAAAAAGAAATGGAATCACTTGTTCGTAATAATAAAGTCCACGGACTTCTAGCTTACACAAATCAAGAGTGTGTTGGATGGATTGCAATCGATCCAATGAGTGAGCTTGTGGGGCATGATTGTCAAAATTCTGCAAAAGAACAAGAATGGTCTATTCATTGTTTGTTTGTAAAAGATAGCTTTCGAGGTCAAGGAATTTCAAATCAATTAATTGAATCTGCAATTGATTATGCGAAAAATAAAAATGCTAAAATTGTTTCTGCCTTTCCGATTCCAAGTGAAAATAGAAGCCAATTCCCTGTAGGTGAAGCTGAGTTTTCTGGGCGATTCTCAACCTATGCTAAACAAAATTTTAGATCAGTAGGTGAACCTTCAGACTTCTATCAGAGAGTTGAATTGGACCTCTAACTTCTCTTTTATTAATCTTTTAAATCCCCACCACTTGATGGGGATTTTTTATAAACTAACGACTTGGCATCCTCATAGCTTTTGGCCAATTAGATGCTTTAGACTCCATAATAAGTTGTAGCTGTGCCTTGCGAACTTGGCTGAGAATTGTTGGTAAATTTCCACTTGCAACTGCACCAAATGCTAAAATAACTGCGATTTTAATTAAACTGTTCATGGGATTCTCCTAATGTTTGTCAATTAACTGTTGGCCATGCTTTGAAGCATGGGAAAAATAACTCGTAATTTATTTTCGTCGAGCCTTTCAAGTATCTCCTGACACTGTTCAATGATTTCATGACGAAGAAGTGACTGTTTCAAGAGCTGGTGAAACAACTCCATGGTGTAACCATAGGTTTCGACAATATGACGAACCTTTTTTTCTGTTAAAGTCACCCGGCCATTTTCAATAAAGCCAATGGTGTTTCTGCCAAACTTACAGTTCTTGCTTGCAGAGTATTGATCGAGTCCTTTTTGGATTCTGAATTCTTTAAGAACTTTGCATTCTCTGGTGATTTTTTTGTGGCAGAAGCGACGATCTTTTCTGTTTTTCGTTGTGATCTTTTGCTTTGGCTCAATGATCTTTTCAATGGCTTTGTATTTTCCTGTTCGGATAGACTCGACCTCGGCATCAGTGAAGCCATACACATCTTGAAAAAGCTTGAACTGTTCGATGCTGATGTTGCCGCGACCGTTTTCAAGTCGTTCAATATTTTTATGATCGAAAGGTAAAAAATGAGCGGCCTGTTTTCGCCTTAGCTTTCTGAGTAAGCGCATTTTTTTAATAATGACTGCGAACTCTGAAATATAGGCTTGGGATAATTTATTTTCTAGTTTTGATACTTCCATAATTAGCTCCTGACAGATAGCTCATAGCCAAAGGAAATTTCCTCATGGGCATGAAGCGCTGTTTTATTTTTGGTGTGGGATTGTTTTTGAAAAGCAAGCGACTGCTTGCTGAAAAAGGCTAAGGGTTTTGTATATTTGCGAGCGAGCTTGCTACTGAGTGCAAGCACGCGCTAGTCGCTGCTATTCAAAACCCATAGCTGGTAAGCATTTGGTAAGCGATGACTGAAAAATACTGAAATTTCTTGAAATAAAGAAAGTGATCTACAAACTCTTGTGTGTGTTGATAGGTACTTATGATTGTTAGGGAACTGCCAAAAAAGACTTTCCAACCTTAAATAATTGGAGCGGGAGACGGGGCTCAAACCCGCGACCTTCGCCTTGGCAAGGCGACGCTCTATCAACTGAGCTACTCCCGCAGAAATACAAATGCAGACAATCTGTTTAATCAGAGAGGCTATTTCTGTCAATGATTCATTTTCTAACTCTTTAATTTATCATGCCAAAGTATATTAAGATTATGATAAAAGTTGCTAGAATTGATTGATCTAATCAGCGAATGCTAAAAAAATAAGCTCGCACTTGCCGTAAATATAGAATTTTCTTCATGACAAAGTATAAAAACGACGAAATGATTTTGAACATATAAGTTAAGGGAGTGGAGCACAAAATGACTAAAAAAAATCTGAACTCTGATAAAAATGATTTAAATACTCCTCAGCAAACGCATCCGCATCCTCAAGCTAAAAAGGCTCTCAGTATTTTAACTGCTGTTAATTATCTCAATTATATTGATCGTTTTATTTTAAGTGCCGTACTTCTTTCAATAAAAGTAGATCTCAACCTTTCTGATTTTCAAGCTGGACTCTTGGCTACTGCATTTATGGTGGCTTATATGTTTACCTCACCGCTCTTTGGTTGGCTGGGTGATACTAAAAAAAGAACGTGGTTACTTGCTGGAGGGGCATTGTTATGGAGTTTAGCCAGTTTAATGACCGGATGGGCCGGAACTTTTGTTCTCCTTGCACTTTCGAGATTTATTTTAGGCTTTGGCGAATCCGCTTTTACAACTATTGCAACACCCTACATTTCCGATTTTTATCCGAGCACTAGAAGAGGTCGAGCCTTAGCGATCTTCTCCTCTGGTCTTCCCGTAGGAGCGGCATTGGGTTTTGTAATGGGTGGACTCCTAGGTCAATATTTTGGGTGGAGAAATGCTTTTTTTATTGTTGGCTTTCCAGGAATCATTCTCTCTGCCCTCATTCTCACCCTCCCTGAACCAAAAACTAAAACAACTTTGCTTGATTTTAATTACACTAAAATTTTAAAAGAAATTTCAAGAATTCCACCTTATTTTTGGACCACATTAGGTTACTGCGCCTACACTTTTGTTGTTGGAGGAGTGGCCCATTGGGTTCCCACATACCTCCAACGAACCTATGCGCTTGATCAAATGAAAGCAAATACACTCTTTGGTGGAATCGCTGTGGGCAGTGGACTCATCGGTACTCTCCTGGGTGGCTATCTCGGCGATAAATGGTCAGCACAATCAGGAAAAGGTGGACACCTCAAGCTCTCGGCCCTATCTATGGCGCTCTCACTTCCCTTTTTTATAGGAACTCTTTATGCACCTAATATTGGTGCACTAATTTTTTTCCTCTCACTCACACAACTTTTCTTTTTTCTTTCCACAAGCCCCGTAACAGTCTCAATTATCGAATCTGTTCCCGCAAAAGCACAAACCACTGCCGTAGCAATCACCATTTTTCTGTGTCATATTTTAGGAGATGCAATTTCATCTCCACTGATTGGACTTATTTCTGATAATACGGGATCCCTTAAATTAGGAATGTCTATATGTATCCCAATGATTTTTGTAAGTTCTTTTTGTTGGTATTTAGGAATGAAAAGTCATCGCAAAATATCGCTCTGAAGATATAGATTCATTTCAAGCATTTTAAAAAAAATTATTTCTAAAATTAGCACTTTCTTCTTGTGTCTATTAAGCATTGGGTAAGTAACTAGCCCGTTACTTGAGTGACCTCGAATAGTACAACAAATCTTGGGGATATTTGCCCCAATTAAGCTCCATCCACTTGAATATTTCTCCTAACCTTAACAGACTGCTTTAAAAGGAGAATAAAATGGAAGCACAAAATTTATTTATAGTTGTAAATCGTAAATCTGCAAAAATATTTGAAATTTCGAGAACACCTAACGCTATTACATGGATAAAAACTCTTCACAATCCCCTTGGGACAACCAAAAATAAATTGATGTCCACAGATAAGCCAGGAATGGCTCGGAGTAAATTTTCAAAAATAAGATCTCCTCATGCACTTACGGGAAAAACGACTCCTCACGAAGAAACAGCGCGAACTTTTGCAAAAAAAATATCACAATTTATTAAAACGCGAAAATTAGAAAAATCACTTTTAGGTTTTACGATTGCCGCAGAACCCCATATGATGGGTCTAGTTAAAAAAGCCATAGATCAAGAAAAATTAAAAGCTCCTATAAAATGGCTGCAGAAAGATTTAGAAAAAATGACAACAGACAAGCTTGAGACCCTTTTGTTTAAAGGAAAAAAGGCAAGACCTTTGTCATGAAAGTTTGCGATTATTGACATTGTTTTTAAAGTGGCTAGGATAAACAGAGCGATATAATTAAGCAACACAAGGAGGTGTTAATATGCTTAAAATAGCAAAAATAGGTTTTACAATTATCATTGGCGGATCAATGAGTTTCGCACTTGCAAATGGACCTTTGGTTTTAGATCAAAGCTCCAAGATGGAAACATCGGGCTTTTTCAAAAAGAAACCCAAGAAGCCAGTAGAAGATCAACCTGATACGTCAAATCCACAAGAGCCAGGAACAGCACCAATTGCTGCTCTCCCTGGACAAATTAAAAAGATTTTGGAGCAGTTAAAGCTTGATGCTTATGGAACAGCTCTCAATAGAGATTATGATAAAGGAATGCCACCCTTGCAACAGAGCCCCACTGATCCTGAGGATGTTTTTTTTGATGATGCAAAATTATTAGGAAAAACTTATCAATGTCGAAGCTTTGGTATTGCTTCTAAAAACAACTCAGCTCCCCCTGTTGTAAATCTTACTTATACCTTTTCAAATGACGGAACAGGTTCTTTATTTAGATCCAATACATCACAAGATGGTCAAGTAAGACTATTTACCTTTTTAGCGGATTCAAAAGAACCAGCTAATCTTAAAAAGTATGATGTCATCGGACAAAATGATTCTCAAACTTATTATGAAAAAATCAGAGTATCACGAAAAGGTGATCTTATTATTGAAGGTTCTACTCCAGAAAAATTCTGGGCTGAAACACTACTTTCGATGATAGGTTTATTAATTCCTGACTTTGAAAAGTATAGAGATGGTATTAACAAAGAGCTTGATCACTTGAAGTTAAAAGTAAGTCTAAATAGCCTTATGGGAATGGTTTTAAGATATACTTATTGCCCCAATGATCCTGCTGCATTTCAAGAACTAGATATGAAAGCACAAGCGATCATGATGGAAAAAATCCAAAACGATCCACAATATCAAGATCTTAAAGACTATAACAACACTTTAGACGCTAAAGATCTTCAATAATTCAATACTTCAATAAAAAACTCTTGGGATCTTCTGTAAGAGAATTGATCCCTTGAGTCCCTAAATAAAGCCTCACCATCTTCTTTTTTAATCGAATATAAATTAAACTCTTCAACTTTAAACACTTTTTTCAAAGTACAGTCCAACTTATTTTGCATTATCTCCACAGAAATAACTAATTTTTATTTTGTTTAAACAGGTTCTAAGAAAATTTTTGAGTATTACTTTCTATAGTGGTTATACTCATCCTAACTCAATCAGCGGCCTCTGCTCTTGAATGATATTAATTCTGCACAATTCAATTGATATTGACTAGACAATATTTACCCCTTATAATATTCTTTAAGGCCTAAAATAAGGGGTAAACATTGTATGAAAAAAGGTAAAACCTCTAAAAAAACGAGAAAAAACTTTGAGTTTTACAGAGAAGAACTAGATGAGCTTAAAGTGTGGTATCAAAACACCAACCGAAAACCTCTCTTACTCCGAGGAGCCAGGCAAGTGGGAAAAACAAGTCTAGTTAGGATGTTTTGCAAAAAACAAAAATTAGATTTGATAGAAGTAAATTTAGAGTTACACCAAAACTTAAGGAAGTCTTTTTTGCAAATGGATCCAAATTTTGTTTTAAGGGATGTCGAACTTTTTTTAAAAAGAAAAGTTACGACAAAAACACTTTTGTTTATTGATGAAATTCAAGTTGTACCAGAAGCTATCCAAGGTTTAAGATATTTTTTTGAAATCAGAACGGACTTACCCATTATTGCAGCCGGTTCTCTTCTTGAATTTGTTTTATCAGAGCACCAATTTTCTATGCCTGTGGGAAGAATAGACATTGGTTACTTAGGACCATTAAAGTTCAGTGATTTTGTTAGAGCTAAAAAAGAAGAGTCCCTCTATTCTTCTATTATAAATTATGTTTGGGGCAAAGAAATATCCCACCTTGAACATGAAAAATTATTGAATCTTTATTTAGAGTTTCTTCTAGTTGGCGGAATGCCTGAAGCAGTGAGGGAATATCTCAAAACCAATGATTTGAAAATAGTTAAAAAGATTCAGAAAAGTATTTTGGACACTTATCAAGCAGATTTTGCAAAGTATGCACGTAGAATTCCCATCGAAAGATTAGAAAAAGTCTTTAAATTTGCAGGGTTTAATGTAGGAAAAAAAATAAAGTATTCTGAAATTAATCCTCAGGAACAATCCAAAAGTCTTATGCTTGCCATCGACTTATTAGAAAAGGCAGGAGTACTCAATAGAGTTTATCATACGGCCGCATCAGGCATTCCACTATCCCTTGGACAAAATGAAAAAATATTTAAATTTTTATTTTTGGATGTGGGACTGATCTGCGGGCTTCTTGGATTTGATCATTCAGAAATCATGAAAATTTATTTTGATCCGCCCTCAGATTTGAATCTTTTGCACAAAGGGATGATTACTGAACAGTTTGTAGGTCAAGCTTTAAAGTTTCAGTCTCTCTCCGAAAAGAGTGAACTTTTTTATTGGTTGCGAGATGGATCAACGCAAAAAGCGGAAGTAGATTACGTAATAGAAAATAGACTGACTATTATTCCACTAGAAGTGAAAGCAGGTAAAACAGGCTCAATAAAATCTCTAATTCAATTTGCTAAAGAAAAAAAATCAAAAGTGGCCATTAAGATAGGAACTCAATCTCCAAGGGAAAGAAGCGTGTCGATTGATTCTTCTACACTGAAGGTTTTATATTTACCTATTTATCTAGCCGAGAAAATACGATTTATTTTATAATCTAAAGACAAGTCCTACTTAGGGCCTGCAGTACCCGTACCTTGAATCGAAGTTTCAACAATTTCAAAAATACGTACTGGAGGAGCAGATGCTTCATACCTAACTGTACGGAGAGTCTCAGGTACGATGACGTCTTTGCTGACTTTGCGAACTTTGATTGCTAATGACTTTTCAGAATCTGGTCCGCTCCAGGTTTCGAATTCGCTGATTTCTACAACTTCCACCCCAGGAATTTTGCTGAGCCATTTAATGACTCCCATTTTATCATTAATTCCATCCTTATTTACATAATTCGTTAGTAATGGTCTTAATTCTGTATAAACGGATAGATCCAGGCCCTTAGACCACATTAAGTTGAAAACTGCCATTCCATTGAGACTAAGAAGATCAAAGTATACTTGCAAGACATCTGGTAGATTTGGTGAATATGAAATTGGTCCGTAAACATCTGTCAGAAAAGACACTTTTCCGATCAAGTTATCGAGTTTTCCATTCCTAGCCATATTCTCTACAAAATCGCCTTCTAAATATCGAAAGCGTTCGGGAATGTTGTTGCCCGAAAATGCATTCGACGGTCGGTTGTAAGCAATGGCAACTCCCTCAGCTATTCGGGGATTTGCATGCAGCCCGTCGGCTAGTGCACGGGCCTCACCTGCTCCCATGTCTACCCATATTGTTCCAGTTGGTAGATTAAGCACTATATCCTTAAGAGACTCTGATGTTTTAAACGGAAAATGGTCCGAATACACATCAAGCGTTCGGTCGGTATTAAACGCATTTTCGGTGATGTACCAATTATTAATTTTCGTTATTCTATGATTTAGAAATATATCAACGCATTTTGATTGCGCCATGGTGTTCAGAGGGACTATCAAAGCCACCAGAAGAATAGCCACCAATGGACGGAGAAAACCTCTATTTGCAAGTCTCAGGAAACACATGCGTCCTCCATTGGAAATAATATCATCCTGAGCATATTTGCAAAATCGATACCACGCTAAAACGTGGCGCAAAGAAGTGGGTTCATCTCGAAAATGTGTATTGGTAGTCAACTGAGCAGGCGTTTGACAGTCTTTTAATGCCCGAAATTTTTCACACAAAATTTAGTTTTAGTTGTTGGCGGCACTTGTAAGAGATTGACGCTGCACTAAAAAAGTAGACTATTGACATCATGAAAACACACGAAGAAGTCGAAGCAATTTTA
>Ga0154020_10010068_pt1 | contig 10839 bp, 4 predicted proteins | sample Klosneuvirus_201_FD_109709 | JGI IMG/M metagenome (GOLD analysis project Ga0154020, IMG submission 109709) | Active sludge microbial communities from wastewater, Klosterneuburg, Austria - Klosneuvirus_20160825_MG | ecosystem: Engineered > WWTP > Aerobic digester > Activated sludge | place...
AGGCAGCGTTTCGTCGGCGGTGAGGTCGATCAGCACCGGCCGCGTCAGCGCGTGTTTGGCGATCCACGCCACGGCATCGGGCGCGCTCGCCGTGCGGGCACCGGGCTGCGCCGACAACGGGGTGCCAGCTTCCTTCGCGTCAGCGTATTCGGACAACTGTCGTGCGCTGATACCATCCGGTTCGAAGATCACGCCGCTCCGATCGATCAGGGCCACAATCGTCGGTGTGATGCGTGAGCGCGCGCGTGGCAACATGCGCACAAACTCGCGCCCGATCTGCCCGACGCCGAGCAGCACCACATCGACGCGATCGTCATCGCCGATGCGTCCGCCTCCAATTTTGTCGAGCTGAAACGCCGCGTGCACGGCGCGCGCCGCCGCCTCGGCGTCCCGCTCGCTGATGACCACCGAGATGTTGAGCTCGGACGATCCTTGTGCAATGGCGACAATGTTGACGCCGCTCTGTGACAGCGCGGTGAACATGCGGGAGGCGATCCCCGGCGCTCCCGCCATACCCAGCCCGACCACGGCCAGCATGGCCATGCCGCGCTGCACCGCGATGCCCTCGAGTTCCCGACGGGAGAGTTCGAGCGCAAAGGTGCGTTCGAGCGCGGCACGGGCGTCGTGCGCGCGTTCGACGGGCACACAGAGGCAGATCGAATGTTCCGACGACGCCTGCGAGATCATCGCCACGGAGATGCCGGCCTGCTGCAGCGCGGCAAACGTGCGTGCCGCAATGCCGGGCACCCCCAGCATACCGTTGCCCGTCACCGTGACCAGCGCCTGCGCGCGCACGACCGACAGCGCCTTGACCGGATACCGGCGCAACGTGCGGCGCGTGGAGATTTCGGTTCCCGGCGCTTCCGGATCGGCGAACGGCCGGACGAACACCGGCACGCGGACTCGCGAGAGCGGAATAAGCGCGCGCGGATGCAACACCTTGGCGCCGTAGTACGCCAATTCGGCCGCTTCGCGCACGTTCAACTGCGGCACAATTCGCGCCGTCGGCACCAGCCGCGGATCCGTCGTCATCAACCCCGGCACGTCTTTCCAGAGCGTGATGCCGGTGGCGCGCAGCGCACGTCCCAGCACGGTGGCCGTCAGATCACTGCCACCACGGCCGAGCGTGACCACCGCTCCATCTGGTGCGACACCGGTGAATCCTGGCACCACGGGAATGCGCCGACGGCGCACGAGCGGCTGCAACCGTTTGCGGACGGCACGATCCGTCGCGGCGAGGTTCGGAAAGGCGCCGCCAAACACCCCGTCCGTGTGAATGAGTTCGATCGCATCGACATACTCGGCGTCGATGCCGCGCGCCACCAGGCCGGCGACCAGCAGGCGCGCCGACAGTTGCTCGCCGCGCGCGATGATGAAATCGCGTGTCCGCGCGGTGAGCTCGCGGAGACTCGCCACACCATGCAACACCGTGCGCAGCTCGATGAAATCGGCCGCAACCGATTGCAGGATCGCCTTTCTGGCGCGTGCACTCGTCACGATGCCCGTGGCAATATCACGATGTCGGCGGTGCAACGCCGATACGTCGCCGTCGACGTCGCGCAGATCGCCGTCGCGCGCCGTTTCGGCCAAGGCGATCAACGCATCCGTCACACCCGCCAACGCCGAGACCACGGCAACCACGCGGCTCTTCCGTGGGGAGGCGAGAATGTCGATGGCGCGCCGCATGGCGGCCGCATCGGCGAGTGAGGCACCGCCGAACTTGTAGACTTCGAGGCTTGTCAAACGCGGAGGCATATCGGACCGGTGGGTCAATGGCTCCCGCCGCTTCGCGCGCCCGCTTGTCACGCCCGCACGACGCGGTGGGAAGATGGTGCCCTTTCCGGGGGCACAACCGTCTTACCGTGTGACTGTCAGTCACAGGGCTCTCGCAGGTTAGTCCGGACGGCTCGGCCTGTCCACACCTGCGTGTGCTTGCGTACCTTTCCTGTGAATCATGTGGCGGCCAATCCGTGGCGCCACGTTCCCTGCATCGCACAACATGACCGCTCCTGTCCTCGCGCCGACGGCGCCAGACTCGTCCTCGACCTCGCCACAGCTTGGCGGCGTCTTCCCGACCCTGCCGCCGCGGATTGCCGGTCTCGCGCAGTTGGCCAACAACCTCGCGTGGAGCTGGAATCGCGACGCCCGCATGCTCTTTCGCGAAGTCGACGAGGCACTCTGGAATCGACTGCGCCACAATCCGATCATGCTGCTGCAACAGGCGGCGCCGGAGCGGCTCGCGCTGTTGGCCACCGATCCGTCATTCTGCGCGCGCTACGATCGCATCATGGCGTGGTTGTCCGCTGAGAAGTCCGACGAACACACCTGGTACGCACGCACGTTTCCGGAGCTGCGCGGCAAACCGGTCGCGTATTTCTGCGCGGAGTTCGGCATTCACAACTCCGTGCCGATCTACTCCGGCGGCCTCGGTGTGCTGGCGGGCGATCATCTCAAGACCGCATCCGATCTTGGCGTGCCGGTGGTGGCCGTCGGGATTCTGTATCGTCACGGGTACTTCGATCAGCGCATCAGCACCGAAGGGTGGCAGGAAGATTCCGACGACGCGATTTCGTTTGACCGCGTCCCGCTGGTGCCGATTCCCGGCGTTGACGGTGCCAAACATCTGGTGACCGTGAAGACGTTTGGCCGCGATGTGCACATTCGCGTGTGGCGGTTGCAGGTGGGCCGCGTGCCGGTGTATCTGCTGGACTCGGACATCGAAGAGAATCATGTCGATGACCGTCCCCTGCTCTCCAAGTTGTATTCCGGCGGTCCAGCCATGCGGCTGCGTCAGGAATGGCTGCTGGGTGTCGGCGGCGTTCGCGCGCTCCGGGCACTCGGGATCGCGCCAGCCGCGTGGCACGCCAACGAAGGGCATGCTGCCTTCATGATGATCGAACGTGTGCGCGAGTTGTGTGCGACCGGCGTGTCGTACGCAGACGCCGTGCGTCAGGTGCGCTCGTGCAGCGTGTTCACAACGCATACGCCGGTGCCGGCGGGCCACGATCAATTCGCCGTCGGCGATGTGCAAAATTGCGCCGGTGGCGCAAGCAATGGGATGTGGACCGAGATGGGGATCGATGCGTCCGCGTTTCTGCGTATCGGGTATCACCCGGAATCGGGGCCCGGCATGTTTCACATGACGGCCGCGTCGATTCGGCTGTCGCGCCGCGTCAATGCCGTCGCCCGACGCCACGGCATTGTGTCGCGCGAGCTGTGCAAGCCGTTGTGGCCCGGTCGCGCGGCCGAAACGATTCCAGTTGGCCACGTCACGAACGGTGTGCACCTGGCAACCTGGATGGCCAACCCGATCATGCAGCTGCTCGACAAGCAGCTCGGGCCGCAGTGGGGATACTCGAACGATCCCGCGCTGTGGGAACAGGTGCTGCAGATCGACGATGACAAGCTGTGGGGCACCCATCTGCGTCTCAAGCATACGCTGATGCGCATGGTGCGTGAGGAAGCACGCCGGGCGTTCGCGCAGCATACGCTCGAAACAGTCCAGCTGGTTGGCGCCGGGACCCTGCTCGACCCGCACGCGCTCACCATCGGCTTTGCGCGTCGTTTCGCGACGTACAAGCGCGCCGACCTCATCTTCCGCGACGTCGAACGCCTGCGCGCGCTGGTGACCAACACATCACGCCCGGTGCAGATCGTCTTTGCCGGCAAAGCGCACCCGGCCGATACGCCGGGCAAGAAGGTGCTGCAGAACGTGTATCAGTTCACGCGTGATCCGCAGTTTGAAGGACGCATCGCGTTCGTCGAAGACTACGGGATGCATCTCGCGCACCTGCTCGTGCAGGGCGTGGACGTGTGGATGAATCTGCCGCGGGTGCCGATGGAAGCGTCGGGAACGAGCGGCATGAAAGCCGCGCTGAACGGTGTGCCGCACTTGTCGACCATCGACGGTTGGTGGGAAGAAGGCTACGAAGGCAACAACGGCTGGGCGATTCCGGCCGCCGTCGACAGTGACGACGCGACGGGCACGGTGGAGCGCCTCTACACTCTGCTCGAGCAGGAAGTGGTGCCGCGCTTCTACGATCGGGACCCCAAGGATCTGCCGCGCCGCTGGATCCTGACCATGAAACACGCCATGCGCGCCGCCGGTCAGCAGTTCACCGCACGCCGCATGGTCGAACAGTATGCGCGCGGGTACTACGCACCCAGCATTCTCGGCGACGTGCTGCCCGACGATCCGCCAACCGCGTGACATTCGATCTTCTGACGTTTGTGGTGACATGACCGCTTCATCCATGCCCACGCCAAGTCTGGGTTCGCCGGTGGTCCGATCGACCGCCGGCGATGCACCCACGATTGTGCATTTGACATCGGAGTACAGCCCCTTCGCGCGCAGCGGCGGACTCGCCGAGGCGGTGATGGGGCTGGCCAACTACCAGGTGCGCGGTGGCGCCACGGTCGTGGTCTTTGTCCCGTTGTACCGGTCGGTGCGTGACTTCGCGCCCGATCTGGCGCCGCTGGGTCGTCCGCTGCGCATCGACCTTGGGTTCCGCAGCGAGGAGGTGCGCTTCTTTCGGGAAGTGCATCCACCCGCCGGCCCCAAAGTTGTGTTCGTGGATATTCCGGAATACTTCAACCGGCACGGACTCTACGGTGAACAGGGACGCGACTACGCGGACAACGCGCGGCGCTTCGCGCTGTTTTCCCGCGCCGTGTTGGATGCTATTCCGCGTCTGATCGCGGGTCCGGTGCTGATTCACGCGCACGACTGGCACACGTCGCTCGCGCTGATGTTCATGCGCAGCTATGCCGGATTGCGCGAACGATTTGCTGGTGCGGCTACCGTGCTCTCGGTCCACAACGCCGGCTATCAGGGGCATTTTCCGCCCTCGATGCTCAACGAGTGCGGCATTCCTCCCGAGGTGTACAACTTCCGGCACCTCGAGTGGTACGACCAGATCAATTTCCTCAAGGGTGGTCTGACGTTCGCCGATCAGGTGGTCACCGTCAGCCCCAACCACGCCACGGAGCTGCGTACCCCCGGCGGCGGCTTTGGCTTGCACGAAGTGTTCCAGTGGCTGGGCGATCGGTTCTCCGGTGTGGTGAACGGCATCGACCAAACCGTCTGGGATCCGGAAACCGACGACCAGATCACGTCGAACTACACGCGCGAAGATCCGGGTACCAACAAGGCCAAATGCAAGGCGGCGCTCCAGCGGTCGTTCGGCTTGCCGCAGCGCCGCCGTACGCCGTTGTTCGCGATGACCGGTCGCATGGTCACGCAGAAGGGTCTCGATCTGATCCTCAATTCCAATCTCATCTGGAATCTGGATGCGCAATTTGTCTTTCTGGGCGCCGGAGAAGAGCGGTACGAACGCGCGTTGATGCAGTTGGCCGCGCGACGTCCCCGGCACGTGGGCGTCCAGCTCGACTTCACCGACCGGCTCGAGCATCGATTAATGGCGGGCGCGGACATGTTTCTGATGCCGTCGCAGTATGAGCCCTGTGGCCTGACGCAGATGCGCGCGCAACGGTACGGCGCGTTGCCCATCGGACGTCGCGTAGGCGGCATCGCCGACACGGTCGAAGACGATGTGACGGGATTTCTGTTCGACGACTACTCTGCGGCGTCCATGGACTGGGCAATCTCCCGTGCACTGGCGCGTTTTGCCGATCGCGAGGCGTGGGAGCCACGGATGCGCACCGCCATGCATCGGGATTTCGGTTGGGCACGCGCTGCCGAGCGATATGCCGAGGTGTACCTCCGCGCACGCGCCATCGCCAAACTGCGTGGCTGAGCGCGCGCACGCCATCCGATTCACCGTCTGACGGATTCCGATGCATCACGTTGTCGTTCACGCGCACTGCTACCAGCCGCCGCGCGAAAATCCGTGGCTGGAGATGGTGGAGACGGAGCCGTCCGCGGCGCCCGACCATGACTGGAATGCCCGCATCGACCGCGAGTGTTACGCACGTCTCGCGCGCGCCGAGGCGCGTATCCGCGATCAGGGCACGTCACCCGGCGATCCGGATGCGCGTGCCGGTCTGGCGCGGCTCGTCAACCTCTACGCCTGGTGCACGTTTGATGTCGGGGCCACGTTGTGCGAGTGGATGGATACCGAAGCGCCGGACACACTGCGCGCCATGGTCGAAGGCGACGCAGCAAGCGTGCGCCGATGGGGCCATGGCAACGCCATCGCGGCGCCCTACCACCATGTGATTCTCCCGCTCGCTTCGCCGCGGGATCGCCGCACCGAAGTGCGCTGGGGCATTCGCGACTTCCAGCGCCGATTCGGTCGGATGCCGGAAGGGCTGTGGTTGCCGGAGTGTGCAGCCGATGACGAAACGCTGGACTTGCTAGCGGCGGAGGGGATTCGCTTCACCATCCTCGCCCCCTACCAGGTGCGAACGGCCGGTGAAACACACGGGCTGCCGGTGCGTTGGCGCGGGGCGTCCGGTCGCTCGTTGACGATTGTGCCGTACGACGGCGCGCTGGCTGGGGAGGTGGCGTTCGGCGGTTTGCTGCGGGACGCCGGTGCCCTGGCGCGTCGTCTCGCGCCGTCGATTGCCGACGGCCAGCCACGCTGCACCACGCTGGCCACCGACGGGGAGACGTTCGGGCATCATCATCGGGGCGGCGATCGCACGCTCACCGAAGCGATGGCACAGATCGCCCGTCGAACGGACGCACGATTGATCAACGCCGCGGCACTGGTGGCCCAGTATCCGCCCACACTGGATGCCACGCTGGTGTCACCGTCGTCGTGGAGCTGCGCGCATGGTATCGAGCGGTGGCGTGCCAACTGCGGATGTCGCATCGACCAGCGCAAACCGGCGGCGCAGCAGTGGAGAGGACCGCTGCGCGCGGCGCTGCGCCAGTTGGCCGAGCACAGCGATACCGTGTTCGCCGAAGAAGGGCGCGCGCTGTTTGAACGCGATGTGTGGGACGTGCGTGACCGGTACGGCGATGTGGTGGCGTTTGACGGAGAGGAACTCGCCGGGTTTGTCACGAGCGAGCTGCGCGCCGATGTCGATGCAGATGGCACGCAGCGCGCGCGGGAACTGCTCGAGATGCAGCGCGCCACCCTGCGCCTCTTCACGTCCTGCGCGTGGTTCTTTGACGAGGTGGATCGCATCGAAACGCGGCAGGTGTTGCGGTATGCCGCGCGCGTGCTGGCGCTGTCGGGAATGGCGGGACGCCTGGAGCCGGAGTTCGTCCATGCGCTCGAGGCGGCGCAAGCGATCGCGCCCAACGCCCCGTCCGCCAGCGAGGTGTTCGTGCGATCGGCGCTGCCGCATCACGACACGGCCTGGAGTGTCGCGGCCGGTGTGATCGCCATGGCACACGCCGGCATGTCGATTCCGCGATTCGGCGTGTTCGATCTGTCTGCCACGCCACGTGAGGGCGGCACGCCAGACCAGTGGACGGTGCAACTGACGCATCGGCGCACCGGGGTCGTGACTCTGCTGCATGGTGTCGTCGAGGGTCGAGCGGCCAGTACGCGCGTGACGCTGACTCGGCCGGTATCCGGTGCGACATCAGGCGACGGCGAGCAGCATCAGTTGACGGTTGCCGATATGCCCGAGCGGCTCGCCGAGCGAGCGCTCGAACCGCATCTGCTCGATGATCTCGCGCTCGTTGATGACGCCAACGTGCAGGGTGAGCGGGGTTGATCGCGGCTACTTGGTCCAGACCGAGATGAGTCCGCAGTAGCGTTCCTCGCCCTCGCCGCCGAATTCCAGCGGCTGGCGTGCGCTGCCCGCGAACACCTCGATGCCGAAGATCTCGCTCGGCGGCGGCATCATGGCCAGGTTGGGGCGGCCCGGGAGGATGATGCCATCAATCGACAGGCGAAGCCAACACAGAATCGTCGACATGCGACTCGACTTCGCATAGATGTAGCCGGCGCTGTCCAGCACCTGAAGCGACGGCACCCGCGTGAGCAGCTGCCATGTGCTGGCGGGATTGCGTCGCACAATCTCGTCCTGGCCGATACTGGCGGTGGCATCGCCACGTTCTCGCCGCCGCTCAAAGTCCATGTGTTTCGGCTTGACCGTGCGGTCACCCATCACCCGCACCGTTGCCAGTGTTGGCGTGATCGATCGCTGCAGGACAATCGGAATGGTATTCTCGCCCTGATCGACCTCGACCTGCATGTACCCGGACGCAAATCCCACCTTGCGCGCTTCCACGGTCACATTGCCCGGGGCCACACGCGTCACCGGAATGCGCCCCGCAGAATCGGTGCGCATGCGCACCGGCGCTTCCCCCGGCACCGTCAGAATGATTTGAGCATCGCGAATCGGACGCGCGGCGCTGTCGGCCACGGAAATGACCACGAGCGCGTCACGCGGATCAGCACCAACGGCACGCAGCGCCACGGGCCGCACCACGATGCGTGTGGCGGCAAAGCGTGCACCAGGCACTGCACGCAGTGTGCTTCGCCCGTCGCCAGAACCTGATGTGACACGCACCGTCAACCCGACATCACGTGGCACGTTGCACACCTGCCACGCGCCCAGACTGTCGCTGGTCGTCGACACCGATTGGTCGGCCCACATCAACCGATCGCGGACAATGCTGATCTGCTGCTGCCACCCCAGCCTCACGGCCGCATCACTGACCGGGAGTCCCAGACTGTCGACCACGACGCCGCGCAGATGGACACTCGTGTCGTCGAGGTCGCTGTCACTGCACAACGTGCGCTGCAACATCATGGCCGGCGCGAGCGCAACCGACTGCACGGTGGTGTTCGAAACGGCGATGTTCACGTCAACCGGCTCGGCAGGAATACCGAGCGAGTCCATCAGTGGTGTTTGCACGCGCAGCCGATAGGGTCCGGGAAGCACGGGACTGATGCGCGCCACGCCCGCCCGGTCAGTCAATGCCTCGTAGTCGGTGCCATCGAGCGTCACACGCGCGTTGTGCGTGGAAATGACGGAGTCCGCACTCGTCGTACGCACTTCCAGCGACGCGCCGCTGCCGCGAAAGAGTGCACTGTCGCCTCGCTGCACGCGGGAGACATCGCCGCCGACCAGGCGCACCGCCGTGACGGTGGTCGGTGAGGCCGTGACCGACACGCCGCGGCGCCGTATCGTGGCGGGTGCGGTAACCACCAGTTGCGGCATGCGAATAAACCAGCGATTGATGAGCCACGAGCCGGTGGCGAGTCGCAGGAACTCCACGCGACCGCCCGGCGCGACCTTTTCCGTGACGGCGGGCAGATTGGTGTAGCGATATTCCAGCGATCGCAATTCACTGCTCGCGCGATCAATCCAGAACGTTCCCTCGATATCGCTGATCCGCCGACGCTCAGTCACCGGTCGAAAACCGACGCCAATCTGCCCCGCATGTTCGGCGCCAGGGGGTTCGACACGAAAGCAGTGCATGGCCGCGAACGAATCGGACAGCAGCACATCGGCGTCGGGGGCGTGGAAAACGGTGCCGTCCTCGGCGTCCACCACATAGCCCTGCTCTGCCAACTGGTTCGCAGGCGCGCTGCGAAAGGCATGGGTCGTGACCGTCTTGGTGGACCGAACGCGTTGCTGGCGTACGAACCGTGCGGTCGCATCGAGCGTGCGTTCGTATTCGATCCACTCCGCCACCAGCGGTGCGGCATCGTCGGTCATGCCCGACGCCAGCAGCGCCTTTCGCGCCTCCTCCCACACGCGCGCCACGAGTTCACCGTCCCCGCCGCGCCCTCGACAGACATCGGACCCGCGCACACTCACGGCCGGCAAACTCACCGGAATCGCGGTCAGCACGATACGCAATGTCGTGGTCGTGCCATCGCCGTTCACGGCGAACGGCTGAATGACGGTCGGCTGATACCCCACACGGAGCGCGCGCCCCCGATACATCCCTTCAGACGCGAGGCGGATCGTGAAGGCACCTCGTTCGTCCGTCAGCGCCTTCGCGGACGGGCGCGCAGGCGAGGCACTCGCGTCGGCCGTGGCCGCTGTGCTGCTCGTTGCCGATTCAATCAGGACGATGACGCCGGCGGCAGGCGTGACCCCATCGGGTTGCGTCACCACGCCGCGAACGGTTTGCGCAGTGAGCGTCGAAATCGGCAGCGCAGCCAACACACCACCGAATACCAGCACCATCAACGCGACGCCCCACGACGTGAAACGTGAAGCACCACGCCGAGGAGAGGCGACTGGGGCTGAACCGCCGTGGGAATTGCGCACCACCGACGATCCCACGACGCTCGCGCGCCGTCAAGGCTGGAGCCCTAACGGCTGGAGCCGATAGGGCGAACGTGTCCTTACTTGTTGCCCGGTGCGCTGTCGACCCAGTGCAGGCGGAGTCCGGCGTAGAACTGCCGCGCAAAGGCCGGCGTCCACAGCGACGGCTGCTGATTGAGCGCGTTGTTCACGCCGGTCGACAGCTCGGCGTGCGCGGTCACCATCAATCGCAGCTGGGCATCCAGACTCAACAATGCGCCCTGACGGCCAATGATTCCCGACTCCGTCGAGAACGGGCCCGTGATCGGTGCGCCGCTGGGAATGCCGATGAGCGGCGCGTTGCCGGTATATCGCACCGACAGGTCGGTCGACAACCCGCGCTGCAGTGGCCATTCCCGAGACGCCGTTGCGCGTGCGGTGTGTGTTGCGCGCCGGGAGAGCGGCAGTCCGGTGCGGAGGTCGCGCGCATGGAGATAGTCGTATCCAACGGTCAGGTCGGCACCGCCGGCGCGCACACGCGACGACAATTCCACACCCTGCGTCCGAGCCTGCGCAACATTCACGTTGGCGTACACCTGATACCCGGCAGGGTTGTTGCCCTGAAAGCGCCAGTCGATCAGACCGTCCACATCGTTGCGATACACCTCGGCGTCGAACGAGAGCGAGGGGCGTGGCGCCCATGCACCGCCGACA
>Ga0154020_10010069_pt1 | contig 10838 bp, 13 predicted proteins | sample Klosneuvirus_201_FD_109709 | JGI IMG/M metagenome (GOLD analysis project Ga0154020, IMG submission 109709) | Active sludge microbial communities from wastewater, Klosterneuburg, Austria - Klosneuvirus_20160825_MG | ecosystem: Engineered > WWTP > Aerobic digester > Activated sludge | place...
ATCTATCACCACCGTCACCAGTGACGGGCCCTGGCCCAAAAACATGAGAATGAGTACGAGAATATCGAAGACTTTCTATGAGTGGAGGACGGTCCTCTCACTGTCACCCAATCGTCGGATGCATTTGCGATCACAGGCATCAAACAAAGTTGAGAGATACAGTATCAAATTCGCAAATCGCGAAAGAGGGAAGACCTCTCAACTTCCGACAGGAGCTCAGCCGCAAGCTCCTGGATCATCTTCACCACATCGACGGATTTGCAATTTGTTATAAAATATCGAAGAACATTGATGAGATCGGAGCGTTTGATGAAACGAGCAACATAGGTCTCATCTTTGAAGTACGAGACCATCTTCTTAATAGCCTTCTCATCGAGGGAGTCGAGAATGTCCACCCGGGCCGCGCTGTGACCACCAACTCCTTCTCTTTCTCCTTCTCCTTCTCCTCCTCCTTCCTCTCCTTCTACTATTTTCGTTTCTTCACCTCCCTTAATAGTGAAGAGGTCGACGAGGGTGTGCAGGCGGTCCATTCCGGTGATTTTCTTAACCGAGTTGTGCTCCTCAAAAAGATTTCTCAAGGTCGGCTGCATCCAAGCGGTGCCATATTTCTCAATCAGCGATTTCGCATTGGGTTTTGATATGCCCTTCGATGCAAAAAACCGAAGTGATGGAAGAACCGTCGCCATTTGGTCGTCCGCGTCCGGGAGCAAGAGGCTCCACATCTCAATGTTTACCCGAGCCCTCTCCAGGCCCATGGAGAACATGCGATCGGCGCAATCGGATGTGAAAAGAACCCGCAAAGATCGATGGGAATTGTAAATAAACTCGAAGACTTCGTGGCTTTGGAGCATCAAAATGGAGTCAAAGCGAGAGGGGTCCTCGAGGAGCCACTCCTTGATTTTGAACTCATCAAAGAAAACGACAAAGGCATCAAAACTATTCGTTATGGTCACTTTCTCCCACGCGCTCGACAGTTCTACGACATAGTCGTTTATGAACTGGGAAACCGATAGGGCTCCGATGAAACGAGTGTCGCGTAGGAGAAACCGACTTGTGATCCTCGCAAAAGAAGGCGCTGTAATGCTCTCCATGGTAGCGTATGCCGTTCGGAGGAGGGCGTTCTTCAGAAGAAATGCAACTTCAGCATTTGTCACATTATAGGATTCGAAAGGAAGGTTGACAATATGCGTCAACAAGTCCCCATTGTCATACTCCGAAAGATTCCTAAATAATCTTACATCATAGACCACTGACCTCATCAATTCCGGTAGATCCCTCCGCTTCGAATGGATCAGCATATCAATGATCCAATCGAGAGCAGGTGCACTTCTATGAACATGTTGCAACTGAAGATGGCTGAGGAGAGCAGAATCCTTGATGACCGCCTCGGTGAAGATGGTTTTCTCCTCGAGGATGCGATCCCAATCGTACAAGTAGACATCCGACTGTGGCGACATCCGTTGCATAAGGGACTTCGTGAAAACATATTTCACCGCTTCCACATCCTCGGATCCCATCGAAGAAACCAGATCCATACTGGTCAGTTCGAATATGACATTCGGAAAGCGAACTAATGCATCTCGAATGAATCCGGATTTCAGGAAGGCGATCTTGGCATGAACGAGAAATTCATTGTTCATGACTATCGCACCCGCCAAATACGGCAAGAACTCATCGAATGTTTCGTTACTAAGATTTCCTAAGAGATGATGATATCTATCGCCCTTATCGGTAAGTTTCGCGAGATCGGGAAAGGCCAAGCGAAGCATCTTGAGGGGCATCACTTTGTTCTTCCACGGCTGAAGGTCAAACGCCCCCTTGCACCTTAATTCGACTTTGCAATATTCGGTGAGGTGTGCATCGAGAGCCATTACACAATCCCACCAAGGTCGATTGCCAAAATATGATTCCTTGTCGAAGTAGGCGGCGTAGTGGGAGGTGGAGGTGAGGGAGAAGAAACAGAGGGAGAGGGGATCGAGGAAGGAGGTAGCAATGTAGTGGCGAAGGTCCGCACTCAGATCCGACCACGTTCCTGACATTCCGACCTCTCCTTCTGCATAGAAAAGTATATTCAACCAAATGAGTGAATATTCAAAAACCGTTCGAGGGTAAGTAGTTTCTTAGTTCGTCCTTGGAAGATCGAAGATGACGAACTCGAAGATGGTGCTAAGGAGGAAGAGTGGATACAGTATTTCTCCTCCGATGATGCATGATTCGTAAATAAAAGAAAATAAAATAAAATAAAGTACAATAAAATAATATAAAATAACAAAAAATTGAGAGAAACACAAAGTAGAAAGAAAAAAGGGAATGGGAGTGGTCGTCGACCTCGTCGATCAAAAACAGTGGTCGCGCATTCAATGGCGGTCCGACGGCAGGAGACAATCGAGTCCATTCGGAATTTCTGATTATTAATTATACAAAAATCGCATTGAAAATCGTAATATTGACTGCTACGGCACGGGGTCTCTGGGAAGCCTGGGGTGCCTGCAGGAGTTGGGGTGCTGCAGGGCTATTGGGAGGGACACTCGGAGGCAAGGAGGCAGGAACGCGTCTATAATCCGAGGTCAGTACAAGAGAATGACTCCGGATCAAAGTACAGCTCATAGGGGGTATAATAACAGAGGAGAAAAAACTAAGAGAACTACCCTGGGGAGGACTTGGGATTTATCTAGGAAAGGGGTCTGCTGACGGCGTCGTCAGTTTAATACCGGTACTTCCCTCAACACCAACTGTGAAAATTTACCGTATTCTCGAGCATCCTATTAAAACATACCGCTAGATCGTTGCAATGACCCCAGGCGTTGATTTGCGATCGAAAGGAAAAGGGTATACCCAAAAGGAAAATGAGCAATGACGGACCGGAGTTGGACTGTTCAGTTGGACCCTAATTAAATACAAAAATAAAATAGAGGTCTGACACGATATGAATAGAAGATTTTATTGAGAGTTGGAACACTCAGACACTCACAGCTCCTCGAGATATACAACTGGAAAAGTCGAATCAAACTCATATAAAAGGATCACGGCAAGAAGAGATCCTCGAGAGATGTGGAAGGATCGCTTCAAGAGGAAAAAGTTTGAAAAGGCTCGCCGATGAGAATGAGAAGGGAAGCGAGGGAGATAACGAGGCCGGAGAAGGAGAAGGAGGGGCTCGAAGCTGAAGATGTTGATGAAGTCGATGAAGGAGAAGGAGAAGCAGAAGCAGAAAGAGAGGGAGAGGGAGTAGGAGATGGGAGGGTTTCGAAGGTGATGTTGTACATCCTCAGCTTTCCGTTGAACACATTGCTCGCATTCGGAGTATAAAACGTTGCGATCAGAGAATTCCCATACTGAAAATGGGAATGGAGCTCGCTCGCATAACTGCCAGTCGTAGCATTGACAATAGTGAAGTTATATTTCGTGGAAATGGTGGTACTCCAGGGGCCTTCGGGGGTGTCAGCAAATCGGAACTCACCAAGAGCTCCGCTGCAAATACCCATCGAAAAGGCGATGTACTTTTGATAATAAGTACTATAAATTACAGAGCCGATGTCACTCACAAATCGACCGAGAGGGACCCTAGGTAAGAATGGGTCGTCAGTGCCCAAATGAAAAGGGAGAAGGAAGGTAGTGGATGGCGTGTGCAGAACGAAAGAAGTGACGAAAGGTGGAGAACACGAAAGAAAAGCCAACAATAAGGAAAGGAATAGGAAAGGAATAAAGTGAAAATTAAGGAATGAGGGGGTGCGGGAGAAGAATAATGAGGGCTTACATTTTGGATACGTCGCTGCCCCATCCGCTTCCTGTCCAGTGCTCATAGGCACTCGCATTAAGAACATTCGCCAGGGTCACTCTTGATAGATACGCGTTGACAGTGCACCAGGAAATATTGTCAGCCGAATAGAAGTAGAAAGTGTCATTCACCCGAAGACCATTCATCGTAATCCCACCAGCGTATTTCCCGTCGAAGAGGTATAAGGCTTTCGAGGAATTGGAGGGGCTCATAACCCGAGAAGTCGTTGTCTTGTTGAAGGTAACATAAGCGATGCCTTGACCAATTGGGCGGTAGTCCCATCCATACCAGCCGATGACGAGGGAAGAGTAGAAGTTGATACCATGCGTATCGTTGACAGCATAAAGATTGCCAGGCCAGTGCCTGGAGGAGGAGAAAGAGCAGTGGTCAGGAGGATAAAAGCGAAAGTGATTTCATGAATAGAAAGCAAAAGAAAGGGAGAATGATAAGAGGAGGAAGAAAACATAAACATAAATGAAAATGACAATAAAAACAGAAAATGGTGAATCGGAATAGCAAGAAAGATAGTCAGCAACTAGGAGGAAGGGGAAAAAAGGACGGGAAAAATGAAGCGAATCAGATGATATCGAAAAGAAGAAAGATAAGGAGAAGGAGAGGAGGGAAAAGAGAATCATACGCGACTCTCTGAGCGCAATCGGTGCCATTGGGACAATTGCAATAATAGGGCGGGGCATTCAAATCGCATCTTGTGAGGTTCTTACAACACGATGCGATATTGGTGCCATTGTGGGCATTGTTGAAGGCAAGCTCTTCATCGGTGAAGGGATAGAACTGATAGGGGAAGGCACCGTACTCCGTCTCTATGAGGAGGAAGATGAAATGGAGGGGAATAGCAACTTAGTAAGCGAGATCCAACAGCAAGCTCGGTGGACAGGACAGTCAGGACCGGGAGAGGGAGAAGTAGACAAAGGAGAGATAAAGTTGTCAAAGTTGACGAGGAAGAAGAAGAGAGTAGAGACCAGGATGGAGAAGGAGGAAGAAGGAGGAGGACCTTCAAAGAGATTCCAGGGCGACTGGAGGTCATGCGACCACCCCGCCGTGGAAGAGCGGAGGACACCAGGGCAAAATGTATCACCAAACATCCACAACACACTCGATCCTAGGGAAGGGAAGGGAAACTGAAAGAGGAAGGAGAACAATATAATCATCTAACGGAGATAGAGGTCCGAGGAGGAGGAGAGAAGCGAAAGGGGGTGTGGAGGAGAAGAGACCAAAGAGGGCATCATGAGAGAAGCCAATAGTTAAACTGGATATAATTGATTAAAACCTCGAAAATGAAGAGGCGAATGCAAGGCGAGAGTAAAGGAGGAATTGGACGGCTGGGGAAGGAGGTGGAGCCAGTGGAGAGAGGGGGAGGAGGAGGAGGTGGTGAGGATGGAAGAGGGATGAAGTCGACGAACCGATCTTGCCCGATTTTCCCGAGTCACGCCCGATTCCATTCGCATTTGTAGTGAAATAAGGCAGAGGAGTAACAGATACTATCGCTGGAGGATTCGAGAGGGTGGAGGCGGAGGCGAGGCCAATGAGTAGGAGGAGGAGGAGGACAGCGAAGAGGAGGTTGCCGTTGGAAATTCCACTTTTGGTCGCCATTGTCAACTTCATCAGCATCTTTGCAAGGGAATTCGATGTCAATATATTCTCCTCTCTACTAAATCAGTAAAAAAAGTCGCCTCAAAGTCGGAAGGTTCACGTGGCAATCGAACGAACGAATGACTAAAAATGACAGGGAAACTCCGAAGTCCGATGATGGAAACCGTCTTTCTCCCCCTCTTTGCGAGGACATAACATATGAGTATATGATTTCGGATTTTTGAAAGGAAGCTTTATTTCTCTCTATAATATTGGAATCAAACACAAATGTACAAAAACAATTGGGAGGCTAAGCAATCGATCGACTCACTCTCCAACCCTCAGCTCACGATGCAACCGTTCTCCGTTGCCGTATAAACTGTCGGCTGCGAATTCGCTTTCGATACAAATTTTCCAACGATTTTGAATCCGGATTTCGGATTTCCCAGAAGCTCATAAGTCAAGGTGCCTTGCATACCAGGTAGGGAAAACTTAACCGTCGGAGAGTCCATTTCGAGGAAGAGCTCAATCGGGGGTAGGGTCCGACCAGTGTCTTTAAAGACATTGGCGAATGCAGATCGTATTTTCGTGGTAAATTGTCTTTCCATCGCTTTGAGTTGCGAATAAGGCACGTCGTTGATGATTTTCGGTTCGAGGTATTTGAGGATTTCGGTATTGGCACGATATTTCGCGAGCTCGGAAGGAAGCTCCCCCACAAAGGTCCTACATATTACGCGATAAAAAAGACATCAAAAATTTCTTGGAAAAACTGAAAACATAAGGAAATGGCCGATGAAAAGAAGAGGAAGAGGAGAATAGGGCAAGGAATCAGCCCTCTCCGCCCCTCACTTCTGTTCGTCTATCTTCCTCCTTTCTCTTTCCCAATGTGTACCTCATCACTTTTGAGCCGCCCAACTTGATGATTCTCTTGACGAGTTCCTTGGGGGCGCCACCCTCTGCGCACTGGTGGAGGATCGTATACTTGGACGATCCTCCGATCCTCCATTGGTTTATTAGACGAGCGGAAAACTTCTTATCATCATCCAACATGGTCTCTAAGAAATGACATGAATGTATGTAGCAATGACAAAAAGAAAGGAGAGATGGAAGAGGAGGAGGAGAAAAATACCGAGCTCTTTCCATTGGTAGTTCTTGGCAAAGTCAAGCATATCATTGAGCCTCTTCTTGTCGACCTCGTGAAGTGCAGTGTCAGCATCGTAAAACTCCATTTTGTCCACCATCGTATGGGGATGAGGGTGAAGGTGAAATAGCGACCTAACGAACAACAGAAGCAAATCAGTGGAGCTTTCTATGTATTATAGACTCCCCTTATCTCTATGAAATGTCCTAGAATTAAAAGGAGGAGGAAGGAAGGGGAGGAAGAGGAGGAAGAGGAGGATGATGTATGGATATGGATATCGATATGGATATGGATATGGATATGGATATCGATATGGATGGATGGATGGATGGTGGAGAGTTGCGACGGGAACTCCACGCGTTGACCAGCTCCGACAACAGCGCAGGCAGAGCTGCCAGTGGTCAACGCGTTGAGTTCCCGTCGCAACAGCCGAGGATCCACTTCACGGATGAACCAACGGATCGGTTGGGCTCCCCCCTTTTCAAAGTCCTTCCCCAATCATAATGTGTTATTAATATTAACATAATTATTCTTATTATTAAAGAAGATGAAAAATGACGAGGAAAGGAGGAGAACGTAGAACAGAACACAGGTGAACCGAGGACTGATTGGACGGACGGAAACCTCGAGAAAGGAAAGGGGTGGTAATCCTTGGCGCTGAACAACGCTCCGAGGAAAAAAAAATCGAATAATTGTATCTATTATTATATCAGAAATGCAGGTCTACAGGAGGCGCCTAGAAGGGAAGATTAAGGGAAGGGGGAGGGTCGGTGCTAACATGTAATAATTCCGGAACTCGCTTGGATCGACTACGGCCCTCATCATAAGAATATATTATAATTATATGTACAAAAGAAGAGGAGGAGGGATGCGCACGGTACAGGCGTCAGCGATGCTCCGATGATCAATGACCCTGAGGTGAGTATGGCTGATTGACATTGACAACGTCAATGTCACAGGCCGTCGTCTATTTAAGTTTATTAGGTATTAATATTATTCCTTCTTTCAAACCTGTACTCCTCGAAGCGCGAGCTGTGGATAGCTTCCAGGCTCCTAGCCGCCGCGCTCTCCGCGGATGATCGCCCGCGCCCTCGACTGACCCCTGCCCTTCAGTTTTCCTGAGTCCTTCCCTTTCGTTTGTTTCCCTTTTTGTTGTTGTGGTCGGTCCCCTCCATTTCACAATATATTCACATTAAGAGTAATTGCAGGATTTCATTGCGGCGCGGTCACACTTCGACAGTCGCCGCCATGTCATTGAATCAAGGAACGACGAGCCGGAGGCGGCAGCAGCTCACTCGTCCAGCCGAGGCACATTTCCCTGCGTGTACGCTTTCCTCAGAAGCCTACGATGATCCGTATTTGCCATAGTTTACGTCTCTGAATCTTTTTTATTGCGTGCGCATAGAGTCGGATTGCCAGGCTGGAAATCGCCGGGTCCACGACCCCGCGCCGCGCGCGCGCCACCCTGCTGATGACAGTCATCCCAAGAATCCATTGAAAGACACATGGTCATGAAGTTGACGAATGAAGAACACACTAAACGGTCAAGGATTGCATTTCGTTCCACCTTGATGGGATTGTCGAGTTCAGATTAACCGAAGCGGCTGAACTAAAACATCACCAACTGAAATTACAACGTTAGTAAGGTATGTTACTGGTGCTCGAAAACTTTCAGACCATTCAGAGAGCTGAACAATCCAGATGAAGGATCTGGAGATGAGCCTGTACCGAGGGGAGACTGCCATGAACTCCCTCGAAAAGTCTCGTCTATACTGTTTAAATTATTATAAGCTTTGTTGCGCATATTGAAGACGGAGCCGTCATGAAAGGATCTCGGAGTGTATTACGAACAGCGAGAACAAGTCGTTCTGAATGCCATGTACGGAAGAGAGTTGAGCAAGGGCGTACATTATGAGAAGGCTTTCTAGTAGCCAATACAATCAATGGAGGCAACGATCGCCGCCGGACAGTTAAACCCCTCCTTGTTGTCCTCGTCGAGCTTCGGACCGAACTTGAGCGGAACTGCACCAGAGGGGTCCACGTTGAAGGCCGCGAAGCAATAGTCCCCAACGCCTAGGATCATGTTGGTGACTTGGTGTTGAGAATAGAGGATGAAAGATGATAAAACAATGTAAGGAAGTCGTGCACTCAGCATACGTCACATCACCATATACCGTCGGTTGCTGTTTGGTGAAACAGGGTGGGCACCCCCCCGCAGGGGGGGTGGGGGAGGGGGTGGGGGGGTGGGGGGACCATTGAATCATATATAGAATGTTTTCGAGATCACAGTCTTGATTGCAAATACACATTTTTAACATGTCTCATTTGAGAGCAAAGATAGGCCGGCCTCCGCTGTGGGCGATCCACGAAACCGAACTGAGCTGACTGCAAAAACAAGCCCTTCCGCATTCATCCACAAACATTACAGAAGTCACCCAGTAAATGCACGTTCCGCTGCAGTCGCTCTCAATACCTGCCGTGTCGAGCGGGTTGGGAAGCATATGATGATGAGTGATGACACTGGTACTGCGCCATGCACGGGAGGGTACCGCTGCTCGACCTTTCCTTCTTGGACCTCCTGCCCGTGCTCGAGCCAGAAACCGAGCGCTTCCTCTTCTTGCAATTGCGCGTCAAATCTTCACTGCTAGATTCTTCTAGCGAATCTTCACAATCGTCATCTGAATTGATCGAATCAGCAACAAGGGGGGCACCGCGGCTCGACCTTCTTTCCTTCTTGGACCTCTTGTCCTTTCTCGAGCAGGAGCACGAGGCTTCTGCTTCTTGCGCTCTCGCTTCAAATCTTCACTGGATTCTTCCATCGAGTCTTCACCATCGTCATCTGAATAGATCGATTCGGCACCGCGGCTCGACCTTCTTTCTTTCTTGAGAGTCTTGTCCTTGCTCGAGCCCGAGCGCTTTCGCTTCCTGTTCTGATTCTTCAATTCTTCCTTGGGTTCTCCGTCATCACCGTCGTCATCTACATCTCTCGAACAATGATGGTCTTGCTTGCCCTTGGAAGCCAATGGCTTCACCTCCACTGCTCTTTTCAATGTTTCATCCCTTTCCTTAATTGCCGCGTCTTTTGCTTGATCTGCTTGAGTCTTTTCCTGGAGGGCTTTCGAAAGATCATCTCTGGCTCTCTTTGCGTCTTCATCGGCCTTCTCCAATTTCTGCATTGCCTTCACCGCTTTCGCCTTTTCATTCTTCGCTTTTTCCTTCTCCAGTTCCAATCTGTTCAGCGCAACACTTAATTCCGCCTTGGTAGATTCAAGATCCCTTTGCGACGCGGAGAGGTTCTTCTCAGCGACGAGTTTCAGTTCTTCAGCTGCTTTTGTGATCGCCTTGTATTTGTTGAGTTCAAAATCGCGCTCAGCAGACGCAGCAAAGGAGGTGACGAGGGCCCGATGCTCCCCGACGCTGAGAGAGCATTCGTCGGAGACCTGAATAAATCAAATCATTGAAGGCTATGTGAACATTCCGAAAGAATGAGTACGAGGGAAAATTTGGAAGGGGTCGAAATTGGCTCAACAGTTACGTCGTTTGCCGACCTCACGAGCGCTTTATAGCCGCCACCCTCTGGATGCACGAGGATGGCCAGGAGTTCGACCCGCGAACTATTCGTCAATTGGACCATTCCACCAATTTTGTAGATCATTGGGGTGATATCGTCAGTGCGCATTGCGATCGCTACTCTGTACTTAATGCCGTCGATGAGGACGTCGAGAACGGGGTGGAAATAGATGAAGTGACCCCTAAACAAACGAAAATACGATTTAGAGGTTGCGGGAAGATCGGGGAAAACGGATTTCAGTCGTTCCTTATGGCGGCAGCCGGCGCAGCTCGACGATTACGGGTGGTGGTCGAGGAGGCAGCCACCATTGCGGCGCTCGCGAGCTCTTCCTCATGCGCTTGCCACTGCGTGAATGACATGAGAGACATAGGGGAGTGAATATGCACACATCGTACTCTGCTGCTGAGCAAGCCCGACTCACTCTTGTACGTCTGCAGAGACTCACTGAGGCGAGCACATTCCTCATCGAGGGCATTCTGAGCTTCGCGCGCAACTTCCAGTTGGCCGCCAGCTTGCCCTTCATAGCGCTCAGCTCGCCCTTGGTAGCGCTCAGCTCGCCCTTGATAGCGCTCACCTCGCCATTCAGCTCGCCCTCAATAGCGCTCAGCTCTCCCGCGCTCGCGCTCAGCTCGCCCTTGGTGGCGCTCGTGGTAGCGCTTAGCACGTCCTTGGTAGCGCTTAGCTCGTCCTTGGTAGCGCTCAACTCGTCCTTGGTAGCGCTCAACTCGTCCTTGGTAGCGCTTAGCTCGTCCTTGGTAGCG
>Ga0154020_10010070_pt1 | contig 10837 bp, 11 predicted proteins | sample Klosneuvirus_201_FD_109709 | JGI IMG/M metagenome (GOLD analysis project Ga0154020, IMG submission 109709) | Active sludge microbial communities from wastewater, Klosterneuburg, Austria - Klosneuvirus_20160825_MG | ecosystem: Engineered > WWTP > Aerobic digester > Activated sludge | place...
AAAACCTATGCTATCTCCGGTGGACGAGAGTTACGCGTATTGGTTGATCCAGTTCGTTTGGGTGATACAAACCTACCAGAATTAGCCACTGAAATTGCTCGAGAAATTGAACAAAACGTTGCTTATCCTGGACAGATTCGAGTCAATGTTATTCGCCGTATTCAACAAAATCGCACTATCAAAGAAAAAGCTAAACCCCCTCTAAAATGAATTACGATTTAGCAATTATCGGAGCAGGCCCAGCTGGACTATCTGCTGGTATTTATGCTTCACGTGGACAACTCAAAACTATTCTTTTTGGTGATGAAACTAAAAGTAATCTCTATAAATCCCATATCATTGCCAACTATTTCGCTATCCCTGGCTCCCCTACTGGGCCTGAGTTAACCAAACTTGGTTTACAGCAGGCTATTGGTTTTGGCACCGAGCATCGTCGTGCAGAAATTGTTGATATTACTGTTAATACAGATGGGACTTTTAAATTAAAGGATAGCCAACAGAGTTTCTACCAAAGCAAGGCTATTATCTTGGCCACCGGACAGAGTTATATACTGTCCGGCATCAAAGGCGAGCAGGAATATACCGGCAAAGGGGTATCATACTGTGTAACTTGTGATGGCTTTTTTTTCAAAGACAAGTCTGTAGTAGTGATAGGAAATAGTGATTACGCAGCAGAAGAAGCCATCCAGCTATTGAGCTATACCAAGCAGATAACCATACTCAGTCATGGCAAAGAATTCACCATTTCTCCGGCCTTTCAAAAGGAATTGGATATACACCAGATCAAATGTCTAAAAACTCCCCGTTTAGCCTCTATTGAAGGTGAAAACAAAGTGGACACAGTTACTTTTGCCAAACCACTAGACGACGGCCAAACCACTTTAGCCACAGAGGGGGTCTTTATGGCTGTAGGAATAGCTGGAGCCAATGCTTTTGCCCAAAAACTCGGCTTGGAAATGGAAGGTAATTACATCAAAGTCGACAAAAACGGGAATACCAACATCCCCGGCCTTTTTGCCGCAGGAGACTGCACTGGTTCCCCTCCCCAAGTCGCCTCCAGTGTAGGTAATGGTTGCAATGCTGCCCTTAGTGCAATAAAATTGATCCGAGGTCTAAATAATTACATTCAGTACAATTAAAATGTTTGGATTCAATAAGAAAAAAAAGGAGAAGAAGCAAACCAGCCTGGACAAGGTTCTCATGGGTATGATTGTCGGTGGTGCCATCGGTTCTGTACTTGGTATAGGATTGGCTCCCAAAAAAGGCTCTGAGACTAGAAAGGATCTGGGTAAGCAGGCAGATAAATTTCTCAAAGGCGCCCGTGAAGTTGTCAATGATGCCAGTCACAAATTTATTCCTAGCAAGCCTCCCGCAAAACATCTACCTGCCAAGCACCCCGTTTCTCCTCGTCACTTTGGCAGCAAATCTTTACCAGAAGAAAAGTAAATTTACCTAATGGCAAAAAAGAAAAAAAACCGTTCAGCCAAAAAACGGGCTCAGAAAAAACTACAAAAGGCTCAGATCAAAAAAGTAGTTAAACAAGTCTCAAATAATACCAATCCTGAGCGTTCTGTCTTGCCTATTCACAATCCACCAGACAAAACTGAAACAACTTTCTCTAGAAAACTGGAAAAAGAAATTGCCCATTTGGAAAATAAAACTAAAAAAGGATTTTTCAAAAACCATATCATCCTGTTAAGTGCTCCAAAAGATTATCTAGAGATGAATTGGCGAAGAATTTGGAAAGCGGTTATTAGAGATCTATACAAAACACTAATTATTTTTTTAATAATAGTTGGTTCTACCTCAGCAGTAATTGCTCTGGAAATATTATCTGATGGGCGTGCTTTTCCCCGCCTAAAGCTGGCTCAGCATGATTTAGGCTATGTGAAGTTGAACGAAGCAAAAGCTTATTTGCTCCAACAACTCCAGCAGTATCAGGAAAAATCTCTCACCTTTTCCTATCTGGATCAGGTAGTCAGTATTCCTCTAAAGGAATTACCTATTAAACTTCAAACAGAAGAAACACTTCACCGCTTGCTCAGTTTTAATTTTCCCAAAAACAACTTCATCAACTTACTTCAATCATCTTTCTCGGATCATCAGATTATTCCTGTATTTGAAAAAGATGACTTAAAAGTTTTCCGCTTAATTGAGTCAAAGTTGGGGCTGCATAATCAACGTGCCAAGTCTGCCCGCTTTCAATTTAATGAACAGAAAAAACTAATTATCACTCCAGAATCAGAAGGAGTTATTATTGATCAGGCCGAGCTATTGAATGCCCTTAACAGTAGGCTAAATCAGTTGGACGACTCTCCTATAATTGTTGAAACTCTCAGAGAATTACCACAGGTTACTGCCGGAGAGTTGGAAAAATTCCAGTCAGATTTGCAAGTTAAACTGGAAAACCAAATCACTATCAAATACCCCAACAAGACTTGGAAATTCAAAGCAACCGACCACCTGACTGAGATTGATTTCCGCAATGAAAATGACAGTGTTATCATTGCCACTACACCTCAGCTGATCGAGAACTTTTTTAGCAAAGAAATTTTTTCTAAAATTGAAAAACCGGTTTCAGATTTAAAAATCTATTATAATGATCAGAACAAAATCATCTTTGAAGGCAAAGCTCAAGACGGTCTAGAAGTGAAAAAACATCAATTTATTTCTGACTTTGAAATGGCCATCAATTCTCTGGATCAGGAGGTGGAAATCTTCACAGAAAATAAACAGGCAGCGGTTGAAATTGATCAACGTCTTCAGGAACAGGGTATCAAAGAATTAATTGGTGTTGGACACACAGCTTTTGCAGGATCTCCGCCTAATCGTCGCCACAATGTAACCACTGGCATGGCCAAGTTTGAGGGGCTGATTATTAAGCCTGGGGAAACATTTTCTTTCAATGATAATCTCGGGGAAGTAGATGGATCAACGGGTTATAAATTAGAATTAGTTATCAAAGCAGAAGGTACCGTACCTGAATATGGAGGTGGGGTTTGCCAAGTTTCATCTACCTTTTTCAAAGCAGCATTATTTAGTGGATTACCCATAGTGGAAAGAAGGCCACATTCTTATGCAGTTGGTTATTACGCCCAAATTGACGGATATGGATTGGATTCAACTATTTATCCTGGAGTAGTGGATCTCAAATTTACCAACAATACTCCTGCCAGCATCCTAATCCAACCATATATCGATGGCGATGACGCCTATGTAAATTTCTTTGGTACAAGCGACGGGCGCCAGGTCAAACTGGAAAACTATTGGCGCGGTAACTTCCGCAGCTCTGGCAGTACACAACTAATTCCCACTACAACTCTCCCCCCTGGCGCCCGCAAACAAATCGAATCAGCCCATGGAGGTTTCGATACCAGCTGGGAACGGGTTATCACCAAGGAAGGTCAGGAAATCCGCGATAAAATCAATAGCGCCTATCGAGCCACTTCCAATCGTATTTTAGTTGGAGAAGAGTAAATCCCCTATTCTTTCTGTTCACCACTAATCTCTTTCAACAAGGAGGCCGCCTCTTTGTTCTCAGGCCAATGTCTCAAGATATTTTCCAGCAATACTTTTGCTTCGCTATCTAAGTTCTTTTCAATTTGCCAATGCGCAAGAGTCAAACCATAGTCGAGATTATCCGGATCCAAATTAAGCGCTTTTTCAATATTAACAAAAGCATCATCCATATCATTCATCAGATGATTAATCCTGGCCAAACTATAAAATCGCCCAGCTCTATTCGGATCAAGCTCAATCGCTTGTTCATAATTATCTTTAGCTTCAGAATATTTTTCCTGATGGAACAAAGATAAACCCAAGTTACTAAAATAAATCGGGTCATCACTCACTGCTACTATTAATTTTCTATAAATTAATTCCGCCTTACCAAATTGTTTTTGGTTGAGATAAATCGCCCCCAATTTAGCATGCGATTCAATATGAGAAGGATCCATGGCAATTGACTTGATATAGAGTTTCTCAGCTTCCGGAGTATTGCCTTTTTTCAGTTCAATCTCAGCTTTTTTGAAGTACGTATCCCCTTTTACTATAAGTTTAGGCGCAATACTTGATTGATCAGGAATCATTTCCTTTGGGGTAATTTCATGATCATCTTTAGTTAATTTTCCAGCCAAACGAAAACCTTTTTTGAAAACCATTTTTCCAAACAAAGTAGATTTCTCCAGTAAATACCACCTCCTGAAAAATATCAGCAATAGTACTAAACCACTCAATAAAGCCAGTAATATCTCAATCATAAACTTAAAATAAAATTCTCCAGCAGAAGTCTACTATTCACATTTGTTTCCGAAAGTCTTTTCACTTCCATTAATTTGATTAATTTCTCCGTTGAGTCCAATTGCTTTGCTCTATTATTTTCAGCCACAGCTTTTTTTAAATCATCTCTAAAAACTATAAAACTTATTTCCAGAAAAATTTGTATCAGTATAGGATCCGTATGAATTTGGCTAATCAAATTAAAAGCCGCGGCAACATCACGATTCTCCAAAAAATTTTTAATTTGCGTATAAATATTTTCATAAGCCTGAAAATGTTCATCGGTTTCTAGCAGCTTAATTGCCTTGGCAACCCTTCCTTGAGCCAATTCCATCGTTCTGTAAATTTTCTTTTCCTCCGTTAGTCTATAGCGATTTTTCAAAGCCAGAAAAAGCTCTTTATTGGACATCAACTGAAAATCAATTCGTCGCACGCGTGACAAAATAGTTTCCAAAATTGCTTTCGGATTGGAAGAGGTAAAAATAAACAATACTTTACTTGGGGGCTCTTCCAATATTTTCAACATGGCATTAGCAGCTTCCAGTGTCATTCTATCTATATCTTCCATCACCAAAACTCTTCTGGTACTATCCCCGGTCATCTGCAAATTCATCAACACACTTCTAATCTCGGCAATCTTGATGCTCTCTTCTTTTACTCCCACCTGATAAAACAAAGTATCAGCATGTATACCTTTATCTATCAACATACTAATTTGATAAGCCCGATCTTCTTCTAATTGATCTGTTTGAATGGTTTTAACAAAAGCTTTGGCAACAGTAAACTTGCCCAGATCCGCAGGCCCAGCCAACAAGTACGCATGTGCTAAATTTTCATTTTCCAAATCATCCCGCAACAATTGTATTTGCTTTTGATGGCCAATGATATTTTTAAACAAAGGTGACATATATTTAGCTCTTTTTACAGAGTTTAGTTTATACTTATTTGACCCACATTGTCACTTTAAAAAAGGCTTTTTAAATCTCTTCAAAAGCAGTAAAATCTCCAAGCAAAATAAATAAAAACCTATGAGAAAATCAATCTTTGCAGGCCTCGCCCTCAGCACCTTGCTCCTAGCTGGCTGCCAAGCCCAGCCCGTATCCAAGACAGATAATTACTCAAACACCACACCTTCCACCAACACCTCATCAAACACTTTAGACACCACTAACTCAATACCTATGCAATTACAACCAGCAAAATCAGGCGACACAGTAGCAACCCTAGAAACCAACAAAGGCAATATCAAATTCAAAGTCTTTACTGAACAAGTTCCCGAAATTTCCAAAAACTTCATTGAGTTAGCCAAAGCCGGCAAATACGACGGAGTCCCCTTTCACCGTGTTATCGAAGACTTCATGATTCAAACTGGCGACTTCACCAATCAAAATGGTACAGGCGGACACAGTTACAAAGGCCCAGACACTTCTATTGAAGATGAATTCTCCGCAGATCTAAAACACTACAAAGGCGCAGTCTCCATGGCCAATGCCGGACCAAATACCAACGGCAGTCAATTCTTTGTAGTTACAGCAGCTCAAGGTACTCAATTCCTCAACAATAAACACAGCGTCTTTGGACAGGTACTCGAAGGCCAAGATGTCGCCGAAGCCATCTCCAAAGTAGACACCACTCCTGGTGACAAACCAGTATCTCCAGTTATCATCAAGAAAGTAACTATTTCTACTTTCTAAAAGTTCACACATGAAAAAGCAGCCTAATCTTAGGCTGCTTTTTCATTATTTAGATTTAAAAACATAACCCAAATTTATCAACAAGAAGTTCCTCGCCCTTCTCTGGTCTATTTCATCTGCTTCCCTTTCGGTAGATTAGTCGAAAGTATTTTTTGAATAATTGCCACATCATCATTCTTCATTACAATACCAATAGCTGATTTCTCGACGCGCGGAAAGAGGCTAAACGTTTTCAAACAAAGGCAAACAAAATCCTTTGAAACAAAAATTAAAGCAAAACCCCACCAAAATTAGTGGGGTCTTTGTTTATTTAACAAATAGTCTCGAGACTAGAGAGCAGCTTTGGCTTTGTTGAGAATCTCTGTGAATATTTCAGGATTATTTACGGCCAACTCAGCAAGGATCTTTCTATCTACGGCAATCTTTGCTTTCAGCATGCCATTAATTAGTTTTGAATAACTAATCCCTTGAGCACGGCAAGCAGCATTAATTCTGGTAATCCAGAGTGAGCGGAATTGTCTTTTCTTTAATTTGCGTCCGCGATAACTGTTTTGCCCAGCCTTAGCTATAAAGTTCTTCGCCCATTTCACGCGGGAAGAAGCAACTTTAGAATAACCTTTTACTAAGCGTTTCAGTTTGTTATGCCTTTTTTTGGTGGCAGTACCTCTCTTTACACGTGTCATAATTTTTCTAAATTAATAATTAAGCGAGCAACTTGCTGATCCACTTGGAATCGCTGGCAGAAGCTACTTTTCCACCTCGGTTGAGTTTCTTTTGTCTTTTGGACTTATTAACCAACAGATGTTTTTTTGCGGACTTGCTGAACATGAATTTACCTGTACCGGTTTTCTTCACGCGTTTCTTCAGTCCACTGTGACTTTTTTTCTTCATAGAATTAGTGTTTTGATGGAATTAAAACCATATTAATTGAATTTCCTTGTCTTTTAGCTGGTGCTTCGACGTCGCAAAAGTCTTTAACTTTGTCGAAGAAGATTTTGACTTTTTCCATACCTAGATCGTGATGCGCAGCTTCCCTACCTTTAAACATTAGATTGACCTTTACGCTGTGGCCTTCTCCAAAAAATTTATTGGCAGTATTAGCTTTGATCTCCAGGTCATGTTCATCAATTCTCAAACTTAAACGGATGGTCTTCATCTCAGTCTTTTTCTGCATACGCTTATGCTTTTGCTCGATTTTTTTCTGTCGATAAATGAATTTACCGAAATCCAAAATTTTGCAGACTGGTGGCTTGGCCAATGGGGCAACTTCTACTAAGTCCAATTCCCTCTCTCTCGCCATTTTTAATGCCTCTTCTGTGGAGACCTCGCCTAATTGTTCCTCGTTCTCGTCAATCAATCTGACGGTTGGAACTTTTATTTGAGCGTTTATACGATGAGTTTTACTGATAAACTAAAGAGTAATGAAATAATTAACCTTGCCTTACTCAAAACCCCAAATTCCAAGTTCGGCACGGCCAAATATAATGGTAAACAAGCCCAAAAGTCAAATTTAAATACGATTTAACCTATTTTTAATTTTGATTTAATATCTAAGTGCTAAGTTTTTTACGAACTAACAATTAAGTTAGAACATTGAAAGCTAAAATCTCTAATCAAAAAGGTGTCATGATGAAACAGCTACTTTTGCTCATTCTGATGGTGCTCAGCCTCGTTGGGTGTAAGTATGAGCCTGGAGTGATCCAGAAGGTTGTCAAACAGGAACAGCCGGTTTTGAAAGCAGTTTTCGAACTTCCAGACAACTGGATGAAGCGCGAAGACAGCGATAACCGGGCTTTCCTCACCAATGCCAAAGACCAGCCGGTTAGTTTTGCTATCGGATCGGCCTACTATGCAGACGACACTCCAGCCAAGGCAGAGAACCTGCGCGACGCCAGTTACAAGCACGCCTACTGCGAACCAACTGTCCAAGACGAGCTGAAAAACTGCGCCAAGGGCTTTCACAAAAAGCAAATCAAAATCGACGACATCGATGTCTTCCTGCTGCAGAGCTATGGAGAAAGGTTTGATCTGGACCTTCTCGCCACTCAAGCCTATTGGGAAAAGAATGGTGAGATTCAGACCATGTTGATTACCGGCGATTTCGAGCAGGCAATTCCAGCTCTCACTACTGTAGTGCGTACGTTGCACTACGAAGTCAAAGAGTAGTTCGCGCCCTCCTCGCCAAAAAACCGTCTCATCAGAAAGAGAGTCCATCATGTATCAGCTCATCATTCGTCTGATCTGCCTTTTCGTGCTCATGCTCATCTCCAAGTTCGCCGCCGCTGTGACCAAAAACGGCTTCTGCACCGATCCCAAGCTGGCCGATATTCCCGTCGGCAATTTCCATCAACCTCTGATCATGCCTATCGAGCCGATGCGCATCACTCAGAGATACAATACTTCTAAAGCTGAGGGGTATTGTCAGCTCAGCAAAAATAGTCAGCCGCCTGGCGACAGTCCGCTCTGCCGTGGTAGAAAAATCTATTACGGCCATGATGGTCTTGATCTACATCCTCAAGGGGCAGCTTCAGGAGTTCATGATATTTTTTCTGTACAACCCGGATTGGTTGTAGCTTCACATCAGAGCGAAACGTTTCTGGGTTGGGGCGAGTCCATCATCATCGCCACGCGCGCCAATCTTTACTCCGAGGAAATCCTCACCTTCCACTACCATCACCTTTACAAGAACCAGGCTGAGCAGGCCAGCCGTCTTTTCGGCCCATGTTATCAAGTGGAGGCTGGTCAGGTAATTGCCAAAGAAGGTGGAACTCCTGATTGGCCTACTCACTTGCATGTCACCATTCGGCGCTGGGAAAACTTGAAGCAGTTGACTAACAAAATCAAGAACTCTCCATCGGGTTTCTATGGTTATGGCTACAGCTTTGGCAACAATGCCAGGCTGTCCAATTACCTCGATCCCGAAGGGCTCCTCTACGACCACTTCAGCGAATTCCAGGACGATCGTGACAAGTTTCTTACTTGGCAGTGGAGCGACAGTGTCGTGCGAGAAATGCGCGCGCAGGGTTGGTTCTTCGGTAACTTCGACGGTAGTTTTGGGGTTGATCAGGAGGTCAAGCGTCGCGAAGCGGCGCGTTGGTTCAAACAAGCCATGCGATTGCTGTCACCTCCTCCGGTTGCTACCGCGCATTTTCGTGATTTGGTAGTTGACGATCCCGACTTCCCTTATGTGCAGGCTTTGATTCAACAGCTTACGATCATTCGGGTAATCAACCCCGACCGCAGTTGCACACCTTCAGGTAAAAGCTTCTGTCCAGATCAAAGTCTGACCAGAGCCGAAGCCCTGAAAATGCTCATCGCCGCCTTTTACCAAAACCAATTCTTGGAAACTTACGACAATTGGATTTGGAAAGCCGCTACTCCCATCGCCAACAATCTCCTCTCTCGCTTCGCCGACGTCAGCGCCTGGGAGTGGTATGCACCTTATGTCTATTTCGCCTGGCAAAACGGGTTGACCGGAGGTGGAAATCTCTTCAATCCTCATCAGCCGATCAAGCGCGCGGAATTGGCCAAATGGCTGGTTCTAGGTCATCAAAAGCGCTTTGGCAACAATCAGGGGTTCTGTTCCACGGTTCAATGCAATGGCGGTTACTATTGTGACGCCCAAATCAAAAACTGCCGGCGCATTCCCAGTTGTATTCCTCAAGAAGAACTCCTCTGTCCTGTAGGCGGCGGATATAATTCTGAGGTTGCACTTTCTCCAGGTTCCAACCCAGGTTCAAGCCCTCCCGCCCCTCCCAGCTCCGAATGCAATCCGGGCCAGGAAGAACTCAAGATCTGCACATCCACCCAGCAGGCCACCTATCGGCTTTGTTTGGGAAATGGCACTTGGATGTCCTGGAATCCGCCATGTCCTGACAGCTCAGGTGGGAACGGAAATCCTGGCGGGTCAGGGCCTTCCGGATCTGGCACGGGCGGAGGATCTTCAGGAACACCTCCCGGTACCGGTGGTACAACGCCAATCTGTCAGCCAATTTATCGACTCAGTCCCAGCGGCGCCAGCTGCTACTCCAACCCATCCACCTCCGGCTCCCCCACCATCTGTCTAGAAACCTCACCCGGCTCCACCACCCAAACCAGCTGGCGCCTCTGCAAACAAGGTGCTCCCTTCCAAAACAGCTTCACCTACGAACTGTACGATCAAAACCACCTCAGCCACTTTCTGGGCGGGGTTCAACGCGGCAACTCTGGTGTTTCCTGCACACCTTGGCGAACGGAGGATTTTAGCTACATCAACCAAAACGGCCCGGTCAACGGTGCCGGGCTTCGCGTCGAATTGCATTCCCCCGTGGGGTGCACTTCGCCAGCCTGCACTTACTACTCCGGCATCACCACGCTTTACCGCCAGTGCCAATAGGCGCGACAAAAAAGCGTTCCCAAGTCCCCTTAGCTTTTAGCGAAGGGGACTTTTTCTTATAACAAAAACACCAATGGCTAAATATACTCCATCCTCCCCTGCAAAGCCCTGGTCAGAGTTATCTCATCCGCATAATCCAAATCCCCTCCCGCCGGCAGCCCTCGGGCAATTCTCGTCACTCTCACACCCAGTGGTTTCAGTAATTTTGTTAAATACATTGCTGTCGTCTCCCCTTCCAGAGATGGATTAGTGGCAACAATCACCTCTATTGCCCCAGCCACCACGCCACTCGCCAGTAAATTATTTACCCTTTTATACAATTCATCAGCTTTTATCTGATCCGGTCCAATGCCGTCCACAGGCGACAGTACCCCATGCAAAACATGATAATACCCTTTAAATTGTTTAGTTTTTTCCAAAGCCATCACATCCAAAATTTCCTCAACCACGCAAATCTGTTCACTATGCCGAGAATTATCCAAACAAATTC
>Ga0154020_10010071_pt1 | contig 10837 bp, 8 predicted proteins | sample Klosneuvirus_201_FD_109709 | JGI IMG/M metagenome (GOLD analysis project Ga0154020, IMG submission 109709) | Active sludge microbial communities from wastewater, Klosterneuburg, Austria - Klosneuvirus_20160825_MG | ecosystem: Engineered > WWTP > Aerobic digester > Activated sludge | place...
GTATAAGCTTCAATGGCTGTTGGATTCACTTCACCCATATTTTCCAGGCGCTTGCGCATCCTTTCATTCTTCTCTTTCAGTTCTTCCAGTGGCGTATCACCTGTTCTTGCTTCATCAATGATCGTATCAAGGTCAACTTTAAATTCCACACTCAGCCTTTCTTTCATTCCGGCCAGCTGTAGTTTCAGATCAGTTAGTTTATCTTTTATTTCATTGAGCAAATGATCGATGCCTTCCTTGGATTTTTGTTTGTGCCTGAGCTCACTTTCTTTTTCTGTAAGCAGGTTACGTATATTATAATATTCCTGGTCTGCTTCATTCAATTTCTTTTCATCTGCTTCTTTGTTCTGAAGCATGCTAACCAGCAGCAATTCCAATTCCTTTAATTCACCTGCAGTCTGGGCAATATTTTCAGATGCTTCATTCATTTGCATGGTACTGTTCTCAACCTGTACTTTCAGGTCGTTCAACTGGTTGGTTTTAAACTCCAGTTCCTGTCGGGTAGAAATTACCTTGCTTTGCTGCTTTGTAAACAGCAAATTATTATCATTGAAAGTTGCATTGGCAAAATTATATTCCTGCTCTGCGGTTGCATAATCTGATTCGATCAACATCATTTTCTCCTGCAATTCTTCCAGTTGGGTATTAAACTTCTCCAGTTCAAAACGGGTGCTGGAAATAGCTTCGTGATTTTGCTGTAACTGTTGTTCCAGCTCTGTTATCCTGCTGCTGCTGGTTGTTTCAAGGTGCAACAGGTTTTCCATTTTATTCTGCAAAGAAAACACCTGGTTGTTCAGGTTATTGATATCCTGCTGTGTTTGCTTGATGGCATTTTCCTTCAACTGGTTGTTATAACTGATCACCTCATTGTGCTTTAGCTGAATATCAGCTTTCAGCTCATTTACAATCTTTTCCTGGGCACTTATTTCTTTAATCAGTTTTTCAAGATTCTTTGCACGACCAATTTTCTTCCCTTCAAAAAGTCCTACGCTTCCGCCGCTTAGTGAATATTTACCTTTAACATATTTACCTGTTTTTTCAAGAACGATCGCACCATTGCTGTTCTCCAGTGCATCTTCATTTTCTGCAATGAAAACATTCCCCAGCAGATTTTGTGCAAGCTTTGCATATTGAGGATCTATTTCCACCACATCCAGCGCCGGAATTGTTCCTTCCGGCTGATGCCCCGGTGTTATATCGGTAAATTTATCAAGCAGGAAAAAATTCGCTTTACCTTTCTTGTTATCATCCAGTAAATGAACAGCCTGCAGCCCTTCCGTTAAATTATTTACCACATAATAATTGAGGTATTGTTCCAACACGTTTTCCACAGCTGCCCTGTATTGTTCCTTCACATAAATAATATCAGACAATAAAGGAGCTGTATGATTCCAACCGGTATTTTTATGCAGGAATTTCACACTTTCCGGATATCCTTCCATGGAGTCTATCAGGCTCTTTAACAGGTCGTGTTCATTTTTCTTTGAATCCAGTTTACGGTTCTCATCGGCAAGGTGTACACGCAGTCCTTCCAGTAAATTTTGTGTCTGGAGAATCTGGTCTTTTGTAAACTCATGTTCTTCCTGCAATTGCTGCAGGTCAGTTTGTTTATTGGTAAGTTCTTCTTCTTTTAATTTCTTGTCAATTTCCAGCTGGCTGATCTGCGCCTGGCGCTGTGCTTTTTCTTCCTGTATCTGGATGATGGTACGCTGCAGGTTCTGTATGGAAGTATCTGCTACGGCAACTTTTTTCTCTGCATCAAACTGGTTACGTTGTATCGCCTGGTTTTCTCTTCTGAGTGAATCGATGGTAGATCGCTTATCATCAAAAATCCCACGCTTCTCTTCCACAGCTTCTTTGAGGCTTTGTAGTTTATCTTCCAGTTCTTCCAGTTTTTGCTGTTCATCATTTATCTGCTGGCTCGTAAAACTGATGCTTTCTTCCAGTCCGGATAATTGCCCGCCGGCCTTTTGAATAAACTCGTGCAGGCTTGATTGCCTTTCTTTAAGATGTTGTAACCTTTGTGAACTGAGGCTTTTTTCATTTTCTTTGCTGCGAACACGGTCGAGCATTTCGTTGTATGCATGCTGCATCTGCTGCAACGCTTTTTCCTTTTCAACAAAAGCGAGTTTTTCCTGTTCCAGCGCTGCATCTTCCATTGCGATAGCCGTTTCCAGTTCTATTCTTTTATCTACTTCCTGCTGTTGCTGTTCATTCAAATCGCGGTAAGTGATATTGAATCCTTCCAACGCTGCTTTAGCCAATTCTATACTAACCTCTTTGTATTCTTTCTTTATTTCAAAATACTTTTCAGCCTTTTTTGCCTGGCTTTCCAGGCTTTTCAACTGGTTATTTATTTCAAACAACAGATCTTCTATACGGGCCAGATCCTGTTCTGTTGCATCCAGTTTCAGTTTGGCTTCCTTCTTACGGGTTTTATAAATGGTTATACCTGCAGCCTGCTCCAGCATTTTGCGCCTGCTGTTCTCTTTGTCTTTGATGATATCATCTACCATGCCCAGTTCAATGATGGCATAGCTGTCTGTGCTTACACCGGTATCCATGAACAGGTTGTGAATATCCTTTAACCTGCACGCTACATCATTGAGGCGATATTCACTCTCCCCGCTTTTATAATATTTGCGTGTAATGGTAACGGTATTGAACTCTGTAGGAAGCAGGTTCTTGGTATTTTCAAATGTAAGGCTTACTTCAGCAAGGCCACTGGCACTGCGGGTTTTACTGCCATTAAAAACAAGGCTTTCCAGGTTTTCACTGCGGAGGTTGCTGATCTTATGTTCACCGATCACCCAACGGATGCTGTCGATGATATTGCTTTTACCGCAGCCATTTGGCCCGATAACACCGGTGATCCCTTCATCAAAATTCAAGACAGTTTTATCGGCAAAACTTTTAAATCCTTTTATTTCTAAACTCTTTAAACGCACTTTTCTTAAAATTTAATCAGGCGGCAAACCTACGTGAAAATGACCGTTTTTTTTCTGTTGTTGAAAATTTCAGGAAAAACTTACGGGAAAGTAAATATAACTGAATGAAAGAAGGAAAAGGAGCAATCAGAGGAGATAGAATACATAATTATGCACAGGTTTCTCACAAAAGATGAAGTAAAAGGAATGGAGGATAATGGATAATGAATAATTGATAATTGATAATAAGTTTTACCTTTAAATAATGTAATATGTATTGTTACTTACAAGCATTGCAAACCTTTTTTCATATACTATATATTTATAATTTGTATAAAACTTGAATTATGACATTATCTCCAAAAAAATTACATATATAAACTTTCATACCCTTGTTTCTTACCTTGCTTCTCATTTCATTCAACTTGTATTTTGCAACCATTATCCATTATCCATTATAAATTATTCATTACCCCAATATCAACCTCCGCTTTTCAACCTCAACTAAAATCAATTCCCGCTTCTGAACATTTATAGCCGAACTTTGTATAACTAAAAAAAATACAATCATGTCAGAAATAACCAAAGAAAAATGGGTGATAGACCCAACACACAGTGAAATAGAATTTAAAGTTAAACACCTGATGGTTACCAATGTAAAAGGCAAGTTCAAAGAATTTGAAGCAAGTATTTTTACTACCGGAGATGATTTTATGTCGGCTGAAATTGATTGCTGGATCAATGCTTCCTCCATTGATACCGGTAATACAGACCGGGATACTCACCTGAAAAGCGCCGATTTCTTTGATGTGGAAAACCATAAAGAAATTACTTTTCAGGCCAATACTGTTGAAAATGTAGACAGCGATGGCAGTTATGAATTATGGGGAAGCCTTGCAATCAAGGGTATCAGTAAAAAAATAAAACTGGATGTTGAATTCGGCGGTATTGTAAAGGATCCATGGGGTAATGAAAAAGCAGCATTCAGCATCAATGGCAAGATCAACCGCAAAGATTGGGGACTTAACTGGAACGCTGCCCTTGAAACAGGTGGTGTACTGGTAAGTGAAGAAGTAAAGATCAGCTGTGAGATACAACTGGTGAGGAGTTTGTAAAACAATTCCAATTAAACCTGTATAACTGCAATTTAAAATTAAATTAACAAGTTAAATAATTGTGTAATAAATATATACTCTTTTTTAGGCGGTTAATTGCATTTACTTTTGTTCTCTAAATTTTATCAATGAAAGCAATTTTATTTTTGGCCATGCTTGCAGTAACTACAGCCGCATCGGCACAACAGCAGGTTATCAGGCAGGCAATTGTGAATACAACCACAACAGTTATTGCACCTGAAACTGAAGAAGTACAAAATATCCAGGGAGGCGGTGGTGGCGGCGGATTCAACTTCCGGAATTTTGGTGATGGAGAAACGAAATCCACAACAATTCTGAAAGATGATAAAGTTAAAACCATTCTTAAAAATGATATGGGGCGTAGCACCATCATCCGCGACAACAATGCAAAAATGACAACCACCCTGCTGGAGATCATGGGAAACAAAACCGGTTTTTTTGCATCCGATGCTGAAATGGCTGAAATGAAGGTTAGAATGGACAGTATGATGCAGGCAAGGCGAAACAATGATACCACTCAAAAAAGAACTGCTCCTACTGCTGCTTCCAGCAATAACGTTGATATTAGTTATGTAGACGGCACTAAAAAAATTGCCGGGTATGAATGTAAAAAAGCACTGGTGATAACCACCCGTTTATTGGGTATTAAAGATACAGTGGCTGTTTGGTACAATCCCGAATTTAAACTGCATAACATTGCTTCTACCGGAGGAACCAGTTCAATGGGTGGCTTTGGAGGCGGAAGTTTTGGAAATTTCACTTCTTTAAACGGGCTTGACCGTATTGATGGTTTTGTAATGCAATATGAAATGAATATGCGACGGGGAAGAAAGATGATCGTTGAAGTAACAAAAATTGACCTGAAGAAAGAAGTAGCAGAAAAAGAATTTGATATTCCAAAAGATTTTGAAGTAAAACCAATGAAGGAATTTCAAAGTATGATGCAAGGCGGACAAGGTATGCAGATGAGGATGGAAAGGCATCCATAATTAAAAAAAAATGAACATTAAATTGTTGTTTGTTTAACCAGCAATTCAAATAAAAAAATGGCAACGTTTATAAACGCTGCCATTTTTTTATTACTAGTTGAAACTGCTATTTTAAAGCTGCACGCTTTTTCTCATATTCGGCTGACTTTTTTGCATCAGCTTTCAGGTTATAGATATCTGTTAAGTATCCAAGAACGATCTTATAATTGGCAGATTGTTTTGGCTTAAGGTCAGTCATGCCTTCATAAAATTTCACAACCTGGTCGGAATATGAAATACACTCATCCATTCTTTTATTTGAAACTGCTTTCAGTTCGGTTTTCTTTTTTACATCTTCCGGTTTATTTCCCTTTACAAGGCTGGCTGCAGAAACTGCTTCAGAAGCCATATTGTAAGTGTGGTTAGCCATGAGAACAGTAGCATCAATTCCCTTATCAATAGCTATTGTTTTCTTTAATACATTCGTTAATTTTTCTTTAGAAGCTACATCAGACTGCTTATCATCACCACCATAATTTTTATTATAAAGTTCTACCGCATAATTATAATTAAGTGCAAAATTTTCAGGATCTGCAGTTATCATTTCTTCATATTTTGCAAGCAATACATTCTTATCACCTTTTGCAGCAATATTATCCAGCTCTACCTGGTTCCAGTAATTATTTGAAGGATAAAAGCGTTTTGCTTTTGCCATGATTTGGTCAAGTTCTGCACTATTCCCTTTTTTATTATAATATTCAACAAGGTATTCATACACTTCTTTATATCCTTCACCGGAAACATTTGCATCCGTAATCTTCCTGTAATAAGTAATTGATTCATCTTCTTTTTTGGCCTGTGTTGCAGCAATGGCAGTATTTAAAACCAATGCTGTATCCAGGGTATATAATGTTGCCTGTGGATATGTATATTTTTTACTTAAAATATAATCACCCACTTCCAAAGATTTTTTAAATGCATCAAATGCATCACTGTATTTTTTATTGTTGAACAGGTTTGCACCGAGGTCATAAAATCCATAATACAGATCAAGGTAAGAACCGTAATTTTCAATTTTCATCCTTACATCTTTATTGTCCATCAGCTGGTTCTTTTTAAATGCTTCAAAAGCAGCAACCTTCAGGTTATACAAATCCGATTCAGGTGTTGATTTCTCATAAGAATACGAATTGTATACCCTTCCTTTATAATACCATGCTTCCGGTTTTGATGCATTTTTTTCATCTGCAAGGTATTTATCAATTGCTGCTTTTGCAGCTGCAAAATCCTTTTTCACCATCATATCACTGATATCATCCAATGATTGGGAATAACCTGCCAAAGATGATATAACGATCACCAATAATAAATAGATCTTCTTCATGTTTTAGTGTTTTTTGAGACCATAAAGATATTCGATTTGTAAGATTAATAGTAATTTTAGCTTCAATTTTCACAATTCATACAAATGTTTTTTCTAAAAATTTCTAATTACAATTTATTCTGCCTGATACCATGAAATGTTATTAATTTCAGGCATTATTTTAGCAATTGATCAGCCAGGCAACCATACAACAGATATTAAGCAGGATCGATATCATTGAGATCATCGGATCGTTCGTAAAACTTAAAAAAAGGGGTGCGAATTACCTTGGCCTTTGCCCGTTTCACAATGAAAAAAGCCCTTCTTTTACAGTTTCACCGGTTAAGGAAATTTATAAATGTTTTGGCTGCGGAAGAAGCGGAAATTCTATCGGCTTTTTAATGGAACTGGAAAAATACAGTTATGTTGAAGCTTTAAAGTGGCTGGCCAACAAGTATAATGTAGAAATAGAAGAAACAGAAACAAGCCCCGAATTTAAAATTCAGCAACAGGCAGCCGACAGTCTATATATTATCAACGGTTTTGCACAGTCTTTTTTCGCAGACAAATTATTTACTTCCGAAGAAGGCCAGGATATAGCACTCAGTTACCTGAAAGAACGCGGCTTCCGGGAAGATATCATAAAAAAATTCCAGTTAGGTTATAACCCCTCAGCAAGGGATGAGTTTACACAGGCAGCTTTATCTGCACAGTATAACAAAGAATACCTCCTTAAATCAGGCCTTGTTGTTCAGCGGGATGAAAGGCTGCAGGATAATTACAGGGGCAGGATCATTTTCCCGGTTCACAATCAAAGCGGCAAAGTGCTTGGATTTGGAGCAAGGGTGATAAAAACGAATGAGAAGGCACCCAAATACATCAATACACCAGAAAACGAGTTGTATGTAAAGAGCAAGATACTTTATGGCTCATATTTTGCCCGAATGGCCATCGACAAAGCTGATGAATGCCTGCTGGTTGAAGGATACACAGATGTGGTGAGCCTGCACCAGGCCGGTATTGAAAATGTGGTTGCCAGTGGCGGTACATCACTTACACCTGATCAATTGCGGCTGATCAAAAAATACAGCAATAATCTTACGATCATTTATGATGGAGACAATGCCGGTATTAAAGCTGCTTTGCGTGGATTAGACCTTGCACTGGAAGAAAGCCTGAACGTAAAACTTGTGTTGATTCCCGATAAGGAAGACCCCGATAGTTATGTAAATAAAATTGGTGCGGAAGGATTTATAAAATTCATAAAAGAGAATAAAAAAGATTTCATCCTTTTTCAGCTGGAAATAGCATTGGCAGATGCCGGGCAGGACAATGCAAAAAAATCTGCTGTTGTAAACCAGGTGGCAGAAACAATTTCAAGAATCAACAAAACGGAAGAATTCACCAGGCGGCAGGATTATATCAAACAGGTTTCAGAGATTTTAAAAATTGAAGAAAGCGGGTTGAATGCACTGGTAAATAAATTCATCAGAGAAAAGGTTACAAAAGAAGAAAGCCGGCAATTAAAAACAGATATTCAGCCTGCAGAAAACGTTACAAGCGGCCAGGATGAAGAAATTCTGGACCTGCTGCACAAGGATGAAATGCAGGAACAGGCCATGGTACGAAGCCTGTTAGAATTTGGAACAAAGCAGTGGAATGAGGAACAAAAAGTTGCTGACTTTATTTTTGAACAGATAGATGAAAATGAACTTGATAAAGTGATTGACAATAATAAACTTATTGAGATCATCGGGATTTATAAAAAATGGTATGATGAAGGCCTGGAACCAACAGCAAAGAATTTTTTATATCATGAAGACCAGCAGTTGCATGGCTTTGTAATTAATATGATGGATGTAAATACTGATATAAGTCCAAACTGGAAAGAGCATTATGAAGGCCACATCCCAACACGTGATGAATTATTCAGGGAAGAAGTGATCTCTACATTAAATTACCTTAAACTAAGAAAAATAAAAAGGATGATTGCTGATAACCAGCTTGATTTGGAAAAAGCAGACAATGCAGAGGAACAAATGATCTTTCTCCAGGTTCACCAGCACCTGAAGCAATTAGAGATAGACCTTACAAGGAGTATGGGTACCGTGATCTATAAATGATCTTAAAAAATATTCCGATAATAAAATTCTGCTAAAGATTATAATTCAACAACCACTTCTCTTTCAGTAAAAGCAGCTTTTTTAACTGTTTTTGCAGTGGCAAAGGGTTGTTTCTGAATAACAGGTTCCTGTTTTTTAAAGTGAATAGCACTCCAGGTATTATCTAATGTAACAAGCTGAATAGTTTCAAAGCCTATGGAAGTGATCAGTTCCCAGCTGCAATCACGTGAAAGATCACTGGCTATCTTAGAAGCTGTTTTTGGATAGGCGATCCATAATTTTCCGTCGTTGTGCAAAGCCGGAACAACGTCATTTAATATATTGGTAAGCTGTATTTTACTCACTGCAAAAACGAGTGCAAAATCTATACGCCTTGATCTCAGAAGCGGAGTAACACTTTTTGCGAAATTTAACTTGATGAACTGTTTTTCTATGGATGATGGCAGGCCTTGCACTAAAATGTTCTTTTCGTCCTTTAACTGCAATTTTTCTAATACTGTTTCAAGCGCCATATGTAATAAGAGTTAAGATGAATAAAGGGTCATTTTATTGATATCCTTAATAGTATCATGAATGGGGATATCAAAAGCAGCGGATGTTGGTTCTGCAAAGGTATAAATTATGTTTGTTATTGAATAAAAATTATAAAAAAACGCTGCAAACAAGCAGCGCTATTCATATTAACTAATATTTTAACTTTTTAATTTTTGCTATTCACAGGTTTATAATAACTAAGTGCCTCGTTCATGTAACCTTCTAATTTGGCAATCCTGTTTTCATCTGATGGATGCGTAGCAAGGAATTCAGGAGTTCCGCTATTTCCACCGGCTTTTGCCATCCTTTGCCAGAACGGGATCGCTTCCCGTGGATTATAACCCGACATGGCTGAGAATATTAGTCCATAATGATCAGCTTCATATTCCTGGTTCCTTGAATTTGGAAGCAAAACGCCAATCTGTGCCGTAGGTGCATAAATATTATTAAATAATGTATTATATTTTGGATTATTGGCGGTAGCAATATTACCCACAATTTCTAATCCCTGGGACAAAGTAACCTGGCTCATGCGTTCATTACCATGATGCGCTACGGCATGAGTGATCTCATGGCCAAGTACAACGGCAAGTGCAGCTTCATTTTGTGTAATTCCAAGAAGGCCGGTATATACTACAACCTTTCCGCCCGGCATACACCATGCATTAACTTCCTTATTATCTACCAGGTTAAATTCCCACTTATATCCTTCCAGTTCTTTACTCAAACCTTTTTGAGCGTAATAACTGGTAATAGCCTGTGCTATTCTTGTTCCTACCCTTTTAACCATTTCTGCATCCTTGCTGATATTCTGGTTAACTACTTTGTTTTCACTTAAAAATGACTGGTACTGAGAAACGGCTGCCTGCTGCAGGGTCGATTCAGCATATAATGACAATTGTTTTCTTCCGGTGATGGTATTTGTACTGCAAGCTGCAATAAAAGCGATTACTGTGAAAAGTAAAATTATTTTCTTCATGTTGTGTAAGTTTATTCAATAGGTATAAACAATTGCCATACCAGTTTTTAAAATGAAATACTAAAGTTCTGTTAGCGTGGTATTATGGGCGCTTGGCCTTTTTTTTGTCGCGGTTTTTGAAGATGGGTATACGGCTTTCAACGCCACGTAAAAGTTTACCGATATTTTTCTGGTGGGTTATTATAACGAGGAATGCAACCAATAATGCAAATATCCGGTACATGATCTCATGTTCATTCCATATCCAAAGTACTGAAACAGGCAGCATCAATGCACCCAATATAGAACTCAAAGACACATACCTGGTTAAATACAACACCAACAGGAATACACCAACACAGCTAATTGCTACTACAGGTTGCACCGTTAGTATCATACCAAATAATGTTGCTACTCCTTTACCGCCTTTAAAATTTGCAAACACCGGGAAAATATGGCCTATCACAGCAGCCAGGCCGAGGCCTATCATGAAATTAGTGCGGTCAAGTTCATTGCTCAGGTAGTGAGGAAGAAAAGTATACAGTGAAACGGCAGCCATACCTTTGAGGATATCAAACACCATTACCACTGTGCCGTATTTGGATCCTAAAACCCTGAAAGTATTGGTAGCTCCCATGTTACCACTTCCGTAGTCACGTATATCAATACCAAAATACTTTTTACTGATTAGTAAAGCAGTAGGAATAGAACCTATCAGGTAAGCGATAATGATAAGAAGCAATTCTTTCATCTTGTTTCTTAAGTGAGTTGAGGATACAAAGGTACGAAAAAAATGTGGGTTGATAACATTCAGTTAATATAGGGTTA
>Ga0154020_10010072_pt1 | contig 10837 bp, 9 predicted proteins | sample Klosneuvirus_201_FD_109709 | JGI IMG/M metagenome (GOLD analysis project Ga0154020, IMG submission 109709) | Active sludge microbial communities from wastewater, Klosterneuburg, Austria - Klosneuvirus_20160825_MG | ecosystem: Engineered > WWTP > Aerobic digester > Activated sludge | place...
CAGTTTTGCATGACCTGGGAGCACTGATGGTGCCCAACCGCGAACGTTTTGTAGCAGGGATCACATACAACCTCATCAAGTCCTAAGACCGAACATGAACAAACTAACAGTTACCCTGGCCTTATTGGCTGCGAGTTCCGCGCTTTTCGTTGCCTGTAAAAAGGATCCCGTGGAACCCACACCACCGACACCTGCCGCTACCACGTCTGAAGTGAAGGTCCAATTCAACTTCCTTCACTTCGGTTCCGCTTTCGATATGGCAGAAACCTACTTCGATATGGAGGGCAATCATATCCGGTTCACCGACCTGCGATTCTATGCATCGCACATTGAGTTGACCAATGATGTTGATGTGCAAGTGGCCGAGTTCCCCAATTCCCGAATGCTGGTGAACGCAGCTGCCAGTGCTTCGGACAACTTGTTCACGCTGGGGACCATGAACTCACCTGCGCATGTGCACGAAGCCCACATCCAACTGGGTTTGGACTACGGTGACAACCACAGTGACCCCACAGTGGAACCATACCCGCTCAACGTGGCCGAAATGATGTGGTCGTGGACCAGCGTTCGGAAATTTCTACGGATGGAAGGGTATGTGGACATGGACAACAACGGTGCTTACGAAGCGGGTGTTGATCCAACCTTCGCATACCATTGCGTAGGTGACGCACTCGTTCGCGATACGCACGCCCATGTGCACCAAGATGTTGTCGCGGGTACACCGATCACGATCCAGGTGAACGTGGAACTGTCTACTTTGTTGAGCAATATGGACCTCTTAGGCAACCCGACCGCCCATGGGGAAGGAGCGCTTAACATTATGGCGATGGACAGCTTGGCCGCTGCGATCGAAGACTGATCATAGTTGAGCATAATGTGTAACGGGCGGATCTAGAGCGGTCCGCCCGTTGCTTTTTGTACTAAGGCTAGTTGGCTCCTTTCGCACTCTCTCCTTCAACCTTACCTTTGCGGCCCCAAACTGCAATCTACACCATGGCCCAGATCTTCGACCTCGATATGATCAAAGCGGTATACGACCGCTACCCCGCCCGTGTGGCCGCTGCCCGCAAGATCGTCGGGAAGCCGCTCACGCTTACCGAAAAGATCCTATACACCCACTTGTGGGATGGTGAAGCGAACACGTTATTCGGAAGGGGCAAGGATTACGTCGATTTCGCTCCAGACCGTGTGGCCATGCAGGATGCTACGGCGCAAATGGCGCTGTTGCAGTTCAAAACAACGGGACGGAAGCAAGTAGCCGTGCCAAGCACTGTTCACTGCGATCACTTGATCCAAGCGCGTGTTGGTGCCAAAGAAGACCTGAAGGAAGCACTGCTGAAGAGCAACGAAGTGTTCAATTTCCTCGAAAGCATCAGCAACAAGTACGGCATTGGTTTCTGGAAGCCGGGTGCTGGGATCATTCACCAAGTAGTGCTCGAACAGTACGCATTTCCAGGTGGACTTATGATCGGCACCGACAGCCATACCGTGAATGCCGGCGGTTTGGGCATGGTGGCCATTGGCGTTGGTGGTGCCGATGCCTGCGATGTGATGAGCGGTCTGGCTTGGGAATTGAAATGGCCCAAGATCATTGGCGTAAAGCTGACTGGTAAATTGAGCGGATGGGCTTCTTCCAAGGATGTGATCCTTAAAGTGGCCGGTATCCTTACTGTGAAGGGCGGAACAGGTGCGATCGTTGAGTATTTCGGTCCGGGTGCCGAGAGCCTGAGCTGCACCGGCAAAGGCACCATCAGCAACATGGGCGCGGAGATCGGTGCTACCACAAGCACATTCGGGTACGATGACAGCATGCGCCGCTACTTGAAGGGGACAGGCCGTACCGAACTCGCCGACATGGCCGATAAAGTTGCCGAACACTTGAACGGGGATCCCGAAGTTTATTCGGATCCTGAGAAGTACTTCGACCAAGTGATCGAGCTGGACCTGAACACCTTGGAGCCGCATGTGAACGGTCCTTTTACTCCGGACCTCGCATGGCCGATCAGTAAATTCGCGGCTGCGGTAAAAGAGAACAACTGGCCCGAAGAGTTGGAGGTCGGATTGATCGGATCTTGTACCAACAGCAGTTACGAGGATCTTACCCGCAGTGCATCCATCGCCCAACAAGCCGTGGATAAAAAGTTGAAGGTGAAGAGCGAATTCACCATTACCCCCGGTAGTGAACAAGTGCGTTACACAGCAGAGCGCGATGGAATTCTGGGAACTTTTGAAAAGATGGGTGGTGTGGTGCTCGCGAACGCATGTGGACCCTGCATCGGTCAATGGGCACGACATACGAACGACCCCAACCGGAAGAATTCCATCATCACTAGCTTCAACCGCAACTTCGCGAAGCGCAACGATGGCAATCCGAACACGCACGCTTTCGTCGCCGGACCGGAGATCGTTACGGCCATGGCCATCGCAGGGAGACTTTCCTTCAACCCCCTGACCGACGAGTTGGTGAACGAGGAAGGAGTGAAGGTGAAATTGGACGAGCCGAAGGGCTTGGAACTTCCGCCCCAAGGTTTTGATGTGAAGGATGCCGGTTTTAAAGCGCCAGCCGCAGACGGGGCTTCTGTTGAAGTTATCGTAAAGCCGGACAGTGAGCGTCTGCAATTGCTGGAGCCGTTCAAACCATGGAACGGTAAGAACATCACCGATGCCGTGGTGTTGATCAAGGCGAAAGGCAAGTGCACAACTGACCACATCAGCATGGCCGGCCCATGGTTGCGTTACCGCGGTCATTTGGACAACATCAGCAACAACACACTCATCGGGGCAACGAATGCCTTCAACGGAGAAACCGATAAGGTCAAGAACCAGCTAACTGGTGAATACGGTGCGGTGCCTGCAATGCAACGCGACTACAAAGCGAAAGGCCAACCGAGCATCATCGTTGGCGACCACAATTACGGCGAAGGTTCCAGCCGCGAACATGCGGCCATGCAACCTCGCTTTCTCGGTGTCAGTGCCGTTTTGGTGAAGAGCTTCGCTCGTATCCACGAGACCAATTTGAAGAAGCAGGGTATGCTCGCCCTCACCTTCGTCACCGAGGCGGATTACGACAAGATCCAAGAGGATGATCGGATCGACTTTACGGACCTTATCTCCTTTGCCCCGAACAAACCGCTCACCTTGGTCTTCAAGCACAAGGACGGTTCCAGTGATACGATCATGTGCAACCAGACCTATAACGACGCGCAGATCGGTTGGTTCAAGGCCGGTAGCGCATTGAACATTATACGCGAGGCACAGAAGGGATAGCAGAATTCAGCCTTGTTCAACGTAAATCTCAACGGTGGCATGGATATTGGCTTTTGGCAGCGTTCATCTATCTTGCCCGACCGCCAGAACTGATCGAATACTGCCAACGACGCTCTACGAAACTCACCACCCATGACCCGGACCTTACTCCTTTGTTCACTCGCCTTCCTTAGTGCAACCACCCAAGCCCAACTGATCGATCACGATCGCAACTGGGTTAGCAATGGCGATTTCGAGACCGTGGAAGGGAAGAAATTGAAGCGTACCGGAGGCATTGAATACGCAACCGGTTGGGGTTCGGCAACCAAGCAAAAGGCGGATCTGTTCAGTGAGGATGCCACGAACGAAACGGGGATCTCCGTGCCGAAGAACTTTGCTGGTGAACAAAGCGCCCTGAGCGGGATCAACTACGCGGGGATCCGTTGGTGGAGCTATGGGAACAAGGAACCCCGCTCGTACCTCCAAGCCAAATTGGCCAAGCCGATGAAGAAGGATTCACTCTATTGCGTGAGCTTTTATGTGAACCTTGGTGACTTGAGCAAGTATGCCACTGGCGAACTTGGTGCCTACTTCGGCAAACAGCGCATTGAACAAGAGGATGCAGCAAGCTTGACCTACGAAGTAAAGGTGCCACAGCTGCGTACAAAGATCTACGATGATGTCTTCAGCTGGCAAGGAGTGTGTGGTGCTTACAAGGCCGATGGCTTTGAACAGTTCCTCACCATAGGTAATTTCTCAGCGAACGAAAAGACACCGAATTCCAAGGTTAAACGCCCGCGTGGCGAAACGCGCCAACAAGTCTTCAGTGCATACTATTACATCGATAATGTGGAAGTGTATCCGATCAAGAACCGGGGAGAATGTTCCTGCGAACAGCTGGACAACGCTGAAAGTGAATACATCTTCAGCGCTAAAGAAGCGAATAATCCGAACTTGAAGCCTGCCGACAAACTGGATCGTCAAACCTTCTACTTCAAGCGTTTCCAACGAGGGATCGACGTTGCTATGGAATCCCGGTTGAACGATATGGTGGAGATCCTTAAAGCTGACCCGACCTTGAAAGTGAAATTGATCGGCCATATGGACGCCACGGAAATGGAGCGTACCCGCGTGCGCCCCGATCTGCTCGTTCTGGGCAAGGAAAGGGCCGAAGTATTACGTGATGCGCTCGTGGAATCCGGTGTCGATACCAACCGGATCATTGTTGAGTCCAAAGCAGGGGATACCCCTGTGGACGATACCGGCACGGACCTCGGTATGAGCAAGAACCGGCGCGTGGAAGTGGACGTGGTGAAGTGATCCCTCCATACCTTCCGCCCCATGCAAAAGGGCGACCCCCGCTTGATACGTGGTTGGACGATGTACGATTGGGCCAATTCGGTCTATTCGCTCACGATCACCTCAGCGGTCTTCCCGATCTTCTACGCCGCGATCACCATTGTCGAAGGAAATGATCTTGTGCTGGAGAGGTATGGCCTGCCAGCACAATCGCTGTACTCTTACGCCTTGTCCGCCGGCTTCCTCTTGGTAGCGATCATTTCGCCGATCCTTAGCGGTATCGCCGACCATACCGGGCAGAAGAAGAAATTCTTGAAGGTCTTCTGCTACTTAGGCTCCATCAGCTGTGCGGGACTTTTCTTTTTTGGGCTTGAGAATTTGTGGATCGGTCTCGCACTGGTCATGCTTGCTTGCATCGGATTCAGCGGTTCGTTGATCTTCTACGATGCGTTCCTACCCGAGATCGCCGAACGCGAAGACCATGACCGCATCAGTGCACGGGGCTATACCATGGGCTATCTCGGCAGTGTGCTCCTTTTGGTCATCAATCTGATGATGGTGATGAAGCCGCAATGGTTCGGGATACCTGATAAGGATGGCCTGCCAGCCCGGATCACGTTCATTACCGTGGGGATCTGGTGGGCTGGCTTCGCCCAATTTGCATTCCGTGTTCTACCGGACAATCCATACGGCCGAAAGCCTACGGGAAATGTTGTGGCGAACGGCTATCGCGAGCTACGTAAAGTGTGGAAAGAACTGCAAAATACCCGCAGGCTGAACAGTTTCCTCATGGCCTTCTTCGTCCTGAACATGGGCATCCAGACCGTCATGTACTTGGCCGTTACGTACGCCAAGGTAGAGGTGCAAGAGATGGATGCCAACGGTGTTGCTGGACCGATAAGCGATGCGAGTTTGATCGTCAGCATTCTGCTCATCCAACTGGTCGCGGCCGTGGGTGCCTTCCTCTTCGTGAAGTTGAGCAAGATGTTCGGTAACGTGCGTGCACTGATGATCGGCTGTTCCATTTGGATCTTGCTTTGCATAGGGGCCTATATGGTGCATTGGGCCAGCGAATTCTACCTCCTTGCATGTGGTGTCGGTCTCGTTATGGGTGGGAGCCAGGCGCTTTCGCGAAGCACTTATTCCAAGTTCCTACCCGATACCATTGACCACGCTTCTTACTTCGCGTTCTACGATGTGAGCTTTTACATGAGTACGGTGTTGGGCACCTTCGCTTATGGATTGGTCTTCCAACTGACTGGAGACCTTCGCAATACGGTGGTGATCATCGGTAGCTTCTTCGTGGTGGGATTTGTGCTGTTGTTCATGGTACCGAATGAGGAGGTTCCGATAGTTGAACAAGTTGAGGGGTTGTGAGTTGGAAATGGTTGAAGTAGTTGAAAGTTGAATGGTTGACAGTTGGGCATTCAACTTCTCAACCTCTCAACCCCCGATACTATTTTCGCGGCGGGCAACGAACGAACATGGAGAATCTAAAGAACTGGGATGTCGTGATCGTTGGCGGTGGCATCGTTGGAGCTGCGACCATGTACAAGTTGCAATCACGGTTCCCCTCCATGCGCGTGCTATTATTGGAGAAGGAGAAAGCCCTCGCCGATCACCAGACAGGGCATAACAGCGGTGTGATCCACAGTGGGATCTACTACAAGCCCGGCAGTTCCAAAGCGCGCAATTGCGTGAAGGGGAGGAGGGAATTGGTAGCGTTCGCCAAGGACCATAAGATCAAACACGATATCTGTGGAAAGCTGATCGTGGCCACAAAGGCCGAGGAATTACCCCGTTTGGAAAAGATCTTTTCCACCGGGATCGCCAACGGCATTGAGGATATGGAACGCATATCGGCAGCCCGCATCAAGGAGATAGAACCGTTCTGTGTCGGTATCGAAGGTGTGCGCGTCGGGTGTACTGGGATCATCGATTTCCGAGGAGCCACCGAGAAGATGGCTGAGATCGCCTTAGGCATCAACCCGCATAGCTGCGTCAATTTGAACGAGGAGTTCCTGGGCGTGGAACAACAAGGGGGAACAAGCATTGTGCGTACATCGAAGGCGACTTACAATACGCGCTATGCGATCTTCTGCGGTGGATTGCAAAGTGATCGTTTGGCCAAGAAGGACGGGGCCGAGGTCAAGGAACGGATCGTTGGCTTCCGAGGCGATTATTACGACCTTACGGCTGCCGGAAAACACAAAGTGAAGCACCTCATTTACCCTGTTCCAGATCCCCGTTTCCCCTTCCTTGGTGTCCACTTCACGCGCATGACCGATGGTAGTATCGAATGTGGACCGAACGCGGTGTTCACCTTCAAGCGAGAAGGCTATGGCAAGACCGACTTCGATATGAAGGATACACTGGATGCTCTTTCTTATGGCGGCACTTGGAAGCTCTTCATGAAGAACATGAGCTACGGGATCAATGAATACAGAAGGGCATTCAGCAAGCGCCTTTTCCTGAAGACCCTGCGTACCCTGATCCCATCGTTGACCATGGATGATATAGAACCAGGACGTGCAGGGGTGCGCGCAATGCTTCTTGGTCGCAACGGTGCCATGGTCGATGACTTCCGCATTGAACGACGTGGTGATCATATCCACGTGCTCAACGCACCATCTCCCGCAGCTACGGCTTGTCTGGCCATTGGCGAACAGATCGTGGACATGGCGGTGGAACAACTGAAGATCGGTCAGTAACGCTAAGCGCAGCCAAAGGGTCTTCCCTCCGGAAACTGGGAGTGATCGCAGTCCCGCAGCACTCCGGGAGGGGACCCGGTTTCCCGCAGCGGCATAGAGAGGGCTGCGGGACGGAGTCTCACCAATGCGTGGCGTGGGTCATTTGTGAGACTCCGGATCTTCAGTCGCAAAAGACTCCCTTCGTCCGGAGTGACGGCCGTGCGTTGCTGTCGTCCACACTGGAAGTATCGCCACGCGCAGCCCACCGAACGTCACTCCGGAGGCCGGGCGATCGCAGATCGAGGCCCCGGTCATCCGGAGTCTCACAAATGTTTATCGCGGGTCATTTGTGAGACTTCGGGTCTACGGTCGCAAAGCCTCCCTTCGCCCGGACTGACGCTCGGGTTGGGCTTCGCCCGGATTGCCGGCCGGGGCTCCGGTTCAAACGATCCTGTACTGCTCGTTCACCTCGGTCCAATTCCACAAGAAGTAGCCCATCAAACCGTTCAACCGTTTCAGGATGATCGGGTTCGGGGCTTTCATCTCGCGGAAGTACGTGTCCTGGAAACAGAACAGATCGTATTGCTGGAAGAGCACCTTCCCCATGGCGTAGACCGTGTTCTTGCTGGGGAAATTCAAGCGTGACATTTGGCTTTGCAAGCGTTGTACCTCACGCTCCAAGTCGGTGGTCTTGAGTCCGGTGGCTTGTGCGAATTTGGAAATGGACAAGGACGCAATGCGTCGGTCCGCACCAGGGCCCAAGATCCGCTGTGCCTCCATCAAGTTCGCGGCCAGTACAACCAAGGCAAATGCACCGTCATCGGTCTCTGCAATGGCAGGGTCCACCACGAATTCAGGAGACTCGTTGATCTCTGCGGCCACCGCTGGAAAACCCTGTTCGCTCAGCTCAAGTATGGCGTTCACGAAAACGTTGGCCAACTTCTCCTCCGTTATCTTCTTCTTTCCAAAAAGTGTTGCGATCATGGCGAAAACGTTCGTGCGAAGTTCGACGGATCCTTTGAGGGGATCGACGGATGGGACCGACGATTGTGAACAAGGTTATCCACCTTCCGAAGTCTGTGCACCGTATGGCACCGCCGCGTCCGCCGTTCACGGCGTTCAACCAGTAGGACAAAGCCTTTGGAGGAAATTCGGATGTACGTTCTTTGTACGACCATGTTACGTAACCATTTCAAGACTTTTCTTCTTGTCGCAGCGCAGCTTTTCGCCTTGGATTCCATCGCCCAGACCGAATTGGATGAACGTGCCCAGATCGATATCAAGGACGGAGTTACCATTACGCGTGCCCCGGTATTCCAATTCAACTTGCGCTTTCGCATGCAGAATCGACTGGGGTATACTTCGGTCGCAGGAAATGACCTGAGCGTTGGTTCCGTGGATGCGCGTGTGCGCAGAATGAGGCTGCGCTTCGATGGGTATGTGGTGAACGACCGTTTACGCTATTACATCCAATTGAATTTTGCACGGGCCGATCTGGACCAGGATGCACAAGGCGTGGTGCAACCCGTGCGCGACGCTTTGGTCTATTACCATTTCAATAAGAAGTTCTACATCGGTTTCGGCCAGGGCAAATTGCCGGGAAATCGCCAACGGGTCAACAGTTCCGGCAACCTTCAATTCCCGGACAGGTCGATCGTGAACGGTGCCTTCACATTGGATCGCGATTTCGGGCTCTTTGCGTACTGGACGATCCCGATAGGTGGCCAGCAGTTCCAATTGAAGGGCGCGTTCTCATCCGGAAACGGCCGTAATGCAGCCCCCGATGTTGGTGGTATGGCCTACACCGGCCGCTTGGAGTGGTTACCCTTTGGCGCCTTTACGAAGAATGGTGATTACAGTGAAGGTGATCTGGAATTCGAGCCTCGTCCCAAACTCTCCATCGGCGCAGTTTATAGTGCGAATGATCGAGCTTCGCGCACCGGTGGCCAATTGGGTAAGGACCTCTACGCACTTACGAACATCAATACGCTCATCGTGGACATGATGCTGAAGTACAAGGGCTATGCCTTCAGTGCAGAATTCTTCGATCGCACGAGCCCGGCACCCATCACCACGAACACGGAAGGATCGGTGCGTTTCGTAACCACTGGCCGTGGTTTGAACACGCAATTCAGCAAGGTGCTTCGAAGCAATTACGAATTCGCGGGCCGGTATTCATTGGTCGATCCTGGAAGTGAGGTGGCCAGTCTTACCCATCGAACAGAGGAAGCACTTTTCGGTTCAACGAAATACCTGAAAGGACACCGGGTAAAACTTCAGGCATACGCAGGCTATCGCTGGCAGGATGGTATCGCGTCGTTCGATCATGCGGGGAATGCATGGACCTTCCTTTTCCAAGTCGAATTCGGGATCTGAGTGGATATTGGGGAACCTTTCATCGACCCACCTTACGGTAGTTGCTGCTCCCCGATCGTGACGGGATCACCTAGGAAATGCGGCTCTTTTCCGATGAAAAGGTCGATCCACATCTTTATCCGTGCCCCACGTTCCCGCAACCACGTGTAGGCCGAGCCGTACTCGGTAACCGCGTCTGCATCGAATCCGATGGCATCCACCCCGAAGGCCCGTGCGATCCAAAGTGCTCGTTCGTTCTGAAAGCGTTGGCTGATCACGGTATAATGATCCAGGCCGAAGATCTTCTTCGCACGAACTACAGTATCGAAGGTGCTGAATCCAGCAAAATCCAACGTGATATCCGTGCTGTCCACACCAGCTGCCATTAGTGCTTTGCGCATGGCCATGGGTTCGTTGTAGGACAGGGTGCCATTGTCCCCGCTCAGCAGTAAATGATCAACCTTGCCTGCGTGGTAGAGCGCCGCTGCAGCATTGATCCTGTTCACAAAGAATTTGTTCCGTCCTCCGCCACGGCTCCCAGCCGCAGTGCCGAAGACCACGCCCACTTCATTATGCCGTAGGACGGTTATGTCTCCAGTAAGGCGTTCCCGTGAATGGTCCAGGATCCGCTTTTCGCCAACCGCTATCACGACCACGACCAAGAGCAAAAGGAGCAAGGACCAGCGGACCCATTTTCCGCGAAACACGCGGACTACGAATGATCTAACGCGGATCAGCATCAAAGACAATTACGCTTGTTCCCGTCCCATCAGATCGATCCCGGTGTAGTTGTGCGGGGTCAATTCCTTCAAACGTGCTTTCATCGTATCGTCCACTGCAAGTCCATCAATGAATTTTGCGAGATCCGCCTGGGTCAACTTTGCCTTTCCACGCGTCAATTCCTTCAAAGCTTCATACGGCTGCGGGTGCCCCGCCCTGCGTAGGATCGTCTGTATCCCTTCAGCTACGACCGGCCATTGCGCACTGAGGTCGTGTTCCATGGCAGCTTCGTTCAGCACTAGCTTCCCCAATCCCTTTTGCACGGAATCAATGGCGATCATGGTATGCGCCATGGGCACTCCGATGTTCCGGGTCACGGTGCTGTCCGTTAGATCGCGCTGCAATCTGCTAATGGGTAGTTTCTCGCTCAAGTGGATGAACAATGCATTGGCCATGCCCAAATTTCCTTCCGCATTTTCGAAATCGATCGGGTTCACCTTGTGCGGCATCGCACTGCTCCCGATCTC
>Ga0154020_10010074_pt1 | contig 10834 bp, 4 predicted proteins | sample Klosneuvirus_201_FD_109709 | JGI IMG/M metagenome (GOLD analysis project Ga0154020, IMG submission 109709) | Active sludge microbial communities from wastewater, Klosterneuburg, Austria - Klosneuvirus_20160825_MG | ecosystem: Engineered > WWTP > Aerobic digester > Activated sludge | place...
CCGTCATCAAAAACCTTTTTTAATTCTTTAATACCAAATGTCATTTTACCAACTGCAGCATTTAAAAACTGAAAGTCAGTATCACTCATATTCTGAAATTCTATAAGTTTTGCTTTAATTCCATCATAAGTAATACTTGTTCTACTACCTAACATAAATGGTATAATTTTTAAAAATGATAAGTTTGGTGTAACTTTATTGTTATTTTCTTTGATAATATAATCAGTAAATGACTTTTGTAAACCAATATTTGGAGGTGTTAATTCAAATTGACCACCTGACTTAGTTTCAAAATAATAACAATTACGTGCAGTGCTGAAATACTTACCTAAATTATCATCAATTTTGTGAAAAACAAAGTTTTTTCTAGTTAATTCAATTTGAACTTCTTCACCTTTTGAATTTACTGCAGGTACATTCAATGTATTACCTTGTTGGAATGTTAATTCTCTAATTAAGAAAATTAAGAATAATCTGTCTTGATCCTTTACTTCTAAAAATGAACCAATTTTACCATCTGGGTATTTAATTCTAACACATGCTTGTAACATGTCATTCATTTTCTCTACAATATCATAGAAATTGTTATCATCAACCATTGAGTATGCCTGAATTTCTTTTACTTTAGCAGGTCTTACCATAAATAAAGTTCCTGTTGGATAGAATTGACCACAAGGTAATTCTCTAATATCACAATTAAAATATTGTAAATCATCAACTCTTGCTACCTCAACTTGAGGTTCTTTATTAAATGGAATATCTGATGAAAAAGGTGTATTTTTACCAGTTTCCATATCTCCTAAGTGTCTTTTTAAGTAATCTTCTTCTGACATCTCATCTTTTTTATTTGACATAATTTATTTTATTATTTTTTTCTACATATTATATATTGATATGTATTCTTTCTCTATCTTTATTATATAAAATAATCTAAATTATGTTTATAAAAAAACCCTTAGAGAAATCTAAGGGTTTTTTATTTAGTTTATTAATACTTATATGACTATATGTATAGTCATATATTTTTAAGTACTTCATGGTTTATTTTATATTTCCTGGATACTTATCAAGCATATATTTTTCTGTATATTTAATAGTTATATCTTCTTGAAATTTACTAAATAATCTAACAGCCTTTTTATAATGTTCAATATTAAAATCACTATAACACCAGTTCTTTATAAAATTTGTCTATATACCCAAGTATTCACATGGAATATTTTATCATACCAGCAACACAATTCATTTTTTACTAAAAATACATAATCCACTTCTTATTACCTGCATTATATATTCTATAAAATCCTAATTCTAACATTATTTCTCTCTCAGACTTATTAACATCATATCCCATAGATACTAACTTTTGTTTTCTCCAATTAAATCTATGTTGTCTAATACCATTTATTAGATACCAATATCCAGGTTTTGATTCATGTATATATGAAAATCCTAAATTTTTATATAAATTACCATCAGAAATTAAATTATCAGAGTATGTTTGTATTTCTTTTGGATTATATTCTGATATAAAATGTTTTAATAATTTAGATGAACCACCAACAATAACCATATTTAATTTACTACAAAATCTTGTCAATTCATAAACATCATTATTCTTTACCATTTTCCTATTCAATGGTAATCTAAGTTTAGAAAAAGTCATCAAACTAACTAACTCATTTTTGTAAAAAAGTCCCAATCTTATAGAAGATTTGACATCACCCTGTAAGTGATTTTCATCTAAAAATTTTTTACTTTCCAAATACTTAACATTTCTTATTTCTGTTTTTCTTGCACCTATTTTTATAGATTTAGACAATTTATTTAATATAAAAGACTTACATATATCTCTTTTTATATTCCAATCATCTTCCCAAATTGTATATAATTTAATTCCATTATCAATAGCCATTTTATTTTTTTTATAATGATAATTATCATCTTTAAATTTATCTGAGTGCCAGAAAATACCATTAAACTCAAATCCTATATTTAAGTCAGGTAAATAAACATCAATTTCATAAGGCGAAACAATAGTTCTATCATTTTGTATTATACAACCATTATAGTTCTCATTTATAAAATTAAATATTTCTATCTGTTTTATAGATGAATTATCTGATATAGGATAACAATTGGTACATATAGATAAATTACTATTTAATCTATAATAAAATTGATAAGGTAATATACTAAAAGTAGTATTACATTTTTTACAATTAAAATTTAATATAGTGGATAAATCTTTATCAAATGATATAAACTCATATTCCAAATTGTTTATTTTTTTATTTATCCTGTCTCTATAATCTTTATAAAAGACATCAATAGTTTTATTATGTATATTTTTATCCATCCAAGGATGCTCAACACCATATTTACTAAGTGATGTTTCTTTATATGTTTTTTTATAATCACTTAACTTAAAATTAGAAATTCTTTTCTCTAAAATCTCTTTAGATTTTGAAGGATTATAAACACCATAGTTATTATATAATGTTTCTCTTGATTTTTCTTTTGTTGACTCTATACACATTGCAGAGTTTGCACCATATTTTTTATTATTGGTTTCTATTATCTTTTTTTTTACTAAGTCAGATTCAGCAGGAGTTTTTGTTCCATATTTCTCAAATGAATTTTTTTCTTTTAGTTTTTTTATATCAGGATCTGATGATATACACTTTTTTGAACAATATGTTAAATAGCCAATAGATGAATTCTTAAATTTTACTTTATTATAACAATTAGGATTTTTACAAATAGGAGAGATTAAAATATCATTTAATACTAAGAAAACTTTCTCCTTGAATGATATATCTTCCTTAATACTATCAACTATATAATAATATTCATCATTATAATTATTTTTTACATAAAATTCTTTTGACATTTTACCCGATGGATCATTCTTTCTAAATATATCTAAATTCATATAACATACCTTTTTACATATATATTAAATACTCCTATCTTTGTTTATATAAAAAAATAGAGAATTTATTAAAAATTCTCTATTTTTAATTTATTTTTAATATTTTTTATGCATTTAAGAAACCTCCTGCTGCAATAGCACCAGTTCTTAATATTGTAATGTTATTTACAATTATACCCATACCCTTAATTGGTTCTACATAAGTATCAAGAACACCAATTTGGTTGTCAATGATTTCTGCTGTATTATTCTCATCATCCATTTTGTTAAAGTAGTTGTATAAACCATTTTTACTTACATAAGTCTCACAGATAACATCTGCTCTTAGTTTAATTTCAGCTCTAACATCTGGAGTATTGAATTTCCATTGGTAGTCAAGTAACATTCTTGATAATTCTCTTTCAAGTTCAATTAACACCTCTCTAGTGTGAATATAAGAAAGTGCAGATTTGTATAGTACCAAAGCAGTGTTTTCTGTTTCAATAACATAACCTCTATTCTTTTTCAACACAATTGGATTAATTTGAGCTGGATTTAAGAAATCAATATCACTTGGATCCCAATCAATCTCTAATCCTGCAATGTTTGTAACTCTACCATTTGTAACACCTGCTGCAATTGTCCAAGGAGTAACTGAGCTAACATTAGAAATATGTTTTCTAATATAAGTAGTTGCTACATAAGATGCAGGTGGGAAGTTTAATGGTCTACCATTATCATTTACCACTACATAAGGAGTAAAGTAACCTACTGCAGAAACACCAGTTCCTTCACCAAATGAATACAAGAATGCTGGATTGCTTTCTGGATCTCCTCCTTTTGCAATAAATTCTGCTTGTAATACACCTTCTGAGTTAACAAAACTTGGTGAAGATGAGTTTTTAAATGCTCTAATTGATGGCATATTGATGAAACCAAATGCATCTAATCTTTCACCACAAATATCAACTAATTGTTGTTTAGATCTTTCTGTTAATCCTAATCCAAATGCATCAACTAAATATCTAAAGTCAAATGCTTCTTTATTTGTTAAAGCTTTGAATAATGGAGTTCCTTTAGCAACAGAATTCAAAATAGTATTTTGTCTTGTTTCTGTACCATCAGGTAATGAAGCTTCTCTAATTCTAAATCCTTTTAATGAAATAGTTTTATAAGTAGTTGCATATTGGTCAATAGTTACATATCTTGTTGTTTGGAAATCTCCACTACCTTGAACTAATTCAGTCTTTAATATTTTAGCATCACAAGATATTTCAGTTAATGATGTATCTCCTGTATATTGTCTTTTACTTAAAACTCTTGTAAGTTTTCTTGGTATTGTTTGACCAGGCGCCATTTCAACTCCATCAGTATCAGCTTCTAAGAAATCACCAACTTTTAATTCATTGTATCTTGCACCATTAACTAATACTTTATTAGGAACTTGAACATATCCAGTAGGAGTTTCAATTTCAATAGTTTGTTTTAAGTTTGATAATTCAGATTGAACATAGAATGTATTACTTACAATTGTATCAACAGTTGATGATGCACTTAATGTTTCATCAGTAAATGCTGCTTGTAAATCACCATTTACATCAATATACATTTTAAGATAGTTTTTACTATTAATTGCAAATATTGTATTTACATCTGTTAATGTCTCATAAGTAACATTTTCTGCTACTTCATATGCATAAGAACCTGTAAATCCTAATGCAGAAGCTAAATCAGAAGCATCATCAGTTGGATTAACTGAATTGTTATTTATTGTAAATACTCCACTATTTAACTCAGATGAATAAACTAAAATTTGTTCAGTAGATGTTAAACTAACTACATCAGTAAGTAATCCAGTATCTAATATAATATAGTTATAACCAGCATAATCTGAATAAACATCATTTGTTGCAGTTTCACCACCTATAAAAGTAACCGTAGTAGTACCTGCAGTATTTGCTAAACTATTAGCAATACCATCTAAAGCAGTTTGGTATAATCTGTTATCATAGAAGAAATCTCCAGTATTAATAATACCATTATAGAAATCTAAATAGAATTTAGAATATTTACCTGCAACTCCTTCTAAATCTGTAGCTACTTCATTTTTTGTCACAACTTCATTTGAACCTAATATAAACTCATTATCTTCTGTATAGAAAGTTAACCAACCATTTAATATATCACTAATTGATGTAGTCATTAAGTTTAATACAAATGATTTGTTTCTTATTGCACTAAACTCAATATCTGTTATTGTTGCATCAGCTAAACTATATTTAGTATTTGTAGCTTTATCTAATAATAATGAAACTTTATCTTTATTTACACTATCAATTGTATCAACTAACCAGTTGAACATTTTATATTTTCTATATTGTGCATAATTACTTACTGATGCAGCAGTGTTAGTACCAATAAATGTAACTTTAATTGATCTGTCAAATCCGTCTGCTGTTGTAACTTGCTCAACATAAAAATCAGGAGCTGTTTTATTATCAGGTTTTGTAGTATCTACAATTTCTTGACCAAATACAAAATCTTTATATCCACTATCATCTACTGTTATATCAGTAAATACATAAGAAACAAAAGCACCTTGATTTATAGTTAATTCAACATAACCAAGTACTACAGCATCTGCAGAAACACTAGGTTTAGCATTCTTAACTAAGCTATTAGTAGATCTAATTACACCAGTTGAGTCTAAATAGAATACAGATGTATATGATGATGTACCAGTAATTGGGTAACTTGCAGCTGATATATTAAATGTTTTAGAAGTAGTAATATCAACTTTAGTTCCATTTACTACAACAAATGCATCTGCATCAACTGTATATGTATTTGAAAAAGTAGCTGATGTATTTTGAGTATCACTTCTTCTTACATTAAATACAGTACCTTCTCCAAAATAACCAGTTCTAACATCACCATTTTGAATAACTCCAGAAACTGCTGGAGTAGTAGTTACACTAAAAGGATGATTTGGTTGACTATCATAACCATAAACAGAAACTCTTGTTAAACTATTACTAGTAAGAGTAATAGATGCAGTAACTCCACCTAATGTACCAGTCAAAGTCTCACCTATTTGATAACCTATACCTGGATTTACAACAACTGCACTATTTGTTCCACCTGCAAAAAATACAGAACCACTTACACCAACAGAACCATTAATACTATAAGTTCCTGCAGATGGTGTTCCTGTAGTAGTAAATAATAAACTACCAGTTAATCCAAATTGATTACCAAATAAAGCACTAACATTTCCTGGTAAATCAAGTGGAACTTGTGTTAGTTCAACACTTTCAGAAATTGTTTCTTTATATGATAAGAAATCTATTTCAGTAGCATTCATATCAGCTAAAGTATTACCTGTAAGGTCAACTAAACCAGTATAGTAATCTTTTTCAACTAAATCTGCATTGAATTCACAGAATAAACCTGTTTTATCAGTATCTCTATTAATTGATGTTTCTATAAATATATTTCTACCATTCAAATCTCTAAAATATGGAATAAGTGACAAACCTTCATAGTAAGCTAACAAAGTGATATTTCTATCATTTGCAAAGTTTCTTAGTTGTCCTTTTATTAAACCACTTGCATTAAAATATTGAGCCCATCTTGAATCAACCGCTAGTTCACGGTAGTTAGACCAATCACCACCAACAACAATAACATCAACCATATAATCAGATGCATAGTCTAATTGACTAACATATGATGGCATCTTCTCAACTGAACCATACCATTCAAGTAAAGTTCTATCAAAACCTGAAACAGATGTTTTAACAACAAATACAGAAATGTGTCTATCAGATAAGTTAGTTAAAGCTAATGCTCTTTCTGAATATCCTACATCACCTTTTGTTAAGTTAATGAATGCCTCAGTATCTCTACTCCAGAATCCTGTAGTATCAAAGAATCTTCTATAAGGTCCTTCTCTCTTAATATCATTTTTATAAATTGCAGATGAAGATAAAGATTTATATTCAATTTTATCTAATGTATCATCAGTAACCAGTAAGTTCATTGCAAAAACTGGTGTAGTTTCTAACATTTTTGATATAGTTCTGTGAAAGAAAGATCCTTTTCTTTCTAAATTTCTATCTAATTGACCAAAAACTGCTTCCAAGTCTGTAACAGTAGTTAATCTAATTGGTGTGTTAACTGGTCCTTTTTTAGATACACCAATAACAAGGTTAGTTATTGATTCTGCTGCTGCAGCTGCACTAAAAATTGATCTGTCAATTTCTTCAATGAAGATACCAGGTCTTTTGTATTTTCCAATTTGAATTGCCATATTATATATTTTAATTTTTATTTTAATGTATATATTAAAAGAAAAAAATCATATTTTTTCTATTTTTGATTAACATTAGATATTTTTGTGATATTATCCTTTATATCTTTCTCTATTTTTAACATTTTATCTTTATGTGCCTTATCAGCAAGATTAAAATCATTTTGAATCTTAGTTATATTAGTGACTCTACCATTCATTCTTTTATTAATATCAGCAATTTTAGTAGCCAATGATTGTTTTGTCTTTGGATCTGTTGTCATTTTTAAATCTTGTTGAAAATCATCAATTCTAACTTTATCCATAACATTCTCTTGTTGCATGTTATCTATATCTTTATTCATTTTAGAAATAGTAGCATAATCTACTAAAAATGGATTTCTATTTTTAACATCAGTACCAAGTATTTTAAGTAAACCAGCTTCAATTTGAACAGGATCTTTAATTGTCTTATACAAAGTATCAATTTGTGGTTTCTTTGTCTTAAAATCAGCTAATTGTTTTGTAACTAATTCCATTTGTTGCTTTGATGCTTTAACATCAGGTTCATCAGTAACTTGTATGTCTAATCCAGCTTCTAAAAACAAATTATATTTTTTAAGATATTTCATAATTAATTTACTTTTGATATTTGTTCAACTTTTGGATTACCATATTTTGCTTTAAGTAAATTAACTACATCATTTGAACCACCCACTTGTGACTTAGCATATTGCAATCTATCCAATTTTAAAGTAAATAATGACTTATCATCAATTTTAGCCAAGAAACTAACTAAAGAATTTTGCATTGTACTATTCTCAATATTACCACCCACAGTAACTGAATTTAATGTTATATTACTACCACCCTTTATCAATTTAACAAAATCAGCTATAGAGATTTTAGTATATTTCAAACTATAATCTTTATTATCTTTTGTTTTTTTATCTGTTTTAATACCTGATAATGATTTAATTTTAGTTGGTGCACCAATTTGTGCTCTAATATACTCATTAAAGAAATAAAATGAATTAGAATAAGATACATATAAGTATGTGTTATCTGAACTCTCAACAAACATATAAATAGTACTATCTGTAGATTTTACTTGTAATACTTTATTATTAAATTTAGTAGGTTTTGTTGCACCTTCTTTAATATCTAAATTATCAGTAAGTTCTGAACTTTTAGTAAAATCATATTCCAATTCTTTTATATTTTCAGAAACATCACCATTTACTTTCTCATCACCTGGAAGACCTAAGTTTGTTCCTTCTGGAACTGCATTTGGTCCAAAATATTCATCAAGGAACTTTTTCTGTGCACCATTATTATAAAGTTTTTCAGTATCAAGTAAATTAGTAATTAGTTTTTTAAATGTAGAACCTGCACCTTTAACTAAATCATTACCTATTCTAATTTTAGTTTCTTTACTAAAAATAGGTTGATATTTTCTTTCTTTCATTATATCCAATACTGCATTTTCCCATACATTAAATATTTTATTATTTCTATATGGACCATCTGTAATACCACTTTGACCACTACCTGAACCACCAAATGGTGTATATTCATTATAAACACTTCTTGATACAGCACCACCTGATCTACCACCAGGTATATTATTAGTAGTGTGTAACTTATAAGCTCTATTAAATAATTTTAATATCTCTATTATTGGATCAATACCATTAATAATAAGTTCTGTATTATCTTTAGATTCTTGTTCAATCTCAGTATCTATTCTTTTAACCTCTGATAACTCAACTGCCCAAACATTATAATTTACATTTTTCTCAAAATAATCTTTTATCTTTTGTGCATTTGTTTGTGCATCTGATGATTGAGATTGTGTACCTTGCACTTGAGATTGTCCTTGTGTTTGAGATTGTGTACCTTGTACTGGCTCTGATTGTGTTTGAGTAGCTGGTGTTACCTCATCAGCTTCATTTATACGCATAAATGAATTATATTTTAAAAGTTTAACAGAACTAAAATCAGATCTATTCTTATTATCAAAGTCAATATCAGCTTCTTTTTTAGTTTGTGTTTCTACTGGTTTAGTTTCTGTTTTAGTCTCTACTTCACCTTCTTTTTTAGGTTTTTCAGCAACACCACTTTGGAATAATAATATACTTTTCATTGTTTTATTAAAATCAGCAATTGCCAATTTCATATCATCTTGAATACCTTCAAATGAACCATCCTCTTTTACTTTAGTAGATTTATACATTGTGATGAGTGCTTTACCAAGATCCTCAGGTCTAGTTAAAACTTCTGTTAAACCTTCATTTAATCTAACAGTATTATATACTTTCAATAATGGAGATTTATGTTTTTGTAAATATTTGTTTCTCAAATCTGTAGATTGTTTAGGATTAAAAATTGATTCTAGTTCTTTAAATACATCTGGATAATTTTTAAAAAGATTATAAACTGGTGCAATAGCACTAAAAATACTATTTTGTTTAGGTGCCACTGAATTAGGTTTAATAGGTTTCACTGGTGTGGTAGATTCAGTAATTGGTTTTAACTTATTTACAATAGCTGGATATCCAGTATTTCCAGGTTTATCTTTACTAATATCAACAACATAAACATTATTATCTGCCATAGTACCAGTTCCAAGAGTATCATCATCAGTTAACCATTTTTTATCATCACCATAATTTTTAGGGTTTCTAAGATCTATTACTTTAACTTTTATATTATTATAAGTATATTCATCACCTACTTTTATTTCTTTTCCAGTAGAGTCTTTTTTTGCTAAATATGCTTCTCCTTTTGCAGCCATTGCTTTTTTATAAGCAACTAAAATTGCATATACTGCTTTTAAATTTTTAATACAAAAATCAAAAGGTATTTCTTGAGTATTTTTACTTACTGGTTTAACTTCTTCTTTTTCCTCTTCCTCTTCTTCCTGTTCTTCTTCTGGTGACTCATCTTTTAATGACAATAAAAACTCTTTGAATTTTTTAAGTTCATCTAAAAGTGTTTTCCTATTTTCATCATCTATATAATCTGAATCAACAATTGTAATCAAGTCATCAGTGATATAAACAAGAACATTAATTTCTTCTTCATTATCAACTGCTTTTTTAAGTTTTTGAAGTAATGCAAACACTTTTAACTTCCAAACTTTAACTTGTGATTCTTTACTAAGTTTAGAATCTTCTAATATCTCATCAAAAAGTTCTTTTAATCTTGGAATTAATTTTTTAATTCTAGTAACATTAATTGCTATTCCTGATTTTCTAACTATTGCATTTATAAGTCTTCCTACTAATGAATCACCCCAAGGTATATCATTGGTAAATGGACCACCAGCAGCTTCTTTTATTAGTTTTCCTATCTTATCATGTTTAGATTTTTTTAAAAAATCCTCTCTTTTATTAATATACTTCATATAAATAATGTTTTTTCTTGTGGTATATATTAAATAATATTTTTATAAAAATAACTTTTAATCAAAATAAATGTTGTATATTTGTAGAATATAAAAATAACTATGGCAAATTTTGATAATATTAAATGTATAGACTTAACAGTTTATAACTATGAGAAGTTAGAAGAGATAGGTAGAGCTTTGAAAATTGCAAATCCATCACTATTGGCAGAAAATAAAA
>Ga0154020_10010075_pt1 | contig 10833 bp, 10 predicted proteins | sample Klosneuvirus_201_FD_109709 | JGI IMG/M metagenome (GOLD analysis project Ga0154020, IMG submission 109709) | Active sludge microbial communities from wastewater, Klosterneuburg, Austria - Klosneuvirus_20160825_MG | ecosystem: Engineered > WWTP > Aerobic digester > Activated sludge | place...
AAGGACACTCCTCGTTCAAGTGCTTCTCCAAATGGCGACGACGAATCTTAACAAAACATTGAGCGTGCGGACAGTTCACCAAGGCGCTGAGACAGGCCTCGCTCTTGTGCTTCTCAAGCTCTGAGTAGGTACAAGACTCTCCACATCCGAATGGGCAATCCGTCTTGAGGTTGGAGGCAATGCGAGAGACTGCAGGGGAATGATGCCACTCAGTCGATGAGTGACATGCCGGGCACTCGCTTCTGAGAAGAGCACAGCGCTCGCAGCAGATCGACGAACAACAAATATTATCGTAAATCTTGGCAGATGGTTCCATGCAAATTGGACAGGTGAGTTGGTTAACCTGAACGGAGTTAAATTAATTGAGTATGCCATGAGAGGGCTCTTGAGCGTACCAAGTTTTGATATCCAGAGCGGAACTTCTGCAACTGAGCAGTCGTTTTCTCGAGCTTCCCTTCGACACGTTGCACTTTGTAGAGCATGAACTTCTCTCGGTTTGTCATGGGATTCTTGTCGAGATTGTGGAGGTACTGAGACGGGTCCACTTGTTGCTGATGTTGCTGAGGGGGCTGCTGGTATTGTTGCTGTTGTTTATGAATCGCCTTGTACACCGTCTGAGGTTTGGCCTCGCTTTGAGGTTGTCTCCAAGGCTCTGACTTTGCCGCCAGAGGAAGGGGTTTGCCGACTGGGGCAGGGGGAGGAGGAGTCTTGACGTTGATCTTGGGGGGAACGTACTTGGTCTGGACACCACTTTTGGTCCCCTTCTTATCTTTCTCTTTCTCTTTCTCTTTCTTCTCAGGCTTGCCCTGCTGATCGAGCTTATTCGTAGCAGTGTGAGCCCTGGGTCCTTCGGCGAAGTCCTCTGCGAAGTCCTCGCCCAAGTCAAAGTCCATATATGAGGGCAAATCGCCTCCTTGACGCTCACTTTCACCAGGGGGAGGCTGGACAGACATGCCTTGCATCCAGAAGTGTTGTCCGCTGAAGCCTGAGAAGAGGAGACATTAGGAGCCTACTCACGAAATGTGAAAGGAATGGAGAGATGAGGTCGAGAGATGAATGAATTTTCGGAATTCAAAGCTTCCCCTTTCCTCAAATTCGGAAGTTCAGAATAATGCAAAAAACAACAACAGGTTAAGAATGGAGCCACGAAAAGAGGAGTACCAATGACACCTGGGTACTTGAGAAGGAGGGAGCGGAATTGGGTCTCGCTTTCGAAATACTGCTCCCAATCGAAATCTGTTTTTCCAATCAGATTCCGCATGTGAAAGAATTCAAGATGTTCGCACCGCTGATCTGAGCGCAATAGTTGGGGCAATCGATGAGGAAGTTCTGCAAGTCCATCAAGATCTCACTCTCCGTGGGCTCCTTCTTTGCAATGGGATCCTCGTAGGCAAGGGGCTGTGGGAACGCAGACACGGAGTCTGTGAAGGCGTTGTACGCCATGTGAACGATTCCAACGAGAGATACGGGAATGAGGGACCTTCTTTACGAGGCAGGAGGCTCTCGCGCTTCGATCGCTTTCGCTAACAACATCTGTGGGAGCACCAATGCGCCGCCTTACTCGAATCAGGCCCACTCGGCTCTGCAAGCGTCGGGAAGAGACATGTGGAAAGAGGATTGAAGCTGGAGGAGGATCCCTTTCCAAGTAATACGGAGGCGTAGCGCAGAGGTTGTCTTCACGCATTATTTGAGGAGTACTTCGACGACCGAGTTCCTTCGTTCTTTCGTGTTGTTGTCTGTGTAGTTCTGTGACTCTTGTGTTTCCCCTCCATGCTTCTGATAATCAAGACTCTTGTCAACTCTGGTCCTCTCATCAAAATCATTCAGATATGCAAAGGTTCATGTTCCACCCAGATGCACTCGCAAATCGGTTTATAATGATAGGAACCTAGCACGCCAAAGTTCGCTGAAGACGCATTTCACATCTTCCACAGTCATGTGTGGACCTAGTAGCTACAACACCTGTTGAAAAACATCTTTATCATATTGTACTCGGCGTGACGTGTTTGGGCGTCGCTCGAGCGTTCGAGGAAAAGCATTGCGGATAACATGACCGATTTTCAGTTCGCTCCTGAACTGAACGCCAAAAGAGGTGAGCACAGTCAAGCGAGAACCCGGAGATTTTTCTCAAATTTTCTCAATTTTCCCTCGGTCCCCATTCCACAGCCCTACCCGCATTCCGAGGGAAAATAAGTATCGCTCGTTTCCGAAGAGTAGGAGGGCTCAGAGTCCATGGACACTCGAGATCCTTTCGCCTTGGTTGAGGAGATGGACGGAATCCTCATTTTGAGTCGACCGAAAGCTTCAGGGGTTCGCCTTGAAGGCGTTGAGTAGGCACCCGTCATTGCCATCATCAGGAGCTTGCATTGCCTCTCCTCCCTTCTTTCTCTGGTACTTGATCGCGATATTGGGCCTTTTGGCCGTCAAGGCGATTGCTTTAGCCGTCTTCGCTTCCTCTTCTCCCTTTGGGGCCAACGATCCGTGTTCGTTAACCTCGCGTTCTTTTTGTTTTTCCAGCTTGATTGACCTGTGGAGGGTTGGAAAGATTAGTAAATTATATTTTAGACTTGTGCTCGCCTCGTTTGCTGCGACGGGGAGGGCGGATTTTCTTCCCATGGGATCTCCCCCTCCTCGTCTGCCTTTGGCTTTTTATCCTCGCCTCTCGATCTCTAAATATTGTGAATTACGCTCCTATCTATTAAACACGATCTCTGTTTGCACATCGTCGAGTTTTTGGCGGCGCAGCTATGCTCTGTGTTCGTTGGCACAGCCGCTAGTACTGCGTTCAGTCGATCTTCCGGCCTCTTTCTTTCTCGTGCACCTCGCTTCCCCGGCGCTTTTCTCTCCCTCCGTTCTCGCTTATATATTTCTTAATATCTAACGAAGTGTCAGGTTCATGCAAAGAATTTCCTCTTTTGTGGGCGAATTCCCTTGCGAATTTTCTTTCGCCTTCTCCTCACTTTTGATAAATGCCCAGACGATCACTCGCCTTATTTCTTTTGTTTCCTTGGGACTCTTATTGCCATTGCTAGTGCCCTTCATGGCGCTCAGAAAGAGATTCGATCCCGTCTACGACTCGGGCGAGGCGCCGCCTTCGGTGCAGCCATCACTCGACTTCCACGACCTATTCTGCTCGACAATCGCTGACCGCGACGCGTCTGCTGCCCCGTCGATACCGTTAGTCGAGGTGACGCCACCTTCCAGCGACAAGGATGAGATGGCTGTTGACGACAGCGACTGTGCGCGCTGCTGCTTGCCGAGCGTGCGTGAGAGTCTGCTGCTGTCCACCTCAACTTCCACCACCGCCTCTCCTGCTCGGTCGTCCTCTCCGCCACCAGCGTCCTCGTCCAATCACTTACAAGTGCCTAAGGCAGACCCTCTCCGCTCTCGGAGCCGCAGCTCCTCGCCTGAGCGCAGCTGCACTGAATGCTCTGCCGAAGCCGCTTATCCCTCGTACTCGAGCACTCCCATGAGCACTCCTGATCGACCTAACTTGAATGCGACAACTAATTCCAGGGCCGCCACCAAGCCCTCGCACTGGGACCCGTCTCATCTTGCTCAGAATCGCAGCGACTTCAAACCGACGCCGACGCAGGCGATCGTACTCGATCAGAGCCAGCAGGCGCCGAAGCCCGTCAAGATCGCTGGTCCGAGGGCCGTCAATCCGAACCGCTACGTCCCCAAGTTTGCGGTGCACCTGCAGGCCATGGCTGACGCTAAGAGCAAGACCACCGTCGCTTTTCAGAGCCAAGTGCCACCGAAGACGGCTGACGTGTCCGCAGCCCTCCCGCCGGCCGCAGAGTCTTTGAATGGTCGGCAACGGCGCTCCAAATCACCTGAGCTTGGGACGATTCAGTTTGGCAAATTCGAGATGAGTTTCGATGGCGACCTCGCGATATCTGAGCGCAGCGACATGCAGAAGTTTTGCTGTTCTGAGTGCGACTTCCAAACCGACTACATGGATGCCTTCGTCCAGCATGGCCGTCTACACTCCGTTGTGACTCTCCCATCGCTGAGAGCCTCTTTCCCTCCCTCGTCTGCCTCCCCATCCAATTCTCCGTTGTCCCTCAGCGCTTCCCTTCCTTCCCTTGTTCCAAACTCCTCCTCGAATCCAATTGTTATATCACATTCCAGCAGCTCCTCAACATCGTCGACTGTCCCTTCAGCGTCGAAGATCCCCGCCGTGTGCCGAGTTTGTCGAGTCGCTTTCAACAGCGCCGATCAGCTCCAAGCACATTTGCGCTCCCACGAGCTGGCGTCAATCGATCAAAGCAACAAGTCCGCCCCTTCCGCCCCTGCCCACAAGGAGCCGTCGCCCTCTCAGTCAAGTTCTGTTGCCGTCGCTCCGACCACCTCGGGTAGGGAGAAGTTGCCTTCCTGCCGTTACTGCAACCAGGCGATGCCAATTACATTGCTCGCGAACCACGAGAAGGCGCACTGGATGGAGGCGAAGCGTCTCAAGCAGAGCAAGAAGATGCAGCTCCGCCCCTCGTCCTCCTCACCCTCTGCGCAGACTTCGCGCCCATTCCAATGCCCATTGTGCGTTTACTGCACGGACAGCAAGGGCGACCTGACGACTCACTTCACTGTCGCGCACTGCCTCCAGCAGATCCAGATGTTCCAGAGCTTGGGCGCTCTGACCTCTGTGCCGATCAAGAAGGAGGAGGTCGTCGAGTCTCCTAGTGCGCCGCAGGAGCCGGTCACCGCTATGATTATTAGCGATCAGTAACCTGACTGAACTCTAATTTTGCTTTCCCATTTATCGCATTGCTTTTCGTTTTTTCTTTGGTTTGTCCTCCTTTCCACTAATCACGCCGTACGCATTTGCTCCCTGCGGCTTCATCTTGAATGCCTGTAAATTGTCGAATACACCTGTTGTGACCCATTTTCTCTCAATCCATTGATCCAATAAACCATCTCAGTTTTCGCAAGCTTGCCTAGCTTTTGCAAAGCCACGCTCGCCCCGTCTCCGTTGGTGGGTTCGGTGATAGCAATACGGTCTTATTGTTCTTCAATAGGCGCCCCCGGGGCCTCTTGAACAGACCCTGCTCTTGAACCATCTGAGAAAATTGCATCTTATAAATATCATTGGAGACAGTAAGGAAGGTGGCGCTGCCGTTTTCGATGTTTCCTCGGCGAACTGTTGCCTCCCTCCCCTCGGCTCCTCGCTTGCTCTCGGTATTTTTCGATGTAATTTAAGTTATTATTATTGCTAAATTGCTGCAATTTCTGGTTTCATGGCCATTCGAGTGGGTGGATAGTTATTGTTGCGGTCGAGGCCTCGACGTGCTCGGCGTTTGTTGCTGCTTCCTTTCTCGGTCTCCTTATTCCGCTCAATGATATTTTGATTTCATAATGCACTGTTGTTGCCCTCATTTATTGATTCGCAGGCTGTGGTGACGAGCAAGCCGTGGCTCGAGGATCGCGTCCCAAAGGTTGCACGATTCCCTTGGATCTCAATGACTTTAAGCGAATTGATCTTTTATTTCTCGTAGGGATATTGGAGGAATGAAGAAAATCAAAGAGAATATATGCGTTGGCTCGCTCTCACCCTCAGCAAGCGAGAAGGCGAGCCGGTACGCCTCTCCTTGATCGCTTCATGCTGTGCCCTCAGTGCCTTTTCTTTCAGGAGGATTGGTATTCTGTGAGGAATCGTGATTTTCTTATCAATCATGGCGGAGGACTTCTCTTGGCCTTCGACAATTCGCCACAGAAGCTCCTTCACGCCTTGTATCCTCACAAGGAGTGGCTGCCATGGCGCTTTTCGAATGTATCGCGCGGTTTCTGGGCCGCTCCCGCCAACCAAAAAGCTTATCTGAATTACCTCGGAAAGGTGTTAGGGTATAAATCACCGAATGATTGGTATCGAATCTCTGCGAGAGACATCCTCGAGCATGGTGGCGGCCCATTGCTCGCCAATTACTATCGGAACTCACCATCTGCTTTGATCATAGCGGTGTTCCCTGAATATAGACTCCTCCCTTGGCGATTCGCATTTGTACCCGATCACTTTTGGGAGAATATCGAAAATCAAAAGCAATATCTCTCATGGCTGCTTAAAGAGGTCAATGCGGCAACCGAGAGTGACCTCCGCGTCGCTCATTTTCGGGCCCACCAAGGGATGGCTCTCCTGTCCCGATATAATGATTCAGTCGTCGAGCTATTGCGAGCACTCAAATCTCCGAATAGCAATTCCAATGCTCACACGATTCGAGCAGGCGCGACTTCTCGGAATCATTGGGCATCCATAGAGAATCAGCGATTGGCCCTCAAGGATTTTGCCACCAAGATGGGCTTTCAATTCGAGGATTTTCACCGATTCTGCGATGTACCCCTCAAGAAATTCCAGGAAAACGGATTAGGTGGACTCCTATCACAATTTGGAAACTCCCGATATCGTCTTCTGAAATTTGCGATCCCCGAATATGAATGGATGCCTTGGAAATTCGAGACCCTTCCTAGAGAGGCTCTGCATGACGTATTCACTCTGAAGAGGGCCGTTGAATTTGTTGAATCAGAGCTGAGTATTGGGCGAAATGGAATTTCGTGGGATCGAGTGACTGGTGGGCAACTTCGCGATCTGGGTGTGGCATATCTGTTCAAGAAGAATGGCGGCGTGGAGGCAGTGCTCAAATTGACGAAGGGTTCATGATGTCGGAGCTTTTCATATTCTTTCCGGGCCTCCGGGCAGCGCCACCTACAAAGTCTCTGGGCCTGAGCAGTGAGCACCGAGATGGGGAAGGGTAGAGAATCGAGTACCAGACTGTTATGTCTGAGTTGCGATAGTCCTTGCCTTCGCAACAAGATCGTGCTCATTCCCTCCCAGTAGTGGAGAATTGTAATCAATTGTTCTTCGAATTCTAATAGTTATTAAAGTGCAAAGTTCTGCCGCTCCGCCGCAGTGCATCAACGATGCTGTACGTTTGTGAAGGACTCTTGGTCGAGCTCAACAGAGAGGGATATTTCTGGCCGGATCGGCCCCTGATAGGCCTTGGCCTGACCGCCCTGATGGCTTCCTCATTCCCTTGCCGTTTCTGTTCGTTCATAGTCTCCATCGTTCACATGGTGTTGAGGACTATCCGCGACCCGCCTCCTCTGGCAGGGCAGCGGCGGTGGACGCTGCTGACGGTGGCAGTGAGTGCCTTTGCCGCCTACCTGGCCACCTTCTACACCAACTGGCTGCACGCCTACAGCGAGGACTCCATTATTGGAAAGGTAACAATCAGTAAATTCTATTGGAAGCTTTTTTGTTTCGATTGGTCTCTTGGTCGATTGTCAACTCGTCTCCTGCGTTCTGCTTATTCTCGACGCGAGGCTCGCTGCATTGACTCGTTCTTCAACAATGGCTACGGATAATATTTTACAATTTTATATTATCGCTTCGGTGTTGGAAAAGGTTCTCGAGTGAATTCACTTGGCGAGCTCGTCGATCTCGTTGTCGAGCTCCTTTCCTTTCCAGCTCGCCCAGTTGAAGGGTTCCCATGATTCTCAAGAAAATGAAATCTCCATATCTATCAGATGCAACGGTGGCATTCTCAGAAGGTTCGCGGTCTGTTTGGCCTGGAACAAGAAGCCTTCAGTGTCGAGGTAGTCGACAAGGCTCTCGAGGAGAAAAAAGCAAAGCAGCCGCAGCAACGCCAGCCCAAGGACGAGTGAGCTGCCCATCTCCGAAGAGAGATTGACACATTTCCAGTGTTGTAATTTGTAATAAATATCGTTTGTTGGCTCTTGATCTTTGGCAGCCTCGTGGTTATTCTTCTCGTTCGATCCGACACCGAGGGCGGCCGAAACCTCTGACGTTCCCCAAGTAGTTTCCCAATATTTCAAAACATCAATCTTATTTATTGCCTGAATTCCTGTCTCGCTATTGAGTGAGAACGCATCGTGGCCGTCGAGTGAACCTGAAGCGCTCGATGGCGAGGCGTCTGTGCTCGACCTTGACCCTCCCCTCGTCTGCACGAGCAGCTGCTGCCGCGACCCCAATCGCCTCGAAGTCACTCTTCCTCCAGCAAATATCCTTTAATTATCCAATTCGAACAATATCAGATCGCCCAATGGATCCGCAGGTTCGCCCACACCTTCCGTTGCCTTGCCTAGCCTCGACGATCATTTGTGGACGGATGGACGCCGTATCGCTCAGATCGAGATCATTTCTCTGCATTTTTTTCGTAGTATTAGATAATAATTACTTTCTAGGTTGACAAAATCCAAGAAGCTAGGACGATGAGCAGCGGCGGTACGTTTCACCCTCGAACTCGGTGTTCTCCCCGACAATGATAGGTCTGAATCCAAATTTCTGTTTAGGAAATTCTCCATTGTTGAAGAAACTCCCAGATCAAAACTCTCCTAAGTACACACTACTCTCCTCTCAATCATCCCCATGGTTTCATCGATCACCAAATCTCACCGTGTCATCTCGCAGGGAATATTGGAGTCCAGAGAATCAGAGACTCTATGTCGATAGCGTAGGTCAGCGCCTCGGTATTTCCGAGGGCGACTTGGCGACATGGTACCAGGTCCGCTCCCAATCGCTCATCAAACTCGGCGCATCGACGTTACTATCGCGCTACAACGGTTCCCTTTACGCTCTGCTAAGTGCCGTCTATCCCGATTTTGCTTGGGACCCGCGCAAATTTCTCCAAGCGCCTCGACATTATTGGGCGGATATTCACAACCAAAGGTCCTTTCTCGACTCGCTCGCCTCCAAGCTTGGATTCAAGGCCGGTGAGAGGGAGGGCTGGTATAAGGTCTCCAATCATCTTATAGCCGAAAATGGTGGAGCTGCTCTCCTCCGATTACATAGCGGAAACTTCTCTCAAATCCTCCAAAAGGTCTACCCCGATTTCGCTTGGGACCCTCTCCGCTTTCGCCGTGCTCCGAAAAACTATTGGAGCTCGATCGAAAACCAGAGAGCTTTCCTGGATGGTCTCGGAAAGAAGCTGGGCTACAAGGAGGGCGAGAGGGAGGCTTGGTATAAAATTTCAAACAAGACGATTGTGGACTATGGCGGAGTCTCGGTGCTCGTGCACTATCATGGATCGGTGCCGGCTCTCCTAGCCGCCGTCTATCCTGACTACAATTGGGAGCTTTGGAAATTCCCTGGTCGGTCCGACTCGATTCGCAAAGACAGCGATACTCTGCTCGCGACCATTGACGCGATCGAGGAAGCCCTCCATATCCGCGAGCCAAAAGATTGGTATCGAGTGACTCGCGAACAACTGCAATCACTCGGCCTTGCTCGGATCTTCCCTCGAAAGCACGGCGGAATGAGCGCTGTGTTGAAGCAGAAATATCCCAACTGCGATTGGGAAGAGGACTCTTTTTTCGGCCGAGGCCATCGATTAAGAGCGCGGCAGAGTTGGCTGAGGTCGACTCTGACGAAGCTTTTCCCAGGCGAGGCCATCCTCGAAAGCTATTCCGTCCCAGAGCTCATTTCCACCAAGACTGGTCGCCCTATTGAGCTCGATATCTTTCTCCCAACGACAAAACTTGCATTTGAAATACAAAGCGACGCAAGAAGTGACATCGAAAAGTCGACAGTGGTGTCCTCCCAAGGAATCACGCTCATACTCGTGCCTCCACGATGGAAGAAGAGGCGCGGCCCTCTTCTTGCGGCCCTACTCGCGGTCCGTCCCGACCTCTTCGACATCACTCTCAAGACCTTCCTCAAAGAGGCCCAGCGAGCGACTGGCAAATCATGACTGAACAATGTCTTTGCATCCATAAAAATGAACAAGGATGTAAGAGCTATCTAATATTGAGAGATTTTACAAATTCACAACAACATCTGGCAGAAAGCTGAGGCCCTACTGATTCCCGCCCTTCTTCACCTCTGCTTGTAGCTCATTCAGCCGCTTCATTTCCGCCTAATAAAAAAAGTTTAGGAGGAGGCATCCCCAGAAAAATCTGCAAGGAAGAAGGTGTGTTACGTCAACCTCGGCCTTGAGCTGCGCAGGATCGATGCCAGCCTGGTCCATGACCTTGTTGAGCGATTGTTCGAGTTGCACGATGCGATCGGTCATTTGGTCGAGCTTGCCGAGGACCGCCTCTTGCATCTGTTGCATGTTCTGCTCCATCAACAGCAGCATTTGCTGCACCTGAGGACCAACGATATTCAACAACGGATACCGAGCAAACTGGAAGAAGCAAAATAGGAAATATGTATCATCGGCTGCCCAGGGGAACGAGCAAGAGGAATCAGCAGCGAGGAGGTCGACGAGCGACGCCTCCGACTTCAACGGCGAGAGCGTGTCGCCTCTCATATAAATCAATACCAAAACAGCTTTTCCATTAAAAAGTGGCGCGGAGGAGAGAGGGAGGGGAGGCGAGGCGGGGGAGGGGAGGGAAGGGAGGGAGAGAAGGGCGGCGAGGAGGCGGCGGCGACGCACCTGCTGAGCAATCTGCGCCTCCTGCGGCGTCATCGTATTGCCCCTGGGCGGCGTAATCTCACCTGACATTGCAATTGCTATCGCTAAGAGAATGACTCGGCGTTCCTCAAGACTAGTACGGAGCTGACGAACCCAATTCGATGAACTCGGTCTGCAGAACTTCGATGAACGCGCAATAATACAAAATGAGCGACAGGGGAAGGAAGGAGCCGAAGGACGAAGAACGAGACAAGGTATGGCTCAAGGTCAACGACGCAGGCTCCTCGAGAAGCTCTCCGTCACGACCGTCAGGACCTCAACTGAATACAACAAGTTCAGCAACGTCCCAGGCCTTGTCAAGTCGTCATTTTCGCCAACTGGTCAAGATTGAGCTGCATAACACATCTTTCGTCCTGACAAGTGATCTCGAATTACTGCCGCAGTCATGTACGACGAGAGTGACGTC
>Ga0154020_10010077_pt1 | contig 10829 bp, 6 predicted proteins | sample Klosneuvirus_201_FD_109709 | JGI IMG/M metagenome (GOLD analysis project Ga0154020, IMG submission 109709) | Active sludge microbial communities from wastewater, Klosterneuburg, Austria - Klosneuvirus_20160825_MG | ecosystem: Engineered > WWTP > Aerobic digester > Activated sludge | place...
GCGGTAAAGCCGAAAGAATTACTTCGATGACAGGCGCTCATGAAGTGTCTATCTCTCCCGATGAAAAATGGATTGCCTATCGCTACTCGTATAGCAACAAGCCTTGGGAATTTTATCTGCAGGAAAACCTGCCTACCGGACAGGCAGGCAAGGCAGGCGCTAAGCCACAGCAAATAACCAATTCACTTTCCAACGAATTTAAAAGTTATGCGTGGCGCGATCCGGAAGTAACCACCTTTAAAGCCCGTGATGGCGCAGATGTTTACACCCGCGTGTACAAACCTGAAAAACCCAATGGTGCCGCTGTTGTTTTTGTACATGGCGCAGGCTATTTACAAAACGCACACAAGTGGTGGAGCAGTTATTTCCGCGAGTATATGTTTCATAATTTATTGGTCGATAAAGGTTACACCGTGCTGGACATGGATTATCGTGCGAGTGCCGGTTACGGCCGCGATTGGCGTACGGGCATCTATCAATTTATGGGCGGAAAAGATTTAACCGATAACGTAGATGGCGCCAAGTGGCTCACCGAAAAATATAATGTCGATCCAAAACGTATTGGCGTTTATGGCGGTTCGTACGGAGGCTTCATCACGTTAATGGGCATGTTCACTACACCCGATGTGTTTGCTGCCGGTGCCGCTTTACGCCCGGTAACCGATTGGGCGCAATACAATCATGGATATACAGCAAATATTTTGAATGTGCCATACCAAGATAGTCTCGCTTATGTAAAAAGTTCTCCGCTCTATCATGCCGAAGGACTGAAAGGCCATCTTTTGATTTGCCATGGCATGGTAGATGTAAACGTTCATTTTCAAGATGCTGTAAAACTTTCGCAACGACTTATTGAACTCGGCAAAGACAACTGGGAGGTGGCCGCCTACCCCATGGAAGACCATGGCTTTGTAGAGCCCAGCAGCTGGACGGATGAGTATAAGCGAATCTTAAAACTGTTTGAGAGTAATTTGAAATAGATACTGAATCACGAACCTGCCTGACCGGCAGGCAGGGTACGAAGGCACAAAGTTTCACGAAGTACTTTATGTTTCTTCGGGGGCTTTGTGCCTTTGTTTATGATTGCCGTTAAAAATTAAGCGTTCCCAATTCCTTTACAGGAGCAATTCCTGTGCTTTAGTGTGCTGAAAAGTTTCCCTGTATCTTTAAGTGTGGATGTACACGAACCGGAAGTAAGGAGTTACAACATGAGCCAGATTAAGGGCAAGAATACAAAGCCCGAAATGCTGGTACGCAAATTCCTGTTCTCAAAAGGTTTCCGTTATCGCCTGCATGTCAAAACACTTCCCGGCAAGCCTGATATTGTTCTTCCCAAATACAAAACTGTAATTTTTGTGCATGGCTGTTTCTGGCATGGGCATGAAGGCTGTAAGTATTATGTGGTACCAAAAACCAGAACGGATTGGTGGTTGAATAAAATTAAAAGGAATAAAGAATTGGATCTAAAAAATCTTCAGGCACTACGCCTGGATTCCTGGAGGGTTTTGACGATATTTGAATGTGATCTCAAACCCAAATTGATTGGCTCTACTTTACAGAGATTATTAATAAAAATAAAATAAGTGAGTGCTTTGAATTATATAGACCTTTTTGCCGGTGCTGGTGGGCTTTCTGAAGGATTCGTTCGGGAAGACTTTCATCCTGTTGCACATGTTGAAATGAATAAAGAGGCTTGCGATACCATTAGAACACGAATTGCATTTCACTACCTAACACGAAATAAAAAATCAAAGGCATATTTTTCTTATTTGAAAAATGAAATTTCGCGCGATGAGTTGTGGAGTCAGGTCCCAGAGGAATTGCTGAATTCTGTGATTAATACTGAAATATCGAATAAGACGATTAGTAGTATATTTTCTCAGATTGATAAGAATCTCGATTCAAAAAAGCAAGTTGATTTGATCATTGGAGGCCCTCCTTGCCAAGCCTATTCGTTGGTAGGTAGAAGTCGTGATCCAAATAGAATGAAAGGTGATAAAAGAAACTATCTGTTTCGTTATTATGCTCAATTTCTTGAACGCTATAAGCCAAAATATTTTGTTTTTGAAAATGTATTAGGACTCCTTACAGCAGGTAACAAGAAGTATCTGAACGAAATGATCAGACTTTTCGACTCGATCGGATATTCCGTTGCAGAGCCTACTGTATTAAATACGGAAGAATATGGGGTTCTACAAAAAAGAAGAAGGGTAATTATTATAGGGCAACGGGGAAAAAAGAAATTTGATTTCCCAACGCCTGATAAGATCAAAAATAACTGGCAGACGAAAAGAGATTTGTTATTTGATCTACCTAGATTGAATCCTGGTGACGAATTACCAGTCACATATTACACAAAACCAATCAATGAATATCTTGAACAAAGTAAAATAAGAAATGGGGTTGATTTTGTAACACAACACATTGCAAGAAACCACAATGACAGAGATCTGGAAATCTATTCAATGGCTATTGATAAATGGATGAATAATCAGGAACGATTAAAATATAATGACATTCCTAAACGCCTCCAGACACATAAGAATACAAAAGCGTTTTTAGATCGATATAAAGTTGTCGATCCAGAAGGACATTCGCACACCATTGTAGCGCACATAGCTAAAGACGGACATTATTATATTTATCCTGATAGTAAACAAGTTCGCTCTCTCTCAGTTCGCGAAGCAGCAAGAATTCAATCCTTTCCAGATGACTATTATTTTGAGGGGGGAAGAACATCAGCTTTCAAACAGATAGGAAATGCTGTTCCTCCTCTGATGGCAAAAGCTATTGCAAAGGAGATAAAGGCTAAATTATAATTTTCATGTCCTCATATTTTTCTTTAAAGCACTTCTTGAATTAATGATTGACTACTCAAAATATCAAACTACGCCAGCGATCCCCGAGGCGTCTTCAATGATTGAAACCTTCCGGGCAATAGGATATAGCATTGAAGCGGCAGTAGCAGACATTATTGACAACTCCATTTCAGCAGGTGCAAAAAACATCTGGATAAATTTTGAATGGAATGGTCATGGAACATGGCTTTCAATAAAGGATGATGGAAGAGGAATGAACAATGATGAATTAGTTCAAGCCATGCGACCCGGGAGTAAGAATCCTCTTGATGACAGGAGCAGCAAAGATTTGGGCAGATTTGGGCTTGGCTTAAAAACGGCATCCTTTTCTCAGTGCCGAAGACTCTCAGTTATCAGTAAGAGAGAAAACTATTCACCAGTATACTGGACATGGGATCTGGATTTTGTCAAGAAAAGCGGTACCTGGGATTTGATTAAGTACCTGCCGGAAGGAAATTTTGAAAATGAGATTAACGCAGTCAAGTCGGGAACAACTATTATCTGGAATGACATTGACAGGCTCGTAAAGGATTTGCAAAAAGAAGATGACGGAGCATTAGATAAATTTCTTCAGATAATGCTTCAGGTGAAAAAGCATGTGGCAATGGTATTTCACAAGTTCATTGAGAATGGAAGGATAAAAGTTTTCTTTCAGGAGAGATTTGTCGAAATGTGGAATCCGTTTTTACCAAACGAGCCAGCAACGCAGGGTTTCCCGGAAGAACCACTCCATAATGGAAAAGTCATTGTAAAAGGTTATGTACTCCCTCACAAAAATAAAATCACAGAAGATAAATTTAAGGAAGCAGAAGGCCCTAAAGGATGGAATGAGCAGCAGGGGTTTTACATATATCGGAATGAGCGGTTGCTACTGGCGGGTGACTGGTTAGGAATGTTTAGAAAAGAGGAGCATTACAAACTGGCTCGTATAGAAATTAACTTACCGAATAATCTTGATTCAGAATGGCAAATCGATATTAAGAAATCAATAGCGCGGCCACCGCTAGCCCTTCGTGATCAGCTAAAGGCTTATGCGGGCAAAGTTCGGGCACAAGCTGTTGAAGTGTATAGGCACAAAGGAAAAAATATAAAGCTCTATGTTGGACAAAAATTTGTACCTCTTTGGATTGATCATAAACGTGATGACAAGTGGTTTTATAAGGTAAATCGTGAACATCCCTTACTAGAAATCATTAAACAACAGGCAACAAGCAAACCTAAAAAAGCAATTGAGACCTTGCTAAGACTAATAGAAGAGTCCATTCCGGTAAAATCAATTTATATTAGGGAGGCAGAAGAGCCAGAGGCACAAGGGAAACCATTTGAGGGGGCTGATCATGAGCCAATAAAGAAAATCATGAAACAGATGTTTGGTAATTTGATCAACAGTGGTAAGACAATAGAACTAGCTAAGGCAATTATTCTGAACATTGATCCCTTTAATCATTTTCCGGAATTTCTTGAAATTATAGATTGATCTAACATGATACAACAAGCTATTAGAACTGTCAGAACACTTTTGCCATTAACTGGGGCTGTAACTACTCAGCAGATTGAATCAAGTGTTGACATTGCACTTGGCATTCCGCTCTACATTTCTATTGACCGCAATTTATTGATTCGCGAACTCCAGGCTTTATATAATATTAGAATAGATGATTTCAGAATAATTGAAGCCAGCGAAAGAAGAAGACCATGGATTAATGAAAAGAAAGCATCCATTGATTGGACATTCTGGAATCGGTACAGAGAATATCTTCAGACCGAGAAAAACCTATCAGAATTAGTAGTCAATCAGATTGATCGTTTGACGGACAGAACGCTTGATGGTTTATTTGATCCAACAATAAGTGGCAGAATCAGCAAATACGGATTGGTCGTTGGACAAGTGCAATCGGGAAAGACTTCTAATTATACCGGTCTTGTTTGTAAAGCTGCCGATGCCGGAGTCAAATTGATTATAGTTCTCGCGGGAATTCATAATAATTTGAGAAGTCAGACACAGTTGCGATTAGATGAAGGTTTTTTGGGATTCGATACACAACATCAACGTGCGTTTGACCGCAATAACATGTGGATTGGTGTAGGTAGAATTGATCAGAATGCTGTTGCACACTCTCTAACCTCAAGCCTGGATAGAGGTGATTTCACAGCAGGGGCAGCTAATGCACTGGGAATCAATTTCAACACCAATGAACCCATTATTGCTGTTGTGAAAAAGAATTATAGGGTCTTGGAAAGACTTTTTACATGGCTGAGTGCACAAGGAGTAGAAGTAGAGGGGAGGAGAGTGATAAGAAACAAATCGTTGTTATTGATAGATGATGAAGCTGATAATGCTTCAATAAATACAAATCCTGAAGATGATGTCGCTACTAGAATAAACAGTCAGATAAGGGATATTATCAGACTTTTTGATAAAAGTGGTTATGTAGGTTATACAGCAACTCCCTTCGCTAATATTTTTATTCCAATTGAAGAAGATAATTTATTCCCGAGAGATTTTATTATCAACTTACCAGCACCAACAAATTATATTGGACCTGAAAGAATTTTTGGTTTTCAACCAAATGAAGAGGACGCAGTATCAGATAATGTTTTGCCAATCGTTCGAAGAATAGATGACTACCATAATTTCGTTCCGAATGGTCATAGAAATAACGATCCATTACCTAACGACTCACCCGCATCTCTGAGATTGGCAATCAAATGCTTCATCATAACCTGTGCTGTTAGGAGATTAAGAGGGCACGGGAATGCCCACAACTCAATGTTGATTCACGTTAGTCGTTTTATTGGATGGCAGAGACAGATAAGGACTCTTGTCGAGAATATTTTTGACCGTTATCGGTTAGGGATTGAAATGAACGTTCCTTCTATTCTTGAAGAGCTACGACAAGCGTTCGAAGAAGACAATGATCAATACAGGTCATTCGTAACTACCTCATCACATATATTACAGTCAGGTTCAGGCCCTATCGATCCACAGGTTCAAGTTCATACATGGTCAGACGTTTTAGATCATTTAAATGATGCGGCCACTAGAATTCAGGTTCGTGAAATAAACGGAGGATCGGCTGATTCATTAAGCTATTTTGATCATCCCAATGGGTTATCAGTAATCGCTATCGGTGGAGATAAACTATCTAGGGGATTGACGCTTGAGGGACTTTCTGTTAGTTATTACCTTAGAGCATCAAGGATGTATGACACATTAATGCAAATGGGAAGATGGTTTGGCTACAGACAGGGATACGTTGATTTATGTCGCCTTTTTACTAGCAGAGAACTAAATGAATGGTTCTGTCACGTAACCCTTGCATCAGAAGAACTGAGAGAAGAGTTTGATTACATGTCTGATACTGCCGGAAGCACTCCAGAGCAATATGCATTGCGAGTAAGAACTCATCCTGGGGTTCTTCAGATTTCGGCAGCAAATAAAATAAGGAGAGCAGTTAACGTTGATATTTCGTGGGCAGGACGTTTGGTAGAGTCTTATGAATTTTCAAAAAATAACCAGATAGTTAATACCAATCTTTCTGCCACAAGAAATTTTATTAATTCATTGACAGGGAATCCACAACTTATTAGGGATAGTTATTTGTGGTTTGATGTGAGGGTTGATCATATTAGGAGATTGCTTCAAAATTTCCGTCTTTCTGAAAATTTAAAGGCCGCTGATCCTTCATACCTTTTGAGATTCATTGATGCCCAACTTGCTAATAATGAATTAACACTCTGGAGAATTGCAATTATGTCGAAGCGCAATACCAGCAATCGAATTCAAATAGATAGTTCAAATTCTAATCTGAACATTGGATATTATCTTAGAAATTATGATCAGCAAAACTCTAGTGAAAATATCTATTACGTAAGAAAGTCCCATATCATTAGTCCACAGGATGAGTTCATTGATCTAAATGATTCTGAGATGGAAAGGGCGATGGCCAGAACTATAGAGCTATGGCGTTCAAAAAATAAGGAAGGAGAACCTCAATATCCCAACGGAGAAGTAGTGAGGAATGAGATACGAAGCCCGCAAAATCCATTACTTTTAATTTATTTTTTAGATCCAGCTGGCGTTAACAGACCCGAGGATACACAAAGTATATCGGAACCAATTGTAGGTTATGCGGTAAGCTTTCCAGGTAGTAGATTTAATGTTTCAGTCAGATACGCAGTCCACGAACAATTACTTTCAATTTTTAATACTGATGATAGTATCGAAATAGGACAAGATGACGAGGATTGAACAAATATGGACTGAGCTGGAAAATGATTTTTCCATTACATCTGGATTTCTATTTCGAAGATATTCCGGTACGATGCAACCAGATGTTTTTATTGCATTAAAGGTTCCAGAGAAAATCAGATGCATTGCTGTTTCAGTTAATAGCTCTGTAACAATTAATTTATCCTCGTTCGCATCTCTTAGGGATATTCAACTCGAAATAATTCCAGATCCGCAAAGAAATGATAGGTATATTCTGCTTATTAAATTACTAAATGTTATTCATTCTGACATTTTCTCTATTTTATGTGAGGATTTGATGACAAGCCTTGAACATGTTATAGTTGAAGATCGGATCATAAACATACTTCTAAATCGCTTTGAGAAATGGAAATCGCTATTCGACAGAATGGGTTCGGTAGGCCTAAGTGATGAAGAACAAAGAGGACTATATGCTGAGCTTTATTTATTAAGGAAGTTATTAGATTCACAAATTGCCACCTCTTATAATATTTTGAATGCATGGGTTGGTCCGGATAGGCAAATCAGAGACTTTCAAAATGAAAATTGGGCAATAGAAGTAAAATGTACTTCAGGGAATAATCATCAACGAATTCACATAAGCAGTGAACGCCAATTGGATATTTCCAACCTTGGTAATCTCTTTTTATTTCACCTCTCATTAGATCCACGACAAAATTCTGGTGAGACTTTGATTAACATTATAAACGAAATCCTGCCAAGGTTAGCAATTGAGGTTCGTTCATTTAATAAATTCAAAGCTAAATTGCTTGAAGCTGGTTATTTTGAGAGCAACGCTTATTTATATGAACACACAGGTTATGCGATAAGAAACGAATTATTTTATCATGTGCATGGATCGTTCCCCAGGATTGAAGAGGATGAAATCAGAGCAGGTGTTGGTGACGTCAAATATTCCATAATTGTGTCTCAGTGCTCTGACTTTATCAGATCAGAGCAGGAGGTATTTCAAACCCTGATTTTTTAATGAGCAATACACTAGAGTATAACGAGCTCCTGAAATTTTACCATTCATTATCTCAGGATATAAAATCACTTCAGATTTCCGAAGATGATGGGGGTCATCTTGAGCAAATCTTTACGCGTACAGTATTAGATGTACTGACAGATGGCGGAGAAACTGAAAATGCAAGGGATGCTTATGATGAAGGCCAACTAGGAACAAAGAATCAGCATAAGATAAATGCTTACGCTGAACCTGATAATTACGAAACCATTGACTTGTTCATCACAATCTATAAAGGAACAGAGGAGCCAGTAAGAATTCCCAAAGAAGAAATTGACACCGCTGTAAAAAGAATATCAAACTTCTTCCGAAAAGCAAAGTATAAGGAATATGTAAATGAGATAGAGGAATCATCACCAATTTTTGACTTTGCTCATACGTTGGCAAATTCAGATATATTGAATGAAAATCTCGTCAGAGTTAATGCTATAATCTTAACAGATGGCCTCTATCCAGGGGACAATCCAGAAAGCCAAACAATTTCTGGGATTCCCGTTTTTTATCGTGTTGTAGACATCAATTATATCTACAACATAACAGAGAAATCGCACATGCCCATTGAAATTGATTTCAAGAAAGAGGGCTTCGAAGTTCCATGTATTGTCTCGCCTTCTGAAAATGATCAGTATCAATCCTATCTGGCAATTATTCCAGGGACTGCATTGGCCGCAATCTATGAGCGTTACGGTTCAAGACTTCTTGAACAGAATGTTCGGTCTTTTTTGCAATTCACAGGAAAAATAAACAAAGGTATTCGTACAACTATAATGAAGGAGCCACATATGTTTCTGGCTTTCAATAATGGCATTGCGGCAACTGCCGAAGAACTCGAAATTGATAAATCTGAAAATGGCAAAGGCTTACTGATTTCAAAAGTAAAAGATTTCCAAATTGTAAATGGCGGCCAAACAACAGCTTCTATTTATCATACGCTAAAAAAGGATAAGGTCGACATTTCAGGAATTTTTGTTCAGGTGAAATTATCTGTCGTAAAAAACAGAGAGAATTTCAGTGAAATTGTTTCAAGAATTTCTGAGTATGCGAATACACAGAACAAAGTCTCTGTATCCGATTTAAGTTCAAACCGTCCTTATCATATCGAACTTGAGAAACTTTCGAGAAACATTTTTGCTCCCCACGTGTCAGGTCAATCATCTCAACAAACCAAATGGTTTTATGAGAGAGCCCGAGGGCAATACAAAAACGCAAGGGTAAAAGAAGGATTTACTAAAGCAAAACAGAAGGCATTTGATCTGAAGAATCCTAAAAGTCAAATGTTTAGTAAGGAGGATCTTGCAAAGTATGTGAACGCATACAGGGAGGAATATGATGGAAAGAAATTGGTTGTAGGTCCGCATTGGGTTGTAAAAGGAAATCAAAAGAACTACGCACAATTTATAGGCTTCAATCTGGAAAAGAAGCCTGACAGTATTTATTTTGAAGATATTATCTCAAAAGGCATTTTCTTCAAAACTGCTGAAAAACTTTATGGGGTAAAGCCAAATTCAATTGGTGATATGCGATACATTACTGTGCCGTATACTATCTCTTATTTTGGTTATCAAACTGACTTCAGACTAGACCTATATAAAATCTGGAGAAATCAAGGTTTGTCAGAGTCATTTAAAAAACTGCTTTATGATTTAATGAAGAAAGTTGAGTCCTTTATTAAGGACAAGGCCCCAGGGGCGTTGTATGGTGAATGGGCGAAAAAGGAAGAATGCTGGAGTGAATTAAAAAAGCAAAAATTTGATGTTGACTTTAAAATTATAAAGACTGATTTGGAGGATCCAAAAAATACTTCACAAAGAAAAAGAATGGCAGATGAGGAATCTATCGTTATTCAGATTAACGAGGAATTGGATAAAGTAAAATCAGTACCACCGGAAATCTGGCACAAGATTGAAGATTGGGGAAGAATAACAGGGATGCTTAGTGAACAAAGGAAGACGGTAGCTTACAACATGGCAGGAAGAGTTCGGAATAACACGAAGATTTCTGATTATGAAAGACAAACAGCAATTTCAATACTTGATGAAGTGATTGCAAAGGAACCTAAGCTTTTAGAAGGTATTGATGAAATTAACGAGAATAAGAAGAATGTCAAGGTAGAAAAACCAGACATTACCCTTGAACTCATTAGTAAGATTGTCCAATGGGATAAAAAAAATAAGAAATTGAGAGATTTAGAATTCACCTTTATGTTGGAATTAAGTAGAGGCAATAAACCGTTAACCGATCGCAATAAATCGTTTGCTTTATCTAATCTAGCGAAAGTCAAAAAGCATGGGTTTTCCGAAGAATAGTTTTGTTCTACTTTGAGTCCATGCTCCCCTCCCCTTGGTATTCCCTTAGCCTTTGTTGGTATTCTTCATCAACAAGCCGGAGAATTGTTGATGTGGTAAAATCTCATTATTGGTTGTGCTAACTTGCCGAGGATTCGAGTGCCCAATTGGATAAATAGAATGAGCACAACGGATCTTAACGAATTACGAGGATTAAAAGATTTTGATTGATAAAAAAGAGTACTGCCCATTGATAACAACGTAATAATTAAAAATATTTAAGCGATGCGCGTATCCCTATTCATTTTACTAATTACCCTGTTTTGTTGGGGCTGTAAACAACAGGCTGAAAATACAGAGACAGGAACTGAAGCGGTTAAGCTGCGCCACGCAGGGGGCTATGCCCA
>Ga0154020_10010078_pt1 | contig 10829 bp, 10 predicted proteins | sample Klosneuvirus_201_FD_109709 | JGI IMG/M metagenome (GOLD analysis project Ga0154020, IMG submission 109709) | Active sludge microbial communities from wastewater, Klosterneuburg, Austria - Klosneuvirus_20160825_MG | ecosystem: Engineered > WWTP > Aerobic digester > Activated sludge | place...
CTTGGCGTCCGCGAACGTGAAGCGGCGGTGAAACACGTAGGCGATCAGGAATAGCATGCCGGACGTAACCACGCGCGCCTGCTCATAACTCCAGCCCAGCCGGGTGAACTGGGTCTTGACGAGTGTGTTCAGCAGGAAGGAACCGGTGGAAATCACCACAAACAGAAAAAACGCCCGCTGGCGTTTACCGTGCGGCACCTTGAAGTTGAACCGGACGTTCAAGAAATAGGCGACGGCAAAGCTCACCCCCACACCGCAGAGTTTGGACGGCAGTTCCGGCAGGTTGAAATGCGTTAACGCCTTGAACAGGAGGATTTCCGCCACGATCGAGCAGAAACCGATGACGACGTAAACCAGCAGAAACCGGTAACGGTATAGCAGGAAAGCGATTCTGGTTTGCAGCGGGCTATCCATGTCGTGGAATCATCTTCATCTGAGCCACCAAGGTGGTATAATCCGGGGTTCGCAGGCAACCGTTTTGAGCCAATTGGTTTGTTGACTTGGGGGTTTCCTTTGATAGCTTTGCCGCCCTTTGTGACATGAAAACGTATCTGCCCAAGAATGATTTGACTGCGCGCACGTGGCGCGTGATTGACGCCGACGGCGCAATCCTCGGCCGCCTCGCGGTCAAGGTTGCCGATGCCCTCCGCGGCAAGGACACCCCGACTTTCACCCCGCACCTGGACACGGGCGCGTTTGTCGTTGTCATCAACGCCGAAAAAGTGAAACTCACCGGCAACAAGGAAACCGCCAAGGAATTCATGTCCTACTCGGGCTGGAAAGGCGGCGAGAAGTATCGCACCGTCGCCCAGATCCGCGAGAAGCATCCCGAGCGCCTCATCGAGCACGCCGTCAAAGGCATGATCCCGAAGAACCGCCTCGGCCGCCAGTTGCTGACCAAGCTCAAAGTGTATTCCGGCCCGAATCATCCGCACGCCGCGCAGAAGCCGGCCGTTCAAGCCGCGAAGTAATTTTAACCGACTCAAATCATGGCTGCCAAAGCGAATCAAATCTGGGGCACGGGCCGTCGCAAGACCTCCGTCGCCCGCGTCAAGCTCACGCCCGGTTCGGGCAAAATCGTCGTCAACAAGCGCGCGTTTGAAGTTTACTTCCCGATGGAAGCCCAGCGCGTCACCGCCAAGCAACCCCTGACGCTCACCAGCAACGCCGACAAGTTCGACATGCTAGTGCTCGTGAAGGGCGGCGGTCCGATCAGCCAGGCTGGTGCCGTCCGGCTCGGCTGCGCCCGCGCGCTGCTCAAGGTGGACGCCAACCTGCGTCCCGCCCTCAAGGCCGAAGGCTACCTTACGCGCGATTCACGCATGAAGGAGCGCAAGAAATACGGCCAGCCCGGCGCCCGCAAGCGCTTCCAGTTTAGCAAACGCTAATCTGCGAACCCCTTTGCAAACCCCGCCGGCAACGGCGGGGTTTTTTGTTATCATCAACCGACGAGTTAACAATATGAATGCGCTATCCGTTCTGTTCCCTTACAAGCACGAGGGCATGTGGGTGTTCGACGACCCTGATGTAGGCTTGCGAAAGGAGCCTTTCGTCGCGGGCATCGACACGATGATTGATCGCATCGTTGCCGACATCCCGAATGCCGCCACTGGCTTCAAGCTGGTATTTTCTCCAACGCCGTTCCCTGGCTTCGCAGTGAAACTGGAATGGCGGCGGGAGGAATACGGCGGCAATTGGTATTACTGCCCGCAACTCAACCTCGAAGGATGGCTCTGCCCTGCCCTCTTCAAATACTTCGACAAAGCTCCGCGAGAACTTTACGGGAAGGCGGAAGCCAAGAGTGTTTGATAAATTGCCAGCTACTCACTAAAACGACACCGCTATGAAGAAGACAAGAGTCGCCATCGTTGGCGCATCCGGATACTCCGGCGAAGAACTCGTCCGGCTGATGCTGGGCCATCCGCACGTCGAACTCACCGCCGTCACCTCGCGGCAAAGCGCCGGGCAGACGCTCGCACAGGTGTTCCCCAAGTTCGCCAGCCGCCCGCTGGCGAAGACGCTGCGCTTCACCGAGCCGAACATCGAGTTGATCACCAAGCTGGCGGACGTCGTGTTCCTCGCCCTGCCCCACGGCGTCGCCGCCGAATACGCCGTGCCGCTGATGAATCTTGGCTGCCGCGTGATTGATTTGAGCGCTGACTTCCGGCTGCGCAGCGCGGACGTCTATAAAGAATTCTACGCGCACGACCATCCTGCGCCCGAACTGCTCGCCAAGGCGGTCTATGGTTTGCCGGAAATTTATCGTGAGCAGATCAGGAACAACTTGTTGATCGCGTCGCCGGGCTGTTATCCAACAAGCATTCTGCTACCGACGATTCCATTGCTGAAGGCCAAGCTCATCAAGCCGCACGGCATCATCGCGGATTCGATGAGTGGCGTCAGCGGCGCGGGCCGCAAGGCGGAACTCGATTACCTCTTCTGCGAATGCAACGAAAGCGTCCGCGCCTACGGCGTTCCGAAGCACCGGCATCTTTCGGAGATCGAGGAGCAACTCGGCCTCGCCGCCAACACGAAGGTCACCGTGCAATTCACCCCGCACCTGATCCCCGTGAATCGCGGCATCCTGACCACGCTTTATCTCGCGCCAGAGAGACATTTCTCCACCGCCGATGAAGTCGCCGCGCTTGGAAAACAAATCACCGAATGCTATAAAGCCGCTTACGCGAACGAGCCCTTCGTGCGCCTGCTCGAAGGCAAATCGTTCCCCGACACCAAGAACGTGGTCGGCACGAACGTCATTGAGATCGCGTGGCGCCTTGACCAGCGCACGGGGCGACTGATCGTCTTGAGCGCTGAGGACAACATCCTCAAAGGTGCGGGTGGCCAGGCTGTGCAAAGCATGAATATCGCGTGCGGCTTCCCAGAAACCGCCGGCTTGCTGTGAGCGACGCCGCGAAAACATTTCGCCGTATCTGTGTATTCTGTGGGTCCAGCAAAGGCGCGCGGGATAACTACCTTCACGCCGCACAGCAACTTGGACGCGAATTGGTCGCCCGCGGCATCGAACTCGTCTACGGCGGCGGCAACGTCGGCCTGATGGGTGCGGTCGCTAATACCGTGTTGAACGCCGGCGGACGCGTCACCGGCGTCATCACCGAACATCTCACGACCTTCGAGATCGGCCACATCGACATCCATGATCTGCGCGTGGTGAAGACGATGCACGAGCGCAAGGCACTAATGGCCGAGCTGGCGGACGGTTTCATCGCCCTGCCCGGCGGCATCGGCACCTACGAGGAGTTCTTCGAAGTGCTGACGTGGGCGCAGCTTGGCATTCACTCCAAGCCCTGCGCGCTCCTGAACGTGGATGGCTTCTACGATCCGCTGCTGCACCTGATGAACCACGCCGTCGAGGAGCACTTCGTCCGCGCCGCACACCGGGATCTAATTGTCGTTGATACGGAACCCGCCGCGTTGCTCGATCGCATGGCAAAATACCGCGCACCGCACATTCACAAGTGGATTGACAAAAGTTCGGTTTGACCGTTCCTAACACCCCGCACATGAGCAAGAATTTGAAAACGATCGAAGGTTCCATTGTCGCGCCCAAGGGCTTCCTCGCCAGCGGCGTTTTTTGCGACATCAAACGCCTCGGCACCGGCAAAGGTTCCAACAAGGGCAAGAAGCGTGACCTCACGCTGATCGTGTCCGAAGTGCCCGCCACCGTCGCCGGCATGTTCACGACGAATCAAATCTGCGCCGCACCCGTGAAAGTCTGCGCCGAACGCGTAAAGCGCGGCACCGCCCAGGCCATCGTGGTGAACTCCGGCAACGCCAACGCCTGCACCGGCCGCCAGGGTCTGAAAGACGCGAAGGACATGACAGCATACGCGGCCAAGCTGCTGCACATGCCCGCCGAGCAAGTGCTCGTCGGTTCCACGGGGCGCATTGGCGTAAGCATGCCGATGGCGAACGTCCGTTCTGGCATCGAAGCCGCCGCGCAAATCCTCGGTAATGACGCGCAATGCGCCGATGAAGCTGCCGAAGCCATCATGACCAGCGACACGAAACCTAAACAGGTCGCGGTCGAATTCAAACTGGACGGCAAGAACGTTCGCATCGGCGGCATCTGCAAAGGCGCGGGCATGATCCAGCCTGGCATGAGCGCCACCGGCGCCCGCCCCGCCGCGGTGCCGCAAGGTTTGCACGCCACGATGCTTTGCTTCATCACGACCGACGCGGTCATTGCGCCGCTCGCACTTCGCCAATGTCTGAATGAAGCGGTCGCGAACAGCTTTAATCGCATCACCATTGACGGCGATATGAGCACGAATGACACGGTGCTCGTCCTAGCAAACGGCATGGCGGACAACCGGCCTTTGGTCTGGGCTGGCCCCCGCGATCCCAAGAAGGCGAAGGAGTTGGATTCCAAAGCGCCGAATCAACTCGAACTGCTTCTGACTTTCCAGGAAGCATTGAACTTCGTCTGTCTCGAACTCGCGAAGAAGATCGTCCGCGACGGCGAGGGTGTGACGCGCTTCGTCACTGTGCGCGTCGAGGGCGCAAAGAGTTTTGCCGACGCTGATGCCGCCGCCCGCGCCGTGGCGAACAGCGCGCTGGTGAAGACGAGCTGGTTCGGCGGCGACCCGAACTGGGGCCGCATCATCGACGCCATCGGCTACAGCGCCGCGACAGTCGTCGAGGACAAGGTGGACATCGGTTACAGCGCGCCAGGCAGCCGAGATATTCTGTGGAGTCTCAAGCGCGGGCAACCCACCAAGGCCACGTTCAAGCAGCTCTGCGCCGCCGCCGCCGCGAAGGAGTTTGACCTCCACATCCGCCTGAACCTCGGCAAGGCCAGCGCGCTCATGTATGCCGCCGACCTCACCGAAGAATACGTCGAGTTCAACAAAGGCGACGTGAGCGATCCGACCAAGCTGGGCGGCTGATGCCGTTCCGGGTTACTCGCTCAACCGACCTGCGGACCAAAGCGTGCCCCGCGAAACCAGCGTGAGGAAATTCTCGTCGCGCCACGCGTCGTCCGAGTGACCGTAGGTCGTGCCGAAGACGCGCGCCTTGCCATACAGATTGATCCACGCCACAGGATACGTCTTCCCATCCTTCTCACTGACCGAAGTCGCCAGTGCCTTTGCGTTCGGCCAGAGTTTATCGATGACATAGAGTTCGTCCATCGCCGTGACCCAGTTGGTGGACACGCCCGTCAAAATGGGATGGCCCGGCTCCGCCAGCTTTACCGGATACCTGGCTTGATGGTCATGCCGCCGGCTGGTTGCGCCGAGGAATTCCCGCCAGTCGTCGATGTCGGTGGACCGATATGTGTGCATCGCGCAATGAACCACCACTGCCGGCACGCCCGCCTTGTGCGCGCTCGTGATCTTGCGGATGTAAGTTTGGTTGGTCGTGTCGGCGAAGCACTCGTTGTGGACGACCACATCGAAACCCTTCGCCCAGTCAGGATTGTCGTAGAAGGAAATCTCCGCCCGCGTGCCATTGCCGCCTTCTCTAACAATCTTCCACTCGACCTGCGCCAGCCTGGCAACCGCGTTGGTCAATTGCTGGGACTGGAAGGAGTAATTGTGGCAGCAACCGCCCGTGATCAGCAGCGCCCGCACGGGCTTGGTTTCTGCCGCAGTGGTGGCGGAAAAGCCAGCAACCAGTAAGCCGCCAACGAGGAGAAAAGTGCGATGAAACATGGCTGGACGCTATCCACGCGGGTGCAACCGGTCAATTGCGCTCTCGGTGTTTGGAGTTCCGGCTTTAGCCGGTTGGCGATCATCCTCTCACACTTCCGCCCGACCGCGTAAACGCGGAACTCCAAACCGTGCCTTCCCTCCGTGGCGTTTTTCTGTTACCCATCGTCCGCAGCCAACCATGAAAACTTTCCCGATCATACTGTTGCTGGCCATTGGAGTCAGCGCCCCATCCATTTCTCCCGCTCAACCCACCAATGCCCCGTCCACCGTGATCACGCCAGGCGCGAAGCTGGAGAAACTCGCGGGCGATTTCAAATTCACCGAAGGCCCGACGTGCGACAAGGACGGCAACGTGTTCTTCACCGACCAGCCGAACAATCGCATCATGAAGTGGAGCGTGGATGGCAAGCTCTCCACGTTCATGCAGCCGAGCGGACGCGCGAACGGGATGTTCTTTGACGCGCAGGGCAACTTGATCGCCTGCGCCGACGAGAAGAACGAGCTTTGGTCCATCGCCACCAACGGCACGCACACCGTGCTAACCAATACATTCGACGGCAAGCTGCTCAATGGCCCGAACGACGTCTGGGTGCATCCCTCGGGCGCGATGTATTTCACCGACCCGTATTACCAAAGGCCTTGGTGGGATCACAAAACGCCGCCACAACCCAGCCAGCAGGTCTATCGGCTTGCCACCGACCGCAAAACGCTCATCAAGCTGACGGATAACCTGAAGCAGCCCAACGGCATCATCGGCACGCCGGACGGCAAGCGGCTGTTCGTGGCCGACATTGGCGCGAAGAAAACCTACCTCTATGGCATCGCGGCGGACGGTTCATTGACGGGCAAGAGGCTCTTCTGCGAGATGGGCTCCGACGGTATCACGCTCGATACGGAGGGGAATCTATTTATCACCGGCAAAGGCGTCTTCGTCTTCGACAAGAACGGCAAGCAGGTTGAGCACATCGAAGTGCCGGAGCCGTGGACGGCCAACGTCAGCTTCGGTGGCAAGGATCACCACACGCTGTTTATCACGGCGAGCAAGGGGCTTTACGCCATCCAGATGAAATTCGCCGGGGCGAACGCGGCAAAGTAGCGTAGCGGCAGGGATGCCACCCGCTACCGGTTCACAGCTTGTAATATTGCTCCCAATCCTTCCGCGGCGGCACACCGTTCAACAGTTCGTTCGCGACCTTGTGATTCGTGATCTGCTTCGTAGCACGGTCGAATACGAGCTTCGCATTCACGCGCTGCGCAATGATGCCAATCGCCATCGCCTGGCACAGCGGCCCGGCCACGGCAAAGTTTGAACGGCACTTTTCCTCACCCTTGGCCGCCAGCAGGAAGTTCTTGAAGTGGTTCGACGGGCTCTTCGGCACCTTGGGCAGCTTGGACTCCATGTCCTTCGCCTTGCTCTCGGGAATGATCTTCAGCGAGCTGCCGTGTGAACCGCCCTTGAAGGTGAGGCCTTCGCCATAAATCACCTTGCCCGGCGGACGTTTCCTGCTTTCCGGCACGGCGGCGCCTTTCGACGGCGGCGGGATGTCTGAATCGACAACTGATTCACCCATGTTCTCGGGCAGCGGGGGCAAGTTTTCCTGACCGTCATACCAGGTCAGGTCCAATGCCGGCATCTTGCCGCGCGCCGGGAATTTGAACACCAGCGTGGAGGCTTGCGGGAAGATGAACGGGCTGTAGCCCTCCAGCTTCGGCGTCACTTCCGTCGGCAGGCCAAGATCAAGAAACTCGTGCGCCGTGTCGAAGATGTGCGCGCCCCAGTCGCCGAGCGCGCCGTTGCCGAAGTCGAACCACGAGCGCCAGTCGCCGTTGATGTAGCCCTTGTTGTATTTGTGATCAAGCGCCGTCGCGAGCCAGCAGTCCCAATCCAGTGTGTTAGGGATTGGCTCTTCGGGGAGGTAGTCGGTGAGTTTGCTATAGGCAAATTTCGGGGTGTCGTGCCAGCGGCGCGAGTTGTTCATGAACGTGGTGATCTTGGTAACGTTCTTGATGATGCCCGCCTCGGTCCACGCTTTGAACTGGAAATAGTTCGCCTCCGAATGGCCTTGATTACCCATCTGACAGGCCACCTTGTATTTGTTTTCCGCCGCCATCATCAACTCAATCTGCTTGAAGCTGTGCGCCATCGGTTTCTCGACATAAACGTGTTTGCCGAGCGACATCGCCAGCATCGTGATGGGAAAATGCGAGAAGTCGGGCGTGCCCACGCACACGGCTTCGATGTCCTTGCCCATCTTGTCGAACATCTTCCGGAAATCCTGAAAGCGCGGCACGCCGGGATGAGCCTCCAACGTCTTGACCGTGTGCGATGCACCCATGTCCGTGTCGCAGAACGCCACGATGTTTGCGAGCCCGGTGGCGTGCAATGCCTTGACGACTTCAGCACCCCGGTTGCCGATGCCGATGCAGGCGAGGTTGACCTTGCGGGTGCTGGCGCCTTCGGCGGCAAAAGCCCATGGCGGTGTGAAAGTTGAAACCGCTCCGGCGGCAAGAACGCCCTTGATGAATGACCGGCGGCGCATCGATCTGATGGATTGCTTTTCGTCGTTGTGAGATTTCATGAAGAATAATTCGTTGGCGTTCACTTGGCGGACGGGACGCGAATCTTGATGTTGCGGAAGGAGACTTCGTCGCCATGCTCTTGAAGCAGGATGTGGCCGTCCGCCCATTCTCCAAAATTGGGGATGTCCTTGTATTTGCTCTGTGCGACGAGTTTGCGGAACGCTTCCGAGCCGCGCTCGTATTCCAGCACCTTCGCGCCGTTAAGCCAGTGTTCAACGTGCTTGTCACTGGCAAGGATGCGTGCCGTGTTCCATTCGCCAATGGCGTTGGGCTTCTTCAAGGCCGAAGCCGTCATCAAATCATAGAGGGAGCTGATGGTGCGGTTGCCATCGCGTCCCATCTTGGCATCAGGGTGACGCTCGTCGTCGAGAACTTGGAACTCGAGGCCGATGGCTGATCCCACGCCCGCCGGTTTGCCCGTCACCTTGTCAATCGGCGACAAGTTCGGTTGAACGAAATACTTGATGCCACTGTTTGCACCGGGTGTGATCTTAAAATCCACCACCAGCTCAAACTCCTTGAACCGCTCGCGCGTAATGATGTCGCCGCCGCCGGAGGACTCCTCACCCTTGTTGTCATGCACCGTCAGCACGCCCTCCTTGATGCTCCAGCCCTTGGCCGGAAATTGCGCGCCCTTGGCGCTGCGCCAGCCATCAGAAGTTTTGCCATCCCATAGCAAACGCCAACCCGCGGCCTTTTCGGCATCGGTCAACGTGTTCGCCGCCGACTTCGAGGCAGGAACCTCGGTGATCTTCAAATTCCGCCAGCGCACCTGCGTGCCCATCTTGTCCGCCTCCTTGCCGATGCTGTGAACCTGCAACGCGATGAACCCGCGCGCCGTCACCGAATCCTGGATGTCCGCGCACAACGTGCCGTTCAGCCAGGTCTTGAGCGAATCGCCGATGGCCTCCACGCGAACATGGTTCCAGTCATTTGGCTTGAAAATCTTGAGCCCCTGCTCGCTGAACTTCTTGGCCTCGTCGCTTTGTTCGCCGCCCTTGGGGAACAGCCAGCCGCGCCGCGACTCGTCATAGATGCCGGCACTCCACATGCGTTTGCGCGGAACATCGGGATCAATCTCGATCTGGTAGCCATGCACACGGCCCGCCGGAATGTTGTATTTCTTGCCGCCGAGTTCCACCTCCTTCGCCTCGTCGAAACATTCGCTCCGGATCTGCACGCCGGAATTCAACCGCTGATCCACCTTGAAATCGTATTCGAGGACGAAGTCACCGTAAGTCTTCTCCGTGCAAAGAAAGCTGTTCGGCGTATTCGTCAGTGACGTGCCGACGATTTCATTGCCTTCGATGGTATACGTGGCCTTGCCCCCACGCTGCACCCAACCGGCGAGGTCCTTGCCGTTGAAAAGAGCAACCGGCTGTGGTGCCATGCCAATCCCGGGCAGCGCGATCGCCGCCAGAGCCAATCCGACCAGACATTTCATGCGCATAAGTAAATCAGACGTGAGTTTGGGAAACGAATTCACCCCCATCATGCAAACAATCCGGCCCAGCCCAAGAAAATTTTCGGCCTAGAACACCCGGCTCCGGTTTGTCGCTCCCGCCGCAATCTGCGGTCAGCCTAGTTCTTCCCCAACCCGGCGCCGCTTCTTCGCCCGCCAACTGGTTCCGGCGCCGCCCGCCAGCTTGCCAGCCCCCTTCCGCGCCTCCTCGCCAAAGACCTCTGCTATGCCGTTGCGAACTACAGCCGAGTGTTCGTAAACTTGGCGACCGCCACCACGGCAACTTGGGTATTCAAACAGACGGCGACTGGGGTCACGGCGGACAAGATATGTCAGCGGTCATCGAGCAGTTCCGAGCAAGCCAAGATTATCACATAGCATAACCATGCCCATCCAACCTGTATTAATCGCCGGCCAATGGCGCACAGCCAACTCCACCGGAGCTTTCTGCTCAGAAGACCCTGCGACGGGCAAAACGTTGCCGGATGAATTCCCTGTGAGCGCGTGGGCTGATTGTGACACAGCCTTGAACGCGGCTACGCAAGCCGCCGCCGCCCTGCGCAACTCGCCGCCGGAGAAGATTGCGAAATTCCTCACGCGCTTTGCCGAGCGCATCGAGGCACGCCAATCCGAACTCGTTGACGTCGCGCATGCCGAGTCCGGCCTGCCCAAGACACCGCGTCTCGCCGATGTGGAACTGCCGCGCACCACCGGCCAGTTGCGCCAGGCCGCCGCCGCTGCGCTCGATGGTTCCTGGGCAATGCCAACGATTGACACGAAGCTGAACATCCGTTCCGCGCTCGCACCGATTGGACCGGTGTGGGTTTTCGGTCCGAACAATTTTCCGTTCGCCTTCAACAGCGTCGCCGGCGGAGACTTTGCCGCTGCGATTGCCGCCGGAAATCCCGTCATCGCCAAGGCCAACACGTCGCATCCGGGCACGTCTCGACTGCTGGCGGAGGAAGCCTTCGCCGCCGTGACGGAAGCCGGACTGCCGCCCGCGACGGTGCAGTTGATCTATCGCACCAGTCACGCGGACGGCGAACGGCTCGCCGCCGATCCACGCACTGCCGCGCTGGCCTACACCGGCAGCCGTAGCGCGGGGCTGAAGC
>Ga0154020_10010079_pt1 | contig 10829 bp, 9 predicted proteins | sample Klosneuvirus_201_FD_109709 | JGI IMG/M metagenome (GOLD analysis project Ga0154020, IMG submission 109709) | Active sludge microbial communities from wastewater, Klosterneuburg, Austria - Klosneuvirus_20160825_MG | ecosystem: Engineered > WWTP > Aerobic digester > Activated sludge | place...
CGCCCGGCAGGTTCACTGGCTGAAGCCCTGTGCCTGCCAGAATAGAACGCGCCGCTTCAAGCGGCACATCAAAGAATGCGTAGAAAACGGTCGTGTCATAGTAAAGAATGGGCAGATCAACCCGCCCCTGGCTTGTTTGGACAAAACTGTCCTGCTTTGGAAAAAAATTCTTACTCATGTAATGCTCCTTTATGTAAAGCCTTGCCGGCATTTTCAAGCTCATCCCACTGGTCTTCAATCACCGCCAGACGGTTGATCTGGTTGGTACCCTCGTAAATTTGCGTGAGGCGCGCGTCGCGCCATGATTTTTCGGCGAGCGCCGCGGCCATGAAACCATGGTTGCCCAAAAGATCCATTGCCTGCTTGCAGACACTAACCGCCATATCCGAACAGAAAACTTTCGCTGCGGAAGCGCGGTATTGCCGTATCGTCCAGCTATTGGCCGACTGCCAGACCATGGCGCGCATCGCCGATGTCTGGATCATCATCTGTGCCAGCGCCAGTTGGATTTCCTGGTAGTCGATGAGTCGTTTGCTACCGAGTTTCTCACGACTGGCAAATGCCTCTGCGGCTTCAAGCGCACCGCGCGCAATGCCGAGCGCAATCGCCGCCACCGGAATGCGGCTGTAATTCAATACCGCTCGGTTGATGGCCCAGCCATTGCGCAGCCCGCCGATAACGTGGTCGTCGGGAACATAGACATTCTCAAACACCAGCTCGGTAGCGCTCGATGCACGTTGGCCCAGTTTCTTTTCGTTGCGGCCCAGCGAAAAGCCGGCAAAATCTTTTTCGACGAGAAACAGCGTCCAGGATTCCATGCCTTCGTTTTCGAGTGCGGCAAATACGGAGATGTGGCTCGCAATATCGCCGCCGCTGATAAAGACCTTGCGGCCGTTGATGAGCCAGCCGCCCGCAACGCGATGCGCGACTGTCCCCGGTTTGTAGAGGCTCGCACCGTGTGAATCTTCCACGTCCGACCCGGCAGCGGGTTCTGTGATTGCATAAGCGGCAATCGGGGGAAATTCACCGGGCTTTGGGCGACGCAGAATCTCAGGCAAAAATTTTGCTGCCGCGGCAAGGTCTCCGCTCAAAAAAATCGGCGCAGTACCCAACCCATGCGCCAACAGCGCAAGGCCGATACCACCGCACGCGGCGCAGAGCTCTTCGGCTTTGAGCGAATAGAAGAGCGGCATGGGATGCACGGCGATCGCAAAGCGGCCATTGCCAAAGGGCGGCGGCAAAAGATCGGCGAAAATGTCTTCGGCCGCGGCAGCAACGAAAATATCTTTCAGCAGCGACGGATTTTTTTGCTCATCGAGCGTCAGGGTATATGGTCTGATATGCCGCGCTGCAAAATCTTTGATACGCTTACGGTAGCCGGCGAGCGCGCGCGGCAGAGTTGCTGTATCGATATCCCACACGCTGGCGCTGTCGTAGCGCACGAGGCTACGTGCGGCCAGATCGAGCTTACCCATCGCACTGTGCGGTTCGAGTTTTTCCAACCGTTCGCTTTGTGTAAGGGGGGCATGTGTCCCATGCGCGTGGCCGTTAATCATACGACCTCCGCCACTGAATTGAGATTTTCGAGGGCCGCCAGAAAGAGCCGTGTCTGGCTCGGTGAACCGGCGAGTTGTGCCAAATGGTTCTGATCGCGCAGAAGTTTTTCAAGGCCGTAATCCTGCATGTAGCCGTAACCGCCAAACACCTGCAGGGCATCGGTCACCGAAGAGTAGAGCTGCTCTTGCATGCCCGCGCGCTTCTCCATGATGTCACTCAAGGCAGCGATGTCCTGCGGCACGGGAAGACTGGTAACCAACGCGCGGCCAATTTGAGCACCCGCACGGCTGTTCATGAGCAACTGCTGAACCGCCGCGTGCTCGCGAATGAGGCAACCGCCCTGGCTGCGGGTCGCCGCGTATTCTTTGGCGCGCGCATATGCTGCCCCGGCTATGCCGGCCTGAATTGCGAGCAGACCGGCGCTGTGAATGGCTAGTACGTTCTCGTAGCGACAAGCATCGACGGCATTGGCAGGGCAGGTTGCCAGTGGGATTGCTGACGTTTTCAAACTGGCCCTGTAATGAGTGGTTTCATCGAGACCGTGCACGCGAACTGTTTCGCAGATCAGATTTTCTTTCGGGTGCAAATGCCATTCAAGCTGGCCCGATGTCTGCCAAACCGGCAGCAATAGCAATTCTGCGGAGAGGGTTGAAAAATAAAATGGTGCTGTCCGTGCGTTGACGTTGAAATATTGCTGCAAAATTGCTGTGTCCTCCGCGTCGAGCGCAGCACCGGCAAAATAACGCGCGAGACTGTAGCGCGCGAGGCCACCATGCCCATCGAGCACAACACTCACTGCACCGGCGTATGCCACACCCGCTGCCCTGAGTATGCGCTGTGCAAGCGCAGTGAGGTGCATTTCCAGTGCGAGGCTCGCACTGTGCCGCGCGAGGGTCGTTAAAACTTCGAGGTGCAGCTGAAATCCGTCGGCATCGTCGGCAAGTTCCCACAGTGCGAAACCAGGTTCATCGCCGTGCGGCAAAATTCCCATCTCTGCGGCCTGTGAAAGCGCAGCGCAAAGCTGAGCGCGGTCGGGTGCGCGGTCAGGAAACTGTGTGAGTGGTGCCAGCTGCCGTTCGCCAAATCGGTCGACTTCGGCGAGAATGGCAGCCCGATCATCGACATTGACCATGGCGCTAATCGGTCAATGTTGACGACTGCGTCAATCATAAATAGAGATATATCGATCTTAATATGCAATTAAAAACAGGCATTGCGTTCGGGTAACTGAGTGAAAGCTCGGAAAGACGCATGGATGAAATAACGTTTGATAAAGAAGCGGCTGGTCTATTCCGGCTTGCCGGAATGTTCCGGATAGTGACAGCGTCCTGCAAAATATAAAAAGATGGATTAATCCTATTTTTAAGATAAGTGATTTGCTATGAAAAAGATCAGCCTCTGGCAGAAACTATCAGATTACGGAACAGGCGTCTTAACATCCATTCCTGAGCGCAAGCGGCATCGCATTGCTAATCAACTGCTCGCAGCGGTGGTGTTGTTTAATCTCGCTTTCGGAGTCCTGGAAATTGCAGTCTATCTGCAACTGCTGTCTATCAATCAGGAAAAATACTTCCATTACCTTTACTTTTATACGATCCCGGGTCTGGTTATTCATTTACTTGCAGCGGTTACCTATGTGCTGAAAAATCGCTCGCATAACATGAATTATACTTTTCTCATGTTGCCTCCTCTTGTCGTCTATATCACCATGTTCTGCTTCTATCTCGGCAGTCCGCTGATGATTCATCTGATTCTGTTTGCATTAATTCCGATACCCTTTTTCGTCTATGCCCGCCAGCAGGCTTTGGCCATTTTTTTGCATGAAATTGTAATTTTTTCGGGTATCGCTGCGGCATTTGTCGGCTATTGGCTTTTGCCGCCGCTCTTGCCAGTGACCCCTGACATCGAAAAAATGCTACAGCCCGTGCCCATTTTGACCGTGATCATGATCCTCTGCCTCATATCCTATTATCATTGGAAACAGAGTAACCTGTCAGAAAATCTTCTTGAGCAGGAGAAACGGCAGACACAAAACCTACTCAACAATATTATTCCGAAACATGAGCAGGCTGAAAAAAAATACCGCCACCTGGTCGAAGGTTCAGGCGATATTATTTTTTCCATGAATCCCGCGGGCGGGATAATAACCATAAACAATGCGGTGAAGGCTCATTTGGGATTTTCACCGGCAGAGGTTCAAGGTCTGAAATTTGAAGAACTTATTTATGCGGAAACGGGTGCAAATCTTGAAATTGAGGCGGATCTTTTCCGCAGCTACCTGCAGGAACTGCTGGAAAAGAAGAAATCCGTTTCGTTCCGCATTCCGCTCCGCCAGAAATATCATGCCGAGCCGACTGAGTTATCTGTCTTGCTGGAACTGACAGAATCGGACGATCAGATCGAAATTCTCGGCAAAGCAATGTCGATGCAAAGCGACTTGATTCTGAATTTTCTGAAGCGCGAACGGGGTCGTTACGCCATAGGAAACAGTATTGGCCACGCTGATATCCTGAGCCATAAGCTCACCCGCAATCTCAGCAAAGTGCTGCCAAACTCTGATCTTCAATCTCTGCGCATTAGCCTCAGAGAAATGCTAATCAATGCAATTGAGCACGGGAATCTCGGCGTCACGTATGAAGAAAAGACTCAGGCACAGCAGGAAGGTGATTTCATGGATTTTCTCAGGGTGCGCCAGCAAGATCCCAGATATGCAGAGAAACAGGTCTTTATCGACTACGTTTTTGACGACCAGAAAGTTGCGTACCAGATTACCGATGAAGGCAATGGCTTCAATCACGCGGATATGATGTCTGATGATTCAGAAACCGCCAATGCAGAATTTCTGGCTCATGGTCGTGGTATCACGATGACGCGTAATGTTTTTAATCTCGTGCGCTACAACAAAGCAGGCAATAAAGTCATTCTCGTCAAACATTTGAACGTGACTGTGGCAGAGCAAAATAGTGTTTGAAAAATCACCCGTGAACCTACTTGACCTTACATTCATCGTGCAATAGACGATCAGCAGGTCATTTGCTATGCTCTATCGCAATTCCAGTCAATATGCCATACGGGCATTAACCTATATGGCGGGCATGAAAGACGGCAGTTGCCAACGGATTGAGAACGTTGCGAAAGCCGAGAATATTCCTCGTGCATACCTGAGCCAGATTTTTAAGCAGTTGGTTGAAGGACGAATCCTCCGGTCAATAAAGGGCCCCGGCGGTGGGTATGTGCTGGCCAAACCAGCGAACAAAATAACCTTCTATGACATCAAGCGATGTGTCGATGGCCCCGATGACTTTGACAAATGCGTTGTTGGTTTAGATCTTTGTACGGATCAAACACCTTGTCCGGCGCACGAATCATGGAAGAAGCTGAAAACGCAGACGCAAAAAGTTATGTGCAGGGTCACTCTGGCTAAAGCGAGTGCGGATGTAAGCCGAAAGCAGGCGAAAAAAAATCGAAATCAATAAATTGCTTGCTGCCGGCAAAGGGGCGGGTAATATTCGTCATGGTCGAAGGCATCACATACTTCGGCATCGAGCGCAACTTGTCGTTTGCGATCAGCAATGGCACGACGGTGAGGATGGTTTCTGACGGCGGGCAGTATGACCCAGAGCAGCGCTTGCGAAAGATCATCTCACAATTACTCGATAAATATATCGAAAGCGCTATCGCAGAAATTCTTTTCGCCTGCATCATTGAACTTGCCACGAATGCGACGAAAGCGAATATGAAATATCTGTTCTTTCGGGAACGCGGATGGAACCTCTATGAAACAAAAGGCTATCCTGAGCGGCTGGGTGAATTTAAGATACAGGCGCGCGACCGCAATTGGGTGAGCGACTATGCGCGAAAAGCGCGTGAAGTCGGTCTCTGGGTGCAGATTTTGTTTACCCACATGCTGAATGGCATTCGAGTCGAAGTGACGAACAACCTGCTGCTGATACCGGAAGATGAGCGCCGTGTCAGGGAGAAATTGCAGTTGGCGCAGAAATATTCGAGCATCGTGGATTTTTATCACGATCACGCCGATGATGTCGAAGGCGAAGGTCTTGGTTTTGCGATGAGTGTGATTATGCTCAAACAGGAGAATATCGATCCTGCATTATTTCGCATTGGCTGCGACGGGAAAATGACCACCGCCAGAGTCGAGATACCGTTTTCGCAGGATTACCGCAACCGGCGCGGTATCAAAACTGAAAGTAAATAAAGGTCTTCACTTCGGCGCTGTAGATCTGGTAGGTGCCGAGGCAGACGAGATAGGCGAGCGTTGCCTGCGCGGGCGCGGGTATATTGGAGAAAATAAACTCACTGAGGAAATGGTATTTTTCGGGCAGCCATTGCCAGATATAAGGGATTGAGATTGCGGTTATGATTTTCCAATCCACATTCGGTGCGTTCATCGTCAGCGAGCGGAATGAATCCATAACGGCGATGAAGGTGGCAAAGTCGTGGCAGCGGAAAAAAATCCACGAGAACATAACGAGGTGAAAAGTCACGAGCCACGAAAAAAAGCCGGCAACGCGAAACATCCCACTTGTTTTCTGAGGTATCTGCGCGAAATAGCCCGCATAGCCGGTGAGTCTTTCAAACACGAGCACCAACCCGTGCAGCGCACCCCATAGCACAAAATTGATACCCGCGCCGTGCCACAACCCGCCCAACAGCATCGTGAGCAGCAGGTTGAGATAGAGTCGCTTGCGGTTGCCGCCGAGGCTGATGTAGAGATAGTCCCTGAGCCAGGTTGAGAGCGAAATGTGCCAGCGCCGCCAGAACTCGGTGATCGTGCGCGAAACATAAGGCCGGTTGAAGTTGAGTGTGAGGTTGAAGCCCATCACGCGCGCGGCCGCGATTGCCATGTCGGTGTAGCTCGAAAAATCAAGATAGATCTGTATGCCGAATGCATAGACGCCCACCAGGGTTTCAGCGGAGGTAAACATCGCGGGGTCAGAGAACACGCGGTCGGCAAAATTCACCGAGATCCAGTCGGCGAGAGTCTTCTTAAAGAGCCCTTTGGCAAAAAGATATGCCGCGCTGCCGAAGTCAGCCTTCGAGGGCAAAAAGTGGCGTATCGAGGCCATAATCTGCGGAATAAAATCCGTTGCGCGCACAATCGGGCCGGCGACGAGCTGCGGAAAGAACGCGACGAAAAAGGCAAAGCGCCAGAAACTTTTTTCAGCCGGCATATGCTTGCGGTACACATCGATCGTGTACGACAGCGACTGGAACGTATAGAATGAGATGCCGACCGGCAGCACGAGTTCGAGCACCGGTATCTGGAAAAAATTTCCCTTTGCGAGAAACGGATTCAGAAGCCCGGCGAAGAAGTCATAATACTTAAAGAAGAAGAGCAGGCCGAGGTTAGAGACGAGCGAGATGAGCAACCAAAACCGGGCACGCGCACGGCTTGTGTCGAGCGTGCGCTCGATATAGATCGCCGCGAGATAGTCGATTCCGGTGGAGAACAGCATCAGTCCCAGAGCCCAATAGCGCCATGATGCATAGAAGTACCACGAGACGAGTGTGAGAAAAATCAGCCGCGCACCCGGAAAGCGGTTCAGAAATGCGGCGACGGCAAAGACGACTATAAAGAAATAAGCAAACGTCAGCGAGTTGAAAAGAATCGGTGAAGGGGCGGATGTATCCGCCGCGGCGACCGCTGTGCCCGTGCCTGAGGATTTTCCATTGTAACCGTCATAGAGCTGCCGGTAAATTTCTGTACCGAGAATTGCCGAGCCCTTGTCGTTGAGGTGCGAATAATCACCAGTGGCGAGCCCCTCGCGCGTCATGCGCTCCATGTGCCCGGCGCCGCCGAGGAAAGCATAAGAGTCAAAAAATGCAAAGCCCATTTCGGCTGCCATCTCACGCTGCATCTGCCGGATGTCGTCGTGTGCCTTGTAAGTCACCCAGCGATCGCCGATCTTCTTGAGGCGTTCATACGGGCCGATGATCAAGACGTCGGTTTCAGGCAGCGCCTTGCGTATGCGACCGAAAAAATCGCGCATTTGCTTGCGATAATAGTCGTGCGAAAAATCAAATGCCTTCCAGTCGATTGAGGCGCCTTCGTTGATGCCATACTGAAACACCAGCAGATCGGGAGTTGTGGCCTTATAGCCGCAGTCAAATACCTCGGGCAGAATCGCAGTCATCCACGCCATGTGCTTGCCCTTGTGCACAAAAGTCGAATAAGAGACTCCGCGATCGGTTTCGAGTAAGACCGCGTCGATAAATGCAGACCTCGCATTGCCTGCCGGTTTGTTTGCGGCCGGCGGTGATGTCATTACATTGACGCCGCCCATAATGGGGGACGGTGCAGGCTGCGCTCCAGTCGTCGGGCCGCCAAAGCCAACGGCCAAATGCCGCGTCGGCGGAAAATGCATCGTGTGCGTGGTACATCCGCTTTTGCTTAGTTCAAACGCAGAAGACTGTAGCTGCGGTGGATTTTTCTCGTAGTTGGCGACATTGACCGTTTCGGAAAAATTTACCGTGTTCTTCGGCGGCCGCGCGACGACGGTCAGTTGCGTGAAAGGTGCGGCGGTGGGCGCGGCGCGCTGTTCGCTCATCTGGCCCGGATGCAGCGAGCGGTAGGTCCAGGACGAAAAACCCACTGCGGGCAACCACTTGGGGTCGATGTGGTTAAAATGGTTATAGGGTACGGAGATAAACTCAAAATCTTCTTTTGTAAGATTCTCGTGGCCGAAGAGCGAAACACCCCAGTCCTGGTGCATGTTGATCTGGCCTCTGCCACCGTCGCCAAAGTCGCGAATGAGACCGGCCCGCAGATCGCGTGCGACGCGCTCATACCAGATCACGGAGTCGCCAAAGTGCATCACGCGCACGCGCTCGCGGCGGCCGTTTTTGAGCTGCGAAAGTTTGCGGTAGAAATGTTTTAGATTGGTGTCGCGTCCGGCAAACAGCGGCTCGGCTGTCTTTGGGGTCTGCGCGGTAGCAGGCGCAGGTTTGGCTGTGAGAAAGGCGGGGATAAACTCACGCGCTGCGGGTAAGAGGTGCAGTTTCAGTTGCGGCAGAAGATCCTGGATGGCGATGGTGCCACCAACGAGGAGCGCGAACCAGAAGGTGAATTTTGCAGCGTGTCTTTTCAAGAGAGTTATCTAGCCGTTCAGAGAAGTGTGAGGCCATTGAGCCTTGCAGCATTTTGCAGCTGGTCGTCGTGCGAAAGAATATACACCTCCGCGTCCACTTCGCTTTTCCACAAAATAGCCGAAGCAAGGTGCAATGCGTCGAGAGTGGCGATAAAGGTGCCGAATGGTTCGCGGCCTTTTTCGATCACTGCGCGATTCAGCTGCATCAGAAAAATGCCGTCAATAAATTCGAGCGCATCTTGCTGCTTGGCCACAAGTTGTGCATCGGTGAGCTTGCCCTCAAGGCGAAGGCGAAACAGCGTGCGGTAAACATCGTTGACAATGAGTTCGCTGCTGCAAGCCGCACGCCATTCTTTGAGGCGGGGCAGTTCAAAGCCATTCAGCAGCCACTTTAAGAGCGAAGAAGAATCGACATAAACATTCATCGGCGTCTTTCTTGAATCAGTAGATCTGCCGCGTCGGTATCGATGATCAGGTTATTGCGGGGCCGCGGCCGAATTTTTTTTTGGGGAGTTTGCACAAACACGACATTTTCATCGAGTGGAGTGATGTGCGCGAGCGGAGTCGTACGGTCGACGACGAGAATTTTCTGGCCATGATTTGCTTTCTTCAATGTTGCGCTCAGGTTGGCTTTCAGCGAAGAAACATTGATGGTCTGCATGAGGCCATATTAAGGCCTTTTAGCGCCTTGTCAACGGATTCGGTTTGCCAGTGCAGTTTGAAATTCCGTTTTTCGCTTTATGCCGTAATGCCAAAAAGAATTTTGCTTCAGATGAAGATCAAACTCAAAATCTGGCGCCAGGAAAATAAAGACAAAAAAGGTCAGCTGCGCGACTACCAGCTCGATAACGTCAACGAGCACATGTCCTTTCTCGAAATGCTCGACGTGCTCAACGAAGATCTGACACAAAAGGGCGAAGAACCGGTGGCCTTCAGCCATGACTGCCGCGAAGGCATCTGCGGTTCCTGCGGTGTGGTCATCAACGGCCGCCCGCACGGGCCCGAGCGCGGCACGGCAACCTGCCAGCTGCACATGCGCAAATTCAATGACGGCGATGCACTCACCGTTGAACCCTGGCGCGCGAAGGGTTTTCCCGTACTCAAAGACCTTGTGGTCGATCGCTCCGCATTTGACCGCATCCAGCAGGCCGGCGGATTTGTGACCGTCAATACGGGTTCTGCTCCCGAAGCAAACCTGACGCCGATTCCGAAGCCGATTGCCGACGAAGCATTTTTGGCTGCTGCCTGCATCGGTTGCGGTGCCTGCGTGGCGGCCTGCAAAAACGCTTCGGCCATGCTGTTTGTCGCGGCGAAGGTGTCACACCTTGCATTGCTGCCGCAGGGCAAACAGGAGCGTTCAGAGCGCGTGCGCAAGATGGTTGCTGCGATGGACGCCGAAGGTTTCGGCAATTGCACTAATACGGGCGCTTGCGAAGCCGAATGCCCGAAAGAGATTTCGATCTCACACATTGCACGCATGAACCGCGAGTACGCGCGCGCGCAGTTGGTGAGCGAATACTAAATGAAAATTCTGCAGACTGTTACCAAATCCCTGCTTGTTGTATCGATTCTGACTTATTCGGCAGCCTGCAGTAAAACCCCCAAAACAAAGGCTAAGGCTATGGAAAATGTAAAAGAAAAAATGCGCAAGGATACTAACCCGATTGCGGTGATCGAAACATCGCTCGGGACTATCACGGTAGAGCTCTACCGCCATGCGGCACCGAAAACCGTGGAAAATTTTGTGGGCCTGGCAACTGGGGTCAAAGAATTTACCGATATCGACGGCAAACAGGCAAAGCGCCCGTACTTCGACGGCCTTGTTTTCCACCGCGTGATTCCTAACTTCATGATTCAGGGCGGCGACATCAAGGGCAACGGTACCGGTGGTCCCGGTTACCAGTTTGCCGACGAAATCAACGCGAAGGCATTGGGCCTCGACAAGGTTAAAGTTTCTTCTTCGCCCATGGCGATGCAAGAGGTGCAGCAGGTTGCGCGCATGGAAGTGTTTAAAAAGCTCAACATCAACAGCCAGGCCGACCTCAACGCAAAAATGAAAGAAGCGGACGCCATGTTCAAAGCAGAGCAGGGCAAATGGGCGAATAAAACCATGGAAGAGCTCTTTACTGCGCGCGGCATCACCTACACCCCCAACCTCGAATC
>Ga0154020_10010080_pt1 | contig 10828 bp, 13 predicted proteins | sample Klosneuvirus_201_FD_109709 | JGI IMG/M metagenome (GOLD analysis project Ga0154020, IMG submission 109709) | Active sludge microbial communities from wastewater, Klosterneuburg, Austria - Klosneuvirus_20160825_MG | ecosystem: Engineered > WWTP > Aerobic digester > Activated sludge | place...
GTCGCAGGCGAAATTTGCAGAGCAGATCACAGCGAGTTTGGTCAACACAGAGATCAGCCGTGTTTCGGTGACGAATTGGTGCAATGGTAAATCGTCTCCGTCCACGGATTTTTTGTTGCTGTGCGCGGTGGTGTACACCGATTGGCGCAAGACCTGGGCTGTAGCTTGTTTGAAGGCAAAACTGCCAGAAGTGTTCGATAGCGGGATGGTCGTTTTTCGATCACCTAAATCCATATAAGGATCGAGCGCACAGGGACGGGCTGTGCGCTCTGAGGACGGGACGGCTGACGGGCCGTTTTTTGTACGGTTAGTGTAGCACTTGTTTTTTGAAATTAGTTGTTTTTCCCCACCCAAAAAGGAGATAGCCAATGTTTGATTATCACTACGATCACCAGGGCCAGCAATGGAATGTTTTCGATGCGCAGGGATATTACGTCTGCTCGTTTGCTTCGGTAGAGGAAGCGCGGGATTTTTGCAAGTCTGCGAATGGAGGGCGATGATGTTGCAGGAATTTGATCTGACTCAATTGGAAGTTTCCACGGTCCGCTGGATTGATGATTTCAAATTCTGGCTGCGCGAACATGATCGGGTTGAAATCACGATCAGCGCTTATATGCAGGATCTGCGCCATTTCTCTGAATTCTTTCATCGTGAGAATGCCAGTTCATTTTCGCCAAATCAGCTGAATGCGATCGATGTCAAAAAGTATTTTGCAGAGCAGGATGCTGATCGAGCAGTGAAGCCAGCCAGCCGAAACCGCAGGCTTGCCAGTTTGCGCGTGCTGGTGCATTGGGCGGCTGAGACGGGTTTGCTGGAGTATGACCCAACCATATCCATTAAGCGCCAGCCTGTGGAGCCAAGTCCGCGGGATAGATCGGGCAGTGAAATGGAACGCTTGAATTCGGTCATTGGGGCAGGGTCACATTTGAAGTGCAAGAGTGAAAACCATGTGTGGCTTGGTTTGCGTGACCGCGTGATCTGGATCTTGTTCAACTCGGCAGGCTTGCGAATCAGTGAAGTCGTTGGACTGAATGTTACCGACCTCGATTTTGCAACGAATGAAATCCATGTGTTTGGAAAAGGCGCAAAGAAGGCAACGGTCAGAGTGAACCCTGATGCGATGGTTGAGATCGCGGAGTGGTTGAAGATGCGCGGCGTGGCATCGGAGGCTGTGATATCCGATTGGAATGGCAAACGCATCACACGCGGCCAGGCATGGCGGCGCATCAAGTTGATCGGTGAGGCTGGCAGTGTGAGTGATCTCAAGCCGCATGACCTACGTCACACCTTTGCATTTGCTGTGTCTGATGCGTTGAAGAAACAAGGGCTGCCCGAGACCGCAGTCACAAACGGCGTGAGGAAACAACTGCGCCATGCAGATGAAAAAACCACGCGGCTTTATTTCGGCGTGCGCGATAGTCAAATCCGCGCGGCGATGGAGTTGATGTGATGGGAAAGAAGAATTCATTTATTACTGTCACAGATCAATTTTGTGGTGCAGGTGGTAGCTCCAGCGGAGCCACTATGGCAGGCGCTGAGGTAAAGATTGCAATGAACCATTGGAAACTGGCAATTGAAACTCATAATACAAACTTCCCAAATGTTGCTCATGATTGCGCTGATATTTCCGCAGTTGATCCGCGGCGCTATCCATCCACAGATATTCTAATTACCAGCCCCGAATGTACAAATCATTCATTGGCTAAAGGAAAGAAACGCCGTTCTTATGAGAATGATCTGTTTGGGAATGTGTTGATCGATCCCGCAGAAGAAAGAAGCCGCGCCACGATGTGGGATGTTCCACGCTTTGCTGAATATCACGACTATAGAATTATTGTCACAGAGAACGTGGTTGATGCGGCCAAATGGGTTATGTGGGATGCCTGGCTCAATGCCATGCATGCTCTTGGCTATGAACACGAAGTTGTTTATTTCAACTCCATGTTTGCATGGCCTACGCCTCAAAGCCGTGACAGGTTGTATGTGGTCTTTTGGAAGAAGGGCAATCGAAAACCAGATCTCGAATTCCACCCGCTGGCACATTGTTCAAAATGCGAGAAGGATATTGATTCTATTCAAACATGGAAAAAGAGAACAAAGTGGGGAAGATACAAAAGGCAATATTTTTACAGATGCTCTTTTTGCCATCAAGAAGTAACACCATATTACTATGCCGCCTTCAACGCTATAGATTTCAGCATCCCATCTGTTCGGATTGGTGATCGAACTGAAAACGATCGTCTTGTTCCAAAAACAATTGAGCGCATTCAATATGGCTTGGATACCTATGGAAGAGATCCACTGATCGTAACAGGTAGATATACCAGTGGCATCAACTGCCGTGTAAAAAATGCACTGGGAGAAGTTATTCCAACGCAACCAGGCGATTCCAGTCATGCGGTTGTTATGCCTTGGTTGATCGACACAGCTCACTCGCAGGGGAATGGCAAGTATGCCTATAGTGCGGTTGGATCAATTCCTACCCAAACAACACGCCAAACTTTGGGAGTTGTCTCAGCCTTCTTAAGTAAAACTTACGGCGGAGGAGCAAATCCAAAATACATGGGGGTTGGATTGCATCACCCAACTGGAACCATCACAACGCAGGATCACCATGCTTTATTGGAATCCAAGGCTTTCATTTCCTATTACTACAAAACAAATCAAGCCAGCGGAATGAATGAACCTATCAATACTATGACGGCTGGCGAGAGATCTTCTTTGGTCCAATTTCTTAACGGCTTGAAGGTTGAGGACCTGTATTACAGAATGCTCACGCCAAAAGAGATCGGAAAGGCTATGGCGTTTCTCAATACATATATTGTTTTGGGCAATGGTCGTCAACAGGTCAAGCAGTACGGCAATGCGGTTACGCCGCCAGTTATGAAGATGTTAATTGATCGCTGTATGAAAACATTTCAATAAGAAGGAGCGTGAGTAATGGCTACACAAGATGAAATCGAGAAGTTGAAAGCGAATTGGCTGAAAGATCCATGCTGGGATATTGAGGATGAGGATGGATTCGAGGAGCATCGTGAAGAACTATTGAAGTTCCGTAAAGAGACTGAATTTGCCTGGCAATTGGAAGAAGAAGAGCGCATTGCGCGCCGTGCTCGTGTTGTTGAGATCAATGCGGACATCACCAATGCTGGCGCTGCGCAGTCGATTTGTACTTATGAAGAGATTGAGAGAGACGTTCGTGATATTGAAAAACAAACTGATGATCCAGTAGCAAACATGATGGCTTATCAGGTCCGCGCGACGTTGTTGCTTGCGGCTCAAACTCAACGTGTGGCAAATGGAATTTGGGAATTGATCGAAAGCATGGATGCTTCTGATAGTTCAGATTTTATGACCAGGCTATATAGCATCACCAAATAGGCAGATATGAATGGCGCGCAAAGTTCAAGAGTTTCAAATGGATTTAAAGGTGGCTTATGTTCCCATCCCAGCGGATCGGGTCGGGGCTTGGCGCGCCAGTCTGCTACTGCTATTGGAGTTATTGCGCGAGGAACGGGTTGTTTTTCAGGCAGAGGTTGCGAATGAAGCTGTGGATATTGATCGTGATGGTCATGATGGCAGAAGCCTTACTGCATTATTTTCCCTGGAAGATGTTGCTTCGCGGAAGAAAGCTGCCAAGACTCGCAGCATATACGCTTGGTTTGTTGGGCATGATGGGTCCGCTTACCGCATGGCTATGGGATCGCAATGAGATTGAAGTGATCCAAACTCTGTGGGCTGTGACTGTGTCCGCTGGGATCACAGTGTTCGCTCTATACGGTCTTGATCATTATTTAGATCTGATCATGCGTGACATAGAAGCAACTGAAGAACGCGCATTGAGGAAGCATGGCGAGGAAAGCTGAAGGCACAGGGAAGATCCGCGCTGATCTGGAAGGCGCAACACTGTCCCTGGTGGATGTGGAAGAGGTTGTGCCTTATGTGAGGCAGAGGATCGAGCAGGCCATTCGCCGTGCTGGATTGGGTGATCTCTTAGGGCCTGCGTTGGATGATGTAAAGCGGATATGTAAAGCGGTCGCAGAGGCCAAGTCACAGATTGGTGATGCGACGGTCAAGTTGATGGAGAAGTGATTGATGCGCGTGGCTAGTTTTTTAGGCAGTAGTAGAAAGAATCGCGAAGTTCTGCTTTTGGCTGCGTGGTGCGGCGATGTGTAGAAAAGGGTTCGTGACGGTCAAAAAAGATGCGACATAACATGGGGTTATGTCGCATGGATGGGCAAGGGGAGGGGGTGGGGTCGATCACTTTTTTTATTTTGGCCGGGCGGCTCGGTAAGTGGCTCGAAAAATCTGAGCAAGTGTAAGGAAATGCTCGGGAACATTGGACAGGTTGAAAAATCTTGAGGCTTCGGACGGACACATGACGATAATTGATGAGATCAAACAACGAGTAAGAATTGAGGACGTTATCAGCGCGGATGTGAAGCTGCGGAAGAGCGGCGCATCTTTCTCTGGGTTCTGCCCATTCCATGAAAATAAGGATACTCCAGCGTTTGTTGTTTACCCGAATAATGGTGAAGATGGTATTTGGAAATGCTTCGGGCAATGTAACGAGAGCGGGGACGTGATCGATTATGTTGTGAAGAAAAACCCTGGATGGGATAAGCGCGAGGCAATCAATTGGCTGGCGGAGAAATTTGGAATTGAGATCAAAGCGCCGAAGCATGATATGCCAGGACGCGCAGCCCTAGCTACTGCTGCGGATGTTCGTCGGGTGGCGTTGGGCGTGTTTCGGCGCTGGCTAGTTGGGGAAGTTGATCGTAAGACGAAGGCAGTGACGCGGACTGGTGATAAGGCTGCGTTGGATTATGCGTTGGACCGTGGTTGGACGCTGGAAACGATGCGGTTTGAGGGAGTTGGCTTCACTGGACATGGAACCAAGGCAGAGTTTGAGGAGATGCGCGGTGAGTTTTCGATGTATGGGATCGATCCGCTATGCCCTACTGCTGTGATGATCCTGGGGTTTGAGGGGAACCTTGATGAGTGGGCTGATAAGTATGGGGTGGATAAGAGCAAGTTGGATACTGAAAAGAACAAAATTTTCGGATTTATGTCTACGCCTGCACTGGTTTTTGGGCATAAATTTGACGGGCAGATCGAATATATCTCGACGCGATTCCTGCCCGAGTGGGAAGAGAAGCGGGGCCGCAAGTCGGACAATCCGATGACTGTTTTGGCAGGGTCGAAACGGGCCTATCGGAATTCTTTGTATCGTCATCGCAATTTGCCAGAGCAAGAAAAGGGCGCGCTGTTGTATATCGTCGAGGGGCAGGGAGATGGTGTAACTAACCGTCAGTTTGGTGCGCCGAGTGTGGCGCTGTGCGGGTCTTCGTGGAATTACCTGGTTGAGAGCGGAGAGGTTGGTGATTGGAAGAACGATTATGAGGATTTTATCTATGTGACGGATGCGGATGCGGCGGGGGAGAAGGTTGTGACGGGCAAGGATAATAATTTTGAGCTGTCTTCGGCTTTGGGCGCGATGCTTTGGGTGGGTAAAACACCGAAGAAAACATGGTCACGACCTGCTGGCTTTGATAAGTCGATCAAGGATGTGAATGATATTGCTCAGTTTTTGAGGGATACGAAGGCTGAGAAAGAGACAGGGTACGGGTTATTTAACGAGATCTCGATGAAGGCAGAGCGGATCGTGGTGCTGGCGGCGCGCTATGCGGGGGCGTTGGATGGGCACGCTCGCAATCAAACGGTTGAGAAGGTTGTGCGACCGATGATCCTGTCCATTCCGCAAGAGAGACGCGCGGATCTGACTCGGGATCTGGCTTATGCGTTGTATCCGAAGGTTTCAAAGGCGGCTGCTACTGCTGATTTCAATAAGTGGCTGAAGGCTCAGGAAAAAAGCGCAGCGAATGCGGTTGAGGAAGAAACAAAGCTGCCCGAGGTTGAGACCTACGGCGGATGGTATTTGGATAAGGAAACAAATAACAGCGGCCATTTGGTTGAGTTGTATTATGACCGAAAGGCGGGAAGGATTCGGCTGGCTTGGGCGCACATCACGGATCTGAAGAACAATGTGCGCGAGATCGGTTCGGGCAAGGGCTTGACACTTGAAAATAAGATCCTTGTTGCGCCTGAGTATGACCAGTTGATTCAGGAAAATATTGAATTGAATTCGTCCGCAATAAAGATGCCAACTGGCATTGGTGAAAAATTTTCAACGGGCGAGCTGATCAAGAAGAATTCAGATTTCTATAACCGTTATTTTTATACGGAAGATAAGAGCAAGTTCAAATTCTGCGGGTCGTGGTCGTTGAACACGTGGGTGTATGACTGCTTCGACACGATGAACTTCCTGCGGGCGCGGGGAGCGGCGGGAAGTGGAAAGAGCGACTTAATGTATTTGGTTGGTTTGACATCCTACCGTTTTGCAGTGACCGCGGCGGTGACTTCTGGCGCTTCGCATGTGGGGCTGGCGAAAATTTATGGCGCTACCACTTTGATGGATGAGTATGACAGCATGATGAAGCGGGATGATGGAACGATCGAGGGATTTTTGAAGGCGCGACCGATGCGAAGAATTGCACACGCTTTCAAGATGATGGAAGTGATGACGCCGAACGGAAAGACGTTCGTGCCGAGCAATACTCCGATTTATGGGGCGACGATGCTGACTGGTTACAAGCCATTTCAGGACAAGGGAATCGAGAGCCGCTGTATGACTTTTGACCTGGCACGGACCGACATGCTGACACTGGACAAGCATGATTTTGAGCCTGGGTATTATCCGCCTGAGTTGGAAGAGGAAGCTGAGCAAATTCGGAATGCGTGCCTGCGATGGAGATTGGAAACATGGATGCCGCGGATCGAGTTGACCCAGCAACAACGCAAAGAGCATAAATTGAACGACATCCTCGTTTCGGCACGTGAGAATCAACTGCTGCGACCGATGAAAGTGATGGCGGTGGTGCAGAACGATATGCAATTGCTTGAGGATCTGTTCAAGATCGGTCGCGCGAACTATGAGGATGAATTGATCCAGTTATCAGGATCCTTTGAGGCGATGGTGATGCGGGCCGTGCTTGCGGCTGATATCGCGAAGGATGTGGCGATGGGAATCAAGCCACAGGCCAGCGCGAAGTATGCAGAGAGCGTGAAAGGTTATGCGGAGCTGGTGAAGGTCGGGAAGCTGGGAAAGTATGGGACCGTGCGCTATATCCTGTATAAAAATCTGGCAAAAATCTTAAATGAGATCTTCGATATGGAAAGCATTGATGAGCCAGAGGAAGATAAGAAACGCAGGAAGAAGGCACAAAGCAAAACGGCTGGAGATATTTGCCGAGATGCTTTCCGAATGCCAGTGGAGCGGACAGGTGAGGGGTTTGTGGTGGTGTTGAGCCGCGAACGCCTGGACATTGCACGGATGAGATTGGGTTTGGATCGGGAGCGCGAATATGACCCGAATTATGTTGAGGAAGCTGAAGGCGTTGAGACCATAGCGGCAGAGCCTGAACCAGTGCAGACAAAATTGGAAGATTATGTCCCCTCTGCAAATGCGGCCTGGATGGAAGACTTTGAAGACGAGGATATGGAATGAATCAATTAATGAACATTTATGAAGTTAATGAACCTGTTTTGGGGGTATGGGGCTTTGAAAAAAAATACGCGTTATTTTTTTTCTTGAACATGGCGTTTTGGCGGATTTTAGGTTCATTAATGTTCATTTGCTTCATAAAATCGCTATACGAAGTGAAAAAAAGGCGAGTTTGTCAGACAACTGACCCTTATCAACATACATTTAATGAACCTTATGAACATTTATGAAGTGAGGTTATTTAAGCGATTTTTTGAAAAGGTCGCCTTGACTGGTAAAGAATTAATGAACATGAAAACGCACCTTACTTCATTAAGGTTCATTAATTGGGAGGCGTGATGGATAAAAACGGTTTGCTGCTGACTGCGGAACCCCAATTCCCTGTTTTGGGGGAGAGAGAGCAGATCCTTGGCTGGTGTGTATATGCGGGGCCGCATTTGCAGGAGGAGGGGTGGCTGATGCTGTTTCGGTTTCCGAATGGGTTGCAGGCGAGTGTGGCGTTTACGCCGTGGACGCGGGGGATCGAGGTGGGGGTGATGAACGGTGAGTGGTTGGTGGATGTGATCGAGGATGTGAGCGGTGAGGATGTTTTGAAGGCGTTGCGGAATGTGATGCAGAGAAGTTTGGCATAAGGTTGAAAGGAGATAGGACATGAATAATACGATAGAAATTAAATGCAGTAGTTGCGGAAAAAATACAAACATAAATTTTGATAACTGCCAGAATTGCGGCGCGAAAATAACGGATCACCCGCTGCCAGTCAGATACTATGGTGACACAGAACCTACAATCACAACTGCGCCATTGTTCAAAAAAAAGACGGGTAAATAATGAATAAGGTGCTGGAATATTATTTGCGTCATGCCTTTGGCCGCATGGGTGACAGTGTTCAACCAGTCCCGCCGCGAAATCCTCCGCAAGTTGTGGAACGATACGAGCCAAGTGACGATGATGCCCGCCGTGTCTTTGACCGCATCGAATATCTAATGAAAGCGCAGGAACGCGGCCAGATGAAACGGCTGATAAACGCTCGAAAAGATATATCAGATCATTTGGGGTTGGATCATTTTTTTGTGATGAGCATTGTGAGAGAGGTGTGCAATCCGAAAGCATACCGAGCTGCACCCAAACGGTTTGATCGTGAGAGCCGAGAAGGTTAGGAGGCCGTGATGGATGGAAATAACCCGCGTGTGTGGAAGTTTATGGTGCCTGGTGTGGGGGCGGCGGCGGTGTTGATGCTTCAGATGTGGATCGGGGGGAGCGGGAAACCGTGGATGCAGTTGTATTGCGCTTATGCGACGGTGCCTGTGATGATCCTTTTGGCTGTGCAATGCGTGGTTATGTTTTGGGCGTATTACGCACGCATTTTCAATGATGAGTTCGTTGAACGGCGGCGGGCGCTATCCACTACGGCGGAGACGAAACTGTTTGAGATGGCGCGGTTGATGCACCCTGAGACTGTGAAGCTGTTGTTGATGCACAGGAAGACGAAGTGGCGCATCAAAGAGGCGAAGGTGAATGAGCTGGTGGATTGGGTGCTGGATGCGGACCCGCGGATCCGATTTGAGTTCGTTGAGTATGTGCTTGTGAATTCAAACGATTATGCGATGATGCCGATGGGAAGGTTGAGCGATAAATCGTTCCAGTTTGATCCTGATCGGTTGATCAATGACTATGACCAGTACAGGGCTTTTCATAAGTTGTTGATGAATCGGATGATGGTGACTGATGCGTTGGGGAACCAGGCTGGGCAGTGGATCGAGCCGTGGAACCCTGAGTTGGTGGCGAGGCAGTTCGGGATTGCGCTGGTGGAGGAGGTGGAAGCCCCCCAGCCTGCGGCATCCCCCAAAATAGAAGAGCGCAATTTGGGCGGAAAGGCCAGGGCGCAAGTGCAAGAGAGGGAGCTGACGGATGAGGAGATGGAGAATATCCGTGGGTTGGAGGAGACGCATAAGCAGAAATATGCGATGACGGTGAGTGAGTTTGTGGCGTTGAAACAAAATAAAAAAGGAGAAATGAAATGAGCATTATTTCAATGGGTTTGGATGCTGGGTTTGGCGGTATCAAGATTTATTCTGCTAATGGCGGTCTGGAGTTGTTGAGCCAGGTGGCTGTGAATGGCAGCGGGCATTTACAGGGGATGCTTGGGTTGAAGAGTGAGAAACGTCCGATGATGGTGACGACAAACGACGGCGATTTTTATGTAGGTGCCAAGGCGCATGATTATGGGCGTTCGATCACGAACCTTGATTTTGATCGTTTGATCGGTTCGCCTGAGATGCGGGCGCTGGTGTATGGCGCGTGGAGCCGCTATATGCAGGAGCATGGTGTTTTTGAGGCCCCGCTTTCGCTGATGATCGGTCTGCCTTTGCAGACGATGGGCGAGGATATGAAGGAATATCGAAAGGCGATGAAGGCTTGGATGGCTGGCCCACATTCGTGGAGCGCGGATGGCGTGAAGTATGGCGTGACTGTTGATCGGGCAAGAGTAACTTCGCAGCCTGTGGGAGCGCTGTTCGATTATGTGATGGATGAGAGCGGAAAATATATTGCAGAGCGCAGCAAGGCGTTGACTGAAGAGATCGGTGTGCTTTCGGTTGGTTTCAATACGCTGGAATTCATGGTGATCGAAAACCAGATGGCAAAAGAAAAATTTACAGGCGGGGAGAAGCTGGGCGTGCGGCGTTTGCTGGAGTTGGTGAATCAGAAGAATGCTTATTCACTGGGCGAGTTGGATGTGAAGCTGCGGAGTGGTGATCTGAAATATCGTGACAAACTTCCGATCTGGGCGCGTGAAGTGAATGGCGCGATCGAGAATATTTGGGATGAGGCGCTTGATCGTTTTGCGGCAGTGTTGGTGGTTGGCGGCGGGGCGGTGCTTTTAGGTGAACAGTTGAAGCTGCGCGGCAAGGGTGTGATGGTGGATGCGCCTGTGATGAGTATTGCGCACGGTTTGTATAAGTTGGATAAGGCGAAGAAGTAAGGATGAAAGATGAAGGATGAAGGATGAATTATGAAAAAGATTTTGAAAACAAAAAAACTCAAACAAGCCATACAGCTACTTTCTGACGAAGGCTTTAGTGATACGTCAGATGATGCTTGGTATGAAGCTCTGAAGGCTGGAAAAATTAAGACTGAAACTGTTTATAAGGCGATGCTCGCTTATGGCATGAAGTGGGATGTCATGCAAGGATATTGGTATAGAAAAGCCAGACGCACGCCATTTGTAAAAACAATGTTTTCGATTGTGCGAAAGATTGATGA
>Ga0154020_10010081_pt1 | contig 10828 bp, 5 predicted proteins | sample Klosneuvirus_201_FD_109709 | JGI IMG/M metagenome (GOLD analysis project Ga0154020, IMG submission 109709) | Active sludge microbial communities from wastewater, Klosterneuburg, Austria - Klosneuvirus_20160825_MG | ecosystem: Engineered > WWTP > Aerobic digester > Activated sludge | place...
CGGAATTCGGCGTGCCATTGGCCAAGAGCGTGATGGCCGCGCTGCCGGTGAATGGGCTGACGTCATTGGTGTTGAGCAGCAGATCCGTGGAGTCGAGCACGCCCAGCGGGCCCGTGCCTTCAATATACATGTAAAGAACAAGGCCGCTGCCGTCGCCCACGCCGCCCACGGAATCAAGGAACGCCACGTGCATCAGCGGCGCGCTGCCGCCCGCGCCGCGCGCGGCCAACTGAACCGTGCCCAGCACTTTCTGGTCGTTCGCTTCAAGCACCATGCTGGTCACCAGATCGACATCTGTAATGTTCACGCCGTTGGCCAAGCCGGCCTGCACGTTCAGGCTGTTGCCGTCTGCGGTAACACCCGCGACGGGAACGACCGTTGCCACATCCGCCGGCGCGAGTGAAAGCGCCACGGAAGATCCCACCGAGGCGCCCGCGAGATCCACCACCAGCAACAGGTCGTTGCCGCCGGCACTCACCGGCAAAGGCGTGGCGAACGTGAACGTAACACTGCCGCTTACGCCCGAGACAATCACGGGCGTGCCGCCAACCTGCGCATCGCTACCATCCAGGCGCCCAGCCAGCGAACCCAGGTCCTGGTAAAGACGCGCGGCTGAAACGCCTACGGTGTTGCCTCGGAACACCAGGCTCGTGACGGTGGTGCTGCTGAAACTGGTAATCAAGTTGAACGCGTTGGCCGGCAGGTTGACCTGCGTAATGGCCACAGGCAGCGCGTCAAGGCGCACGTCGGGCCGCCGTCGCACCAGCAGCGTGGCGCCGGTCTGGGTGCAGAGCACGTTGCTGCCGCTCACGCCCACCGGCGTAACCGCGCCCACGCCCGTTGAGAAACTGAGGCCCATCAAGGCAGCGCTGACCGTGCCCTCTGCCACCGAAGCCGGATCGAGCGTGAACGCCAGCAGGTAATCACTGCCGGTGTTGGAAACCCACTCACTGGAGGAAAGGCTGACCGTAGTGCTTGCCGGGTCGGTGATGAAGTCGATCAGCGTGTCCTGCGAGTCCACAACACCGCGCATGCCAAGGTCACGGAACAGGGCCACATCGGTGATGTCGCCAATCGCGAGGCCGGAAAGTGTGAGCGCAAAACTGAACTGGGTGACAATCGCGTTGCCGTATTGCGGCTGGTTTCGCAGCTCAAAGGAAAGCAGCGGCGCATCCCAGAGGCCGGGCTTGGCGACGTCCGGGCTGGTGTCCGCGCGGGAAACGCCCACGCGCACCACGTGGCCGGGCGCGAATTCGTGCAGCGCGCTGTAGAAGCGGCCCCACACCGCAGTATCAACGACGACATCAGTGGCATCGAACGAGAAATGGTCGCTGTTAACCTCGCGCTCGTAGTAGGTGTCAAAGATTGTCGCGTTGACGACGAGCAGGTAGTTGCGCTCCACCGCCGCGATTGGCTCCGAAAGCGTGAACGTGGTGCTCGTGGAACTTGCCATGGACTGCGGCCCGCCGCCCAGGGGAACGTCGCTGGCGTCAAGAAAGCCGGGGTTGGTCGCGTCGCGATAAACCGCGAGTTCGAAATTCTCCAGCGCCCCGGCCGCAAAATGGTGCACCGTCAAGGAGCTGACCGTGCCACCCGAGCCGCGCCGGGAAAGCGTGAAGCTGCCCACAACCTTGCCGCTGCCCTGGCCCTTGAAATCGGTTTGCGCGGGAAAACCCGAGGCACGCACAGAAATCTCGACGCCGCTCTGCTGGGTGAAGCCGGAGGGCGCAAACGTAACGCGATCATTGGCCGCAGGCCGCAGCGTTTGCACGGTGAGCAGGTTGTTGAAACCCGCAAAGCTCGCGCTGCCGCTGCCGTCCACAATGCCTGAAACGTAGGTCAGGTCCTGGTCAAAATTCACACGCTCGGGCCCGTAGTGCAGCTCGATGTTGCCGTTGCTCAGCAGGTGGCACTGGAAATTCAGGTGAAACGCGCCCGCGTTGGAGGCGCTGGCAACATCGCGCCATTGCAGCACCACTCGGCCTGATTCCGCGTGCGCCGTGAAGTTCGACAGAAGCTCGTTGCCCGCGAGATCGGTGCGCAGCACATGCACGCTGCCGCTCAACAGCGCGGCTACGGGCGTGGCCAGAGTCGAGACCGCCGAGCTGGTGGGGCCGGGCGCCGCAAAGTTCACCGAGCCGTTGGCGTTGAGATAAACCTGGCGGTAGGTGCGGTCAAAGTACGGGAAGTCAAAGGGCAGCGCGACTTGCCAGGCGCCATCGTTCAGGTTTCCAAGGCGCGTCGCGGCCAGAGCCGTGCCGTTACGCTGCACATAGGATTCTGAGGATTGCGTGCGGGTATAGGTTTGCGCCGAAAGTGTAGGTGCCAATAGGCCAACCACCGCAAGCAGGCAAGCGGCGCGCAAAGCGACAGACATGGGAAACTCCGGCGGGGAAATCCAGGGATAAATATTCTGGCAAGAGCGCGCCCGCGTTTCCAGCGGAGAACCGTTTTCCATCTTCCGTTATGACGCCACAAAACCGTGCCGGCCCCGCTTCTCGCCGCGCCCAAAACGCGTGGCCGTAATGAAATTGAATCTGGCCTTTTCACAACCATCCTTGACGGGTTTTGCCCGTCGGTCTCGTTATACTGGGGGAACGATGTTCAGGGCCAAGACTGCTCAGGTTGTCATGGATAGCCGCGCCGCCACGGCGGCCGCGCCGGTGCCGCCACAGCCTCAAGCCGATTACTCCTACGGCACGCGAAACTGGGGCAAGTTGAAATCGGGCCCCAAACCCACTTTGACGCTGGGCAACATCATTCACTTCATTATTGCGGTCTTCTTTCTCTGGCCGGTGTTCCTGATTGTTGCCGTGTTTGCCAGCCTGGGCGACTGCGTGGCGCTGATCCGTGCCACCGTGGAGGCCACGATTTCAAGCACCTTCTGGTGCGGCATGGTGTTCAAGGAGTGGTCAGCGGCGGGCTTTCTGCACCGCGAAGATCCCAAAATGCTCCAGTTGCGCGGCTCGCGGCGCGCCTTTGGCCACGAGGCGATCAAGGACTGGAAGGCGGCGGGCCAGGCGCTTGTCGGCATTGGCCGCTCTTGGAGCAAGGTGTTTGGTCTGGGCGGCCTGTTCATGGCGCTGGAAGAGCGCGTGGCACGCGCGAACCTGGATTGGCGCCGTTATGTAATCAACACCGCGCCCAAAGGTGCAGCTCCCGCCGATTTTCCTGAGCAATGGGTGGTGATGGATGAACTGCCGCGCGGCGGATCGAGCGCGCGTCTGTATGTAGTAAGAAAGCGCGACGCCAACGGAGCGATCGACCCCAAGGGCCCGCTCTACGTGCTCAAGTATTTTGATCTCACGGCCGGCGGCAACCTTGAGAATATTATTCGCGAGTCGCAGGCCGCGGAGCTGGCCAAGCGCCTGGGGCTCATCATCGAGAGCAGCCTGGGCAACCGCGCCTTCTGGTATGTGATGCCCTATTACCACGGCCGCACGCTCACACAGTCCACGCTCGATGGTGTGAAGAAAGCCCGAGCGGAAGGCCCGCGCCAGTTCAGCGAACATCAGCGGCTGGCGCTTGGCTGGGTGCACCAGGTATTGCAGATTATCGCGCAGTATCACGAAGCGGGCGTGTTCCACAAAGACATCAAGCCCGACAACCTGATTGTCAGTAATGAAAAGATCTATCTCGTGGATATCGGCCTGATGACGCCGCTGGGCTCCATGAGCCAGCTCACCACGCACGGCACGGAATATTTCCGCGACCCGGAGATGGTCAAGCTCGCGCTCGAGGGCAAAGAGGTGCGCGAGGTCAACGCCAGCAAGTTTGATATTTACAGCATCGGCGCCGTGCTGTTCTTCGCGATTGAGGGCGAGTTCCCCACGGCGGGTGCGCTCTCGCGCTTCAACAATGACGTTCCGCTGGCGATTCAATGGGTGGCCAACCGCGCCATGGCCGCCATGCACCAGCGCTACGACAACGCGCGCCAGATGCTGACGGACGTGGATTATCTGTGTTACGCTGCCGCGCACGGCGCGCTGGAGAATATTAAACCCGCCGATCTGCCCAGCTTCCGCGGCATGCCCGTACCGCCGCACCTGACGCCGATCACGGGCATTCCGGTGGTCAATAACACCAGCTATCGCCAGAAGCTCGAGGCGCTGCCCGGCGGCTATGGCCAGTGGTACCAGGCACCCAGCTTCAAGCGCAAAGGCGAGTTCGGTTTCAAGAAGGCGGCCGCGGTGGTGTTCATGGTCGGCGGGCTTGCGGCAATCAGCGTGGTCACGCTTGGCATTCTCACCGAGATCAAGAAGGAAAAGGACCGCAGCGAGATTGAAAAGCGTCAACTGGCCGCCGACACGCTGGCCAAGCGCGTTGACCCCAAACGCAACGACCTGAAGCTTGCCTACGGCGTCATGGATCGTGCCTTTGACAAGGGCGTAAGTGTTGAGAACCACGCGCCTGTTTCGGTCACGCGCTCGCAGCTCATGCCCGCGCTGGTGAAAGACCTCGACGCCGTGGCGCGCCAATGGCGCGAAAGCTTTGCCCGCGACGTGGCCAGGAACGCGCAGGGCGCCGATGCCGACAAGGCGCGGGCCCTGTTCGCCGGCGCGCCCCTGGTGTTCGCCAGCGTTGACGGTGATGCGCCGGACGCCGAGTTCTGCAACGGTGTCGAGCACGACTGGATCATCGAGACCACGCTGCAGAAGACCCTCACGACCGACCTGAACAAAGAAAACCTCCGCGAAGTGCGCGACGTATTTGCCGGCGTCTCGGATACCGTCGCGCTGCACCGCGAAGTCGGCGCACGCATGGCGCGCGATTCGGTCAACCCCGGCTTCCTTTCCGTGTTCACGGTCGAAACCGTAGATGGCGCACAGCATGTGAAGGTGCGCATGATCTTCCCGGGCCACGAAGCTACGTTTACATACACGCTGAAGTAGCAGATTATGGAGTGCGCCGGCTTGCCGGCGCTTTATGCGTGACGGGTTGCGGCGCGCAAGCTTGCAATTCCAGAACGCCGGCAAGCCGCAAAGTGCTTCAGCCCGAGCCTACACGCCAGATTTCGCGTAATTTTCTGTAACGCCCCTGCCCCCACCCCGGTAGTTGCTCTCCTGTGGTGGGCTAAACACGGCCCCGGTCCGCCTCAGGGCGTGCCACTTCTGGCCGCGAACTTTGGGGCCGCTCGTTGATCCAGGATGGGTCTTCGGAGCGGCCCCACACTTTCTTGCGTGCCCCGGCACGCTATGCTGACGGCGAACCATGAAACTGGTGCTTCGAAAACTTCGCGGTGAGATCACGGCAAACGCCGGCGAACTGGTTATCAAGCCCGCCGACGCCGCCACGCGCGAACGCCGCGACATGGCCAATCTCGCCGTCAGTGCCGGCCCTGACGCCTTCATCCGCGCCGCCGGTGAGATCACCACGATCGTTACCAGCGAAGACCCCACGCTGGACGATCTGCTCGCCTTCGAATTCCTCAAACTGCAAGTGGCCCATCGCCCGCTGCCCAAGAACGCCGCTGCCTTTGCGCGCTATGCCGCGCTGGCGCGTGAGGGTTTGCGCCCAAGCTCCGTGCCGCTGGACCAGGCAATGGAGGGCATCTATCTGGCGATTAGAAACGGCCACGGCAGTGATCTCACCCAGCCGATGACCTTCATGAAGTTCGAAGGCGACTGGCAGCGCATGGCCGCGCACATCCTTGCCGCCGCCGAAAAGGGTGTCGATCCGTTCAAAGAAGCCATCTTCTCCGACGCCGCGGACTTCGCGCGCGAGCGCACCTTCCTGGCCAAAGACCGCGACGTTTATGCGCAAGATGTGCTGCGCGGCGAGCGCTGGCTGGTGAAAATCCCCGGTGGCCCGCCCAGCGCCAGCGCGCTGGTTCTGCGCGAGCCCAAGTCGCTGCTCTGGAAGCATTGGAGTCGCGCCGACCAGGGATCGCCCACGGGCGATCTGTACCTGTTGCTCGGCGTGTACTTCGGCAAGGGCAACTGGATTTTCTCGACGGACCCGGTGCAGCGCTTGCCCATCAAAGAACTCGCCGAAAAACTTCAGGCCGCCGAATTGGCAAAAGGCGGCGACGCCAAAACCGACCCATGGTTTGACGGCGCGCCCTTTGGCCACACGCTCGTAGCCGCGCCGAAATCGGGCAGCAAGCTCTCCGACGACGAACTGCTCAAAGTCGTGCGCGCTTGGTGCTCAGCGGCGGCGCCCAAAAAGGCAAAGGCTGCACCTTCGATGACGTGGGGACTTGTGGCCGCCGCGGCTTGCGTGGCGCTGGTGACGGCTCTGGGCGTGGTGTTTGGCGGCAAGCTATTTGATAGCAACACCGGCGAACCGATTGCCAAAAGCAACCAGCCGGGCGAGCTCAAGGAAATCGACTTCCGCGCCCGCGGCGCTGTGCTTGATGAAGAAGAAGTGCGCAACCTGCGCAGCGAAGGCGTCAAGATCGAGGGCTTTGCGCTGATCGTGGCCGTGGGCAAGTCAAGCTACGGCGCGTTGCCCGCGGCAGTGCCGGATGCCGGCCGCCTCTATTGCCTGCTGCGCGACAAATTCGGCTACAAGCCCGAAAATATTTGGCTGCTGGTCGATGACCCCGACAAATGCGTTGATGCCGGCGGCGCCAAGTTGCCCAACCGCGCCATGCCCACGCGTCAGGGTGTGTTGCAGGCCCTGCAGGAAATTTCCAAGGCCACGGGCCGCTTCGTCAAGGGCGACCGCACGAACTTTGTGTTCTATTACGCGGGCCACGGCGAATCGACCAAGAGTGCATCCGATGTCGGCTATCTCGTGCTTTCCGGCGCGTGGGAGGCAGGCGACAGCCGCGTCTGGGACATGGTTGGCTACGATATGGGCCACCTTTCGCGCGACATCCGCAAGCAGGTGCACTCCACGCACCAGATGCTGCTCATTGACTGCTGCTTCTCCGGCTTTGCCGTCAAAGCGCGCGGCAACATCAACGAGAACCCGCAAAAAATTTACGAGATGTGGAAGAACAACGCCCACGCCATCATGACCGCGGGCAGCGAAAAGCAGCGCAGCTTCGAAGTAGGCGAGCGCGCGATTTTCACCAAGACGCTGCTGCGCGCTCTCGGCTCGGACTCCAGCTCCATGCCCGCCGACCTCAACGACGACGGCCTGGTGACGGACGCAGAACTGGGCGCCTACCTGCAGGATCAGGTGCCCAAACAGTTCCAGGGCACAAGTTTAACGCAGTCGCCCCAATACCTGCGCGGCACCGAAGGCGACGACGTGGGCCAGTTCCTGTTCATCCCGCGCTAGGCGTTTGCGCCAGGGGCAAGAACAGGTCTTCCAGAAAAAATGCCGCCAGTTCAGCGCGGCCTTCCACGCCTGCTTTCTTGTAGATCGCCAGTGATTGCTGGCGCGCGGTTCGCTCGCTGACCTTGCGCACGCGTGCAACTTCCTTGTGGCTCAGGCCCTTGAGCAAGAGCAACGCCACGTCGCGCTCGGCGGGCGTGAATTGCCAGCGCGCAAATTGCTTATCAATGGCTTCGCCCAGGCCCTGCAACAGCGTGTGCGCTTCCTTGCGCCAGCGCTCGGCTTCGGCGCGCGTGGCGCTGAGATCCACGGCCAACGCGCGCACTTCGCCTGCCGCCTGTTTGAGCCGCAAGGCCAGCAGAGTAGCCGCGCCGAGTGAAACAAGTGCGACGGCAATCTCGACCGCCATGTGGCCAAGTGAAGTGCCCGAGGTCGTGTCCCAGACAATATCGGCGACCATCATCACGCCCACGGCCGCAAAACCGGCAATCGCCACGCCCAAAGACCAGTTATCGCCACTGTCATCCGACATATGCCTGCCTCCAACTCGTTTGCAATGCGCCCTTTGCGGCGTGTGTCGCACGCTTTACGGCGCGCGCGCATTTCGCGCGTTATGGTTCGCAAGAACGCATTGAACGTTTCCGGCACGAGGCCGAAAGCGTCAAGCGCAAGAATGGAGAAGAGTCATGAGTTCCCCCCTGCATCCTGTGTTGGTTCATCTTCCGTTGGGCCTGGCCGTGATCATGCCGTTGATCTCGGCGGGCGTGTTGTTCGCGTGGTTCAAGGGCTGGTTGAACCTGCGCGCCTGGGCCGTGGTGGTTGTGCTGCAACTGGCGCTGGCCGCGGGCGGCTTTGCCGCGCTGCAAAGCGGCGAGCAGGACGAAGACGCCGTGGAGCGCGTCGTGCCCGAAAGCGCGATTGAAGCACACGAAGAAGCCGCGCAGGTGTTTGTGTGGGTGGCGGCGGCCACGCTGGCGCTCTCGGCTGCGGTGCTGGCTGTGCCCGGCGAGAAGTTCAAGCATGGCCTGGCTCTGGTCACGGTGGCGGGCACGCTGGCGGTGCTGGGTGCCGGCTACGTCACGGGCAAGCGAGGCGGCGAGCTGGTGTACACCCACAACGCGGGCTCGGTTTACTCCCAGCCGGCAAGCAACACCCCGCCACCCGCAGTCAAAAGCGAGCACAACCACGACGTGGATTAGCCAAGCCGCGCGTGCTGAAATTCCGGCCTTTAGGGCCAGCACGATGGCTCATAGGCACGACACGCTCAGCGTCGTTCGAGCTTCTGCTCAAGATCCCTGGCCGGTATGAACACGAATTCTTGACCACGCTTCAGGCGAACCAGGTAGTTCAGTGACTCAAGCTCAAGGAGATCTCTTCGGGCAGTTTGATACACGACGTTGTGACTGCGACGGTGCGAATCAATTGTGTATTCCTGCCTTGGATGCCGAAGAGCATGTGCGAGGAGTTCGCGTTGTCGATGGTTGAGCCCCGCCGAGCTGTGAAGAATCTCCGATAGACGGCCTACTTGCTCCACTTTTCGTTTAATGTATCGGTGCAACGCATCGGTGGCTTGCCTCAACACGTCCAAGTGATAGAGAATGAAATAGGTCAGGTCACCTTCGTCGCTCTCGGTGTACAGGAATGCCTTGGCATAGCGAGCCGGCCCTTTCTTGATCACACTGGAAATGGACACAATCTCGCTGAGCCAGTGGCCTGCGCGTCGCATGCTCCAGTAGAACAGCGCCCTGGCAGTGCGGCCGTTGCCGTCGACAAAGGGGTGGTCATAGGCCAGCCAGAAGTGAATCAAGATTGCACGTATCATCGGCGCAACAAATCCCTCTTTGGAACCTGCATTGGCAAACTCACAGAGTTGCTTCAGGCGCGCCGGAAGCTGGTCTGCCACCGGCGGAACGTGCAGGATCTCATTCGCGACATTGTCCCATACGGCGATGTTTTCATTCGCACGACGAAACCTTCCAGCATCGTCCGGATTGTCCAACGTGCCGTCGCACAATATTGAGTGCAACTCAAACACGTGTTCGGGCTTCAACGGGACCTTGCAGAGCTCTCCAATGCGCTGCATTGCAGCGAAGTTGTTGACGATCATCCGTTCGCTCTTGTTGCGCGGCTCGCGCCCGCTACGAAGCATATCTTCGGCGACCTTGCGTGTTGTAACGGCGCCTTCCAACTGACTGGAGGTAATGGACTCCTCAATCAGTGAACTGACGTAGTAGGCATCGCGAGTATGTGGGTTGGTGATCTTTTCAGGAAGTTCCAAAGATGCGCCGAGATCCGTTGAAAGCGAAAAGAGAAGTTCTTGCGCCGGATCAGGCAGGACATAGCTGAACGGAAAGCCTCGGCGATCAGCCAACGGGATGCGCTTGCGGCCACCCGCCCGCGCAAGTTTCAGCGCAAGCCACCAATCTCGGTGGTCAAGCTTTGGCGGAGGCGAGAGGTGCTGCAACTTGTCCCAGTGCCGGTATCGTGTCCCAACTAAAGGGCTGACCATAGCGTTTTGAAACGCGCTAAACGCATCCGCGTCCTTGCTGAGTTCACTCATCAATGGAATCAGCTCGCTCAGCGTCGGGGCTGTCTTGGGTTGCTTCATCTTGAAGTCCTTGGCAAAGAAGCAAGCTACTAACAGCTACTACTTCATTTACATTTAGCATCTACGTACTAATTGTATATGGATTAGTACCTATTAGTACCTGTCGGAAGTGGCGGCTGTTCCGTGGATTGCTCCCCAAGGATGGTGTTCCCTGCTAAAACACTCCGGGTCCTTTCTCGGAGCTTTCATGACTCGCTCGGTAATCCTGGCGCTGCTTTGCGCCGTGACGGTTTTCCTGGTTGCCTGTCAGCGCGATGCGCTGACTGGCGAATCCACGCTCAACCTTTACTCGTACGAAGACGAGAAAAAGATGGGCGACGAAGCCGTTCAGCCCATTTTGGCCGAGCTGGGCGGTCTCTACCCCGACCAGGGCACGCAGGATTACGTCAACATGGTCGGCCAGAGAATTGTCGCGGCGGGCCGCACCCGCCTGCGCGGCGAGGCCAAATTCCCCGACTGGGAGTTCCGTTTCTACGTCGTCAACACCAGCATGATTAACGCGTTCGCGCTTCCCGGCGGCCACGTGTTCGTCACGCGCGGCATCATGATGAACATCAAAGATGAAAGCGAACTCGCGGGCCTGCTTGGCCACGAAGTCGCGCACGTGTTCGCGCGCCATTCCGCCGAGCGCATGAGCGAGGTGACGCTCATGGTCATTCCCGTGGCGCTTTTGGCCGGCGTTGATGAATCGGGCGGCGCCGCCGCCGTGGGCATGGTGGCGATCCAGTTGCTCGCCATGAAATACGGCCGCGACGACGAAACCGAGAGCGACCACCACGGCATGCGCTTTTCCGTGCGCGCCGGCTATCACCCCAGCGGAATCGTGCGCGTGATGGAAATGCTTGAGCGCTACACCAACGAGCACGGCGGCCCCGGCCCCGAATTCCTGTCCACGCACCCCAACCCCGGCAACCGCGTGGAGTACCTCAACGACCAGATCGAGAAGGAATACCCCGGCGACAACTCCACCTCCGTTTACAACCAGCCTCAGTA
>Ga0154020_10010082_pt1 | contig 10825 bp, 10 predicted proteins | sample Klosneuvirus_201_FD_109709 | JGI IMG/M metagenome (GOLD analysis project Ga0154020, IMG submission 109709) | Active sludge microbial communities from wastewater, Klosterneuburg, Austria - Klosneuvirus_20160825_MG | ecosystem: Engineered > WWTP > Aerobic digester > Activated sludge | place...
CCACGAGGTGAACAACCCGATTGCGGTGATCCAGGGCAACCTAAACCTGCTACGCCTGCTACTAAGTGAAACAACCCGGCCCACCGCAGCGAAGCTGCGGTTGATCGACGAGCAGATCGAGCGCATGCGGCTGATCGTCACCCAGCTGCTGCAGTTCGCCCGGCCCACCGAGTTCGCCGGTTATATGGAGCCGCTGCATCCCCGCGACGTGCTCACCGCCAGCCTGGTGCTGGTCAACCACCTGCTGGTGCAGCAGGGCATCCGGGTGGAGCGGCAGGACGGATCGACCCGCCAGGTATCCATCAACCGGCAGGAGCTGCAGCAGGTGCTGATCAACCTGCTGGTCAACGCAGCCCAGGCCATGCCCACCGGCGGGCGGCTGCTGCTGCGCAGTCGGGATGTGGGTGAGCAGGAGGTGGTGATCGAGGTGGCCGACTCCGGCCCCGGCCTGGACGCGGCGCAACGCGAGCACCTGTTCGAGCCCTTCTTCACCACCAAACGCGAGGGCAACGGACTGGGCCTGTGGATCAGTCGCAGCCTGCTGGAACGCTACGGCGGCGAGCTGGAAGCCTGTCCCCAGGCCGATGCACAAGCCGGTGGCGCCTGTTTCCGGATCCGTCTGCAGGCCTCGCCGTTGCCGCCCCTGTTGCCCGTCCCCCCGGCTGAGGCTTGACTGCGGCGCAGCCACGGCGCCACACAACCGCCCGACGGTGGCGTCCAGCCGAGGAAACACCCGGTTTTCCCCTCGTTTGGATGTGGCTTCCCCCCGCAGTCATGGCATTCTTCGGGTGTTCATGGTCCATTCAGGACCATCGCCGCCCGGGGTCGGCCGAGGGCGGTCCAACGCAGCCTTCACATGGTTCACCTTCTCACCCATCGGCTCAGTGCATTCGACCTGTTGGCCCGGTACGCGGCCAGCCACCGGGATCAGCGCAACCTGCACACCCATTTCATCGGCATCCCGATGATGGTGTTTGCACTGGGCATCCTGCTGGCCCGGCCGACGCTGGTGTTCGGCGAGCTGCACCTGACCCCCGCCTGGGTCGTCTGGGTGATGGCCGCGTCCTGGTACCTGACCCGCGGGGAATGGATGCTGGGCTGCATGGTCAGCCTCTGCACCGCGGCGCTGCTGGCCGCTGCGCACCCGCTGGGTCAATGGAGCACGGTGGCCTGGCTGGGCTGGGGGCTGGGTTTTCTGGGTCTGAGCGGACTGTTCCAGTTCATCGGCCACTACTACGAAGGCCGCAAGGCCGACTTCTTCGACGACTTGCCGGGCCTGCTGGTCGGCCCGATGTTCGTCACCGCCCAGGGTCTGTTCGCACTGGGCTGGAAGCCGCAGCTGCTCGGCGCCATCGAGCGCCGCGCCGGACCGGTGGTGCTGCACGATCTGGCCTCACGGGCCTGATTCAGGACCTGGATACGGCTCGTCCGTCCCGGGCGCAGCGCCATCAACCTTCCTGTGCCCCGGTCTCTGGCCGAGCCTGTGCCACCAGCCACTCCCGGAATCCGCTCACCAGCGGCTGGTTTGCTTTGCGCTGCGGCACGATGAACCAGTAGGAGCGGTCGCTCGGCAGCTCCACCGGCAGCAACTGCACCAGGCTGCCGCTGGCCAGTTCCCGCTCCACCAGGAAACGCGGAATCAGCCCCACCCCCAGCCCCTGCGCCGCCGCCTGGGCCACCATCGAAAACAGCTCCATGCGCATGCCGGCCATGGCCTGCGGTGACTCGATGCCCTGGGCATCGAACCACTGCCGCCACAACCGCGGCCGGGTGCTGATCTGCAGCCGCGGCAGGCGCAGCAGGGCCTCGGCGCCCAGCTCACCCCCCGCGGCCTCCAGCGCCTGTTGGCGCAACGCCGGGCTGGCCACCGCGATCAGCGTTTCGGGCAGCAGGAAGGCCGCCTCCGTCCCCGGCCAGCCCGCCTCACCGGCGTAGATCGCCGCATCCAGCTCCGTTTCCTCGAACAGGAAGGGCCGCGTGCGCGGGGTGAAGTTCACCGTCACCCCAGGGTGCCGCTGCAGATAGTCCTGCAGCCGCGGCAGCAACCATTGGGTGGCAAAGGTCGGCAGCACCCCCAACTCCAGCACCCCGCCGGCCGCGCCGTTGCTGATCAGCTCCAGTGCGTCGCGCTCCACCTCCTCCAGCCGGGCACGCACCCGGCGGCTGTAGGCGGCACCCGCTTCGGTGAGCTGCACCCCCCTGCGGGTGCGCCGGAACAGCGGCAACCCGACAAAGGCCTCCAGCGCAGCCACCTGCCGGCACACCGCACTCTGCGTGAGTGCCAGCTCTTCTGCCGCACGGGTGAAGCTCTGGTGGCGGGCTGCCGCTTCAAAGGCAGCCAACGCGGCGGTGGAAGGCAACTTGCGGCGCATGGGTCAAGGGTGGGCCGTGGCGGGCCATGCCGAGTTCGGGGAAGACCAGTGTAGGCAGTCCCCCACAGAAGGCGACAACAGAAGGCGATCCGGTCACGCCAACTGCCCCTCCGGCAAAGGTGATACGAGGTGGCACGGACAGCGTGACAGATTGACGGAACTCAATTACCAAACTTACATTTAGACACATACCATTAACTTTGTCACAGATCGCCGCCTCGTCGGCTCAACCAGCCCACTCCATGTCGACACCAACCGCTCCAGTTCTGTCCCCTGTCCCCCTGGGTCGCTCGATGCTCTCGTTTGCTGCGACCTTCGGCCTCATGACCTTCACCTCGGTGGCTGTCGCGCAGACGCCCTCCTCCCTGGCCCGTGCCAGCCGGCCGGAACCGTCCAACCTGGGCAGCTTCGTGCAGGATCGCGGCGCTGCCATCGCACTGGGCAAGGCGCTGTTCTGGGACATGCGGGTGGGCAGCGATGCCAAGACCGCCTGCGCCTCCTGCCATTTCCACGCCGGTGCCGATCCACGCTCCAAGAACCAGCTGTCGCGGGGCCCCAACGGCACCAGCTTCGCCTTCGGCGGGCCCAACTACCAGCTCAAGGCTGGCGACTTCCCCTTCCACCAGTTCTCCGACCCGAACAACCGCGATTCAGCGGTCGTTCGCAGCCTGGCGGCCGTCTCCAGCTCGCAGGGCGTGTTCCGCGAGAACTTCAGCAGCGTTGTCCCCGGCCAGGCCGAGGACAACCGCCAGGTGGTCTACGACCCGGTGTTCCATGTCGGTGCGGTCAACACCCGCCAGGTGGAACCGCGCAACACCCCCAGCGTGATCAACGCGGTGTTCAACCTGCGCAACTTCTGGGACGGCCGGGCGCAGACCATCTTCAACGGCGTCAACCCCTGGGGCAAGCGCGACACCGGAGCGCGCGTCTACAAGAACGAGTCCACCTGGTCCCTGTTCGGCTGGAAGCAGCAGGTGCGTTCGGTCCAGATCACCCTCAACGACTCCAGCCTGGCCTCGCAGGCCTCCGGCCCGCCGCTGAGCGACCTGGAGATGAGCGCCGCCGGCCGGCGTTTTGCCGACCTGGGCCGCAAGATGAGCTCCCTGCGCCCGCTGGCCGGCCAGCAGGTGGCCGCCGATGACAGCGTGCTGGCCTCGCGCCGCGCGGCCAACGGCGACGGCCTGGCCACCGCCTCCTACGCCGACATGGTCAAGACCGCCTTCCGCTCCGAATGGTGGAACGGCAGCCAGACCGTCACCGTCGGCGGGCGCAGCTACAACCAGATGGAGGCCAACTTCAGCCTCTTCTTCGGGCTGGCGCTGCAGATGTACCAGGCCACCCTGGTGTCCGACCAGACCCCCTTCGACAAGTTCGCAGAAGGCCAGGGCTCGGCGCTGACCCCGCAGCAGCTGACCGGCTGGGGCGTCTTCCAGGGCAAGGGCAAGTGCGTCAACTGCCACGGCGGCGCTGCCTTCACCAACGCCAGCATCCACCGCCGCCTGTTCACCGACCGCCTCAACCGCATGGTGATGGGCAACGGTGGTGTGGCGGTGTACGACGAAGGCTTCTACAACATCGGCGTCACCCCCACCGCGCAGGACGTCGGCGTGGGCGGCAACGACCCCTTCGGCAACCCGCTGTCCTTCGCCGGCCTGGCCAAGAAGTCCATCCTTCTGTTCAACATCTACGAACAGGCGCTGCTGGACGATCTGGTCACCCCCTTCACCCGCATCGCGGTGCAGGGCAGCTTCAAGACCCCGGGCCTGCGCAACGTCGAACTCACCGCACCCTACTTCCACAACGGAGGCACCGCCACGCTGACCCAGGTGGTGGAGTTCTACAACCGTGGCGGCAACTTCGCCCGCGCCAACATCGCCGACCTGGACGCTGACATCCAGCCGCTGGGCCTGACCAGCGACGAAAAGTCCGCCCTGGTCGCCTTCCTGAAGGCGCTGACCGATGATCGCGTGCGCAAACACGCAGCCCCCTTCGACCACCCGCAACTCGCCGTTCCCAACGGCCACAGCGGCAACACCAGCAGCGTCGCCAACGACGGCTGGGGCCGCGCGGTGGACGACTGGATGCTGCTGCCGGCCATCGGCCGCAACGGCTATGCGGCCGACCAGATCCCGGCCTCCTTCCTGGGGCTGGCGCAGTAAAGGCCGGCACACCCCCGGCAGCGTGACGGGCGGCCCTGCGGGGCCGCCCTTCCTTTTTTCGGGGCCCGTCCCGGAACAGCCGCTCAGCCGCCGCTGCGCTTGGCCCGGTGGCCCTGCGCCAGCAGCCAGGCCACCACCTTCTCGGCATGGTCGCCCTGGAGCTCCACCACCCCCTCCTTCACCGTACCGCCGGTGCCGCAGGCCGCACGCAGCTTCTGCCCCAGCGCAACCAGTTCGGCATCCTCCAGGGCCAGCCCACGCAGCACCGTCACCGTCTTGCCGCCGCGCCCGGCCTTCTCGCGCGACACCCGCCCCACCCCGTCACCCGCCGGCCGCTGCGGTTTGCCGCAGACACAGGCGGCCACCGGCTGGCGGCAGCCCGGGCACATGCGCCCACTTTCGGTGGAATAGACCAGACCGCCAGAACCGGATTTGCGCATCGGAGACCCGCTGCGGCCGCCAGGGCCGCGCCATGTGAATCAGAGAGCCGCGATTTTTACAGCACGGCGCCGGCCGGGCCCCTGGGGCCAGGGGAAGCGAAAGCACCCCCGCCCCCACATCAGTACAAACCCTAGTATGCTCCGCCCATTCCACGACGGTTGCCGCTGATCCGGCCGCTGTCGCCCGGTTCCGGCCGCCGCGTCAACCCGGCTCGGCGTCCAGACAGGAGAGCCCCATGAACCTCTGTGCCCCGCACCCTTCCTTTGCGACCCCGCTGCCGGTGATGTCCGGCGCAATGCCCGAACTCTGGCTGGACGCCACCCGCCAGGCCACCGACGCCGGCCTGCGCGCCGCGCGCTTCCCCTTCGATGCGGCTCGCGCCGGCTACGCCACCGCCGTGCAGACCGGCCTGATCGAACGCTCGATCCTCGCCTCACGCGACTTCGAACGCACGTTGAACTGGCTGGAGACCGTCACCCTGGGGCCCTGGGCGCGGCAGGTGTGAATCCCGTCCGCTGCTGTTGCCTGTGCAGCCGCAGCCCGATTCGTGAAAAATCGTCTCCTCGCCCGAGGCCCCCTGGAGGCCCACCCCATATCGAGGAGACCCATGCAGGCAGCCTATCTGACCGGCCACGGCGGCAATGACGTGGTCGCCATCGGCGAGCGCCCGGAACCGCAGCGCCGGCCTGGGGAGGTGTTGGTGCGCCTGCGTGCGGCCACGCTCAACCGCGTCGACCTGTACATGCGCAACAGCGGCGCGGGCATCACCCACACGCTGCCGCAGATCATGGGGGTGGATGGTGCGGGTGTGGTCGAGGAGGTGGATGCGGACGACCCCGTGCTCAAGCCCGGCATGCGGGTGCTGCTCTACCCGGGGGTGACCTGCGGGCGCTGCGAGTTCTGCCAACGCGGCAACGGGGTGCTGTGCACCTCCATGAAGCTGCTGGGCGAGCACCGCGACGGCACCTTCGCGCAGTACGTGGCGCTGCCGGCGGCCAATGCGCTGCCGATTCCTGAGTCACTGGACTTTGCCGAGGCGGCGGCGCTGGGCGTCAACCACCTCACCGCCTGGCGCATGCTGGTCACCCAGGCGCGGCTGCAACCCTGGGAGACGGTGCTGATCTTCGGCATCGGCGGCGGGGTGTCGCTGGCGGGGTTGCAGATCGCCAGGATGATCGGCGCGCGGATCATCGTCACCTCGCGCGTCGAAAGCAAGCTCAAGCGCGCCCTGCAGATGGGTGCGGATGCCGCGGTAAACAGCCGCACGGAAGAGGTCGCCAAACGGGTGCTGGCGCTCACCGGCGGGCGCGGTGTGGATGTGGTGCTGGAGAACGTGGGGGCCGCGGCCTGGCCAGCGGCACTGAAGTCGCTGGTGCGCGGCGGGCGCATCGTCACCTGCGGTGCCACCTCCGGCGACCAGCCGGGTGCGGACCTGCGGCGGGTGTTCATCCGCCAGCTGCAGATCTACGGTTCCACGCTGGGGGACCTGAGCGAGCTGCGCGACCTGCTGGCGGTGTGTGAACGCGGGCGGCTGAAGCCGCAGATCGAGTCGCGCTGGCCACTGGCCCGACTGCACGCCGCGCTGGACCGGCTGGAGGCCGCCGAGCAGTTCGGCAAGATCGCCATCGAGATCGACTGACCCGACCGCCCCCCTGAGAAGACAAAGGGCGACCGAAGTCGCCCTTTGTCATGGCTGCTGCCTCGTCGGCTGCCGCCGCGCCTCCACCAGCCACCGCCGGGGGAGCGGCGTCAGCCGCAACGGGGGGAGGCTTATTTCGAATACACCACGTCGGCGCGGCGGTTCTGCGTCCAGGCGGCTTCGTCGTGGCCGGTGGCCTTCGGGCGTTCTTCGCCCCAGCTCACAGCCTCCATCTGGGACTCCTTGGCCCCCTGGGTGGCCAAGGCCTTGACGACGGCCTGGGCCCGGCGCTGGCCCAGCGCCAGGTTGTACTCGGAGCTGCCGCGCTCATCGGTGTTGCCTTCGACGCGGATGTTCAGCGACGGGTTGGCGGCCAGGTACTTGCCGTGGCGCTCGACCAGGGAGGTGAAGTCCGCTTTGATCACCGACTTGTCGAAGTCGAAGAACACGCTGCGCTTGGTGAACAGGTCGCTGGACGGATCCAGGTGCGGCGGCAGGGCGCGCGGGGCCACGCTGGCGGCGGGCGCAGCGGCAGCGGCCGACGGCGTCGCTGCAGGCTTGGCCGCCGGAGCAGCCGTTGCAGCGGGCTGGGCGGCGGCAGCCGCCGGCGCAGCTTCGGGCGCCTTGGGAGCGCTGCTGCAGGCGGCCAGCAGGACGGTCAGGCTGGCGATCAGAAGGGTGTGCTGGACAGGAATCACGCCGGTTCTCCGGAGGGTGGGAATGATGAAACGGGCGCGAATGTAGGCGCCTGCTCCGCACCCAGCCAGTGCCGGTGGTCACGACGTGGTCATGACCACCGTGAACAACCCGCCGCCAGCGTGACTTGCTGCCGCGAAGCCCCCTGCCCGACGCAGGGTGAGGGCCGGACCAACGCGGGTGAACCGCTGTGAACGAACCGGCGCCTGGGCGTGGACGGCGGGCATGGAGCGCGCCATTCACAGACCCTCAGACCTCAAGCTCCAGGCGCAGCCGGGTGCCCTGGCCCTCGCGGCTGTCGAGCGACAGCCGTGCCCCCACCAGCGCGGCCTGCTCCTGCATGCCCCGCAGTCCGTAATGCCCGGGTCGCGGCTGCCGGGGATCGAAGCCGCAGCCGTCGTCGCACACCTCCACACAGGCCAGGGCACGGGCCTGCTCGCCCTGACCCTCCTGGCGCAGCTGCAGGGTCAGCCGGACTTCACGGGCCTGGGCATGCCGTTCGACGTTGCGCAATGCCTCCTCGATGATGCGGAACACCGCCTCGAAGCGTTCGTCGCTCCAGCCGCTGGCCTGCGGGTCGATCTCCAGCTGCAGCGCCAGCCCGCTGCGCTCGCTGAAGCGCCGCGCCAGCTCCTGCACCGCAGCGGCCAGGCCGGCTTCACGCACCGAGTTGTCGCGCATCTGGGCAATGGCGGCGCGGGCTTCGGCCAGGCCGGTGGTGGCCACCTGCTCGGCGGTCTGCAGTTCGGCATCGAGCTCGCTGTCGCTCAGGCGCACACGCAGCTTGCGCACCAGGCGGATCTGGGTGAGCAGCGCCATCAGCGAATGCGCCAGCGTGTCGTGCAGGTCCCGCGCCAGGCGCAGCCGCTCGCGCGAGACGGCGGCGAGCCGCGCCTCGTCGGCCATGCGTTCGATGCGGGCGGTGCGTTCGGCGACGCGGCGGTCCAGCTCGGTGTTCAGGCTGCGCAGTGCGCGTTTTTCCTGCTGCAGGTGGTCCACCAGCTCACCCAGGGTGCGGCCGATTGCGGCCACCTCGTCGCGGCCGCGCAGCGCAGTGAGGTCTTCCTGCTGCCCCTCACGCACCCGGGCCGCCGCCTGAGCCAGGTCCTGCAGCCGGCGTGTCACCACACGGGCGGCGGCCACCGCCAGCAGGGCCGACAGCAGGCCGGCCGCAAACACCGTCAGGAACACCGCCTGCCGAGTGCGCTGCACCGGTGCCAGCGTGACGGCGGCCGGCTCGCGCACCACCACCGTCCAGCCCAGCCCCAGGCTGTCGGCCAGGCGCAGCCGGGTGCGCAGGCTGACGACATAGGCGCCCTCTTCGCCCAGGTCGCTGTCCACCGCCTCGATGCTGCGGCCCAGCCAGTGCGCTGGGCCGATCAGCACCCGGCCGTCACGCGAAGCCAGCATCAGCTCCAACGGCCGCGCCTGCGCCAGCAACTGCTGCATGTGGGCCACCCGGGCCTCCACCCAGGCCCAGGGCAGGCTGGCCACCAGCACACTGCCGCCCGCCTCGGCCCGGGCCCGTTCCAGCAGGCTGTTGCCGCGCAGCAGCTCAGCCGCCCCGAGCGGGGCTGCCAGGATGAGCTCCCGCCGTGCCGCATCGGGCTGGGCATGGGCATCGCTGACCACCAAGCGGCGGCGCGCCTGATCGAACCAGGCCTGACTGGCCAGAGGAGGCCCCTCCGGCCAGCCCCCGGCTGCAGCGAGCACCAGACCTTGAGCGTCACTGAGGGAGAGGCTGGCGAATTCGCTGAAGCGGTCGCGCACCGCCTGCAGCGCCTGCAACTGTTCCAGCGGACTCTGGCCGGCGGTGGCGGAGATCTGCACCGCCACCACCTGCAGCAGCTGGCTGCGCATCTCCAGGTTCATCGACACGGCATCGCGCACCTGGGTGGCGTACTCGGCCAGCAGGCCCTCGGCATCGGCCCGAGCCCGCACCTCCACCTGTGCTGCGGCCAGCCAGGCGGCCACACCGGCGGCCAGCGTCACCACGCCCATCACCACCCAGCCGATGGCGCTGGTCAGGTGCAGGCGGGGGTCGAGTCGTTGCAGCCATTTGTGCATGGCCGCCAGCCTGCCACAAGTCAACCGCTCCACACCGCACCCCACCCCGCACCCGGGTCGTGACGCGGACATGCCCGCCGTCACTCGCCCGCCTCTGCGCTCTGGCTTAAGCTGCGCTCCCATGTCGAAAGAGCTGATCGACGCCGTCACCCGTTCCACCGGCCTGCCTGCCGAGCAGGCCCGCGCCGCCGTGGCCGCGTTGCTGCGCCACCTGGCCATCCGGCTGCCCTCCCCGCTGTTCGGCGAGTTGCAGTCGCACCTGGACCTGACCACCGCTGTGGACGCACCGCCCGCCTCCCGCCCGATCGGTGGCCCGGCAGCCCCCCGCTGAGATGGTCGAGGCCTCGCCCGACGCCGCAAGCACGGACGCCCCGCTGCGCCTGCTGATCGTCGACGACCAGCCGCTGATCCGCCGCGGACTGGCGCTGATGCTGGCCAGCGAAGCCGGCATCGAAGTGGTCGGCCAGGCGGCCGACGGCCTGGAAGCCATCGCCCTGGCCACCGCGCTGCTGCCGGACGTGGTGGTGATGGATTTGCAGATGCCCCGCGCCAGCGGCGTGGTGGCCACCCGGGAGATCACCCGGCAGCTGAGTGCCACCCGGGTGGTGGTGCTGACAACCTACGACGACGACGAGCGGGTGTTCGAGGCCATCCGCGCCGGCGCGCACGCCTACCTGCTCAAGGACGCCACCGAGCAGGAGGTGCTGGACACCGTCCGCGCGGTGCACCGCGGCGAGTCCCGCCTGTCGCCCACCATCGCCCGCAAGGTGATGGAGCAGTTCCGGGCCATCAGCCTGAAGGCCGGATTACCGCCGACCGCCACCGCCGAACCGGCCGCCGATCCCGCCCATTCTTCCAACGCCATCGGCACCGAGCCGCGCGAGCCGCTCACCGACCGTGAAGCGCGCATCCTGGAGCTTGTGGCCCAGGGCCTGAGCAACAAGCAGATCGCCGCCGCGGTTTTCCTCGCCGAAGGCACGGTGAAAAACTACGTCAGCCGCATCATGGAAAAGCTGCACGCCAGCAGCCGGGTGGAGCTGGCGCTGCGTGCCGGGCAGCGGCGCTGAGGTTCTTCAGCTCTCCGCAATCGCCGCCGCCGACCTGAACTGCTGGCGCAGCTGGAACTTCTGGATCTTGCCGGTCGATGTTTTCGGCAGCACACCGAAGACGATCTGCTTGGGCACCTTGTAGCGCGCCATGTGGCCGCGGCAGAACTCGATGATCTCCTCGGGTGTGGTGCTCGCCCCGTCGCGCAGCTCCACCACCGCGCAGGGCACCTCGCCCCACTTCGGATCCGGCACCGCCACCACCGCGGCCAGGGCCACCGCCGGGTGGCGGTACAGCACCTCTTCGACCTCCACGCTGGAGATGTTCTCCCCGCCGGAGATGATGATGTCCTTGCTGCGGTCCTTGATCTTGACGTAGCCGTCCGGGTGCATCACCGCGAGATC
>Ga0154020_10010083_pt1 | contig 10825 bp, 7 predicted proteins | sample Klosneuvirus_201_FD_109709 | JGI IMG/M metagenome (GOLD analysis project Ga0154020, IMG submission 109709) | Active sludge microbial communities from wastewater, Klosterneuburg, Austria - Klosneuvirus_20160825_MG | ecosystem: Engineered > WWTP > Aerobic digester > Activated sludge | place...
GCCCGCACCGCCGACGACGTGCGGCGCATCTCGGCGCAGGGGAAGAAGGCGATCCTCATCGGGGTCGAGAACGGCTACCCCATCGGTGATGACATCACCCGCGTGAAGACGTTCTACGACCGGGGGGCGCGCTACCTGTCGATGGCGCACAACGGGCACTCGCAGCTCTCCGACTCCAACACGGGTGAGCGCGACGGCAAGTGGCAGTGGAACGGCGTCTCGCCGCTGGGCGAGCAGGTGATCGGCGAGCTGAACCGGTGGGGGATCATGGTCGATATCTCGCACCCGTCCAAGCAGTCGATGATGCGCACGTTGCAGCTGAGCAAGGCGCCGATCATCGCGTCGCACTCGGGCGTGCGGGCCATCTGCAACCACAGCCGCAACCTCGACGACGAGCAGCTCAAGGCGCTGGCGAAGAACGGCGGCGTCGCCCAGTTGGTGGCCTTCGACGCCTACGTGAAGGAGCGTGCCCCCGACTCCCCGGCGCGCACCCAGGCGATCGCGGCGCTGCGCGCCGAATTCGGCCTAACGGGGGGCGGCCTTGGCGCCGGCGCGATCCAGCAGCTGCCGGCCGACAAACGCAGCGATTTCCAGCGCCGACTGGCGGAGCTCAACCGGCAGTTCCCCCCGCCCCCGCGGGCCACCGTCGCCGACTTCGTGAACCACATCGACTACGCCGTGAAGCTCATCGGCATCGACCACGTCGGCATCAGCTCGGACTTTGACGGCGGCGGCGGCGTGGAGGGATGGAGCGACGCCACCGAGACCTTCAACGTCACGCTCGAACTCGTCCGGCGCGGTTACACCGAGGCCCAGATCGGGAAGCTCTGGAGCGGCAACCTGCTGCGCGTCCTGACCGACGTGCAGCGTGTTGCCCGGGAACTGCAGCAGACGAGTGCCGTCGGGGCGACGCGTTAGGCGGCGAAGTGGTGGCATGAGCCGTTGTGGCAGGCGGGCTGGGCGGACAGGATCTCCATAGCCTCAACGAACGAACCCCCGCGTCGTCACGACGCGGGGGTTTTCATTGGGAGACTCCAACCGGAAAAAGCCTGCAGAGGCTGGCGGCCGTCCTGGCTCGCCTGTCGCGCCAGGCGCGGTCGTCAGGGGAGCGGAGCGTCGTGCGGGGCCGCGGGGCGCGGCCGGGTCCCCGTGGCGGGATCGTCGTCGTGCAGCATGCGGAGCGCCGGTGTCTCCAGGTCGTCGAACTGCCCGCGCCGAGCGGCCCACGAGAAGGCCAGCACCGCCGCGAGGACGATGACGAGGGCGAGCGGGAGGACGAGATACAGGATGCTCACGCGGTCACGGTGCGGGGGGATGTGGGGCGGTTGGACGCCGTGCGCTCGAACGTGTGGCCGTACCACGATCCCAGGACGACGGTCAGGGAGCTGAGCGGCATCATGACGGCGGCAATCACCGGGTTGATGAGGCCAACGATCGCCAGCGAGGCGCCCACGACGTTGTACAGCAGCGAGAAGGTAATGTTGCGCCGGATGACACGCATCGTATTGCCGGCGCCCTGCATCAACTCGACCAGCGGGGCGAGCCCCGGCTTGGTGAGGAAGATGTCGGCGGTCGCAAGCGATGCCTCGGCCCCGCCGTGCACGCCGATCCCGACGGTGGCGGCGGCGATGGCGGCGGCATCGTTCACCCCGTCGCCCACCATCACCACGCGATGGTCGAGCTTGAGCGACTCGACCACGCGCAGCTTCTCCTCCGGCGTCGCTTCGCCCTGGCACTCGTCAGGCGCGAGGCCGAGCGATCGGCCCACGGCGCGCACCACCGGTGTCGCGTCGCCCGAGAGGATGCGCACCGACCACCCCGCCTGGCGCAGCGCAGAGATACTCGCCTTGGCGTCGGGGCGGACCGGGTCGCCGAGGTAGGCGTGCGCGACCACCGCGCCATCGACGGCGATCCAGACGGGAGTGAGCGAGTCGTCGACGGTCGACCGGCCGGACGGCATCGGCGTGGCGTGTCGTGAGACGAAGGCGGGCGACCCGACGAAGACGTTGTGCCCGCTCACGCGCCCCGTGATGCCCCCCCCGGTCACGTGCGACGACGACTCCACGAGCGGAACCTCGGCCAGGTCGGAGAAGGCGCGGCGAAAGCCATCGGCGAGCGGATGTGTCGACTCCTGCTCGAGGGCGAGGACGAGCGGCTTGACCCACTCGGGCCCTTCCCAGTGCACGAGCGAGACGCGCGCCTCGGTGATCGTCCCGGTCTTGTCGAGCAGGATGATCCCTGGGCGGGAGAGCGCCTCGATTGCGTCGCCCCCCTTGATGAAGAGTCCGCGGCGCGCGGCGCGTCCCGTGGCGACCGTGACGGCCAGCGGCGTGGCCATCGCCAGCGCGCAGGGACAGGTCACGACGAGGAGGGCGATGGCGTTGTCGAGCGCGGCCGACGGATCGGTCGGGGCGCCGACGGCCCACGTCACGACGGCGAGGACGAGGACGATCGCGACAAACCAACCCGCCATGCGGTTGGCGAGCACGACGACCGGGGCGCGGCGCCGTGTGCTCTCCTCGACCTGGCGCAGCAGCTTCGCGACCCGGCTCTCCTCGCCCGCGCGCTCGATGCGCACGCGCAACGGTCCGGCGACGTTGAGCGTCCCGGCGTAGACCGTGCTCCCGGCCTCCACCGAGACCGGGCGCGACTCGCCGGTGAGGAGCGACAGGTTCACCGACGAGCGTCCCTCGGCGACGGTGCCGTCAGCCGCAATGGTGTCGCCGGCGCGCACATCGAGCAGCATGCCGGGGAGGAGGGCGGCGGCGGGGAGTTCGCGCACCGCGCCGCCCTCGTCGACCACGCGAGCGCCTTGCGGGGTGAGGGAGTACAGCAACTCCGACGCATCGGTCGCGGCGCGCTGGCCGCGCTGCTGCAGGTACCGCCCGACGAGGAGGAGGAAGATGAGGACGGTGACGCCGTCGAAGTAGACGGGCCCCGTGTCGGTGACGGTGTTGATCGTCCCGCGAATCACGCCGGCGCCCAACGCGATCGCGATGGGCAGGTCCAGGTGCAACGCGCGCGTGCGCAGCGCGGCCCACGCCCCGGCAAAGAAGACGCGTCCGGGGAAGAGCACCGCCGGAATCGTCAACCCCAGCGAGATGTAGCGGAAGAAGCGCTCGTACTGCGACTCGATCCCGTTGGCCAGCCACCCCGAGTACATCGCCAGCGCGGCCAGCATCACGTTGATGGCGATGGCTCCGGCGACGCCGATGCGCATGATGGCCGAGCGGTCTTCCTTGCGCCGCACCTCGTCGCGTCGCACCCCGAGGTAGGGATGCGGCGCGTAGCCCAGCGACTCCAGCGAACGGGCGACCTGCGACAGGCGCACCGCGGCGGCGTCCCATTCGATCGCTGCCAGCGAGCGCCCGACGTTCAACTCGGCGCGCACCACGCCCGGCAGGAGCAACGGGACGCGTTCCACGAGCCAGACGCACGAGGCGCAGTGCACCCCCTCGAGGAAGAGCTCGACGCGCGACAGCCCATCTGGCGTCGACGTGACATACAACGACTGGAACGCCTCGTGGTCGAACTCCTCGTACGTGCGCCCCGTCGCGCGCACCGGCGAGGTGCGGCGCTCGGCGAAACCGTAGTACTGGTCGAGCCCGTGCTCGCTCAGGATCGAGAAGGCGGTACGGCACCCCGCACAGCAGAATTGCGCCGTCGCCCCATCCTCGAGGAAGCCGTCGGGGACGGGGAGGCCACAGTGCGTGCACGCGGTCTCGCGACGCGCCTCGCTGCGGCCGAGCGCGAAGCCGGCGGCGTTCGCGCCCGGGGTCGTGCTCGAGTTGCTGCTAGTGGCCATGCGCTGCGGACGGGGAGCCGCTGGTCACGTGCAGCTGGCGGGCGCGCGCCGACAGCGCCTCGGGATCGAGGCGCATGCGTCCGGTGATCGACAGCACCCCCATCACGACGACTGCGGCCGCTGTGACCATCGGGAGCCGGCTGCGGAAGGCGCCCGTGAGGCGCTGCGCGCCGTAACCCACGCTCAACATCATGGGGAGCGTCCCCACCCAGAAGATCGCCATCGTCCCGAGGGCGGTGTCGATGCGACCCGTCCCCGCGGCCGTGAAGACGAAGGCGTAGAGCCAGCCGCAGGGAAGGAGCGTGGTGAGCAGTCCCGTGGCCGCGGCGCGCACCTCGGGCCGCTGGCCGCGCACGCGCGCGAGTAGCCCGCCTAACGGGTTGCGTCCGACCGGGAGCCCCTCGAGTCGCGGAAGGCGGATCCCCCGCGACGCGAGGATCGTCGACAGCCCCCAACCGATCATCAGCGTCCCCGAGACCACGGCGGCGCCGCGCGACAGCCCGACCAACCCGCCGACCCGGTCGAGCCCTTGCCCGAGGACACCGGCCAGCAGCCCGAGCACCAGGTACGAGACGAGGCGCCCGACGTTGTACGCGACGTGCGATCCCGTCCCGCCCGCGCGCCCGTCGGCCCCCGTTGCATAGAAGCAGACGAAACCACCGCACATCCCCGCGCAGTGCATGCTCCCGAGCAGGGAGGCGGTGAGGACGCCGAGGGCGAGCACCGCAGACATCGGACTACTTCGCGGACGGGGGGGCCGCGTCGACTCGCGACCGGACGGCAAACCGATCGGTCCCGCGCGTGACCAGGAAGCGCAATTCCCACTCGCCTGGGCGCACGGCATCGAGCGACGTGCGATAGCGCCCGTCGCCTGCATCGGCGAGCGTGGCGGTGAGTTGGCGCGACGCGCGGGCGTTGTGCATCGCCAGCACCTGCACCGAGGCACCGCTGATCGTCGTGCCTGACGAGTCGGTGACGACGGCTTCCAGCGTCCCCACGCGCCCGGGTTCACCAAGCGCCAGCGCCGGGGTCACGTGCCACCCCAGTCGCGCGCTCTCGGCACGCAGCGCCATCTCGTCGTCGAAGTGCACGGCCTTCTGGTAGTAGTCGGGCTCCACGGCGAATGCCTCGTCGTGGCTCGCGACCAGCGCGACCCAGATGTTGCTCCCGGCAGAGAGAATCAGCACGAGCGCGATCCCGATCGGCCACTGCAGTCCGCGCTTCATCGCTTCTCCTTCGAGTCGAGGGAGGTGGAGTCCCCGTCCTTCCTGTCGTCCTTGTCGTCGTCCCTGGTGTCGGCGCTGCCTGACGAGTCGTGCGAGCCGCCGACCTTTTCACCCTCGCCACGCGGGCCGAGGAGTCGGTACTGGAACTCCCCCGTGTAATCGGCGCCATCGGTGATCTTGATCGTCACCATCCGATCGCCCGTGGCGAAGACCGCACGCGGGAGGAGGACGAAGAGCGACAAGGTCTCGGTCTTCCCCTGCGCCACCGGGAACGGGTTGACCGGGATCACCACCTGGCCTTCCTCGGCGCCAACGATCGACAGCTGATACGAACGGTCGCTCTCGCTTCGGTTGGCGATGCGCAGGCGTACCTGGTTGGCGATGCGCCCGTCCGCTTCTTCGGTGAAGGGGCGGTCGAGCGAGCGGAGGAGGGTGATGTCCGCCTTGGGTTTCGTGTCGATCTGATAGACGAGCGTCCCCATCACGAGGGCGAGGGCCACCGGATAGATGATCGTGCGCGGACGCAGCAGGTGGCTCGTCCCGCCCGCGAGGATGTCGCGCGACGTGTAGCGAATGAGCCCCGTGGGCTTGCCGATCGACGTCATGATGGCGTCGCAGGCGTCGGAGCACTGCGTGCAGTGGATGCATTCCATCTGCAGCCCGTCGCGGATGTCGATCCCGGTGGGGCAGGTGACCACGCAGGCGCCGCAGTCGATGCAGTCGCCGAGATTGGCTGCGCGGTTCTTGGTCCCCTTCATGCGCGGTTCGCCGCGCCCATAGTCGTAGGCGACCACGAGCGACGACTTGTCGAGCAGGACCGATTGCCAGCGTCCGTACGGACAGGCGATGGTGCAGGTTTGCTCGCGAAAGTACGCGAAGTCGAGGAAGACAAGCACCGTCGTTACCGCCATGATGGCGAACGACGACGGGTGTTCGACGGGTGATCGGGTCACCCACACCTTGAGTTGATCCACGCCCACGAAGTAGGCGAGGAAGGTATGGGCGAGCACGAGGGCGATGACGAAGTAGACCGCGTACTTGAGGAGGCGGCGGGGGTTGAAGTGCGACCCGCTCCTGTCGATCGCCATCGAACCCGAGCGCCCGCCTTCGATCAGGCGCTCGAGCGGTCTGAAGACAAACTCCATCCACACGGTCTGCGGGCACCCCCAGCCGCACCACACCCGCCCGAACAGGGCGGTGAAGGTGAAGACCAGGAGCACGAGCGTGCCCAGCAGGAGCATGAACAACAGCGTGTCCGTCGCCAGGAACGTGTAGCCGAAAAAGGTGAATTCCCGGCGGACGGCGTTCAGCCAGATGCTCGGCTTGCCATTGATGTCGATGTGCGGAATGGCGAGGTACACCACCATCAGCACGTAGGCGACGATCCGGCGGCGCGACCACCAGGCGCCGTCGGAGGGTTTGGGACGGATCCAGCGACGCGATCCGTCCTCGTTCATCGTCGGGAGCACCCGACCTTGCGCTCGTGGGGCGATGGAGGAGCTCACTGCGATCCTGCTTCCTACTGGGCTTTAGGTGTGGCGGTGTCCGTGGCGGCGGAGTCTGCGGGCGCCGCCTGGACGGCCGGCGCCCCTTCGGGCGCCTTCGGGTTGGGCGGGTTGGTCCCCTTGAGCGAGGCGACGTACACGGTCACCGCGTTCACCTGGTCCGGCTTCAGGAGTTTGCCCCAGTTCGGCATCCCCTTGGCCAACACCCCTTCCACGATGGTCTTGTGGATCTCCGACAGCGTGCCGCCGTGGATCCAGGCGTCGTCGGTCAGGTTGGGGCCGATCATGCCGCCGCCGTCGGGGCGGTGGCACGACGCACAGTTGGTCGTGTAGACCGTCTTGCCCGTGGCAATCGTCGACGGGTCCGTCGCGAGCGCCGCCAGCTGCTGCGGCGTCGCGCCACCGTCGGGTTCCGGATGCGCCGCCTTCCACGCCGCCACGTCGGCCTCGTAGTTGGCGATGCGTCCCTTGCCGATCCCCACGCCGGGGACGTTGAAGTAGTACAGCACCGAGAACACGATCGTCGCGTAGAACAGGTATACCCACCAGCGCGGGAGCGGATTGTCGTACTCCTGGATTCCGTCGTAGTTGTGTTCGATCAGGTTGTTGTCGTTCTGCGGGGCGGCCATGGTCACTCTCCGCGCTTGCGCGGCGTTTGGGGAGTCTCGTCGTCGAGCGGCATGCGGGCAGCCTTCTGGTAGGTCTCATTGAAGCGCGGCGAGAAGATCCGCCACAGCACGAGACCGAAGGCCACGAGGAAGAGGATGAGCGAGATCTGGGCGTAGCCGTCCAGGTTGGCCCCGCTCATCAATTCGGTGAGACTCATGGATGCCCTCCTGCGGGCGCGACCGCCGGTGCGGTTCCCGTGGCGGGGGCCGGAGCCGACGTCCGGTTGGCCGCCACTCCCGGCGCCGTCTGGATGTCACGCCCTAACCGCTGCATGTAGGCGATGAGCGCGGTGACTTCCTTCGTCTCGAAGCCGTTGCCACCACCGGTCACCGCGAGATCGGCCGCGATCGTCTTGGCCTGCGCGCGCGCCATGTCGGGCGCCGTGTTCACCGCGTCCCCGTACGGCACGCCCAGCATCGCCATCGCGTCGACGCGCTGCTGGATCCCGTCGAAGTCGAGGTCGTTGGTGATCATGTGGGTGTACGCCGGCATGATCGACTTGGCGTTCACTTCGCGCGGGTTCTGGAAGTGGCGTAGGTGCCAGAGGTTGCTCTTCATCCCGCCCTCCCGCGCCAGATCGGGCCCGATGCGGCGCGAGCCCCAGAGGAAGGGATGCTCGTACACCGACTCACCCGGCTTGGAGTACTCGCCGTAGCGCTCTGTCTCGAAGCGCAGCGGGCGAATCTGCTGCGAGTGACAGTTGAAGCACCCTTCGCGGATGTAGAGGTCGCGCCCCGCCAGTTCCAGCGGCGTGTACGGCTTGACGGACGCGATGGTCGGGACGTTCGACTTGATGAGGAACGTCGGGATGATCTCGAAGAGCGAGGCCACTGCCACCGCCACCGTGGTGAGCACGGTGAAGAGAATCGGGGCGCGCTCCCACGACCGGTGGAAGGTCAGGTTCATGAAGCGGCCGAACGCCGTGGCCGGCACGTCAACGCCGGGGCGTAACGGCTCCGGGACGTACTGCTTGGCCAGCGCCGGGGCCTGGACGACCGGAACGGTGTAGGCCGCCGGGCGCTTGCCCCACGTCTTCACGATGTTGTAGGCAAAGATGATCACGCCCACCAGGTACAACGTGCCGCCAACCACGCGCACCCAGTACATGGGGATCAGGCGGGCCACGGTCTCGACGAAATCGGGATACTGCAGGCGCCCCGTCTCGTCGAACGCGCGCCACATCAGTCCCTGCGTGACGCCGGCCGAGTAGATGGAGACGATGTACAGCACGATGCCGATCGTGGCGATCCAGAAGTGCGTGTTCATCAGCTTCTTGCTGTACAACTCCGTCTGGAAGAGCCGCGGCGCGAGCCAGTAGATCATGCCGAACGTGAAGAAGCCGTTCCAGGTGAGCGCCCCGGAGTGCACGTGGGCGATGGTCCAGTCGGTGTAGTGCGAGAGCGAGTTCACCGCCTTGATCGACAGCATCGGCCCTTCGAAGGTCGACATGCCGTAGCCGGTGAGGGCGATGACCATGAACTTGAGAATCGGGTCGTCGGCCACCTTGTGCCACCCGCCGCGCAGCGTCAGGAGGCCGTTGATCATCCCGCCCCAGCTCGGCGCCCACAGCATGACCGAGAAGATCATGCCTAACGTGGAGGCCCACTCGGGGAGCGACGTGTAGTGCAGGTGGTGCGGCCCGGCCCAGATGTACATGAAGACCAGGGTCCAGAAGTGCAGGATCGACAGCTTGTAGCTGAAGACCGGCCCCTCCGCCGCCTTGGGCATGAAGTAGTACATCATCCCCAGGAACGGCGTCGTGAGGAAGAAGGCCACCGCGTTGTGGCCGTACCACCACTGCATGAAGGCGTCCTGCACCCCGGCGTAGATGCTGTAGCTCTTCAGAAACCCGGCCGGCACGGACAGGTTGTTGAAAATGTGCAGCACGGCCACCGTGATGATCGAGGCCAGATAGAACCAGAGCGCCACGTACAGGTGGCGCTCGCGGCGCTTGAGCAGCGTCCCCACGAAGTTGACCGCGAAGATGACCCACACCACCGCGATCATGAGGTCGATCGGCCACTCCAGCTCGGCGTATTCCTTGGCCTGCGTGAAGCCGAGCGGGAGGGTGAGGGCGGCGGCAACGATGATCAGCTGCCAACCCCAGAAATGCGCGTTGCTCAACGCGTCGGAAAACATGCGCGCCTTGGTCAGGCGCTGCGTCGAGTAATAGACCCCCGTGAAGATCGCATTGCCCGCGAAGGCGAAGATCACCGCGTTGGTGTGCAGCGGGCGCAGACGACCAAAGGTGAGAAACGGGGCGAGGTTCCACTCGGGGTACGCCATCTGGATGGCGATCAACACCCCAACCAGCATGCCGACGAATCCCCACAGGATCGTCACGAACAGAAACTTGCGTACGATGACGTCATCGTAGCTGAACGACTCGAGCCTGGCGGCGCCTGCCGCTCCGGCTGGGGCGCTCCGGGATTCGCTCATGCAAACCTCGACGAGGGCGATGGTACGGGGATTTGTATAACCAAATCCGCATATGGTAACGTTCTGCGGACTCGTTGATGTGCGCAGAATCTCGGCAGAGTCGGGTAGTCGTGTCGTCGGGGGGGGACCGTCGCAGGGTCAGGGATACCCTGACGATTCGCGCCCGTGACATAAATCCAGCATTTTGTGCACGCGTCGCGCGCATCCCACGCTGTGACTAGGACTTCGGGGTCCTAGCAGGTCCTTGGGACTCGCGGCCACCTCTCGGCTAATTCCAGTATCTCGTTGCCGCGCGTGAACATCACTTCGTCCGACAATGTCCCTACGCGCTCCCTCCCCGGATGGGGAGGGAGCCAACGCCTTTGAACGGGGCACGCTGACGGCAGCGCGCGCCGCAGCACCACGCTCGTTAGGGTGTCACCGACACCGGGAGCAGGACAAATCGTGCATAACGCGACGCATCCAGGAACTGCCGCGCCGCCGCCTGCAACTGCGCGGCGCTCAACCCGCGGATGAGCTGCTCGTACGCCAGGAGTCCGCGCGGGTCCTCGCCGTTCTCCAACCGCGCCGACAGGTTCGACAGCCAGTAGGAGTTCTCCTGCCGGTTCACCTCCAGCGTGCGCAGTTGCTGCTCGCGAACCTTCTGCACGTCTCCCTCCGCAATCGCCCCCGCCTTCACCGAGTCGATCACCGCCACGATCGTGCGAAAGAGCGAGTCGGAGCGCGTGGGCGACGACCCAAACTGGATCGTGACGGAATACTCGGGGCGGGGGAGCTTTGACGCCTGCCCGCCCACACTCACCGAGTATGTCCCGCCAAGCGCCTCTCGCAGGTTCTCCAGCAGGCGCATCTCCAGGTACTCGCTCAGCGCGCGCAAGGCATAGCGCGCCTCGGGGGAGAAGGTCGTCTCGCCGTGGTACAGCACCAGCGTCGACGCCTTGGGCTCGACTCCCTTGCGAACGGTGCGCTCGACCACCCCGTCGGGGGCTCGAATCCCGACGTCGCGCCCCGTTTCGCGACGCCCCGTAGCCGGCAGCGTTGCCAGCCACTGCTCCACCAGGGGACGCATCCGATCGAGGGTGAAGCTGCCGACGAAGACGAAGGTGAAGTCGGAGGCATCGGCGAAGCGGTCGCGATAGATGTCGAACGCCTTGCCGAACGAGACACGATCGAAGAGCGCC
>Ga0154020_10010084_pt1 | contig 10824 bp, 4 predicted proteins | sample Klosneuvirus_201_FD_109709 | JGI IMG/M metagenome (GOLD analysis project Ga0154020, IMG submission 109709) | Active sludge microbial communities from wastewater, Klosterneuburg, Austria - Klosneuvirus_20160825_MG | ecosystem: Engineered > WWTP > Aerobic digester > Activated sludge | place...
AATCGTGCCGGGGAAGGATCGGCTTCTTGTCGAGGAGAGGGAGCAGGCGGTTGTTGTTCTCGACGCTGTGGATGGTGTAGTCCTGCGGAATAGTGCGATTGACCAACACCCGGTCCAGCAATCCGTGACCTTCATATTCGTGGCTGAGTCGCGTGCGGGCGTTGATGAATCGCGCGACGGCACGGTAGTGGATGCGGCCGAGCGTGTGGACGTTGATGGAGATGTCGTATCGGCGATTCCTCAGCTCGCGGAGGAAGGGCAGGGACTTGAGCGCGCCTTCCTTGATCAGATTCTTTTGAAAGACGGTGTTGAGGTGCGGATTGCCTTCCAGAATGTCCTTGGATCCGGCCCAGAGCACAAAGGCATCAATGGTGGCCTTGGGAAAGTTGGCGCGCAGCTCGTGAATGAATGGCGTGGAGATCAGGGTGTCACCGATACCGGCTAGCGACAAAACGAGGATCCTAGGATCCCCGTGGTCGTGCAAAACTTCAGCGGAAGGTCTGGGCGGTTGTTTGGTCACTGGTCAGCAGGTCTGACTGACTACTAGCAGGATGGTAATATCAGAAAGCCGGAAAAAAGTCAAAAGCGGCTGAAAATGTGCTATTTGTCCGCGGCGGTGAAGGAGGCTACCACGGGCCGGTGATCGGAACCGGCGCCCCAATTGGCCAGTGCGAGAACGAAACTTTCGTCCTTGTTCCATTCATTCACCATGCCGCGGCTGAGCAGGATGTAATCGATACGACTATAGGTGTCTTCTTTTCCATAGTGATGGGTCCACGTGATGTTGCGCGGCTCAAATCGCGGATTGGGATTGGGCCGGTTGTCGCCGTTGCGTTCCGCCGGACGTGTGTCGATTAGGGCTGTCCGGCCGCGGCCGATGATGGCGCGGGTGGATTTGGTGTCCTTGGTGTCGTTGAAGTCGCCAAGGACGACAAGATTGGCGTCGGGATTCTTGCTGAGGATCGCATCGATCTTCTCGCGGAGAATCATCGCCTCCTGTTCCCGGAGTTCTGCTTCGTCTGCCTCGGGGACGGGGCGTCGCGATTTGAGGTGGGTGGTGATCAGGGTGAAGGAGTAGTTGTTGTTCACGCGGACATCGACTTCGGCAAAGCCGCGACTGACGCGGAAGCGCCGACCGAAGAGCAGGAACGATTCGTTGGTGTGAGGTCGGCGGGCCGAAAACGGAAACTTGCTCAGGACGGCGACGTGAATATTGGTGTCCCAGCCCGAGACGTGTTCCCAATGCGGATAGTCGAGGCCTTCGGCTTTGAGCGATGCGCGAAGTTCGAGGAAGGCATTGGTGGAACCCATCTCTTGGAACGCCACGACGTCGGCGTTCAGCGCACGCAGGCTTTCCCGGATCTTGGCGCGGCCCTCGGCGCTCTTCAACGGCCGGGTGCCAGCGGGAGCATCGATGTAGTTCTCTACGTTGTAGGTGGCGACGCGGAAGGTCTGCGCCGCCATGCCGGACGCGCCGGAGATCAGCAGTGTGGCCAAAATCAGCAACAGAAAGGCGGAACGAATCGAACGCATGGGGAGGGTAATAGATGGCGGGATGCGCTGCTGTCAAAACCGTTCCTAAAGCCGTTCAGGATTTCCTGGCAGTTTCCGCCGGATTTATTTTTGCAAACGTGCGGTGCCCTGCTAAACATCCACCATGCTGAAACTGTCTGAAACCGAACGGGCACGCCGGGTTCCGCCGCGCGCCGGCAAAGCCGCTGCGCCATTGCACGACAAGCAGAGCGAGCGCGATCATCGCGAACTACGCATCGACAAGGTGGGCGTGCGCGGGCTTCGTTTCCCGATTCAGATTCGTGACAAGGCGCGCAGCCTGCAGAACACCGTTGCGACCATTGGCATGTTCGTGGACCTGCCGAAGGAGTTTAAAGGGACGCACATGAGCCGGTTCATCGAGGTACTGAACGCCCATGGCAACATTGTTCATGTCGAGAATATCGAGGACATTCTGCATGCGATGCAGGTGAAGCTGAACGCGGCGACGTCGCACCTCGAGATGGAGTTTCCGTTCTTCCTCGAAAAGAAGGCGCCCGTTTCCGGCATGACGAGCGTGATGGATTACACCGCGCGGTTCGATGCGACGGCGATTGGCAAGGAGATCGACTTCGTGCTGACGGTGAAAGCGAATGTCACGACGTTGTGTCCGTGCTCGAAGGCCATCAGCCAGTACGGCGCGCACAATCAGCGCGGCGAGGTGACGGTGCAGATCCGTTCGACAAAGGCGATTTGGATCGAGGACTTGATTGCCATCGTCGAGAAGTCCGCGAGCTCTGAGCTCTACGCCCTGTTGAAACGACAGGATGAAAAGGCAGTCACCGAGAGAGCTTACGAGAACCCGGTGTTCGTGGAGGATTTGGTCCGCAATGTCGCCACGCGCCTGAACAAGCACCGCGACGTGACGTGGTACAAGGTGGAAGCCGAGAACTACGAGAGCATCCACAATCACAACGCCTACGCCTGCATCGAAAAGGGCTGAGATCCGCGCAAAGCGGACGCGACTTCCGAAATGCCGGATTGATTAATCCGCCCCATTCGGCGATCGTCTGTGAATGCACTTTGGGATCTGCTGTGGCTGGGCTGCTGTGATGGCCCTGTTCTTGATCGGGATGTCGGAACGCGGGTTCGCCGCGATTACCGGGCAGTGGGATTTCGAAAACGGGAGCCTTTCCGCGACCATCGGTTCTCCTCTCCAATTCCGGGGTGATACAGGAGCCAACACCCAATTCGGAACGACCACCTCGTTTGGTATTCCCGCGATCAATGGAGGGTCGGCTAATGTCATTCGCATTCCCGCGACGACTTCGACTCAAGGACTGATCCTCTCCCACGGCGCGCAGCCGAACAGCGGAGGCGAGTTCGTGAATCGCTATACGCTGGTCATGGATTTGTTTTATCCGGCGGCCAGCACAGGGTTTCGGTCACTGCTGCAAACCGAGACGAATAGTCCGTGCGCCACTGATGGCGAGCTGTTTGTGAACGGCACTCACGGCATCGGCATCAGCAGTCAGTATCAGGGCAACCTCGCTCCGGGCGAATGGCACCGGGTGGCGTTCACCGTGGATCTCGCGAAACGTGAACTTGGGAAGTATATCGACGGCACCAATGTATTAACCGGCCCCGTCGGCGCGGCGCCGCTCGGAACGAACGCAGTTCAATACCTCGACGCGACGGTTGGTGTGACGGACGGGCGTTGGTCTCTGTTGCCGCAGGCGTTGCTCTTTGCTGATGAAGATGGAGAGACCGGCGAGGTTTACGTCAACAGCATCCAGTTTCACAACAGCGCGCTGACACCTGAACAAGTGGCTGCCCTCGGCCGCGCGTCTGCTTCCGGAATTCCGTATCTCACCCAGAGCGGCATTGCGCAGTGGGATTTCAATAACTCTCTGGCGTCGTCGGTGGGCGGGCTGGCGTTGACGACGGGATTCGCGCCGCCCGCGACGACTCCGGGAGTGAGCTTCACGACGGCGACCATCGGAGGCCAATCGGCGCAGGTTGCGTCTTTCACGCGCGGGACGTTCTTTCGTATGACGCACGGGCTGGGTGTGAACGCCGGCGGCGCGTTTCTGAATCGCTACACACTCATCATGGATGTGATGTTTCCGAGCCGACCGACGGGTTGGGCTGGGCTCTGGCAGACAAGCTCTGCAAATGCGAACGATGGTGACTGGTTCGTCAACCCGGCTGGCGGCGTGGGCATCAGCGGCAATTACGCGGGAAGTGTTCCGGACGGCACCTGGAATCGCCTCGCGCTCGTGGTCGACACAGTCGCCGGAACTTTCACGAGCTACATCAACGGAGCGAACGTCCAGCAGACGAGCGCGGGGACATTGGACGGTCGATTCGCTCTCGAACCCGTCGCGTTGTTGTTCGCGGATGAAGATCAGGAGAACTCCGCGGGTTTCATCAACAGTGTGCAGCTGCGGCCGGAGGCTATGAGCGCGGCGGATATTGCGGCGTTGGGCGGGCCGGCCGCTGGCGGCATTCAAACGCCACAACCACCGACGTTGCGGGTGACCAGTCTGAATGCTGGCGAACAGATTCAAGCGGGCTCGACCCAGAAAGTCGTCTGGGCGGCGACGAATCCGAGCGGATTCGCGTTGGTGGACGTTTACGACGGGAACACGCTCTACCGGACTCTTGGCCAGGCTCCAATGGTGCAGACGAACTTCACGTGGATCGTGAATCCGCGGTTCGGCAATGGAACCAACTACCGGGTTCGTGTGAGCTCCGTGAACTTCCCCGCAGTGGCAGATTTTTCAGACGTGCCGTTTTCAGTCGCTGGCTCTGGCCCGGCGCCGAACGCTTTGTTTGGTCAGCCGATTCAGCTGAACGGTGGTTTTGAATCCCAGCTTCTGAACTGGCAACGACTCACCGGAAATGCCGTGGCGGTGACGGCGGCCAGCGGACGCGGCTCGCCGCACAGCGGAAGTTCCTTTGTGTATGGCGGCGTCAGTCCCGGCGGCGACACGGTGCTTCGCCAGGAGATTGATTTGATCGCGGCAGGTTTCACGGTGGCTGATCTGGACGGCGGCGCGGCGGTGGACGCTGAGGCGTGGCTGCGAAATGAGTTCGGCGCTGGCACGTTCGACGATCAGGTTTACTTCCGCGTGGCTTATCTGGATGCGACGGGCAATGAGCTTTCCAGCGTTCGCTGCATGGTGGCGGGAAACAGCATCTGGATTCCGCGAACGGTCAACGCTTTGTTGCCGCTGGGCACGCGCAAGCTGAGGGCGGAGATCGTGGGGAGGCATCGTCGCGGCGCGAATAACGATTCAATGGCCGATGACGTCGTGGTGCGTTTGCAAGAGGCGCCGGTTTCCTTCACGCCCACGATCACGAAGCTTCCAATGCTGCAGGATGTCCGCACCGACGCGATGCGTTTGCTCTGGGAGACAGATGGCAATACGTGCCTGCACGCCGTGGAGTGGGGCCTCAGCAACGTCACCGAACACACCCTGACGGACATCGAGACGCTGCAAATCGATGCGACGCATTTCGTCCACCGAGCGAACATCACCGGGCTTTCGATCGAGACGGATTACGTATATCGCGTGCGCAGCGGCGACGCGGTGACTCCGGTGTACAAATTCCGCACCGCACCTAAACGCGAGACGCCCTTCGCGGTCGCGTGGTGGGGAGACAATCATCAAGGCACGGGAATCCTTCGCACGCACGTTTCCAACTTCCTCGCGCAGGGGGTGAATTTGATCGCGGTCGCCGGGGACATGGTGAACAGCGGGAACGTGCTTTCTGAATGGCATGACTACTGGTTCAAGCCGCTGGAACACATGAACTGCTCGCAGACGACGCCGGTGGTGTTCGCGCGGGGGAATCACGATGGCGAACACGCTCTCGCGTATGCCTACAGTGCGTTGCCGGGAAACGAGGCGTGGTTCGCATTCGATTATGGGAACAGCCGGTTCATCTTCCTCGACAGCGAAGCGAGCACCGGCGAGTCACCGGAGCAACGCGCCTGGTTGCAGGCGGAACTCGCGCGTCCGGAAACGCAGCGTGCGGCGTTTCGTGTGGTGTGCTTCCACAAACCGCCGTTCGTGAATCTATGGAACGGCGGCGGTTACACGGGTGAGGCGTTCGTGCGGAATGACTGGGTGCCGCTGTTGACGCAGGGGAACGTGGACGTGGTGATTTCTGGTCACGCGCACAATTACAATCGCGGAACGACCAATGGCGTCACCTATATCATCGCGGGCGGTGGCGGCGGAACGTTGGACGTGGAACGCGTGGCGAACTGGCCGTTGTTCACCGTCGAGTATTCGCGTTACCACTACGGGCTGATGGAGATCACCGGCAACACGATGCTTTGGCAGGCTTTCGATAATAACAACCAGTTGCTCGACATGCTGGTGCTGCCGAGCCGGGTGCCGGAGTTGGATGTGGTATCGCAAACTCCGGTCGCAACGAACGTCGTTCTGAGCCTGGGCGGAAAGCCGGGGGTACGTTACGTGACGGAGCAGTCGACGAATCTTTCGACCTGGTCCGCCATCCGCACAAACGTCGCTCCCACGACCGGGGGCGGGAAGGTGACGAACTCGGTTCCGCGAGCGAATCAGCAACAGTTCTTCCGGGCGGTGGTGCGGTGATTCGCCTGTAACTTCCGCGGAACTCGGCAGTCTCTTTTAGGGTTCGATGGGAAACGGGTTACGACGAGGTTAATACTCCTCAAACTCAATCCGCAGGCTTGATTGCCGGGTCGTCTTTTGATACCACTGGCGTTGTTCCAGCACTTGGGTAGTCGGTCGCGGTCGGCAGGATTCGCGAATGCAGTTCCTCCTTCAAACAGTTCAGGCAGCGGGCTTCACGTCTCTGGGTTCGAGACGAGGGTGTTTCCCGTTCCCTGAGTCGTTGCCGGAATTCATGGCCCCGGTCTCCCTCTTTGCTTCGTCCTTTCAGTTAACAGACATCAAGTAAACCCTATGAAATCCAACAAACTGTTTAGATTCGCCGCCCTGGCATCTGTGCTGGGCGCGGCAGCGTCGGTCCCCGCCGGGACCATCACCAGTGAAATGGTGGTCCACCTCCCGTTCGATGGCGACTACGTGAACACCGCGGCCGGCTCGACGGTCGTGGCGTCTCCCGCTGGTGCCCCCACGATTGAAGCCGGCCGGATCGGTTCCGGCGCGGTGCGAGTTTCCACTGCCAGCGACGGATCGTTTTTCAATTACGTCACCTTGGGAACTCCGGCGGAACTTAACTTTGGTGGCGCCACCGACTTCACCGTCTCCGCATGGGTGAAGATTAATTCTAAGGAGAGCGATCCTTCCTTCCTGTCCAACAAAGACTGGGATGCTGGCGGCAATACCGGTTGGGTGGTGTTCGTCGGTGGTGGAGGAAACCTCGGCTGGAATTATCGTGAGAGCGGATCCCCACGTGTCGATGCGAGCGGTCCCGGCATCAATGATGGCAACTGGCATCATATCGCCGTGAGTTACAAACGCGATGGCAATGCGATCACTTTCCTGGACGGCGTCTTGGTCGCCACCACGCCGATCGGACCTGCCGAGGAGACGCTTGACTCCGGGTTGCCCACGAACATCGGGCAGGACGGGACTGGTGCTTACAGCCCGGCCATCGACGCGTTGATCGATGATGTCGCCATCTGGCGACGCGCCGTGACGGGTTTTGAACTCGAACGAATCTACACGTTCGGCACCAACGGAGTGAAGGTCAGTGACATTCCTGATGCCGCGGCCTCGACCTTCAGCGGATCCGTTCCCGTAAATGGCGCGAAAGACGTTCGCGCGGACACCGTCATTTCCGCTGAAATCGTGGACGGCCCCGTCGCTTTGGATGTCGGGACCGTTCAATTGACCATCAACGGCACCACGGTGGCAACTGGCAGCTCGAAGCTGGGCAACGCCACCACCATTTCCTATCAAGCCCCGGAGCCGTTCATCTTCGGCACCAACATCACGGCGTCGCTGACCTTCAACAACGGCATCTCCCTGGTGACCACACAATGGTCATTCACCGTGATTGACGTCCCCCAATCCCGCGGCATTACGGCCCAGTGGGATTTCAATGCGGGCGACCTCAGCGCGACCATCGGCCTTCCCTTGGAATACAGTGGTGGCCCCGCCGGCCTCACCGCCGCGGGAACGGGCTTTGGTACGACGACCCAGTTCGGATTGCCGGACATTGGCGGCCAGCCGGCGTTCGTGATGGCGACCAAGAAGATTACCAATTCCTCGCTCGGTTACATCATGCGGCACGGGGCCCGGCCCAATGGCGACCCCACCGCGACCAAGGTCAATCAATGGACCATGATCATGGATATCTTGATCCCGACGGAAGGCTGGCACTCCTTTATCCAGATTGATAATTCCGGTGACGGCGATCTGTTTGTCAACCCGGGCAATGGCATCGGCATCTCCGGTTCCTACCAGGGCACGATCGTTCGCGGTCAATGGCACCGCGTTGCCTTCGCGGTCGACATGACCCAAGGAGTGATCTCGAAGTTCATCGACGGCGTGAACGTCAGCGACCAGGCGGCCGGTGGATTGAACGGGCGCTGGGGCCTGCTTCCCACCGCCCTGTTGTTCGGCGATGAGGATTCCGAATCCCAGGCCTCCTACGTGAACAGCATCCAGATTCGCAACTACAAGATGAGTAACGAAGGCATTGCTGCTCTCGGCGGGCCGTCCCCGGATGGCGTTCCGCTCGTCAGCGGCCAGTGGGACTTTGAAGCCGGCACCTTGGCGGCGACCATCGGCACCGACCTCGTGGGGCGTCCGGACACCGAATTCGTGACCCTGTATGAGACGGCGATTTTGGACGACGGCGTGGCCAACGTCATGCGCTTCAACTATCCCGCGACGGAAGCGGAACGCATCCCGCTCGGTTATCTCCTGCCACACGGCATCCTCCCGAATGCCGGTGGTGAAAAGGTGAATCAATACACCGTGATCATGGACGTCATGTTCCCGGCCAGCAGCGGCGGCTTCCGTTCCTTGTTCCAGACGGAAACCAACAACACCACCGACGGCGATGTATTCCTCAACGGCGGCAACGGCCTCGGCATCTCCAGCCAGTATCAAGGCAACGCCACGGCGGACACCTTCCATCGTATTGCCTTCACGGTCGACTTGACCAAGCGCGAGCTCGGTAAATACATCGACGGCGTGAACGTGGTCACCACTCCCGTGGGCTCCGCTCCGCTCGGCACCGGGCTCTTCCAATACCTCAGCGCCACCGACGGTGTGGTCGACAAACGCTGGTCGCTCGATCCGCTGGCTCTCATCTTCGCGGACGAAGACGGCGAAACCGCCGCCGGCGTCGTGAACAGCATCCAAACGCGCCCGGTCGTCCTTAGCCCGAGCGAAATCGCACGTCTCGGCAAGGCCACCGCGGCCGGCATCCCGGCGGTCATTCCTCCGGTCCCCTCGCTCAAGATCGTAATCAACGAGTTCGGCGCCACGTTTATCTCGTGGCCTGAAAACGTCACCGGTTTCATCCTGGAAAGCTCCACCTCGCTGGCCCCCGGCGCGGTCTGGACCCCGGTTGAAAATGTGTTCAACAACGGCTACGAAGAATTCCGCGTCCCGAATCCCGGAATCTTCTACCGCCTGCGCAAGGAATAGTTTCCCGCAGGTTCGATAAGAATCATCCACCCGGCGATGCGCGAGCGTCGCCGGGTTTTTGTTTTCCACCGGGCAGCGTCGAAGGTTTGACGCGAAGTCGGTTTGCTTCCGAGGGGCTGTCGCTTTCCAACGTTCCCGTTCTCCTGAGTTTCGGAATTGCCTTTCCGACCTGCTTCCGCCATAAGAACTCAGTCAATGAGGCCGCCATTCCATACAAGAAAGCCATCCGAAGTCGCGCTGGATCGCGCGGGCGGAAGATGGTCGTGAGACTGGCGCACAACCAAGGAAACGATATGGGGAAACAACTTCTACTTGCTGCAACCGCCGCCGCCCTTTGCCTGCTGGCTTCGGGGACGCGGGCTGCCGACTTCACCGTCATCAACACCAACGACGCCGGTCCCGGCTCGCTGCGACAGGCGATTATGGATGCGAATGCCACCGTGGAACGCGACCGCGTACGATTCGACATTCCGGGCGAAGGCCGGCTGGTGATCGGTGTCCTGACGCCGCTGCCGGTCATCACCAACGCCATCGAAATTGACGGTTACACCCAGCCCGGTTCACGACCCAACGCCGAGCGGAATTTCGACAATGCGGTGAGGCGAATCGAGATCGAGGGTAGTCGAACGTTGGCTGGCGGGTTCACGCTGCGCGCCAATGATTCGGTGCTCCGAGGGTTGGCAATTCGTCGTTTCGGAGAGGCGGCCATCATCGTTGGTGGTACGAACAACGTCGTGGTTGGAAACTTCCTCGGAACGGACGGCGTTCCATCATTGTATAATTCACTGACCAACTTTACGGGAAACCTGCGGGGAATCATGGTGGGAGGTAACTTTGCCGCCTTTAACACGAGAATCGGTGGCGCGGATCGCGCTGAGCGAAACGTAATTGCGGGGAATGTAGGGAATGCGATTCGCATCGATTCGTTTCCAAATGAATCGGTGGATACCTATATCCAAGGCAACTTCCTCGGTGTGGACGCCTCCGGGAATCGTGCATCTGTGAACGCCGCGAGCACCACAATTTCGGTCTATGGCGCGACGGGATTGTGGATTGGTGGCGAGGAAGACGGTGCGGGAAACGTCATCTCGTCGACAGTAGCTGGAGTCACTTTCCACGACCGTTTGCGAGGTGGAGCCATCATCGGAAACTATATCGGTGTTGGGACGGATGGTCATACTCGTCTCCCCTATAACCGCAATGGAATCAACTTTGAGTTCGGGGGGACGGAATTGGAACCCGAGTGGTTCGTTGACTGCCTCGTGAAGAGCAACCGAATTGCGAACTGCCATCGAGCGATTCAGATCGCAGATGCAATTTTCCCTTTTGAGCCGGTACCTCGCAGTGTTAACGGCGTCACCATTTCGGGGAACTCAATGCTGGCCAATACCAACCTGTTCTTTGCGAACAACGGTAGCGTGATCGAGCCGCTTTCGATTTACATGGGTGAACCTGCCAAAACCAATGATTTCCTCGATCTTGATCTCGGTGGGAACCGTCGCCAGAACTATCCTGAAATCTCCTCAGCGGCCTTCGGCGAGAACACAACGATTGCAGGCGTGCTAAACAGCGCAGCATTCTCGACGTATCGCATCGAGCTCTTTGCGAGCACAGTGACGCATCCGTCGGGATTTGGAGAGGGCGAGGTTTACTTGGGTTTCACCAACGTCACCACGGACGTCAACGGTGCGGCGGCGTATGAAGTCAC
>Ga0154020_10010085_pt1 | contig 10824 bp, 6 predicted proteins | sample Klosneuvirus_201_FD_109709 | JGI IMG/M metagenome (GOLD analysis project Ga0154020, IMG submission 109709) | Active sludge microbial communities from wastewater, Klosterneuburg, Austria - Klosneuvirus_20160825_MG | ecosystem: Engineered > WWTP > Aerobic digester > Activated sludge | place...
AGGGCGTGCTCGGACCCGGGCAGGATCTCGCGCGCGTGACCGCCGTGGACCGCGACCGGTATCTCGTCGCCGGCGCCCACGGCGAGGTCCACGCCGAGCCCGCGGGCCGGCTCCTCTACGCCGCCGACTCCGCGGCCGCGCTCCCCTGCGTTGGCGACTGGGCCTGCGTGCAGTATCACAGCGACGGCGCCGCGGCCATCATCCACGACCTCCTCCCGAGGAGGACGCTCCTCCGGCGAAAGCGCGCCGGGAAGGACGTGGACTACCAGCTCATCGCCGCCAATCTCGACATGGCTCTCATCGTCCAGTCGTGCCAGTTCGACTTCAACGTGCGAAGGCTCGAGCGCTATCTCGTCGTCGTGCGCGAGGCGCGCATCGAACCGGCGATCCTCTTGAGCAAGACCGACCTCGCCACCCCCGATGACGTCCTGCGCATGGAAGCGGAGATCGGGCGGGCGGGCTGCGGCGCGCCGGTCCTCCCCTTCAGCAACGCGACCGGCGAGGGGATGGACCGGGTGCTGCAGCTCATCCGGCCGGGGAGGACCTACTGCCTCGTGGGATCGTCGGGGGTCGGGAAGACGACGCTCCTGAACCGCCTCTTCGGCGGGGGCACGTTCGAGACGGACGCCGTGAGCGCCACCGGAGAGGGCCGGCACGTGACCGCGCGCCGCCAGCTCCTCGTTCTTCCCGGAGGCGCGCTGCTCGTGGATACGCCGGGGATGAGGGAACTCGGGCTCCTCGGCGCGGGGGATGCGATCGGCGACGCCTTCACCGACATCGCGGACCTCGCCGCGGGCTGCCGCTTCGCCGACTGCGGCCACGACGGCGAGCCCGGCTGCGCGGTCCTCGATGCGATCGAGAGCGGAGTCCTCGACCGCAAGCGGTACGAGAGCTACATGAAGCTCGCGAAGGAATCCGCTTTCCACGATATGTCGTACGTGGAGAGGCGGAAGAAGGACAAGGCGTTCGGGCGGTTCATCAAGAAGGCGCTGAAGCCCAAGCCCAGGTGAGCGGCGGCGCCGCGGTCGAGGCGGGCGGGACGCGGGGGAACAGGACATGGACGGGACGCTGAACGAGGCGATCCGCGGACAGTTCGGAGCCGCGGTGGACATGCTGGAGAACGCCGTGCGCGCCTGCTCGGACGCGTTGTGGGGTGACCGCTCGCAGACGCCCGAGTACTGGTATGTCGCCTTGCACATGCTCTTCTGGCTCGACCACTACCTGCACGGTCCGGTCAAAGGGTCTGCTCCCCCCGTCCGGTTCGGACTCGCGGAGATGGACCCCGCTGGAGTGCTCCCACCGCGCGTGCACACGAAGGGCGAGCCTCATGCCTACCTCGAGCACGGGACCGCGCGCGGCGCCTACAAGTGAAGCAGACGACGACGCGGCTCTCTCGCGCCGCTTCCCGGCGCGGCTGAACCGGGCCGTTGGCTCAACCATGGATCGCGATCCTGAACATCCGATCGTCGAGCTGGGTTGCCCGCCCGAGAAGATCCGCGTCCATCATCTCGGCATCGACCTGCGGCGCTTCGCGTTCGTGCCGCGCCGCTGGGACAGGAAGAGCCCGCTCAAGGTCCTGCTCTGCGCGACCTTCACCGAGAAGAAGGGATTGCCGTATGCCCTCGAAGCCCTCGCCAAGGAAGAGTCCCTCGCGATCACGCTCATCGGCGACGCCGACGACTCCGAGCGCCAGCAGGAAGAGAAGGCCGCGATCCTCGCCGCGATCGATCGCTACGAGTTCGGCCCGCTCGTGACCTGCACGGACTACCTGAAGCATGCCGAGATCCTGAAGGCCGCCTACGAGCACCACGTGTTCGTCTCGCCGAGCGTCACCGCGCGCGACGGCGACACCGAAGGCGGCGCCCCGGTCGCGGTCTGCGAGTTCGCGGCGACCGGCATGCCGATCGTCTCCACGCGCCACTGCGACATCCGCAAAGTCGTCGAGGACGGCAAGGGCGCGGTGCTCGCGGAGGAGCGCGACGCGATCGGTCTGCTGCAGAACCTCGCATGCCTCGTCTACGAACCGGCGCTCTGGGAGAGCCTCGTCCACACGGCCCGGAAGCGCATCGAGACGCACTTCGATGCGGTCGCGCAGGGAAGGGCACTCGCGGAGATCTACGAAGGCGTGGCGGCAGGCGGACGGAGCTCGCGCGCGGCGGGGTAGGGGGGCGGGCGGACCGTCGTACGGCACGGCGCGCACGGCTCGTCCCGCGACCTTGACCGCGAGCCGCTCGCCGACTATCTCGGTCGCCGCCGGTCGCCAAGCTCGCGAGAGACATACCTATGCGGCTACTCGAGATCTGCTTCTCCCTCGTCCTCGCCTCCGGCCTCGCTCAGGCCCAGACCGCGAGCGTCCAGCTCTTCGGCACGGCCTGTCCCGACCCGCTCGGGGCAGGATCGCCGTCCCTCACGGTCACCGGAGTGCCTCGCCTCGGCACCAGCTACTCCGTGAACTACTCCGCAGGCCCGAGCGGCCGGCCACCCCAAGGCGGCTCGATCGTCCCGATCCTCGCGACGGGACTCTCGAGCACCAGCGCGGGCGGCGTGCCGCTGCCGTTCGCGATCCCCGTGAACTGGTACGTCCAGCAGCCTGCGGGCTGCCTGCTGCTCGTCTCGGCGGAGCTCGCGCAAGTGCCGCCCGGAGCCGGCCCGGTGACGTTCTCCGTTCCGAACGTGCCCGCGCTCGCTGGGCTCGCGCTGCATCACCAGTGGCTCGTGGCCTGGATCGACACCTTCGCGCCGAGCGGCCGCCGCTACCTGCTGGGTTCGAACGCCGCGCGCGCGCAGATCGGGTTCTGACGCGGCGCCGCGGGGGAACGGGCGCCGGTCACTTCCGCCGCAAGGGCAGTTCATGACTTCGAAGAGGAACACCCATTTCAGAAGCTCGGCCCATTTCGCCCTCGGCTTGCGCGGTGAGCTGTTGCAAGGCCTGGGCTTCATGGCGCCGTGATGGCCGCGCGGCGATGCGCAGGCGGATCGCAGCCGCCGCGTTGACCGCCGAAATCAGGCGGATCGTGACCGCCGCTTACAGTGAGTCCAGGAGGGCATCCAGCCCCATGCGCTCGACCTCTACTCCGACAATGGCAACCCCATGAAGGGGGCAACCATGCTCGCGACGATGCAAGCCCTCGGGGTTGCCGGTTCCTTCAGTCGGCCCGGCGTGAGCGATGACAATCCCTACTCGGAGGCGCTCTTAAGGACCCTGAAGTACCGCCCGAACTTCCCGTCGAAGCCGTTCGGGTCGATTGAAGAGGCGGGCGCGTGGGTTGCCTGGTTCATGGCCTGGTACAACTGCCAACACCTCCACAGCTCGATCGGCTTCGTCACTCCTGAGCAGCGTCACCGGGGAGACGACGAACTCGTGCTCAAGCGCAGAACCGCAGTCTACGAAGCCGCCAAGGCACAGCGACCCGAACGCTGGGCTCGCAACTGCAGATCCTCGGAGCGCATACAGACCGTGCGCCTCAATCCCGAAAAGCCGCGGCCGCGGAGAGCGCCGCATGACATTTCTCTCTCACCTTGAGGCGGCAACTACCTTGCCACTCACCGTGGCGCAGAAACATTCGTCGCGTTGCCTCTTCTTATGCGAAGCGGCATCACCCCAGCAACCGGGTTGGTTGGCACTACATCGATATTGGGAAATCGAATCGCACAGAACGGCGAATGGCGCGCGAACTCGAGGGGCACCCCCTCCAACAAAACCAGAAACAGGTTCAAACCGTTCAACTTGGGCTAGCGGGAGCCAATGCGAAGAGACACTCCATTGGAGGCAGCCCACCCTCTCACATTAGCAGCTACGTCAACTACGAATGCTTGAGTGTGCATTTTCACCCCCACCAGCTCTAGACATTGACACAGCGGCAAGGCCAGTGTAGCAGAGCCTCCAAGGTTGAACACTGGCACCGCGACGTCTCCACTTGCGTAAAGAAAACAGCCTGGCATGGCTATGGCACTCAAATCGTATGGCAATCGCAGCGGTCCCCAGGATTCATTGGAACTACCGATGATCACTGTGGTCGCACCCGTTAAGGGCAATCGCGTGGCACGAAGGCCGAAGGCATCCCCTAGCCACGGCAGCTGCTGGTCGACGCTGTCGAGATCCATGATTCCAGAACTCGTAGCACAGCCGACACCCATCCTCGTGCGGTCGGCTGGACTCTGCGACAACAACTCCCACATCTCGCTCCTGTTTACTCCCCTGTTGTTGGTCAGCATTGCAACAACACTGCGGTGTAAGTCGTAAGCTATGATGTTGCGCTGCGTCGCGATATTGGGGCTCGATAGCTGGTTCCAGGCGTTGCCATTCCATTCCCACATGAATCCATCACTCGCCGATCCAGTTGACAGCACACACCGATCGCGAGCCACGTCGTAAACCATCCTTGCGTAGGTTCGACCCATAGGGCGAACACCAGGTAAACGCAGCGCCCAAGCGCTCCCATCCCATTCCCAAGTCTCGTCGTTCACGGCGGTAGCGCTCGAGCCCCCGAACATCACTGCCCGACCGCGTCGTGAATCGTAGGTCATGCTCGCCCATTGTCGCCCCGTAGGACCGGGAGATACCGTCACGTTCTTCCATTGCATACCGTCGAATTCCCACATGTCAGCGTATGTGGTCACGTTGTCTCCTCCGCCGAAGACCACGAACTTCCCCCTCTTCGTGTCATATGCGCACGCGGCTCGCGTCCGTGGGGCCGGTTTGCCGGTCAGCGTGCGCTTGATCCAAGAAGTCCCATCGTACTCCCACAGGTCATCACTCACTCCATTACTCCCAGCTCCCCCGAACAACAGCACGACTTGGCGCGCCGAATCATATGCCAAACAGAACTCGGTGAGTCGGGGCGGCTTGTTGAGCAACTCTCGCCTCGACCAGATGGCGCCGTCAAACTCCCAAGTTGAAGTGCTGGCATCACCATTCACATGCCCGTGAAGCACCAATCGTTTTCTGGCCACGTCATAGACGAATTGGAACTCGTTGCCAATCCTGGGCGTCGCGCTTTCACTGATGCGCTTCCAATCGCCGCCTTCCCACTCCCACAAGTCATTGATGTGATCCTCACGTGACTGGCCGCCGAACAAAAGCGCCCGCTTTCCATTCTGGTCGTAAACAAGCCTCCCACCCATGCGAGCTTCCGGCGAGTGTGCGGGATTCAACTGTATCCAGGAGCTACCGTCAAACTCCCACGTGTCGGAAGTCGGCCCAAACGAATCGCCCCCGAAAAGAATCATTCGCCCACGATCGAAGTCGAACGCGCATGCGGACTCATAACGTGCACTGGGCGATAGAGCAGGCTGGCGACTGCTCCATACGGCACCATCCCATTCCCATATTGCCGTAGTTCCCTGGCCTCCGTAGAGCGCTGTGCGCTGTCGACCGGGGTCGTACCACATTGAGTGCCCATGCTTCGGACCCGGACTTACGGGCGGCACAGCATTGGTCCAGCGTTGCCCATCATACTCCCAAGTATCGCCCAATGGTGCATAGAGAGCATCCATTCCGCCGTATGTCACGACTCGTTGCCGTGCTTCATCATATACAAGATTCGGATTCCTGCGCGGGATAGGGCTCGGCCCCTGCGGGAACTTCTGAGTCCATGTCGAGCCGTTCCATTCCCAAATGTCATTCAGGAAAGTGCCACCCAGAGCCGCTCCTCCAAAGAGCACGACAACTTGACGTTTGGTATCGAAGCAGATACCCCCAGCACCGCGGGCTGGCGGCCGTTGGCCGATTGTTGTCATCTCCTTCCACCCAGTGGCGCTCAGGACGCACAACACGCTTTGTCTAGCAGTCAGCAGGAGAACCTGCTGGCGCGCGGAGTCGAATACCATGCTGGCCGTGGGGTACTCCTCCAGGAAGCTCCGCTCTTGCCATACGGACTGCCCCACAGCGCTCGATGACATAACGCTTATCCCCAGAACCACTCTTAGGTAACGCATATTACTTGTCTCTTATGGTGGAAGCTGTCCCGTTTGAAAGCACGAAGCCGAGCACGTTTGCGCTCGCGTCAAGTGTGACGACCTGATTATAGAACTTGGCACCTATGATACTTGGACAAACACATAGCGCTTGTCCCCATGTGGCCGAACCCGAGACGTTCACGAGGCCGAACGCGAGATCGTCTTGAACGAGTAGGCTGCACCCAGGCATACCAATCATCGTGAGTTCTTGCGGGAGGCCGAACTTCCCGAAGTATGTGGTGTTCGACAAGCCGAAAAGCATCGTGGTCGGCGCCCCTGACGGGAGATTCGTGACACGTAACGTGACGGCATTCCCCAAATAGGGCAGGGGCAACGCGCCCGAGAGCAAGTATGGCGTGCCGGAGGCGCCACCGCACCCGTTTCCAAACCGTGTAATTGAGGCAGGCTGGACAGGACCATAACTCCAGGTGTCGTCGTAGCCGGCGCCGCTGAACATCAAGACAGACCCGGTGGCAACGTCGAACGTGCAAGCGAAATTGTCTCTTGCACGCGGGGTCACAAAGGGACTCCTAGTCTGCCAATCTACTCCGTCCCATTCGTGGGACATGAGAATGACTGGGCCACCACCTTCGCTTCTCAGCAATACCGATCGTCCGCGCCGAGAATCAAACACCATGTCTCCGGAGTATTCCTCTATCGGCACATGCACGCTGCTGCGTTGCCGCCAGTCTATCCCGTCGAACTCCCACGTCGCATTGATGTTGCTGGTGCTCGTGAAGAGGACGAGACGCCCTCGCCAAGAGTCGTAGCATAGCGCGTACTGCCTTGCAAAGGCGGGCACTGTGCTGGTAATTCGTCGGGTCCAGTTCTTTCCATTCCATTCCCAGGTCTGGAACGCCGTGGCCAGATCGCCAAAAGCCATGGTCAGCCCACGCCGTGAGTCGAATGCCATTTTCACGTTCTCCAGCTTCGGCATACCACTGGGGGGGGACACCTCGAGCCACGATTCTCCGTCCCATTCCCAAGTGCTGTACAGGGAAGTCGGTATCGAATTACCAAAGTAGACAACCTTGTTGCGCACGGAGTCGTAGGTCATGGCTTGACGCTGATGCAGTGGAGGACCCGGTAGCACGCGCTCAGTCCACACATTCCCGTCCCACTCCCAGGTTGCGTTCGGGTTGGGAGTTCCGTACGGAACCGATCCACCAAACATCACTGCTCGACTGCGTGACTCATCATATGTCATGCACGCGTATATTCGCATGTATGGGGCGGGAGAAGGGCAAAGGAGTTGCCAGTCGGAACCATCGTACGCCCACACATCGGCTTCCAAGCGCGAGGAGCGAGTGTCCCCGCCAAACAGCAGCGTGCGTGAGCACGTGCTATCGTACTGCATCGCGAAATTCACGCGGCCCGACGGAACTCGGGTCGTAGGCACGCTGCCCCACTGGGCACCATCCCATTCCCACGTATCGGTGAACCAAGTGGTGAAACTCGATCCACCGAATAGTACTGTTCGCCTTCTTGCTGGGTCGTACGACATCGCGTGCCTGGAACGGGGAGGAGGCTTGGTTGATGGATTAGCCTGGGTGAAGGTAACTCCGTTCCAGATCCAAGTATCGTCCAAGTCTGTGCCGTTCGTTCCCCCGAACAGCACACAGACTTGCCGAGCATCGTCGTATGCCAAGGAGAATGCTGTCCGGGGCGGCGGTACCGTCGGCGGGCTACGGTGTGTCCAAGTCGTCCCGTCGTATTCCCAGACCTCCAATGTGCCCGCGTATCGTCCTATGAGCACGCTCCGAGCTCGGGCGATGTCAAAAGTCATTTTCGGCTCTTGGAGCGGCGGGGGAGTGGTCGCCGTCGTGATCAGGGTCCAGTTGTCACCATCCCATTCCCATGTTTCATTGGTCCAGGAGGATGTGGTATTTCCGCCGAACAACACGGCGCGACGTCGAGCCTCGTCGAACACCATGGTTGGCCAATCGCGTGGACTCGGCGAGACGGTTGGCTTGCGGAGCCTCGGTTGTCCGGTTCCGTCCCATTCCCAAGTACCGCCGGTGATCTTGTAGTTGTTGCCTCCAAATATGACTAACTGCCTGCGGACCGAATCGTACGCACATCCCGAGGCGCGGCGCCCCCCGATGATAGGGAACTCTGTCCAAGTAACTTGGGATGAAAGGGCAGGAGTCAGAAGCAGCGATACGACCAGGAGCCCAACTGCTGCTGTTGGAGTGCTTGGAAATGCCATTCTGCCATTACCTTCGAAGCAGTATGTGTTCACGTTGACTCCGATTGTCGCAAGTGTTCTTGCCCTGCTATCAGCCCGTTGCGTGTACTCCTTGCTCTTCTCTCATGCGGCTGGAGCTGACAAGCACCGGCAATACTCACGGCCTTCGATGGTGAGGATGTGGCAGAGTGTGAGCGTTCGCCGGACGGCCACGCGTTTCAGCGAGCGGCAGACATGATCCTACGTGGCGTTGTCAAGAGCAAGTCTCTCGGTACGCCACTTGGCGGCGCGGACGACGTCTTCCTGGGCCGCGAGGAGCGCGCCCGACAGCCAGAGCGCGAAAACGAAGGTGCGCATGGCTTGGAGGATCGTTGGCAGGGGCCCATCATCCAAGCCATGAAGTCAGCTCCGGCGCTCGTGCTCGCATTCGCATCGGGACTCCTTGCTCAAGGTCTTGCACTGCAACCCGTGGCGCGGGGCCAGGTCAGCTTCGACACGGGGTTCTGGGCCGAGAAGCTCGCGACCAACCGGAAGGTCACGATCCCGCACTGCTTCCAGCTCTGCGAGGAGACCAAGCGTATCCAGAACTTCGCGGTCGCGGGCGGCCTCGCGAAGGGCCAGCACGAGGGGTACTTCTTCAACGACTCCGACCTCTACAAGGTCGTCGAGGCGGCTTGCCTCGCGCTTGCAGCGACCCGCGACGAGGCGCTCGCAAAGCGGGTGGACGAGGTCGTCGCGAAGATCGCCGCTGCCCAGGAGAAGGACGGCTACCTCTACACGGCGCGCACGTTGCTGCGCCCTGACCACATGCCGCCAGGTGGCAAGGAGCGCTGGTCGGACCTCGGCTCGGGTCACGAGCTCTACTGTGCCGGGCACCTCTACGAGGCCGCGGTTGCCCACTTCGAGGCAACCGGCAAGCGCACGCTGCTCGACGTCGCGCAAAAGCATGCCGACCTCGTCGCTTCCGTGTTCGGTCCCGGCAAGAACGAGCACCCCGACGGGCACCCAGAGGTCGAGCTCGCGCTCGTCAAGCTCGCGAAGGCGACCGGCAAGGACGAGTACTCGAAGCTCGCGAAGTTCTTCGTCGAAGCGCGTGGCCGGAAGGGCGGCGGTCGGGCGCTCTACGGCGAGTACGCGCAGGACCATCTGCCGCTGCGCGAGCAGACCGAGCCCGTCGGACACGCCGTGCGGGCGGCGTACCTCTACTCCGGCGCTGCGGACCTCGCTGCCGTGACCGGCGACGAACCGCTGGCTCTCGCGATCGACAAGCTCTGGCAAGGCATGCTCGCCGGCAAGGTCTACCTGACCGGGGGAATCGGGTCGCGCGCCGGTGGAGAGGCGTTCGGCGCGGCCTTCGAGCTACCGAACGAACGCGCCTACGCCGAGACCTGCGCCGCGATCGCGAACGTCATGCTCGGCTGGCGCATGTTCCTGCGTTCGGGCGACGGCGACGCCTACGACGTCCTGGAACGTAGCCTCTACAACGGTGTCCTGGCCGGGGTCTCCCTGCACGGCGACCGTTTCTTCTATCCGAATCCGCTCGCCTCGCGGCGTGGTGCCGAGCGCTCGCGTTGGTTCGACTGTGCGTGCTGCCCTTCGAACGTGGTGCGGATCGTCGAGGCAGTGCCGGGAATGGCCTACGCGACCAAGGGCAACGCCGTCTTCGTGTGCCTCTACCAGAGTGGAACGGCCACCCTGACCGTCGACGGTCATTCCGTCGAGGTGCAGCAAGAGACCGAGTACCCCTGGCAAGGCAGGGTCACGCTGACGGTGTTGCCCGACGCTGCGGTTCGCTGCACGCTCGCGCTGCGCATTCCCGGGTGGGCCCGTGATCGTGCCTGGCCCAACCAGCTCTATCGCTTCGCCAACGAGTGCGATCAGGAGCCGACCATCACGATCAACGGCGAGCCGGTGAAGTTCGCGACGACCCGCGGCTTCGCGATGCTCGAGCGCGAGTGGCGCCCCAAGGACAAGGTCGTGCTGACCTTGCCGATGCCTGCACGCACGATCGTGTCGCGGCCCGAGGTGGTGAGCAACCTCGGCAAGGTCGCGGTCCAGCGTGGCCCGCTGGTCTACTGCGCCGAGGCGTGCGATCAAACCGACGGCAGGGTGCAGCATCTCGTCCTGAACGCCGCGACGCCCCTGACCGCGGAGTGGCGGAAAGACCTGCTTTCCGGAGTGACCGTCCTGCGCGGCAAGGCCCTCGCGACCAAGCGCCAGCTCGACGAGAGCATTGCCGGGGACGGAGCCCGCGACCTCCTCCTGGTCCCGTACCACACCTGGGCCAATCGCAAGCGAGGCTCGATGGCGGTGTGGCTCGCTTTGGTGCCGGGTGCTGCCGACCCGCTGCCCGCCCCGACGCTCGCCACGACCGCCAAGGTCACCACTTCGGGCGGAGCCGACCCCTCCGCGATGGTCGACCAGCTCGTGCCGAAGAGCTCGATCGACCACGACGTGCCGTTCTTCCACTGGTGGCCCAAGAAGGGCAGCAAGGAGCAGGTGATCCTCGAGTTCGTGAAGCCAGCGCGCGTACAGAACGTCGCCGTCTACTGGTTCCAAGACGAGGGCATCGGCGAGTGCCGCCTGCCTGTGAGCTGGAAGCTCTTCGGCCGGGTCCTCGGCGGCTGGCAAGAGCTCTGCGCCGACCAGACCCTCGGCTGCGCCAAGGACTCCTTCCA
>Ga0154020_10010086_pt1 | contig 10824 bp, 4 predicted proteins | sample Klosneuvirus_201_FD_109709 | JGI IMG/M metagenome (GOLD analysis project Ga0154020, IMG submission 109709) | Active sludge microbial communities from wastewater, Klosterneuburg, Austria - Klosneuvirus_20160825_MG | ecosystem: Engineered > WWTP > Aerobic digester > Activated sludge | place...
CAACGCGGTCCGGCGGGAGGTCCCAGACCTGGAGCGGCCCCCGGGCCTGCCGGCCGAATCCGTCGTTGAGTTCTTCATACAAACCTGGCGGAAATCCCGGAGGCGGCGACACAAAGACGGGCTGCGCCAGGATCGGCGGCGCGTCGGCGGCGCTGCCCTCAACCCCTCCCACAGAGGAAGGGGATTCCTCCGAAGCGGGCGCCGGGACCAGGTAAATGATCGCGACCAGCGCGGCCAGCAGACCGGCGGCGGCCCCCCCCCGCAGCCCACCGAAGCCCGAGGACAGCACCCTCACTTCCGGACGAGGATCCAGCGGAATCGCCGCCATCTCAGCTGCGAGGGACCGAACCTGCCGGGAGAGGGCATCGATCGCGGCCCCCTCAGCCTCGGCGGGCCGGACTCTTTCCGCCTCAACCTGACAGCGGTGAGGACCGTCCCGCCAGGACCAAGGATGAGCCTTGGGGTCATGGCGCTTCACCTGTCCCCGGATCTGCAGGTGCAGCAACCCCCGAAGCGCGACGACGACGGCGGCGAACGCCAGCGTGATGACCGGGTCGCCGGTCCGCGCAAAAAGGACGGTCGTCAAGCCAAGCCAGGCCGGTCCGACCATCCACCACGGGAGGAAAAACCAGGGGGAAAACCGGAGGATGCGTTGTAACTCCTTCCAGAATACAAATACGGCAAGCCTCGCGCATCGCCCCTCCAGCTGCGTATGGCGCTCGAGATTGTGCTGCGCGTGGCTGACGTAGAGGAACCGGTCCGGGCGTCCCCCGGTGTGGACCAGGACGAGCACTTTCCAGCGTTCCGGCTTGGGAGCGATGAAGTACCCGTCGAGCACGGGGGTGCGCGTGATCGCATAGGTTCCCCTCAGCGCCTGCAGCCGGGCGTCGACCTCGCGCGGAGGCATGACCGCAAGGTGCATGATTTCTCCCTGCGCGGCGAGATCGGCCGACTCCAACCAGCCGGCGCCCACCGCCTGGTTGATCGCCTCCCGGGCGCTCTGCGAAAGCAGCGTCAGGGCCCGCGCCGCATCCACGTCCAGAGTATCGACCAGTTCAATATAGGGCTTGGAGGTGAGCGCGTTCAGCAGTGGCGCAATCTCTTCCGCCGGCGCGGAGTTGACCAGGGCCTGCAGGCCGATCCAGTCGAGGCGGCGGCCCCTCAATCGAAGTTTGGCCGGGGCGCCCGCGTCCGAAAGCACACACCAGGCGGCCGCGGTCAGCGCCGTTCGGCGAACCTCCATCGGCAATTCCTGCCATGCCGGAAGATCCATCTTCTCCAACACCGCCCGCAGACGTTCGGCCGCGGCGGTCTGGCTCGGCTCCCTCGCCACAAAGGAACCCAGTGTCGTGGAATCCTCCGGAGGCGAAAAGAGGTTCGCTTCACCGTCATCCCAATTCTCCTCCTGCGCGAAGAATTCCGCGGCCTCGGCCACGGTAAACGCCTCGTCCTTCCACACAAAAAGGCGGGCCTGCCGAGGAAGATCGTAGCGATCCGGCGATCGGGAGCCATGGAGCCACCGCTCCACCTCGCGCGAGCGCCAGCGTCCTTCCCTCAAACCGGTGAGCAGTCCTCGCAGGAGCCTCTCGACCCCCGAATCGAGCTTGGTCATCAATTCGACCGCGCCCGCACGCACTCCCGCTGGGTCTTTTTCAGTCAAGAGAGCCTCGGCGCGCAACCGAAGCTCCGGGGTGATCCGCGACACATCCCGGTTGAGGTAGTAACCGAGAACGTGCCGCCCGAGCAAAAACTCCTGCAAGACGCGCCCCAGGGACCACCAATCCCAAGCACACAAACCGGGGCCGGGTTCGTGGAGAAAAAGACCGGCGGCCTCCGGCGGCGCATAAAAGGGATCCACCCCCACGGAGATCAGCTCGCCCTGATCGATTGGCGTCGCGTCCTCCAGGCCGCCGATTGCAAAGGTCAGGCCTTGGGTCCCCGGAATGACATAGATCGTCTCCGGGCGAAGGTTGAGCAGCGCCAGGCCGCGAAGATGCAGCTCGGCCAGCACCGGTGACAGCTGGCGAACCGCCTGTTCGATCGCGTGGGTATCCGCTCGGTGGGTTGCCAACCATTCGCGCAAGGTCGTCGGCGGCGGCGCCGCCGTAACCTCGAATCGGTGACCGTCTTCCTCGGTGGCTTCGATGAGCGACAGCGCGTTTTCCGACTTCAAATCCTGCAGCAGAACCCAGACCTGACGACGCAACTCGATGGCCGAGTCGATTGGCGCCACCCGGACGATCACCGGATCCATGGAGGTGACATTGATCGCCCGATAAGATTGGGTCGGACCGCTGCCGAATTTCTCCCCAAATTGGTACACCCGCCAATGCTGGCCGGAAGCGAAGAAACCTCTCCCGGAATCAGCAGGGATAGAGTCGGTCACGTGCAGATCGGCTTCAAGCCCGTCGGCGTTCTCCGGCTCCGCCGGCAATTCGAGCGGATCAGTCATGGGTGGGAGGGCAGGGATTGTCCTCCTCTCTTCGACTCGATCAGTCGCAACTCAAGGCCTAGACGGGGACTTCGAGCCAAACCCGGAGAGACCCGTTGCTCGCAACCGTTTATCCCCCAGTGCCCACCCTGAACCGGCAATGGCTATGCAACAGCCCCAGACGCCTCCGCGCCGGAAATGCGGCATTCCAGCCAAAATCTGCCGAGCGGAGCGGTCGCTTCGGGTGCATACTTGTCTCATGATGCTACAAGATGGCGGCTTGGACGCACGCGGGGGGTTGCCGATTCCGCGTGGCAACGCGCTCTTGAACGACGCTTTGCTCAACAAGGGAACCGCCTTCACCGACGTCGAACGCGATGCCCTCGGGCTTCGCGGACTGTTGCCCGCACGGGTTTTCTCGCTCGAGGAACAGGTCGCCCGGGCCATGGGCAATTTCCGTCGCAAGACCAGCGCCCTGGAAAAGTACATCTTTCTCACCACGCTGCAGAATCGCAACGAGACCCTCTTCTACCGGGTCATCAGCGAAAATCTCGAGGAGATGATTCCGATCATCTACACCCCGACGGTCGGCGAGGCCTGTCTGGAATTCGGCGCCATTTTCCGCCGACCGCGCGGTCTGTATCTTTCCATCAAGGACCGCGGGCACATCGCCGAGCTGCTCTCCCACTGGCCCATCACCGATGTACGCATGATTGTGGTCACCGACGGCGAGCGAATTCTCGGCCTGGGTGACCTCGGGGTCCTCGGCATGGGCATCCCCATTGGCAAACTCTCACTCTACACCGCCTGCGCCGGCGTCCACCCCCGTTACACCCTGCCCATCACCTTGGATGTCGGTACCAACAACGAGTCGCTGCGCACCGATCCGTTTTACCTCGGTCTCCACCAGCCACGAGTCCGGGGCGAGGCCTACGACGAACTCGTCGAAGAGTTCGTCACGGCGGTGACGCGCCTCTATCCCCGGGCTCTCCTGCAATGGGAGGATTTCGGCAATACCAACGCTTTCCGCCTGCTCCACCATTACCGCAGCAAGGTCTGCAGTTTTAACGACGACATCCAGGGCACCGCCGCCGTCGCGCTCGCCGGGTTGATCGGCAGTCTGCGGATCAGCGGCAACCGCCTGCGTGACCAGCGCCTGCTATTTCTGGGCGCCGGAGAAGCCGGCACCGGCATCGCGGACCTCTTTGTCGCTGCAGTCCGCGACGAGGGATTGTCCGTCGCGGAGGCCCGCGCCCGTTGCTGGTTTGTCGACTCCCAAGGCTTGGTGGTGAAATCGCGTCTCCCGCATCTTGCAGAACATAAAACGCCTTACGCCCACGACCACGCTCCCCTGACTACGCTCGCGGAAGCGGTCGATGCCGTCCGTCCAACCGCCCTGATCGGCGTCTCGGGTTCAGCGAAGGCATTTACCCAGCCGATCGTGGAGCGGATGCGGGAACTCAACCCCCATCCGGTGATCTTCGCGTTGTCGAATCCCACCTCGAAGTCCGAGTGCACCGCCGAACAGGCGTACGCGTGGAGCCAAGGCGCGGCAATCTTCGCCAGCGGCAGCCCGTTCCAACCCGTCAACTACAACGGTCGCACCTACGTTCCCGGCCAAGGCAACAACGTCTACATTTTCCCGGGTATCGGCTTGGGCGCCTTGTGCGCCGATGCCACCGAGGTCACCGACAGCATGTTCCTCAAGGCCGCCCGCACCCTCTCAAGTTTGGTTACCACGGAGGATTTGGAACAAGGTCGTGTCTTTCCCGCCCTGTCGCGGATCCGCGAGGTCTCGCTGGCGATTGCCACGGCAGTCGCCCTCGAAGCCTACGAGACCGGGATCGCACGTCGCCCGCATCCCGCGGACGTCTCCGAAGACATCCGCCAGCGCATGTTCCAGCCCGTGTACCGGTCCTACGTCTGAGGAAAACCACACCCGATCATGGTTTGGGTCGGTTCCGGTACTCGTCGGACGCCTTCAGGGTGTCACGTACGCGCTGCTCCGACCATCCTTTCTGGCGAATCAAGCCGGTGTAGGTGGTCAGACCCGACTCGTCCGGTTCGCGTCCAAGCAGTTCGCGGTAGGCGCGAATCACAATCTGTTTGGCCACCCGGTCCTTGGCCTCGTCACTGCGTTTAAGCTCCGACCGAAGATCGTTTTCCGACCAGCCTTCCCGCAGACGCGCCCGGTAGGTCGACAAGCCGGACGGATCCGCGTCCCGGCCGAGGACTTCCTGGAAAATCTTGCGCACGATCGGATCGAAGTCCCGGGTTTTGAACTCGGTGCTGTTGCGCAGCTCGGTGCGGAGCCGGGCGTCCGACCACCCTTGGTCCAGCAGGCGGCGACGATAGTTTTGCAGGCCCTCATGGTCGGGCTCGCGGCCGAGGAGGTCCTGAAACGCGGCGCGGATCGCCCGATCGGCCTCCCGCTGGTTGCGGAAATGGGGCTGGGGACCTTGGGGCACGTCCCCGATCCACTCGACCCGCAGCGAGGAAATGCGATCATCCCACGACTCCAGGCCCGACTCGCCGTGAGGCTGATTGGTCAGGTCGGCCTGAGTACGCCGAAGCTCAAGCCGCTCACCCTTGAAGTTCGCGTCCCCAAAGAGAATCAGCCGCACCGGACCCTCGATTTTCAGCGACGAAATCGAATCATTCCAACGCCGCCCATTCTGCTGGCGGTGGGTGTGCAGGTTGGTCAGCGATTCCCCGGCAGCGACCTCGAGCGGCGCCCCCCGGAAGTTCGGATCGGGAAAGAGCAGAACCCGTCCGGGAGGGGGCGGGGGCGGCTGCCCAAAGCCTGACACCGCCGCCGCGACCAGCAGAACACTCAAGGTAATGAATCGGGCAAACATGGGGAGAGGGGGATGCAGATAAGACGAACCAGCGCCGGAACTTATTCAGCAAAAAAGACCGCGGATTGCACGAACCGCCTTGGGCCGAGCCGGTCCAAGCCGTTCTTCGCGGAACAACCCGGTCGACCAAGATTCCATCGCTGGGCGGTTGCGCCACGCCGGCTCCTTCTCCTAATTAACTTTCGCTTAGTTGATGTCCAAACCTCCCTCCATGCACCTACGATCCCTCCTCGCGGCCGCTGCGCCGCTGGTATTCCTCGCCAGTCTCTCCGCCCAGACCCCGGCTGCTCCGAAGCTCGAGTTTCCCCAGCCAAGCCCCGCCACCACGCTCAAGCAGCGGGTCGGCATCACCGACATCGAGGTCAACTTTTCCCGCCCAAGCATGCGGGGTCGCGAAATCTTCGGTGGGCTCGTCCCGTACGATCAACAGTGGCGGACCGGCGCGAACAACGCCACCAAGCTCACCTTCAGCACCGCGGTGAAACTCAACGGCGCCGCCGTTCCTGCCGGAACCTACGAGCTCTTCACGATCCCCGGAAAAACAGAGTGGACGATCATCATTCACAAAAACATGTCCCAGTGGGGCGACTACCAGTACGACGCGAAGAACGACGTCGTGCGCTTCAAGGCGAAACCGATCACCCTGGCCGCGCCCATGGAGACCTTCGCCATCGGCCTTTCCGACCTGCGGGACAATTCCGCCACCCTCTATCTCGCGTGGGAAAAGACCCGCGTGCCCATGAAGCTCGAAGTCGACACCGTCGGCATGCTCCTGCCCCAAATCGAAGCCGCGATGGCGGCCGAGGGCGGCAAGAAACCGTACTTCGCCTCCGCAATGTTTTTCTATGAGAACAATTTGGATCTCAAGAAAGCGATTGCCTGGATGGACGCAGGGCTGGCCGAGAACCCCAAAGCTTTCTGGATGATCTATCGCAAGGGCTTGATCCTGCAAAAAATGGGTGACAAGGCGGGCGCACTGGCCGCGGCCACCACGTCCTTGGAAATGGCGTCCCAGGCAAAGGGTGGAATCAAAGACGAGTACACCCGCTTGAATCAGGCGCTGATCGCCAGCCTGAAGTAATCCGCGAGGTTACGCTGCGCCTGCAGGTTCGACTGGCCCGGCGGGAAGCTTGCCTTTCCCGCCGGCAGGATTGCGGCCGGAGTCACCTTGCTCCGGACTGCGCCCCAGCCCGATGAGTCGCGAAACCTGCTACCGCTGTTTTTGGCCCAAGCGCCTGTGTTGGTGTCCGTCGATCATCCCGATGGTCACCCGCACCCGCTTTGTTTTCCTCATGCACCCGAAGGAATTCAAGCAGGAGAAGGCCAGCACGGGGCGGCTCACCCACCTTTCCCTGGCGGAAAGCGAACTCCACATGGGCATCGCGTTCGATGACCATGCCCGGGTGCAGGCTCTGATCGCCGACCCGGCGAACTTTCCCGTGCTGCTCTATCCGGGTGCCACCGCCCGGAACCTCTCTTCGGGAGAATTGACCGCGGGTGAACTCGCGGGACGCCGTCTCGTGGTGTTCCTCCTCGACGGCACGTGGTCATGCGCGCGGAAGATGTTGCGACTCAGCCCAAGCCTGCAACGCCTGCCCAGGATCATGTTCACCGCCGAGACTGCGGTCAGTCGCTACGTGATCAAACAGCAACCGCAGGAAGGCTGCCTTTCCACCCTCGAGGCGACGCACGAACTGCTGCGCGCGCTGGAAAAGTCGGGACTCGATCACTACGCGTTGCCCGAGCAACTGCTTTCGTTGTTTCAGCGGATGCAGGAATTCCAACTCCAGTGCGCTTCGGATACCGCGAGGGACGGCTACCGCCGAACGCCTTACTCTCCTCCGGGCGAGCGCGCTCTTCCCCAGGGAAAGAGCGGCGAACGGCGTACCCGCTACGTCCCCTGAGCCGGTTTCCCGGCAATCACCTCAGCCACGCAGCGTCAGTCGGATCACGCGGAGCAGATCATCGGCCTCAAACGGTTTCCGGATGATCGTCAGGTCCTGCACGGTCCGGAGCCCAACCAGCTCCGTGCTGTAGCCTGTGCTGATGATCACTTTGAGGTCGGTGCGCTCCTTGAGAAGCTCATCCGCCAGTTCGCGCCCGGTCATGCCGTCAGGCATGACGAAGTCCGTCAGCAGCAGGTCAATTTTTCCTTCGTGGGACCGGGCTACCTTTAGGGCTTCGGGACCGCTCTCCGCCGAAAGCACCCGAAAGCCTTTCCGCGCCAGCACGGTGGTCACGAAATGGCGAACACTCGGCTCATCCTCGGCCACCAGCACACACTCCCCGCCAACCGGATCCCGCTCCTTCGACGCCGGCGCGACCGAGTGGTCCTTCGCCGGGGTCCCGGCGGGCAGAAACAGCTCGAAGGTGCTGCCCCGTCCCAACTCGCTGCGGACATCGATCCATCCCTGGTGCTGCTTGACGATGCCGAAGGCCGTCGCAAGCCCGAGACCCGTGCCGCGCCCCACCTCCTTGGTGGTGAAAAAAGGCTCGAAGACCCGCGCCAGGGTCGCCTCATCCATGCCGGTGCCGGTATCCTCGACGGTGAGACGGACGTACCTGCCCGGAAGCGCCTCCGAATCCCGCAACTTGGCCGTATCCAGCATTTCAACCACATCGGTGGACAGCCGAAGTTCGCCTCCACGCGGCATGGCATCACGCGCATTCACCGCCATGTTGATCACCACCTGCTCGATCTGATGCTCATCGCCCACCACCGGTGGACTGACGGGGTCAAGCCGGTGAATCACGCGCACCATTTCACCCATCACCGGGCCGAGCAGGCCAGTCAGTCGCACCACCAGCGAATTGAGCTGAAACGGCCGCACGTCGAGCTGCTGGCGCCGGCTGTAGGCGAGAAGCTGCTGCGTCAGCTTGGCCGCCCGGTTCACCGCTGTCCGCACTTGTTCCAGCGCGTCCCGATCTTCCTCCGCCAGTGCCGATACATCGAGAATCAGCGAGACATGACCACCGATGATGGTCAGCAAATTGTTGAAGTCATGGGCGATCCCGGCCGCCAGCGTGCCAATCGCCTCCACCTTCTGCAATCGATGGAGCTGCTGCTGGAGGACGCTCCGATCGGTGATGTCGAGGACGACAAACAGCACATGCCGGCCACTCGGGAGTTCAAAGTGCTCCGCCGAAAGGAGAAGCTGGCGGGCTCCCCGGGGCGACTTGAAGATGAACTCCCGATTGCGCACGGTCCGCCCGGCACGAATTTCCGAGAAGACGGCTTCCCGCTCCGCGGCCGACGGCCAGAGTCCCAGGTCGGTGTCGGTCTGGCTGATCATGCCTTCCAGCGATCGTCCCGTCAGCTCCGCGAGTCCCGGATTGCCCTCGACCACCCGGCCGTCGTCCAACCGGCAGAGCATCATGGGCACAGGGCTCGCCCGAAACGCCCGGGAGAGCAGTTCGCTCGTGCGGCGCAGCTGCTCCTCGGTCTTCAATCGCTGATCGATCTCCCGCCGAAGATCGCGGGTACGATCCTCGACCTGTTCAGCCAACGCGCGTTGCTGCTGTCGCAACAACCGGACCCGGTACCAATAACCGAGTCCCAAGAGGAAGATCGTCAGCATCCCGACTCCCGCGCGGAACCACAGGGTCTGATGATAGAAGGGTAGAACGCGAATCATCGCGGTCACACCCTCCCGGTTCCACACTCCGTCGCTATTGCACGCGATGACCTGAAAACGATAAGGACCCGGCGCCAGGTTGGTGTAGAGGGTGTCGCGCCTCAGGTTGACCGTGACCCAGTCCGAATCGAACCCCTCCAGACGGTAGCGAAAACGGTTTTGGAGGCTATCCTTGAAACTCAGCGCGGAGAACTTGATCGCGAGCAGTCCGCGCCCGGGACTAATCCGGTATTCCCCATCGCGCAGCCGCACCCGGGAGTTGTTGAACTCCAGCCGGTCAATCACCACCCGCGGCGCCTCGCTCGGAACTTTGAATACCCGGGGATCCAATACGACCAGACCGGAAGGCGATGGGAAATAGAGTTCTCCATCCCGGCCCAGAGCCCCGGCCGGCTGAGACCCACCCTTGAACGTTCCTCCGATGATGCCGTGGCGGGGTCCCAACATCGCCGAGACAATGGGTATGTCCTTGCTGCCCAGATCCATCTCCAACTCCGAAAATCTCACCCAGAAAACCCCCGCGGGACAACTGATCCAAAGTCCACCCGCACGATCGTCCACCATCGAAAAGATCCTTTCATCGCGCAACCCGTCGTCGACCGTCCACGCTTTCATGCGCCCGTCCTTCCACCGTGCGAGACCTCCCGCCGTGCCAATCCAGATCGAGCCGTCCTCCTTCCGCATGAGTGTCTGCACGGCCTTGTGCGGCAGCCCTTCGGCTTTGCCAAAGTTCGTCGTTTTGGTGGTCTGCACGAGCGTCAGGCCGTCGTCCGTTCCGACCCAAACTCCATCGGTCGCGTCTTCCAGGAGCGCACGAACTGCACCCGAGGGCGGCTTCACGCCTGCCGGGAATGTGCGCCGGGTTCCGTCGGGCTGAATCACCGCCAACCCCAGCGTTTCGCCGCCAAGCCACACATTGCCCTGCCGGTCCTCGATGATCGCCCGAATCGCTTGGTCTGAGCAATGCCAGCCCTCAGGGGCCGGCCGGGACTGGCCTTCGGACACCAGGAAGACTCCTTTACCCGTGCCCACCGCCATTGAACCGTCTTTTCGCTGTTCCAATGATATCACCGGGGGTTCCTGCGCCGGATCAGTGGAGCGCAGGGAAATCCGATCCAACCTCCCCTCCCGGATGCGACTGAGTCCGCCGGAGTCCGAACCGATCCAGAGCACTCCCTGGCGGTCTAAAAGGAGGCACCTCGCGTCGTCCACGGACAGGCCATCCAGGCTGCGAAACGTACGCACGGATTCTCCCGAAAGGAGCATCGCTCCTTGTTCGCTCGCCACCAACAGTGAGCCCTCCGCGTCCTGAAAAAGATCATGGATGTCTCCGGTGACGAGTGAATCGATCGTTTCCGAACGGACAAATCCCGTTCCGAGGAACTCGTACAATCCTCCGGACGTGCCGGCCAAGAGTTTGCCTGCACGATCGAGGAACAGCGAACGCACCACCGTCGCGGCCGGTAATCCGATGCGCTGTTCCGAGGTGGTCAGGCTCCCGTCGCCGTTCAAACGGATCAACCCGCCGTTCAACAGACCGCACCAAAGGAGTCCGGAGGCATCACGTACCAACGAGCGAACGCCGTTGGCGGCGGGAAACTGTCCCGGCACAAAAACCCGCTGGAACGCAGAACCGTCCCAGCGGAGGGGTTCGCCCTCGGCCCAACCCACCATTATCGAGCCATCCGGCTCGGCGAGAAGATCGTTGACGGGTTCGGCGGGTTGGCCCCCGGGTCGGGCAAATGCCTGCAACGACTTCCCATCCCAACGAAACAGGCCCCCACCGGTGCCAATCCAGAGGCGGCCCTCGCGATCCTCGTTCAGCACCCGCACGTCTCCCGGAAGGTCTGCGTGACGCTCAAAGATCCCAAATTCTTCATCCTTCATCCAAGACAGCCCA
>Ga0154020_10010087_pt1 | contig 10824 bp, 10 predicted proteins | sample Klosneuvirus_201_FD_109709 | JGI IMG/M metagenome (GOLD analysis project Ga0154020, IMG submission 109709) | Active sludge microbial communities from wastewater, Klosterneuburg, Austria - Klosneuvirus_20160825_MG | ecosystem: Engineered > WWTP > Aerobic digester > Activated sludge | place...
GCGCCCAGGCCGCGCACCATGGCTTCGTGTTCAAACCATTCTTGAAGGAGTCAATATGAAAACCTGGATCAAACGCAGTCTCGTCGGCATTTTCGGCACTGCCATCGTATTGGGTGGCCTGAGCGCATGCGGTGATCGACACGCTCGCCATGGCATGGGCCTGAGCGGCGAACAGGAGGCCAAGGTGCAGCAGAAAATCGTCGATCGTGTGGCCAGGGAACTGGAACTGACCGCTGCCCAGCAGCAGCAGTTGGTGCTCGTCGGCGAACGGATTCGCGCGCAGCGACAGGCCTTGATCGGCAGCACCACCGACCCGCGTGCCGAACTGCAGGCGCTGGTCTCGGGAGAACGTTTCGACCGCGCGCGTGCGCTGGCCATCATCGAGGAAAAGACGCAGGCAGTGCGTGGAAAAAGCCCCGAGGTCATTGCCGCGGCGGCCGACTTCTTCGATGCGCTGAGCCCCGCGCAGCAGCAGAAGCTGCGTGAGCGTCTGCACAAGCGCGGCCGCTGGTTCGACCACGGCTGATGCGAACGGCGGTGGGAGAATGCGCCATGCCCAAGATCCTGTTGATCGACGATGACGCGCAACTCGGCCCGCCGCTGGCCGTGTATTTCCGCCGCTTTGAGCTTGACCTGCAACTGGCCGGCCGGCCCAGTGAGGGCCTGGCCATGTTGCGCAGCGAAAACTTCGATGGCGCCATCCTGGACGTGATGCTGCCCGAGATGGATGGATTCGCGTTGTGTCGCCTGATCCGCAAGAGCAGCGACATCCCGATCATCATGCTGACGGCCCGCGGCGAGGTCACCGACCGCGTCGTCGGGCTGGAACTGGGCGCCGACGACTACCTGCCCAAGCCGTTCGAGCCGCGGGAGCTGGTGGCCCGGCTGCAGACGGTGTTGCGGCGCAAGCGTGCCGCCGCTACACCGCAGCGGCTGCAGTTCGACGGCTTGTCACTCGATCTCGATACCCATACCGTGGTGCGCCAGGGTGAGGTGGTTTCGCTCACCGGTACCGAGTTTGCGTTGCTGGTGCTGCTGGCACGTGAACCGGGCAAGGTCTATGCCCGCGACGACATCCTCAATCATCTGCGCGGCCATGAGGCAGATCTGTATTCGCGTGCCGTGGACATCCTGATCAGCCGCCTGCGCAAGAAGCTCGATCCGCTCGACTGCATCCGGACCTTGCGCAATGCGGGTTATGCGCTGGCGCTGACCCGTGTCTGAGCAACCGCACAAGGCCTGGCATCGGCGGGCGCGCTCGGCCTTGCGCCACTCGCTGCGACTCAAGCTGATCGTCGTATTCCTGTTGCTCGCGCTGGGCCTGTCGGTGATTTTTCTCGGCGGCATGCAGCGTGCCATCGGGGTCGGTTGGCGCCTGGCCGTCGAGCCACTGGTGACCGACTATGTCGACCGGCTGGTCGGCGAGATCGGCAGTCCGCCGGATGTCGAACGCGCGCGTGCGCTGACCCGGCGCCTGCCGATTTCGGTGCAGATCGAAGGCCCGCTGGTGCAATGGCGCTCGCACGCAGACAATGATCATCGCGGCTGGATGCACGACGACCGTTCGTCCAAGGACGGCGCGCCGCAGATTCTGGAGCGTACCACTGCCGATGGCCACCGCATCCGGTTGGGTCTGGGTGATCTTGCCTGGGACCGTAAACCGCGGTTGGTCGGTTGGCTTACCGTGCTGACCTTGCTGGCCGTCATAACGCTGGCGTATGCCTATGTCCGTCGGTTGCTGCGTCCGATCGACGACATCCGCATCGGTGTGCAGCGTTATGGAAGGGGCGAATTCGGGCGAAGCATCAGGGTGTGCCGCCACGATGAGCTCGGTGATCTGGCGCAACAGATCAATACGATGGCCCACGATCTGCAGCAGATGCTCGACGGAAAGCGGGCCCTGTTGCTGGCCATCAGCCATGAACTGCGCTCGCCACTGACCCGTGCACGCATCAACGTCGAACTGTTGCCGGATTCCGGCGATGCCGCGGCCAGCCGAAATGCGTTGCTGCGTGACCTGGCAGAGATGCGCGACCTGATCAATGACCTGCTCGAAAGCGAGCGCTTGTCGGGCAGCCACGTGGCATTGCATCGCGAGCCAACCGACTTGTGCGCGCTGGTGCGCGCTCTGGTGGAAGATGCTGCGGCCACCGGGGTTGTCACGCTGGACATGGCGCCGGACCTGCCAGCGGCGAGCCTCGATGCCACGCGGGTGCGGCTGGCCATCCGGAATCTGCTGGACAACGCCGCGCGCCATGGAGCGGGCGGAAAACCGCCACGGGTTTCGGTGCAACGCGGCGATCACGGCCTGGTGGTGCGCGTGCGCGACCATGGTCCAGGCGTGGCGCCCGCGCAGCTGGACCATCTCGGCGAGGCCTTTTATCGCACCGACGCGGCGCGCCAGCGTGTCACAGGAGGGGTTGGTCTGGGTCTGCACCTGGCCCGCCAGGTGGCGCTCGCCCACGGGGGCAGCCTGAGTTTTCGCAATGCCGATCCGGGGCTGGAAGCGATACTGGTGTTGCCGCTGCAGGCCTGACACCGGCCCGAAGCGGCGGGCCCGCCGCCATGCTGCAGCAACGCTAGAAATCAGGCAGGCTCGAAAACTCCAGCGGCTCGCCGCTCAGCGGGTGGCTCAGTCCGATCCAGCTGGCATGCAACATCAACCGTGGCGCGTCGTCGTCCCCGTAGAGACGGTCGCCGACGATCGTATGGCCGATCGCACGCAGGTGCACCCGCAACTGGTGCGAGCGCCCGGTCACCGGCTCGAGTTCGAGCCGGCTTGCCAGACCGGCCCGCGGCGTGGGTTGTGCGGATTCCGTCAACGCAGCGGATGAGGCCGCGTGCGCGAGCGTCTGCGGGTGGCCCAGCATGCGCCAGCGCGTCAGGCTGGGTTTGCCATCTGCCGCAATCACCCGGCGCGGACGGTCGGGCCAATCCACCGCAATCGGCAGGTCAATCGTCTGCCAGCTGTCGCCGTCGCCGTTGACTTGGCCCCAGACCAGTGCCTGGTAGCGTTTGTGTACTTCCCGACGTGCGAACGCACGGTTGAGGATCGACAAGGCCTGCCGGCCGCGGGCCATCAGCATCAGACCGGAGGTGGCCATGTCCAGCCTGTGCACGACCAGCGCGTCCGGATACTGTTTCTGCACCCGCGCACTCAGACAATCCTGCTTGTCCGGCCCGCGCCCCGGAACGCTGAGCAGCCCCGCGGGCTTGTCCAGCACCAGCAGCCCTGCATCGACGTGCCGAACTGCGATTGGCAAATCAGTACCGCCCGGCCGCTCCGAAGGGACTGATGGCCCCCTCGGGGGGCAGTGAACGAAGTGAGCGTGGGGGCGACATAGTTACCGCCCGGCCGCTCCGAAGGGACTGATGACCCCCTCGGGGGGCAGTGAACGCAGTGAGCGTGGGGGCGACATCTTATTGCTCGACTTTTTGCTGTACCAACTTCTGCACGATGTCGCACAACTCGTCGACGTCGTTGGGCTTGTGGATCAGCGCGCCTGCACCTTCGGCGAACGCCTGTTGCTCGATCTCCGGTGTGACATAACCCGAAGCCAGTGCCACCGGCAGTTCGGGCCTGATGGCGCGGGCCTCGCGCAGCAGATCGATGCCGCAAAAACCCGGCATGTTGTAGTCGGTGACCAGCAGGTCGAAATCCTGTGCCCGCTCGCGCAAGGCGAGAGATGCCAGATTGGGGTCGGTAAACGAACTGACCCGGAAACCCTTGCGCGTGAGTACCCGCTCCACCAGGAACACCAGCGCCTCGTCATCGTCGACATACATCACGTGTTTGCCCATGCCCTCGACCAGGTTGGGAAACTCAAGTTCCACCTGGCTGGTCACGGCCGGCGATTTGGCCGGCGGAAAGTACAGCGTGAAAACGCTGCCTTTGCCGCGCGCGCTCTGGACGCCGACGGAGCCCTGGTGGGTACGCATGATGCCATGCACCACCGCCAGGCCCAGTCCGGTGCCCTGGCCGACCGGCTTGGTGGTGAAGAACGGTTCGAAGATGCGTTCCATGGTTTCAGGATCGATGCCCACGCCGGTGTCACGTACGGCCAGCGTCACGTGATGGCCACGTGACTTGCCACGGCGTTCCTTGCGCAGCGGCATGGTGTAGGTGCTGCCCAGCTTGACGCTGATCGTGCCCTTGGCGCTGCCGATGGCGTGCATTGCATTGGTGCACAGATTGAGCAAGGCTTGCTCGACCTGGGTTGCATCGGCCATCACCGGCGGTACATGGTCCTCGATGCTCACCAGAAGGTCGATCGACGGCGGCAGCGTGACCTTGAGCAAGCGCGTTGTCTCGTGCACCACGTCGGCCAGGTGAATCGTGCTGCGGATGGTGGTTTCGTTGCGGCTGAAGGTCAGGATCTGGCGGACCAGGTCGCGCGCGCGCCGACCGGCTTTTTCAATCTCGAGCAGACTGGTCAGGGCCGGCGAGTCGTCGCCGGTGTCCTGTTTGGCCAGCGCCACGTTGCCCAGGATGGCGCTGAGGATGTTGTTGAAATCATGCGCGATGCCACCGGCCATGGTGCCGACCGCCTGCATCTTCTGCGATTCGCGCAGTTGGGTCTCCAGCACATTGCGCTGGGTTTCGATTTTTTTGCGCGCCGTCAGGTCACGCGCGAACACCGTGATGATGTCGCCGTCGAGCCGCCGTTCGAACGATACGCTGACCTCCACGGCCAGTGCTTTTCCGCCGCTGGTGCGCCCCTCCATTTCACCGAGTTGTGCGTGCGAGGACAGCTGGTTATAGGCCAGAGTCTGCACCGCGTCTGGCAGGAAGCGCTCCAGCGGGCTGCCCAGTGCCTGGGCCGGCGGGCATTGGAAAAGGGCCGCGGCGGCCGGATTGAAAACGGTGATGCTGCGATTGGCATCGACACAGATGATTGCGTCGAGCGAGGAGTTGATGATCGCGGCCAGCCGGTTTTCGCTCAGGTGCAATTCCTCGTTGCGCCGGCGCAGTTCGGCGGCGCTTTCCTGCAAGGCCTGGCGCTCGGCAAGCAGCGGCCCCTGGTCGATGACTGCGCAAATGAACTGCGCTAGTTCATCCGGTGTGTTGTCGATACGTGCCACATGCAGGTCGCCGGCGAAATTCCCGCGCGAGCCGGCCAGAAAGATCACTTCGCTGGTTTCACTGGTGCCGTCAGATGTGGCCTGCACGAAGCAGCCGGCAACCCGCTGCCGCTGCGCGTCGCTGACCAATGGCAACACATAGGTCAGCGGTGGATCGCGTTCGGTCGGGCGAAAAAGCCGCAAGGCCATGGCATTGCTTTCCAGCACCTGGCCGTTTTCGTCGACAACCATCAACGCCAGCGGGACGCTGGAGAACAGCGTCAGAAAGCGCTCGGATGCACCTTCGGCGGCACGCTGGCTGAACCGCAGCGCCTTGTTCTGTATTTCCAGTTCGGCCTGGTATTTGCGCAGATCTTCGATCATCTGCGGCAAGGCGTACCGCTGTTCGGCCGCAGGTACGGGATCCTGGTCTTCCTGCCGTTCCTGCCCGATCAGGTCCGAGATCGAGCGCAGCAGCTGCGCAGGTTCGTGAGCCTGCACGTCAGTGCCGGACGGCCCGTCAGCCGGGGTGCTCGCGCCATACAGGGTCATTCGACTACGACCTTCGCGCCAAAACCGAGTGGGACACCGAGCAGCGCCTTATTTTTTCAGCTTTCCACGAACCGGCACCACGGTCATCACGGTGGGACGGACGGCGTCCGGAGAGACCGGCTTGGGAGGCGCCGTGTCTTTTTTCGGTTTTTTGGCTTCCTTGTTGGTTTTCTGTTGACCTTTTGGCATGATCTTTTCCTGGATGAAGATTGACGGTTGAGAGACTTTTACCGGCCCCGGCGACGGACCATCGTGGCCACGCGCCGGGTGTCAGCGCATATGTTACCGACGCACCACTGCGTCACCCGGATCGAAGTCGGCGGCCTTGAGCGGGCTGTGTGCCGTGATGAAAGCGCGCAATACATCGGCATCGACATAACCGGTATCGACGTAAGTCCGGTGTGCGGTCAGTTTGGGGTATCCGTCGCCACCGGCGGCGATGAAGTTGTTGATCACCATGCGGTAGGTTTTGGTCATGTCCAGCGGCGCACCCTTGATGCTTGCGCTATCGACCTTGCCGCCGACAATGGCCAGTCTGATGCCGTCAAACTGGGGAAAGGCACCAGAGCCGGCGGTCATCTTCGCGATGGCGTTGAGATAATCCATGACCTCCTTGCCGCTCAGATCGACGATGGCCGTGGTGTTGCCGAACGGCTGAACCTTGAGCACATCCTTGTAGGTCAGCTTGCCAGGCACCAGCGAATCGCGGACCCCGCCGGCATTGACGACGGCAAAGTCGGCCTTGGTACGCTCCACCAGCGCGCGACCGATCAGTACGCCCATCGATGACGGCTTGCTGCGGACGATCGCGCGGTCACCTTCGATGCGTCCATCGGTGGAGCCAATCTCCACCAGCAGTTTTTGCTGGCCGAAGTCCTGGTAGGGCTTGAGCATGGCCAGCATTTCCTTGTCTTCCGCAATCGCGACGGTGTAAGGCACCTTGGATGTCTTGCCGTCGGCGCCTTTGACGGACTTCATCAGGTTCACCGGGATCAGCGCGTACTTGACCAGTTTGAAGTCGCCGTTGCGGTATTCGAAGTCGGCGCGGCCGACGTATTTGCCCCACTCATGGGCTTGCACGATCCAGGTCCCGTTCTGCCGGTCGGGCTGGCATGGGGTGCCAGGTACGTACTCTTGGTCAAGCACGTTCTCGGCCTTCATGCAGGCGGGGTTCTGGGTATGTCCACCCACCACCAGGTCGATGCCATTGACCGAGCGTGCCATCGTGACGTCGCCCTCGGCATTGGTGCCATGTTTGCCATTTTCGTAGTGGCCCATGTGGGTGGCCGCTATCACCACGTCGGACTTGGTGCGCAGTTCAGGAACGACCTTGCGCGCTTCTGCCACGACACTGCGGAATTCGACAGTCCTGACGTTGTCGGGGCTCACCATCTTCTTCGTGTCTTCGGTGGTCAGGCCCATGACGCCGATGCGCAAACCGTCGAAGTTGAAGACCTTGTAGGGCTCGAACATGCGTTTGCCGCTGTCATAGATATTGGCTGCGAGCATTGGAAACTTCACCAGTTCGCGCTGCATGCGCAAGGTGGTCAGCGGTTTGTCGAATTCGTGGTTGCCCACTGCCATTGCGTCATAACCGAGCATGTTCATGCCCTTGAAGTCCGGTACAGCGTCCTGCAGGTCGGATTCCGGTACGCCGGTATTGACGTCGCCGCCGTCAAGCAGCAGGCTGTAGCCACCGGATGCGGCGACTTCCTTGCGGATCTGGTCGATCAGGGTTTTACGGGCTGCCATGCCGTATTCGCCATCACCGTTCTGCCAGAAACGGCCATGGTGGTCGTTGGTGTGCAGAATTGTCAGCCGGTAGATTTTGTCCTTCTGCGGGCCGCCAGACGACATGCCGGCGCAGCCGATCAGCGCGAGTGCGGCGGTCAAGGCCAGCGTGGATTTGATCAATTGCATGTTTGCCTCAGAGTGAACTGCCGAGAATGGATGGGTCGACCCGCTGGTTGGCTGGGGCGGCAAGTGGTCGATTATGGGGGCTGCGCTGGCCGGACTCAAGCGCCATTGGACCGGTGCCGGCCGCTTGGGCGGTGTGAGCGAGGTTCATGGGCGCCGGCAGCCCCGGCTTCGCCAGGCCCCCCAAGGGGGTGCAAGAAAACTTGGGAGCGGCCCGGCGTTTTCAGTAATGATGCCCCCACCCCTGGCTTTGCCAGGCCCCCCAAGGGGGTGCAAGAAAACTTGGGAGCGGCCCGGCGTTTTCTTGTGAACGGCGACAATGGAAGGCTTTCACCTTTGAAAATTGATTGCAAGGAAATCCATGTCGAACTGTCTCATCCGCCCGGCGGAGTCTGGCGATGCCGCCACCATGGCGCAGATAGAAACCGCTGCCGAAGCGGCCCTGGGCCGACCGGCGTCTGATCCGCACAAGCGGCTTGTCACCCGGCGCGAGGCGGTCGAATTTGGCGAACCGCTGGTACAGGTGGCCAGTGATGGTGATGCGGTCGTCGGGTTTGTCGGTTATGACCGCAGCCGCGACCCTCGGACACCGCCGACGATGGGCGAGATCTGGGCCATCCATGTGCTTGCCAGCCACCAGGGTCAGGGTGTCGGGCTGGCTTTGTGGGATGCGGCAAGGGAGGCGCTGCTGGAAGAAGGCTGCACCCATGTATCGGTCTGGATCGAACTGGCGCAGGAGCGCGCATTGCGATTCCACGAACTGGCGGGTTTCAAACGCGATATGCCTTCGTTGCGCACGGTGGCACGCGGATCAATGCGGGTCGAGGAGATCCGGCTCAAGCGCCAGTTGTGATTGAGCGGCCGGTCAGGCCCTGCGGTTCAGGCCTCGCCGCCGAAGTGCGCGGTGAGGTTGTCGATGTATTTCTCGACCAACTTCTCGAACTCGGCTTCGACAACCGGCGCGATCACCATCTTCATCAGTCCCGGCAAAGGCAGCGTCAGGTCGCCTTCGATCTTGAGCACGAGATGGGTGGATTTCTTCTTGTCGGTGATTTTCCAGCTGCCTGACACCAGGGCATTGCCTTCACCCTTGACTGGCGTCCAGACGACCGTGCCCTTGGCTTTGTTGGACGTGTATCTGGAGGCATAGACGGTTTGAAGATTGACCTGGGCCAGGCCGATTTTTTCCATTTCCCAGCGATAGGTGTTGCTCCCGAGATCCACCAGCTTGTCGACCTTGGGGAAATGACCGGCAGAGGCTGGCACGTCGGACAACAGGTCGAATACGGCGCCCGCGGGGGACTTGACGCTGAATTCGTAGCCGAGATCAATATGGACGTTGACAGTCATGCGTGCTCCAGAAGGGTGGCGGTACAGGGTTTTTCGTCCTGCATCCTATCGCAACCCGCGCGCGCCGGGGCTTGCAGATGCACCGGCTGCAAGTGCTGGTCGACGAACTCAGCGTCCGTTGTACGCGACTGCGAGCAAGGCCTGCTGGCTATGGCGCGTGCGGGTCATGATGCGGCGCAGCAGAGCCTTGCCATCCACCGCCTCGATGTCATGTTCGCGCGCGAACTGCAGGGCTTCAGGGGTGTAGGTTGATGTTGTCGTGAAGGTACCATGTGCCGACTTGCAGGTGGCTACCACGCCCTGGAACTCCTGCATCTCGCGCAGGCTGACCGGCTTGTCCTGCGTGTGCTTGCAGCGCACGATGGCGACCGGCCCGGGCATTTTTGCGGCGTGCAGCCAGATGTCCACACCTTCCTGGTTGCGCTGCGATTCGCATCGGGTGTCAAAGCCGGCCCAAGAGAACCAGGTCTCGCAGACGGCGGCAAAACCTTGCGCGTCGATGGTGGCAAACACATCCAGGCTCCAGCGTTTGCCTTGCAGGGGTTCGATGCCTGTATCGGCCATGGCCGGTACGTGCGCGGCCGATGGCCCTGTGGCAATGGACGCGTCGTTGGCACGCGCTGGCCGCGCCTGGCCGCTGCCGTTGGCAAATGCCAGAAACAGGCCGATGGCCGACAAGGTCAGCAGCACGATCACCAGCGAGGCTGCCAGCATCAAGGTCTGGCCAACGTCGAACAGCCAGCCGCCAAGCATGGTTGCCAGCAGCAGCAGGCTGCCCGCTACCAGGGCCGACTGCGCAAATGACTGGCGTTGTGTGCGATCTGCAAGACTGGCAGGGATTGGTTGACCGGTCATTTTGTTGTACCTCCGGGGATTCATGGCTTGTGTCAGACAGCTCCCACGGTCTGCCAGTCCAGTCTAGGGCGCGCGCGTGACAGCACAAAGGCACTTTTCACGGTTTCGGGTCGAATGTTGTGGTTCCGACCGACCGCCCATCGTTGCCTGGCGCAGCACCGTCCCTGGCGCCCTGGCCTTGCCCTGCGGATGTTCACCCATAATCAGACACGCAATCTGCAAGGCAACGGGAGTCGATGATGTCGAAATCAGCGCAGTATCAGGATGGCGTGGCTTATGTCGCGGGCAAGTATGTGCCGATCGCGCAGGCGGCCATCCCCATCACCGACTGGGGTTTCCTGCGTTCGGACGCCACCTACGACGTGGTCACGGTGTGGAATGGTGCGTTTTTCCGCATCGACGCGCATCTTGAGCGCTTCATGCACAGTTGCCAGCGCTGGCGCCTCAATCCGGGCTTGAGCCCGGCACAGATCACCCGCATTCTGGCGCGATGTGTGCGGCTCAGCGGCTTGCGGTCGTCGTATGTGGAGATGATCTGTACCCGGGGTCAGCCGCCTTGGGGTTCGCGCGATCCGCGTCAGGCGGTCAACCAGTTCTATGCTTTTGCCGTACCGTTTGTCTGGCTGGCAAACGAGCAACAGCGGGCCAACGGACTTCGCATCCGGATCAGCGACGTGCAGCGGATCTCGCCACGTTCGGTCGATCCCAGGGCCAAGAACTACCACTGGAATGACCTGACGATGGGCTTGCTTGGCGCGCTCGATGCGGGCGCCGACTCGGTATTGCTGGTCGATGCAGCCGGCAATGTGGTCGAGGGGCCGGGTTTCAATGTGTTCTGCGTCAAGGATGGTGCGCTGGCCACGCCGGACGAGGGCATGCTCGAAGGCATTTCGCGTCGCACCGTCATCGAAATGGCCGCGGCACTGGGTCTGCCGCTGCAGGCCCGGCCGGTGACGGCCGATGAACTGCGCGGCGCCGACGAGGTGTTCCTGTCGACGTCCGGTGGCGGCGTGTTGCCGGTGAGCCAGGTCGACGAGCGCACGATTGGCACCGGTGCGCCCGGCGCCATCACCCGCAGGCTGATCGAGA
>Ga0154020_10010088_pt1 | contig 10823 bp, 8 predicted proteins | sample Klosneuvirus_201_FD_109709 | JGI IMG/M metagenome (GOLD analysis project Ga0154020, IMG submission 109709) | Active sludge microbial communities from wastewater, Klosterneuburg, Austria - Klosneuvirus_20160825_MG | ecosystem: Engineered > WWTP > Aerobic digester > Activated sludge | place...
ACCTTGTCCATGCTCGATCCAATGTCGAACCCGGTGTCGCTAGGTTCGTCTAGATCAATGTCCATGCTGTACCTTCGTGATGGTCGTGAAAGGGGCTGCTTGCCGTTCTGGCGCGCAGTCTGCACCGGAGCGCAGTTCTGACTCAAGCCGCTCGCGCTTGCGGGCTGGCATCTGTTCGATGGTCGCCTCGACCGTGGCTTCGACCGACCGCTCAAGTTGCAACTGCTCGCGCTCGATGCGGCGCGTGTAGTCTTTCTTGATTTCCGGGTCGTACTCTGTGCAATTGTTGCGGGCCAAGTCGTCACGGCGGGCTTTCATGGACGTGATCGGTCGCCCGTCGATGGGGCTGTCGTAGCACACGTCCTTGGAAGCAAAGACGGTCGGCGGCGTGATGATCTTTGTCGCAGACATGCCGCACTCGCAAACCTGCGGTTCCTTGTAGTCGGCAACGCGCAGGATGCGTTCAAAGTAGTGGCCGTCTAGGCACTGGTAGACGTACGTTGGCACGCTACTTCTTCTTCGGCTTCTTCGACTTGCACGCCACTCGGATCACCCCCTCACGCAACCTCACGACATCAGCAAGAGATATTCGTCTTCGTCTTCTATCTCTGCGTCGAGTTCAAGTTTCCGCCAAAGGGCAATGATCTGCCTGACTCTGGCGGCATCTTTCTCTAGCGCAGCCCAATCTACAACCGCAACTGGCGGAATTGCAAGAGTTTTGCTCTTTTTGGCGACGAATGGCTTGACGAGTTTCGCTGCCTTCGCCTGCACTTCTAGCGGAACGTCGTCCTCGGTCAACTCCCCGTAGAGTTCGTTGACGACATCATCCAGCACCTTCTTGAGATGCAGGTTTGGCTGATCTTCAAGCCGCCGCTTTCGCCGCTTACCCTGCCAGTAGACCGGGTAGCCCGCGCCGCCTGGACCAACGATGCCAGTCGTGGCCGCAGCCGCCGCAATCGTCAGCGTGTAGGCTTGTGTGTCGCTCCCCGCTGCGTTGGTCGCCTCAACCGTGAACCCGGCGACAATCTCGGTCGTCGGCGTGCCGGTGATCGCGCCCGTGTTGGCATCGAGCGACAGACCGTCTGGCAGCGTTCCGACCGTGACCGCCCACGTAATCGGGGCCGTCCCCGTCGCAACCAGTGTGGCGCTGTACGCCACGCCAACCTGTCCATCTGACAGGGTGGTGGTCGTGATCGTCGGCGCAACGGGGGCTGATCCAGAGCAATACCAAACACCGTCCGCCCAGACGCCTTCCGCCCAGACGCCGTGTTCCCACAGACAAACGGCGGGCGCGTCCTCAAACCAGACCCCATCCGCCCAGACGCCAGTTGCCCATACGCCCGTGGCCCATACGGACACGGCTTACACCACGTTGAACGGTGTCCCGCTGCCGTCTCCTGTTATGGCAACGTCGTTGACCCGCTGAATGTTCGCGTCCACCACGCCTGCGACCGTGAAGGTGAGCGAATCGGTCTTGACCTGGATCGCGTCCACAACGGTCTTGATCGCCGCGACTTCGGTGTCGAGCAGGTCGTCAATCGTGTTAACGCTGGCCTGAGTAGCAAGCGCCGTCAGCCCTGCGCCTGCCAACCCAATCACATCGGTATCGACCAGAATCGCATCGACGACTGTTTTGATTGCGGCAATCTCGGTGTCCAACAGGTCGTCCACGGCGTCCACGCTCGTCTGTGATGCGCGGCTAGAAACCGTGGCGTTGAGGTTGTCGCCCACGATCTTGCCCGCCGTCCCCGCACCGTAGGCACCGGGTAGCGCCGTGGTCCACGGATCACCCGCACTGGCCGCGCCGTCCAGCAGCAGGTCTAAACGACCGCCGTTCGCCCAGTCGGTTTGCAACTCGTTGGTGTCAGCCAGGATCGCAGCAATCTCGGTATCGAGGTAACCCGCGACCGTGGCGAGGTTCGCCGCCGTCGCAAGCCCTGACTGCAATTCGGTCGTGAGGTCTGCCGCTGCCGCCGCTGCGGTCATCACGTTCGCCGCCATCGCGCCAACGCTCGCGTCCATGCGACCGCTGACCAGTGCCGCCGGGATGCGCCCGTCCAAGGTCGTGCCGGTGTCCACGAGGATCGCTGCCACGTTGGTCGCAAGGGCTGAAACGTCCGTGGTCGCACCCGCTACATGGGTGAGGTCCACTTCGGGGACACCAGACACCGAGGGTGTAGCGCAAGCCGAGCCGAGCCACTGCGTCACGTTCACCGCAGGGACAGAAGTGGCCGATGCCGGGGGCGTGGCGAATATCTTGTAGACGATGGTGCCCGAAGGCGTGGTCGTCCACGTATCCACGGTCGCGGTGTCCGTGCTCAGAACGTAGTCGGTGATGACGCGCGACTGCCCTGCTCCCGCAGTAGCACTGACGATGTACACCGTCGCGCCGATCAGTTCATCGTTCGCAAACGCTGCCGCCGAACGCAGGACAATCGTGGTCCCCGTCGCAGACTGTGCCGTGCCTTGGTCCACAATTCCGAGCGGGGCGAACGAGCCAGCAGTCGTCGCGAAGGATGCTTCAGAGATACCGCCTGTGGCGATGCTGCCCACTGCGCCCGTCACGCTTCCAACAGCGCCCGTGACCGAACCGACAGCGCCGGTCACGGAACCAACCGCACCAACGACGCTACCGACGCTACCTGTGACGTTGCCACCGACGTTTCCGGTCACTGATCCAACGGCACCCGTCACGCTTGCAACCGCAGGAGCGGTCGAGCCGTACTTCCAATCGAAGTACGCCGCACTGACGATTTCAAACTCATGGAACACCGGCAAATGGTCCGTCACGTAGGTGATTGCGAGAACCGCACGCCCGAGATAGTTGACATTCGCAGCGGTCAGCTCCAGGTCGTAGTACCCGGCGTCGTCGCCAGTGATGTGGACTAAATCGTTGTTTCCGCCCGATCCAGTCGCGTTGGCATCTAGCACAAGAGTCGGAACACCGGCATCGTCCACTACGAACGTGATTTTCTCGTTCGTCGCAGTGAGCGCAACTTCAGGCGTTTTCGCGTCCGTCACGTCAAGGAACGGCCCTACCGTGATGCGGGTAGCGGTGTTCGTCTTGAGTTCTCTCATGCTGCCATCCTTCGGTAATGCGCCATTGCGTGCGGCAATATCGAGCCGCCCGCGTATTCGGTGTAACTGGTAATGTCTCGCTTCGTCAGGAACGTCGCAGCGTCCGCAATCACGCTGCCCCAGAAAATATTGTCTATGTAACTCGACGCATTCGCCGCGCCTTCATCGCCCCACTTGCACGTCGTTAATTCTGCTGGCACGTTCGTGGATGCGTAGGTGCCACTCACCGCACAGCCGGAAATGATCGTGCCGCTGCTGTCGTAGACATCAAGCGTCGCGGAAGTGGTGGCGGATTTCCAAGTGGCGACGATGAAGTACCAGTTCCCGGTTGCGAGATTTCCAGCCGTGGTCGCGATTTGCCGTTCCGTTTGACCGGCCTGCTTGCAGCGCAGTTCAAAGTTTCCGCTGCCGGAGGTGCCGATGGTGACTACGCGAATTCGGTTGTTGCCGTTCGATCCGTTCACGTTGATGACCGACGAACCCGCAACCCACGTTGTCACCCACACCCATGCAGCAAACGCACCCTCTGCCGTCGCCGCGATGCTCGCGGAGTCGAGCGCCATATTGGAATTCGTGCCAGAGCACAGAATTCCGTTCGTGCCGATCTTCACCGCCGTGGCACTGATTGACGCAGGCGTGCCACCACTTGCGGTCGCGGTCGTATCGCCAGCGCTGTAGTCGTGCGTGCCGTCGAGTGTCGTGCCCTCGCATCGCCAGAATAAAGTCAGCGCCATCAGTAGCTACCATAGGTGGGCAAGTCGGCCTCGCTGGAAGCAATGGCAAAGTCAGACAAATAGACCCACGCATCGTAGTTGGTGGTGTCGGTGTCGTTCGCTACTCCCCATGTCGAGGGCAGCAAAACCGAGGCAACCCCGCCACGGTGTCCTGTAACGGTTGGAAAAACAAAGTCCGTTGTTACTCCACCAATCCACTCAGCCCGTTTCTGAAACTCGCCATTCATTGAGCGAACCCACATCTCGTAGGTTCCTTGTACGCCTGAGTTGTCGAAATGCAGCTTAATCAAGTACCAGTTATTCGCTGCAAAATAGCCAGTCGTTTTGGCTACCTGATTCGACCCGAGCTTGTCGCGGTTGGTCGGGTATTCAGATGCCCCGGAAAAATCCGCCCCGGTGCTTCCCGAATATTGGGGGCGGTTCTGCGCGTACATCGACGAGCCGTAGGATAGGTTGTTCCATGCCGTGCCGTCTGTTTCGTAAGAGCCACGACCGAGGTTCCACAAGTACGGCAAATTCCCCGTTGCTACCGGGTAGTCATCGTCGGGCGGCGAGGGATACAGGAACTTCGATCCATCCGACCAGCGCGATTGTTCAGCACCGGAATCGTTGATGTAAAACCAGAACTGATACCAATGATCGCCCGGAATGTTGGCCGATCCGGCAGTGCCGTATCGCAGGTAAAAGTCCGTCTGGTTGTTTACTCCACTCCCCACAGCCGGAGAGGATGACGTGGGCGCACCTTCCAAGCACAGCACGCGACCATTTCCTGACAGACCCGGCATCTGTCCCGAGTATCCAGCGATACTGGTCGTAGTGTAAATCCAGCCGCGTGATCCGGTATCTGTTGGCAGGCGCTTGACTAGCGCCCACCCGGCATTCGTGAACGCCGTCAGGGCCGCTCCGCCCGCCGCAATTCCGCCAGCGTCGGTCCGTGCGACCGCGTAGTCGAACGTGTCGATGAACAGCGGATTGCCGGACGAGTTGCCAGTATTCGACGGCAAAGGTGGCCGCGTCAGGGGTTTTGTGTTGGCGACTACTAGCGGCACTTGACTTTGATCCAGGTCACGCACACGGCGCGGCGAGCCGCAACGAAGTCGAACCCCACAGCTTCACATCGGCCCGCGCCACTTGGCGGAACTTCGCCTTGCGGTAGGTGAACAGCACCGGGCCGTTGCACGACTCACCAACGTCCGCGAAGCCCACGAGGTCGCCACGCGCATTGGCAGCAGTGACGCTGTAAACCGGGGTTTGCAGCATTCCGGCAATCACGGCTGTGGTGATGATCGGGGGCAACGGAACGGGGGCCGGTACGATCTTCTGCGCCACATTGGATACTGCTGATTCGCTGCCGTAGGTGTTGGTTGCCGTGACCCTGAAGCAGTGCGTGGCAGGCGCAAGACCCGTGACTGTGTAGGACGTTGCGGCTGGAATAGTCTGTGACCCCGCAGCGGTGCCAAAGGCTGTCCCGACGCAACTGCCCCACTCGACCCGGTTCGATGCGAGGCTTCCTGCACCGCTCACCGGAATTGCCGAGCCGTCTGCGTTCTGCACCGGCTGCGTCCACGACACGCGAACGTCAGCGGCGTTACTCACGTTGTAGACGACTAGACACAACAGCAGACACAGGGTCAGCACCGCAAGTGCGACAGACTTCAGGAAGTGGCGCTCCACCCAATCTAGGATTCGATCAACCACTGTATTCCCCTATGGCCATAGCTTGATTGGTTCGACCTTGACCGTCTTCTTTTTGCCGCGCCTAGCTAATACCTTTTTGCCTTCATCATCAAGCATTTTTTTCAAGTGCTTGTTGGGCTGCTGCACCAAAGACAACTTTTTGCGCTTGCCCTGCCAGCCTACGGGGAAGCCTGAGCCGCCGGTGCCAGGAGCTTGCGAACCAAACGAAACCGTCATCGTGACAAGCTGGTTGTATGGTACGAGCGCTCCTGCCTCTGGATATGTCGAAATTACGTCGCCTTTTGCGACTGTTTGACTATTGGCGACTACAACCTCAGTAGTAAAACTAGCTACCGCTTGGATTGCGACCCTTGCTGTAGTCTCTGAAATGTTCAATACATACGGAACCAAGTCTCCAATTTGAAACTCCACGTCCTCGGAGTATGTCGCCCCATACTGATCTTCCCACTGTATGCTTACAGTAGTGTTGCCATAGGTCGTCGGTGTTCCAGTGAGATCGTTGGCCGATATGCTAAAACCCGGAGGGAGTGCCGTCAGCGCAGTTACTGTTACCGTGTCCCCTTCAGGGTCTGGCGCGAGATCGTCTAGAGCGCGCGTGCTGATGGCGACACTTTTCTGGTACAACAGCGGATCGCTGAACGCTTCGCCTAATGGGGTTGGCGCTAGGTTATTGAACACAAGTGTTCCAGCCCCTAAATACGCACCCGCTGAGTAGTCATAAACGTCTACTGCGAGAAGTTGACGCGAATCATCACCGGAACTGTCATACAACACGGTCCCGTCTACCGCGCACGACACGGCATAGGAACCAGGAGTAGTGGTTGAAGCCAGTACGCAGGTATCGTTTGCTTCAGTACCAGTCCCGTAAAACGGGCTTGTCGAATGCACGCTAGACAACGTGGCGAAAATCTTGTTGGCCGGCGCGTCTAGGTACTCACTCAGCAGTGAGCGAATGGACGAGTCTGTCCCGCCATTGTTCAAGATGCAGTACAGGTCATAGCGCGGAAACGCTGGACTGTCGCTTGGCGTGAGCGTGAGCGAGTCTGCGCCCGTGACGGCTTTGCTGTTGGCGGCTTTGGCCGTCGCTCCGCTGCCGTTCTGTCCTGCCTTGATCTGCGCCGCGCTTGGCGCTGCCGCGCCTGCAACGACGGCTACTCCGTAGATGGTGCAAGAGGCGTTCGGAGTGAAGCCGAGGGTGTAGACGGTTGCAGTCTGACTAGTGACCGTTGCGGCGACCGTGAACCCGAGCGAGCCGATGGGTGCGCCAATGATTGACTTGAGAGTCGAATCACCGGACGCGGTGTTCAGCACGAAGTACAGGTCATAAGTCGGACTTGGCGAACCACCCATGTCCAACGTCAGGGTGTCTGCACCCGTGACTGCCTTGTTGTTCGCTGCTTCTGCCGCCCCGCCTGAGCCGTTCTGTCCAGCCTTGACTTGCGCAATCGACGGCGCTGCGCTACCGGCTACAACGGCAACGCCGTAAATGGTCGAGGCGATGGATGGCGTAAAGCCAATCGTGTAGACGGTCGCTGTTTGTGAAGCGACTGATGGGTCTACAGTCCATGAGGGCGTTAAGACAAAAAACTGCCAGGGGTCGCCAGAGTTATAGACTTCGCTAATCCACGTATTATCCCAACTTGCGGAATCGTCCTTGTAGACCAGAACCGCCGCTACTTCTCCGGCAAAGTACCCTGACAGCGATGATCCTGCATGAGAACCGATGCACAGTCGATTGAGCGTAGACCATAAACCAGTGACTCCCGCGCCTGTTGCAGTCCCCCATGCGGCTCCATCATGGCTGGTTGCGCAGACAACAGCTGCACCGCTCTGGTACATCTTCGCGGCGATCAGATGCCAAGTGTTGTCATATACGTCGGTAGCGCCGTTTTTCGTGGTAGCTGCCGCCACGCTGTCGTCATAAGACGACGTGACGAAACCAGAAGTATTCAATCTCAGGTTGGCAAAATCAGTGTTGTTAGAGCTTTTTGCAGCGCTGACGATGTTCTCGCTCGACGCTGGATTTGTTGCGGACGTACTCTTGACCAATGCGACGAAACAAATACTAGATGAAAATGACAAACCGGAGTTACGGGCATAGTCATTGGTGAGAATAATACACGGCGATGTCCCGCCGCCGGCCGTCAGGTCAGTGGTACTCCAAACCGAATCGGTATTAAGCGTTAGGTTAAGACCACCAACGCTGCCCCTGTCGTTGAGTGTTGTACCTGACCCCTCGTCAATGAGGTATAGGTGATCTGGACATTTCGCGTGCGCAGTATCGACCGTGTAGGAGACTGGCTTCTCAGCGAAGGTTGCCATCAGGTAGCACCCCAGCGAGAAGTGTTCTTGTACGCAATCGCCGCAGCACTCGTCGGGCGGCTGTACAGCGCTTCGTTGCTGCTGGAAAGGTACGCATCCCAACACAGCCCTGCTTTATTGGCGTTGAGCCAGTTGTATACCTGCGCGACGAATACGTCCGGATTCGACGCCTGCACCAATTCGCCCGTCTGCGCCGTTCCCATCTGCGTTGCCCACTCACTCATGCCGTACTTCTTGCCGAGCAAATTCGCCACCGTCACCATTTCGGTGAGACTGAGGCGCTTGTCATAGGGGGTATTCGGCGGGCTGACGTGCTTATAGTTGAACGTCGTCGCGTCTACGGTAGAAGTAAACCCATACCCAGGAACGTCGGTCCACACGTCATGCATTGAGCGCGTGATGTAGTCAAACGTAGACGAGGCTGGTATAAAAGTCACAAGATCAGTCGGCCGAACATAGTTCCGACCAGCAGTAAAACCAACCCAAGGGCGAGCCACGCTGAAATCAAACTTCATCGTGGGGATAACTGCACGGATCAGGCCGACGATCCTGGCCCACGATGCCTTAAAATCTTCAATGCTGTTACATATCGAGTGATCGTACCAGTCGCCATTCATTTCCCAACCGAGGCGAAGGACGACGTTGCCTGCGTTGGTGTCGATGTCTCGGCCGGCGTTGACGATCAGCGTCCGCATCGCGGTAGCCATTGCGGTGTAGTGCGCGTCGTAAGTTCCAGCCGCAATCTCTGTCCACGTTGCGGGTCGGGCGTTGTTCTTGTTGGATAGGTTCGTGCCGGTCGTCGTGCCGATGGCCCCAGTGTTGTTGTACTTACCGAACATCGGATAGGCGTGGACGATCAGTGTTGTTACTGGAAGATAGGCTAGCGCCGCAGTGAAGTTCGCGCCGATGTCAGCCTTGCCGGAACGAAAGCCGGTCCAATTGGTCGCGGGCGTGGACCACGCCACCACGACATCAGGCTCGTGGCCCATCCACGTTTTCCAACTGTTGTAATTCGACTCTGCACCAATCTGCCCATATCCGTGCAGCCACGACGGGCCACCTGGTCGATTGGGGAACGGAACGGCATCCGGGTCCGCTGCCGCAATCGTGAGGAAATACCGGCTCGTCTGCGTACTGACGTTACCTGCCGCGTCACGATGCTGGACACGGTAGAAAACTTCCGAACCGGCTGGTGCTGTCTGGTCCGTATAGCTCGATGCCGTACCAGTGATCGTTGCTACAATCGTTCCGTCATTCGTTGGCACGCCACCAACCGAGTTCCCGCGAATCACGTCGCTATACGCAATACCGACCGCATCGGTTCCGTTCGTCCATGTCAGATTCGCAGTACCTGTAGTGGTACTGATCGCAACTAGATTTGTTGGTGGAGTTGGGGATGTTACGTCCCCGCCACCTATAGCTTGTGTCGTCGCAGTGAACGTCGATGAATACCCTGACCGACGACTGATGCTGTCAACACACGCAAGTCGCCACCAGTATTGAGTAGAGGCCGTCAGTCCAGTATCGGTGTAAACACCATCTCCAGAAAAATCCGCATTTGCGTCAACTACAGCAAAGCCAGAAAGCGATGACGTGGCCGAACGCTCAAGTTCATAGACCGTTGGTGCCGTTCCTCCGGTGGAGGCGGTCGCTAACGGAATGTTTACCGTTGTTGAACTTGCGACACTTGGCTGGCCGATCTCAGGAGTAGTTGGCGGAGATTCTTGCGAATCGTCGCCATCTCGGTACTTGCTCGACACAACCCCGCTTGGAGTAGGCACGCACGTCAAAAGGATATATCCGAGTGACATATCAATTCACCCGTTGTTCGCCAGATTCCTCTTGCGGGCGGTCGATGACATGCGAGATGCGACCGTCCTTGCCGCGCACTGGCACTCTCATGCGAGGCGCGCGGATGGCGTTCAGGATTTCCATGACCATTGCCTGCGTTTGTGCGCCCTGCTGCGCAATGGCTTGCATCATCTCGGTACGCGCCTGTTCAACGGCCTGCGCGGTCTGCTTCAACGCACCCATGCCCTGACCGATCTTGGCATCGGCACGGCTCGCATTCGCGTGCGAGTCCTTCGCTTTGGATTCGACCAAGGACACCACCTGCTGTTTGTTGGAGAGCCGTTCCTGCGCGAACTGGTCGCGGGTCGTGATCTTTTCCAGCGACATCTGTTCCTTGAGCCGCAACTGTTCTTCGGCCACCTGCACCTTGGCTTCGCGCAGGTCGAGATCGGCCTGACGCTTGATGGCCTGGTTCTCAAAGGACGCAGCGGCGAGCTTCTGTTCCATCGCAGAGACTTGCGCCTGCGCGCCCTGCAACGCCTGTGCCGACTGCATTTTGTCCTGCATGGCCTGTGCTTGAGCCGCCTGCGTCTTCTGCGCTTCGCCGTTGTCCTGCGGAGGTGGCGGCTTCATCGCCTTGACCTGATCTTCGATCTCGGAGCCGAAGCGGAAGCGTCGAGTAATAGACAGCATCATGGTCTGCGCCACTTCAAAGGGCATGATGCCCTTCTCGACCAGCGGACCCACACCGTTCAGGAACTGCCCTAGTGCTGTCATCAGTTCAGCGATGTTCTTCTGATCCTCGACGGCTTCCGGTTCGACGGTCGAGTTCGTTTCAATGTCGATGCGGTACGCGCGCTGCGTGTCTTTCCGCAACATGCCCAACACGGCTTCCCACGTCGGCTGCTGCAACGCCTGCACGACTTCGGGCGGCGGTGGCTGCTGCGACATCTGCGCCGCCTGCATGATGGCTTGCGCCTGTTGCGCCTGCTGTGCCGTGGTGAACGGCAGGCCGGTCATCTGCGCCCATGTCTCGTCGGAGAACTTGGTCGCCGCGATCTCCAGCATGAGCCGCAGCATGTCGCGGGCGTAGCGCTGTACTTCGCCCTGCTTGGGCTTGATGCGCAGCGTCCCCCACTGCGACTTCAGCTTCTGTGCGCCAAGCGTCTCGCTGGCCTTGGTCGCGCCACGGATGATGTC
>Ga0154020_10010089_pt1 | contig 10821 bp, 10 predicted proteins | sample Klosneuvirus_201_FD_109709 | JGI IMG/M metagenome (GOLD analysis project Ga0154020, IMG submission 109709) | Active sludge microbial communities from wastewater, Klosterneuburg, Austria - Klosneuvirus_20160825_MG | ecosystem: Engineered > WWTP > Aerobic digester > Activated sludge | place...
CGCCGGCCGCGCCGGTGGTCGAGACGGCGCGCACGAAAGAGACGGTGCCGCCAATCGTCCCGCCGGAGACCAGCACGGTGCCGTCGCTCGCCAGCCTTAAGTCGTCGGCGGTCGAATCGGTCGAATTCGCCTCGACGAGCGGCAGCACGCCGTCGCCGGAGAAGTCGTCGTCAAAGCCGCCGCCAGGCAGATAGCGGAAGAGGAAGAGGTCGGTGTCGGTGACGCCACCCTCCTTGAACGGCGTCGCCAGCACATAGATCCGGCCGCGGGCGTCGAGCTCGAGATGGGCTTCGCCGTAGAAGCCGTCGGTGCCGGTGGCGAGGATTTCGAGCACGCCGTTGCCGTCGAAGCCGTTGTCGACGGCGCCCGTCGCCGTGAGGCCGACGAGAAAGAGGCGCCCCTTGGGGCCGCTCACTTCGGAGCGCACGAGCAGGATGATCCGGGTGGCCGTCACGGCGAGGGTCGGCCGGCGGATCTGCGCCAGGCCGAGAACCGAACAGGACTCGGTGTCGCAGAAGGAGAAGTCGTCGAAGAAGGCGAAGCCGGACGAGGCGAAATCGCTGTCCAGCGCGCACCCCCCCGCCTCGCGGTCGAAGCGCGCGATGAAGGCCCGCTCGACGTCTTCCGAACCCTGAAGGGTGACGGCGCCCGCGACGAGGAGCTGACCGTCGTCGGAGAGTCCCGCCGCGAGGCCGCGCGAGGTGACGCCGAACGGGAAGATCGAAGCGGTCGTCAGCTCGCAACTCAGCTCGTCGATGACCTGGCCCTCGGTGTCGAAGGCGCGCACGGCCAGGTCATCCTGAAGCAATGTCCTCGTCGCAACGAGAAAGAGCTCGCGATCGGCCGGCACGACGGCGGAGGTAACCACGTCCCACACGAAGAAGTCGTGGAAGATCTCCCAGAAGGTCGAGCCCCCGTCGCCGAAGCCGGCATCGAGATCGCCCTCGGCGGCGGCCGCCGGCAGGGGCGGCAGGAACATCGCTGCAACGAGCGAGAAAGTCAGCAGAAGGGGCGAAAAGCGGCGCATGAAGACTCCTCTCCCCTGACAACCGTCAGAATCCGGAACGGGGGGACACGCGGGAGGCGACGCCGGCCGGGAAGGCGCCATCGCTCTGGTCACCGGAAAGTCGGGATACTTCATGAACTGGTACGCCGAGGCAGGGCGCGGCGAAGGGTTCGAGCTCCACGTCCTGGTGCTCGGCATGGTGCTCGCGATCGCCTGGCGCGGCGGCGGGAGCGGATCGGTCGATCGGTGGCTCCTCGCGCGGCTGGACCGGCGCCGACCAGGAGGACTAGGGACTCTGCACGGATGACCAGGCGGAGGTCGTTCCCGACGCGAAGCCGTCGCTCCACAGGCCGTCGGGCACGAGGGCGTCGGCCACTCCGTTGATGTACTCCTCGATCGCCGTCCAGCCGGACGGCATCACCGTCGAGTGGTCGGCTCCGTTCGCCGGGTTCAGGCCGTGGGTGAGCTCCCAGGCGTCGGCCATGCCATCGGCGTCGTTGTCGACCGGCGGCGTGCCGGGGGTCAGGCCGTCGAGCCAGTTCGCGGGGCGGCGATTACCCCACGCGCCGGTGCGGGTGGCGACGTCCTCCACCGCCCACCGGTTGACGATGTCGCGCGGGAAACTGCCCACCTTTTCCAGCAGGCCGCTCACCAAAGGGCTCCCGGAGCCGACGCCGATCGGCACGTAGCCGGCGAACGAAGAGAAGTCGAAGGGGCCCGGCGAGGTGAACTGGCTGGCGGCGACGCCGCAGCAGTAGAAGCCGTAGGCGGCTTCGAAGCCCGGCGTGGTGAACGGATTGTCGAAGCGGCCGTTGAAGTCGCCCGGATCCTCCACCCAGTTGTCCCACGAGTAGTAGCGCGTGGGGATCGGCGGCGACGGGTTTTCGGGGTCGATCCAGAGCGGGACGAGCGCCGCCGAGGGCCCGTCGATGTACCAGTTCCCGATCAGGTTGAAATCGCCGATCGCGGTCGCGCTGGTGCTGGCCGCGCCCACGAGGTTGTGGTGCACGAAGCCCTCTCGCCCGTTGTAGACCACGTTGTTGACGACGTCCGCCGGACCGGTCGAGAGCGCCGGCGTGCGGTTGCGGGCGTGGGCGAAGAGATTGTGGTGGATCGAAATCCGGCCGCCGAGAGGGTCGGAGGCTCCGCAGCTCGCGTCGTCGATGCAGGCGCGGTGGTTGATGATCCCGCAGTTGTGGGTCCAGCCGTTGCCCGGGTCGTAGATCGGATAGGTGATCGCCGACCACTGCAGCGTGACGTCGTAGGCGCCGCCCCAGGCGTCGATCGTCTCGTCGGCGCCGTGCGAGGCGTCGACGTGGTCGAGGATGAAGGTATGGGCGGTCGAGAACTGGATCGAGTCGTGCTGCGACGCAGGCCAGTCGCCGCCCGGGTCCGGCGGTCGGACGCGCAGGTGCCGGAGGATCATGTTGTTCGTCGGGTCGCCAAAGTCGGTGTAGAGGTGCCCGAGGATCGTGATCCCGGCGCCGGTCGCCGTCTGACCGGCGATCGTGACGTCGCCGTGGGGAATGCGGACGTCGCCCTGGATCAGGCCGGAGACCCGGAAGACGATGATTCGCGGCCCCGCCTGGTCGAGCGCCCACTGCAGGCTGCCGGTACCCGAGGTGTTGAGGTTCGTGACCCGCAACACTTGGCCTCCGCGACCGCCGGTCGCTTTGGCGCCGAATCCCTGGGCGCCGGGGAAGGCCTGAAGGTCGCCCGCGTGCGCCGGGGCCGCCGGAGCCACCGGAGCCACCGGAGCCACGCCCAACGCCAGCGATGCGATGACGGCTCCGAGTGATGAGGTGATCTTTTTCATGTGCGGCGCGAGGCTAGCACGCGCTCGCGCAGGCGATATTCAGTGCTCCACAGACGAAAGCCGCAGGCGAATCGAGCACGCGGGGCCGGTCAGGTGGCAGCGACCTGTTCCGACTCGTCTTCGGCCTCGAGCGTCGGCGGCAGTCCGAAGGCGGCGAAGAGGTCGGGTCCGAAGGTGAGGATCTCTGCGATCGCCCCCTCCTCGATCCGCAGCACGTCCATCGCCAGCGCGTTCCAGGCGGGGTCGCCGGCGCGCCGGACGAAGGCCGCCACCGCCGGCAGTCCGTTGGCGCGCGTCGTCACGCAGCGCAGACGCCCGAACGCCTCCGTGCCGAATCCGGCGTCGACGAACATGCGGAGGATCGCGTCGCGGCCGGCGACGACCCCCACGTCCGGATCCGGCGGCATCCGGAACAGCGCGTCCTCGCGGATCAGCGAGACGAGCATCGAAACGTCGGGCCGCTCGGCGGCCTCGACGTAGCGTCGCACCAGCTCGCGCTCGCCGTCCCCGGCGTCGACACCGGCCGGCCACGCCGGCCGGCGCGGTGGGAGCTCCTTCCGCAGCGTCGCGCGCGCCCGCTGCAGCGCGCTGTTCGCGGCGGCGACGGAGAGCTCGAGCAGATCGGCCGACTCCTTCGCGGACCAGCCGAGGACGTCGCGCAGGATCAGCGTCGCCCGTTGCAACGGAGGGAGCCGTTGGATCACGGTGAGGAAGGCGATCTCGATCGTCTCGCGGGTGAGTGCGAGGGCTTCGGGCTCCGAGTCGCGCGGCGCTATCGGATCGAGCGGTTCGAGAAGTGCGTCCGGGAACGGCTGGAGCCAGGCGATATCGGCAAGCGGGCCGGCGCCAGAAGCTCCGACTTCGGAGGAGGCCGCCAGCGCGGTTCTCCGGGGATCGCGTGCGATCGCGTCGAGGCAGGCGTTCGTGGCGATCCGGTAGAGCCAGGGGCGGAGCGGCAGGCCCTCCTTGACGCTCTCCCGATAACGCCAGGCGCGCAGGAACGTCTCCTGCACCGCGTCCTCGGCGTCAGAGAGAGAGCCGAGCATCCGATAGCAATGGACGAGCAGCTCGCGGCGGCGGCGCTCGACGAGCGCCGTGAAGGCCGTGGCGTCGCCGCTGCGGACGGCGCCCCCCAGCGCCGCGGTTTCGTCCGTCTCGTTCGGGGTCGTCTTTTCGTTCATTGCGCTTCCCATTCTGTCCTCCCACGGCCCGGTGATCTACCTACGAGAGCTGATACCGCGAAAACCCTCGAAACTCATCGCCCGCACCGGGGAGCCGAAACTCCCGGTAGGCTCCGTCGCAGACAGGAAGGAGATCTAGCCGATGACCGTTACCGAAGTCCTCGCGCTGCTCCACGCCGAACGAGACGAACGGGGCATGACGCACTGGGAGAAGCTGGGCTCGAGAACCGCGGGGATGAAGAGCTACGGCATCGGGCTCTCCCGGCTGCGCAAGCTGGCCAAGAAGATCGGACGCGATCGCGAGCTCGCGAAGGCGCTCTGGAGATCCGACGCCTACGACGCCAGGGTGATCGCGCTTCTGGTCGACGATCCCGCGCGCATCACACGGGAGCAGGCCGAGGAACAGGTCGAAGAGCTGGCCGGCGGCATGCTGGCGCACGTGTTCGCTTCGTGCGACGCGACGCTCGCGAAGTCGCCGTTCGCCGTCGAACTGGCCGACCAGTGGGTTCGGAGCGAAGACCCCGTGCGTCGCGATTGCGGCTATGGGCTGCTCTACGAGGCGTCCAAGCTCACCGGCAAGAAGGCGCCGACCGAGGCGTTCTTCCTCGCCCATGTCGAGCGCATCTCGATGCGGATCGCGACCGAACCGGAGAGTGTCCGCCTGGCTATGGGAGCGGCGCTGATGGGGATCGGCAAGCGGAGTGCCGTGTTGAACGCGGCGGCGCTTGCGGTCGCGCGCGCCGTGGGCCCGATCGAGTTCAGCTCCGCGAGCGGCGACTGCGAGCCGTTCGACGTTGTCAAGCATCTGACCAGCGACCGGCTCAAAGAGAAGCTGGGGGTGTAGGGTCTGTTCGCCAACCTCACTGCGAGCGACGAGCTCCGCGGCTGGACGAACGCCGCGAGCAGGCGAGCCGCCATGACCGCCGGGGGCGTCATGCACCTGGCGACGTCCCGGGCCTCGAGGGCGGCGAGCCGGTGGTCCGGCTCCTCCAGCTGCGAGGAATTTTCTCCAGGCATAGAATCGCGTCGCCAGATCGGGGGCCCGTCGCGCTGCAAGTGGCGTCTGCGACCGAAGGGCCGCCCACAACTGAGCGAGGTGAGGCGATGAAGCTGGACCGGGTCTTCGCAATCAGGTTCGGCAGCGTCTACCCGCACTACGTTCAGAAGGCGGAGAAGAAGGACCGGACGAAGGAGGAGCTCGATCAGGTCCTCCGGTGGCTGACCGGCTACAGCCAGAAGCAGCTCGAAGAGCAGATCGAGCGCGGCGCAAGCCTCGAGATCTTCTTCGCCGAGGCTCCGGCCTTGCACCCGAACAGCTCGCTCATCCGCGGCGTCGTCTGCGGCATCCGCGTGGAGGATATCGAGGATCCCCTGATGCGGAAGATCCGCTACATGGACAAGCTGGTCGACGAGCTCGCCAAGGGAAAGGCGATGGAGAAGATCCTGCGGACGACCGGCGTGGGAGAGAGCGCGACGAAGGAGGTCACGACCCCATGAGAGGAAGGAGATGAGAGGTGGTTCGACTCGGGGGCGGCGATCCGCTACGACTCGCCTCGTACGGTGGGCCCTGGGGCTGCTGAGCGGCCTCTCTCCAGCGACCGCCCAGGTCTCGCCCGCTGACGAGCAGTTCCAGGTCAACCTCTTCACTACCAGCTACCAGGCGGTTCCCGAAGTCGCCAGCGACGGCTCGGGAAGGTTCGTCGTCGTCTGGGACAGCTACGGCTCGACTGGAGGGGATTCGAGCTCCTTCAGCATCCAGGCTCGGCGATTCGCTGCGGACGGCAGTCCCCTGGGCGGACAGTTCCAGATCAACTTCCACACCACCCTCGCGCAGGAGCATCCGAGCGTCGCGAGCGACAGCGACGGCAACTTCGTGGTCGTCTGGGACAGCAACAGCTCGACCGGGACCGATACCGACGGACGGAGCGTGCACGGGCAGCGCTTCGGCGCGAATGGCGCGACGCTCGGCCCGCAGTTCCAGGTCAACCTCGTCACCTCGGGCACGCAAGCGAGCGCCGCCGTCGCGCGACACTCCCAGGGCAGCTTCGTCATCGTCTGGGAGAGCGCCAGTTCGTTCGGCACGGATACCACCGGTTACAGCATTCAGGCGCAGCGCTATTCCACCGCGGGAACGCCGCTCGGCGACCCGTTCCAGGTCAACTCCTACACGGCGGGAGACCAGCTCGCTCCCGACGTCGCGATCGACGGGCTCGGGAACTTCGTCATCGCCTGGGCGAGCTATGGATCGGGCGGTGACGACACGAGCGGGGACAGCATCCAGGCGCGGCGCTTCGCCCCGGACGGCACGCCACTCGCTGAGGATTTCCAGGTCAACTCCTACACCACCGGCGTGCAGGGCCAGGCCGCCGTCAGCAGCGATGGCCTGGGAAACTTCGTGGTCGTCTGGACGAGCTCCGGCTCCGGCGGCACCGATACGTCGGAGTTCAGTGTTCAGGCGCAGCGTTTTGACGCCGTCGGCGACCCGCTCGGCGAAGAGTTTCAGGTCAACAGCCACACTCCGAACAAGCAGCTCACGCCCGCCATCGCGAGCGACGCCGGCGGAAACCTCGTCATCGTCTGGGCGAGCGACAGCTCCGAGGGCGGCGACACGAATCTCCAGAGCATCCAGGCCCGGCGCTACGCGGCGAACGGCACCGCGCTCGACGATCAGTTCCAGGTCAACACCTACACGACCCAGCGCCAATGGACGCCCGCCGTCTCGAGCGACCCGCGCGGCAACTGGGTCGTCGCCTGGGACAGCACCGGCTCGAGCGGCACCGACACGGCCGGATCCAGCATCCAGGCGCAGCGCTACGACGGGCTATTCCGCGATGACTTCGAAACCGGCGGCACCCTCCGCTGGTCTGCCAGCGCCCCCTAGGAGCCCGCGCGGTCCGGCGAGGCGCGACGCGAGGTGCTAACGCGAGGTGCCCGACTTCCGTCCCCGATGTCGAATTCTCGTCCGCCCGTTCGTCGAAGGTAGGAAGCCCGAGCGGCTCCCCACCCCCCTTGGGTGGGCGGCTCCGCCGGAATCCAACCCAGGAGGCACCATGCGAGTGATGGTGATCGTGAAGGCGACGAAGGAGTCCGAGGAAGCGAACAGCCCTGTCGATGCGGAAGGCGCCGCGGCGATGTTCGAGGCGATGGGGAAGTACAACGAGGAGTTGATCCAGGCGGGGATCCTGCTCACCGGAGACGGGCTTCGACCGAGCAAGTTCGGGAGGCGGATCCACTTCAGCGGCACGAAGCGGTCGGTGACCGACGGCCCCTTCGCCGAGACCCGGGAGCTCGTGGCCGGGTTCTGGATCTGGCAGGTGCGCTCGATGGATGAGGCAGTCGAGTGGGCGAAGCGCTGCCCGAACCCGATGCCGGGGCCGAGCGACCTGGAGATCCGGCCCTTCTGGGAGGCCGAGGACTTCGGGCCCGAGATCGCCGCAGAGGTCAACGCCCAGCGCGAGAAGCTCGGCAAGCGGAGCTGACCAGTCGCTCGGCACGAGTGAGTTATACGCTAGGCATGCTCACCGTGCGTATAAGCGAGTCGAGAGCCGCCGCCAACGAATGCCGGGGGCCCGGTCGAGAGCGTAGTGAAACTCGATCACCTCGCCGCTCCGCGCGGGCGAGAGTGGCCAGAGGATTTCGGGGACCGTCAGTCCGGAGTCATATTCGCGCAGCGCCAACTGGCCAAATACGTCGATTCGCGTGGTCAGGGCGACCCAGCGTGGGCGCTCCCCCGCCTGCTCGGGAAGGGTCACCGCAAGAGGTTCGGAACAGCCGTCCAGGTCGAGAGGCGGGAGCTCGCCGTGTGCGGTGACCTCGAACAGCTTCCCGAGACTCCAGTGCTCTTGCGCTGATACCCGGCCACTCCAGCGCGCCCGCTCGACGGGCGCGTCGATCAGCACGACCTCCACGGTCACGCGTTCGGGCACCAGGAGACCGCCGGGCGCCAGTTGACGTCGGAGGTTCCGAACAATCCCGACGAAGGGCTCGACAGCGAGGGAACGCTGCAGCGTCTCCGTCACCACCAGGTGAATCGGCGCCGGATGGCTGTAGCTCGAGGCGTCGCTGCACGCGACTCGCCGGGTTCGCGGTCCGAGGTCGAGGCGTTCTGTCAGTGAGACCACGGAGTCGACCGCTACCTGGTGCACGTCGAGGAAGGTAAAGAGAACATCGCCAAGCGGTCGCGTCGTCATCAGCGGCAGCGCGAGGGGGGCGAACGGCCCCGTGCCGGCGTAGAGCACCTCGAGCACGCCTTGCGGGAAGCGTCGCCTCGCAGCGTCCAGCGCCAGAGCCACGCCGCGAACGAACGCCACCGTGCGATGCGTGTCGAGAATGCACCGCGCTGCGGCCTCCGGTGGGAGCGCGAGGCCGGTCGGCAGTTGAATGGCCTCGCCCCGGGTCGCATCCAGTCGCACTGTGGTTGCAAACCAGTTGTAGAGGTCGGCACAGGTCTGCACGAGACCGTCCGCCGGGGTCGACTCGTCGAGGAGGCGCTGCGTCAGTCGCCGGAGTGCTTGCACGCGGAGAGATCAGCGTAACATGCGGCTGGCAGCCACCTGCTGGTCTGCCCAATCGGCCTCGGAACTCTCCCCGGGAGGACGGACTTCATGCCTCATTGCATCCTCGAATACTCCGGCAACGCGCTCGACGAGCCCGATTGGGCAGCGACTCTGACGGCCCTTCACGAGGTGCTGGCGGCGACGGGCCTTTTCGTCCTCGACGACATCAAGAGCCGGGTCGTAAGACACGACGACTTCCGGGTGGGGGAGGGTCGAGGCGATCGCGCTTTCGTGGCGCTGGAGATCCAGATTCTCTCCGGCCGGCCGGACGAGGTGAAGGGGGGGATCTGCGATGCCGCGCTGCAGGTGCTCGTCCGCGCCTTTCCCCGAACGGTGGAGCGCCTGACCACCAGCGTCACGGTGCAGATCAGCGACATCCATCGACCGAGCTATCGCCGCGAGATCCGCTCCCGGGGCTGACTGCGCCACTCGACCGCCACCGGCCAGCCCGCCCGCCGCCTGAAGAACGCGCTGGATCAGCGGGTCGTGCTGCCGAGCTCCTCGGCGAGGAGCGAGCAGCCCCGCAGGTCGGCTTCCGGGGCGCGGCCGGCGAGACGGAAGCCGGGGCCGGCGAGGGAGCCGAGGTCTTCGGTGAGCAGGTGCAGCGCCGAGCCGACGTTGGCGAGGTCGAAGAAGGCGAGGAGACCGGTCGCACCGGGCGGGAGCTCGCGGAGGGTGACTGGATCGAGGACGCGGACCTTCATCCAGTGCGGCGGAACGAAGATTCCCGGGTCGCCGCCGGTGAGCGTGGCGGTGTAGCACTGGCTGGTGAGCTCGGTCATGCCGTACTCGCCGACGATCGACTCCGGCGCGATGAACAGCTGCTCTTCGAGCTGGCGGTGGAGCTCTTCGCGTGCGAGCTCGCGCGCCCGGCCCTTGAAGCCGCCGGTCTCGAAGACCGCCGAGCCCGAAGGCAGGCGAAACCTGAGACCGATACGGCCGAGGAAGTCGAGGAGGTCGGCGAGCGCGAACGACGTCGTGAGAATAAGCACCGGCCGCCCCTCGCGCTGGCGGGCGCCGAACCAGGAGCGCGTCTTCGCCCCCTCGACGCCGCGCTCACCGAAGGCCGAATCGCTCCCGGGTCCGCCGAAGCGCTGCAGCAGGTGGTCGACCATGAAGCCCAAGCTCGAGTCGGGCGCGACAGCGCGCGGCGGCACGAGCGCGAGCATCGCCGGAAGGTCCTGGGGCCGATCGCCGCGCGGCAGGCAGAAGCGCGGGAAGGACGCATCGATCGCGGCGCGGTAGAGCTCGGGGAAGGGGTGGGTGTGCACGCTTCGCGTGTCGCCCAGGGTGCCGCTCGAGCGAAACGTCTCCTGCGGCGGATCGGTGGCGAGCTCGACGGTCGCGAACGCCGTCGCGGGAATCATCGGCACGTCGCGCCACGAGGCCACCGTCGCCGGCGTCCGGCCGGCGCGTTCGCACATCGCGCGATAGGCGGGAAGGCGGTCGAACTGGTAAGCGAAGCCGTCCAGCGCCAGGCCTTCGAAGTCGGCCGCGGACGAAGCGTGCGGGGGCAGGCGAAGAAGACTGGAGATCCGTTCGACGATCACCGGAGGATTCTCTCACGGCGCCCCGGCCCGGAGCTTCCTGCAGAGCGCGCCGATGCGAGCCGTGGGGAGCCACACGGCGCGAGCGGGAAAGCCGGCGGCGCCGGCGCGATGCCGACGCCGCCGAACTGGAGAGCCGGGCTCCCGGCCCCGCCCCGTCTCAGGGGAAGGTCTGACTCCAGGCGGTGCTGTCGCCCGTGCCGAAGCCGTCCACGAAGATCAGGTTCGTGTTGGTGAGGAACTCGACCTCGCCGGGCGTGCCGGCCTCGAAGAGCCCCAGGACATGGGTTTCGATCTCGGCCGGCGGCCGGTCGGCGTCGAACCAGAAGTTGTACATGTTGGCCCAGCGGATCGCATTGGCGTTCTCCGCCGGAGAGAACGCGGGCGAATCCCAGCTCACTTCGTCGACGGTGACGGTGTTCCCCCAGTCAGCCGTGTCGTAGGGCTCGTTCGAGTGCGCGTTGACATCGTGGAAGCCGATGTTCTCGAAGGTCGTGGCCCCGAAGAAGCGGATTGCCAGCCGATCCGCCGCGCGGGCGGAGTTCATGTTGTGGACGGCATACTCGTAGTGCCAGACACCGGCCGAAGGGTTGGTGACCTTGCGGGCGACATGGAAGCGCTCGACCGGCACCGACGGGACGTCGACGTTGAGCAGTTCCACCGTCGCATCGATCACCGTATCGGCCAGGCCGCCGACTCGCCGCACCAGTGGCAC
>Ga0154020_10010091_pt1 | contig 10819 bp, 9 predicted proteins | sample Klosneuvirus_201_FD_109709 | JGI IMG/M metagenome (GOLD analysis project Ga0154020, IMG submission 109709) | Active sludge microbial communities from wastewater, Klosterneuburg, Austria - Klosneuvirus_20160825_MG | ecosystem: Engineered > WWTP > Aerobic digester > Activated sludge | place...
GATGAAGAGACCCATCGCATCGTCGGCGGCGGCATCGTTGGCCCCCACGCCGGCGACATGATCGGCGAGATCGCCCTGGCCATCGAGATGGGCGCCGACGCGGTGGACATCGGCAAGACCATCCACCCGCACCCGACCCTGGGCGAATCCATCGGCATGGCGGCCGAGGTGTACGAAGGCACCTGCACCGACCTGCCGCCGGCGAGGAAGAAGTAGAATACGTTCCCAGTTGCCAGTTGCCGGTGCCAGAAAAATCCGGCGCGCTGGCAAACGGCAACTGACAACTGACAACTGAAATGACCCAGGACGAACTCAAGCAGGCGGTGGCAAAAGCCGCCATCGACTACGTGGTGCCGGGCGCCATCATCGGCGTCGGCACCGGCTCGACGGCCAACTTCTTCATCGACGAACTCGGCAGGATCAAGGACCGCATCCCGGCCGCGGTGGCGAGCTCGGAAGCCACCGCCAAGCGCCTTGCCGGCCACGGCATCCGGGTGCTCGACCTCAACGAGGTCAGCGAACTGTCGGTCTATGTCGATGGCGCGGACGAAATCACCGCGAACATGGCGATGCTCAAGGGCGGCGGCGGCGCGCTGACGCGCGAGAAGATCGTCGCCGCGGTGGCGCAGAAGTTCGTCTGCATCGCCGACGCCTCCAAGCTGGTGCAGACGATGGGCCGGTTTCCCCTGCCGGTGGAAGTCATCCCGATGGCCCGCGCCTACGTCGCGCGCGAGCTGGCCAAGCTCGGCGGCGAGCCGGTGCTGCGCGCCGGCTTCACCACCGACAACGGCAATATCATCCTCGACGTCAAGGGACTTGCCATTACCGACCCGAAGGCGCTGGAAACCCGCCTCAACGCCATTGTCGGCGTCGTCACCAACGGCCTCTTCGCCCTGCGCGGCGCGGATGTCGCCCTGCTGGCCGGGACGGACGGGGTGAAGATCCTGAAACAGTCTCAATAACCGCCGTCCTGCGCAGACCGACTTTTCGCTACATAAAAAAACCGCGCATCCGGCGCGGTTTTTTCTGATCTGGCGGGGATCAGGGCTTCGGCGGCACGTAGCCCTGCACCTGGTCGGCGCCAGCGCCGAAGAAGTGCTTCTCCATCTGCTCGGCCAGGTACTTGCGGGCCTTGGCGTCGGCCAGGCTGAGGCGATTTTCATTGATCAGCATCGTCTGGAACTTGACCCACTGCTGCCAAGCCTCCTTGGAGACGTTCTCGAAGATGCGCTTGCCCAGCTCGCCTGGCACCGGCGGGAAGTCCATGCCCTCGGCCTCGCGGCCGAGCTTGATGCATTTCACCATGCGACCCATTGCAATTCCTTTCCTGGTTCCTTGAAGCCCGGCCGGAGCCGGCGCGATGGGGCATTTTACCGTGTTCAGTGCAGCTTCGCCTCGCCATAGACGGCGTAGCGGTTCTTGCCGCTCATCTTGGCCTGGTACATGGCGGAGTCGGCGCGGGCGATGATTTCCTCGCCGCTGGCGGCATGCTTGGGGTAGAGGGCGATGCCGAGGCTGGCGGTGAGCCGGACCTCGCGCCCGGCGAAGAGGAAGTTCATGCCGGAGATGCGGGCGCCGACCCGGCGCGCCAGGCCGACCATCTCTTCCTGGTCGGCGTCGGGCGCCAGGATGGCGAACTCGTCGCCGCCGATGCGGAAGAAGATCTCGTTGCGGCGGACGATCGAGCCGACCTCCTCGGCCAGCCGGATCAGCACGGCGTCGCCGGCCTGGTGGCCGAATTCGTCGTTGATCGGCTTGAAGCCGTCGAGGTCGATGGCCAGCAGGCCGGCCTGGGTCCTGCGCCGCGAGGCGTCGGCGATGATGCGCTCGAGCTCCTCGTGAAAGCGGCGCCGGTTGTAGAGGTTGGTGAGCGGGTCGCGCTCGGCGAGCTGGATGAGCTGGGTCTCCAGCTGCTTCTGCCGGGTCACGTCCTCGTAGATCCACACCCGGCCGATGTGCTGGCCCGGCTTGGCGCCCGGCACCAGGGCCGAGACGTCGGTCAGGATGCGGCCGTCATGGAGCGGGATCTCGCAGACCTCGCTGACGTCCTCGCCGGCCAGGGTGGACTCGACGTGGCGCCGGTAGGCGGCGTCGTCCTTGCGCAGGTGGGCGGTGCGCTCGATCATGGCGCCGTCGCGCAGGCCGGCCAGGTTCTCGTCGCGCGGCAGCCTCCAGATGTCGCGGCAGGCGTTGTTGATGTACACCACCCGGTGGCCGCTGTCGACGAACAGCACGCCGATGCGCATCACGTTGAGCAGGGCCTCGAGGCGGGCGCGCTCCTCGTTGCTGTGGGTCAGGTAGTACTCCTTGAGCGCCTGGGCGCGGCGCAGCTCGACCACCGTGTCGAGCAGCTTCAGCTCGGCCTCCTTGCGGGCCTGGATCTCGTCGCCGGAGACGCGCAGGCCGAGGTATTCGCCGGTCGGGCTGCTGATCGGCTGCCAGTTGATGACGGTCCACACCAGGCTGCCGTCCTTGCGCTTGAGGCGCACTTCGAAGTTGTCGCCGGTGCTGCCGCGCAGGGCCTTGAGGGCCACCTCCAGGGCGCTCTTGCGGTCCTTTTCGAAGACCAGCATGTCCACCAGGTTGCTGGAGAGCAGGCACTCGAGCGGCGTGTAGCCGGTGATGCGCTCGACCGAGCGGTTGATCCAGATCAGGCGACCGTGGGGGTTGAACCAGGCCTCCACGCCGTAGGTGTAGTCGGCGATGGCGTGGAAGCGCGCCTCGCTCTTCTTGAGCGCCTCGACGCGCTCGTCGAGGGCCTGCGACATGCGGTTGAAGGCCTTGGTCAGGGTGCCGATCTCGTCGTTGCCGGAGACCGGCAGGCGCACCGTGGACTCGCCGCTCTCGAGGGCCGCCACTCCGCGCTGCAGGACCCTCAGGTTGCGGGTCAGCCAGTAGCCGATCATGAACAGCAGCAGCACGGTCAGCACGAAGGCCGCCCAGCCGATGGCCAGGCTCTGCCACAGCAGATCGTAGCCGGCCTTGCGCAGGAACTCCGTGGCGAGCCCGAAGTGCACGCTGCCGATCTCCCGCTCGCCGATCCTCAGCTTGGTCATGCCGTCGAAGCGCTCGGCCTTGTCGGACAGCCGGGCGAAGTCCTCCAGCGGCACCGGCAGGGGGCGCAACGGGTCCCAACCCTCGGCGGCAACGATGCGCTGGCTGGCGTCGCGCAGCACCAGGTAGACGATCCCCTCCTGCTTGCCGAGCTGGCCGACCAGCCGCGAGAGGCGGACGTGGTCGCGCTCCATCAGCGGCGCCGAGAAGGAGGCGTTGTAGAGCAGCTGCAGTTCGGCCAGATGCCGGTTCTCCCGCGCCACCAGGGCCGCGTCGAGCAGGCGCACGCTGTTGGCCACCAGCACCCAGAGCATCAGCACCAGCACGAAGCTGGCCGCCGCGACGAGGCGGAAGCGCAGGGAGACGGTGATGCCCTTGAGGGCTTCGAACATGGGCTGTCTCGCGCGGCGCTAGAGCGCCTTGACGAACACCTTGGAGCGGCGCTGCCAGTTGTACAGCTCCCGCTTCTCGCGCGGCAGTGCATCCACGCCGTCGGCCTTGAAGCCGCGCTCGATGAACCAGTGGGAGGTGCGGGTGGTCAGCACGAACAGCCGCTTCAGGCCGGCCTGCTTGGCCCGCCCCTGCATGTAGTGCAGCAGCTGTTCGCCGTAGCCGACGCGCCGGTAGTCGGGGTTGATGGCCAGGCAGGCCAGCTCCGCCGCCTTGTCGCGGCTGAACGGATACAGCGCAGCGCAGCCGAGGATCACGCCGTCGTGCTCGAGCACGGAGAAGCGGCCGATCTCCATCTCCAGCCGCTCGCGGCCGCGCCGCACCAGCGTGCCGTCGGCTTCCAGCGGGGCGATCAGGCCGACGATGCCGGCGACGTCGTCGATGGTCGCCTCGCGCAGGCGCGCCAGCGGGTCGCGCGTCACCACCGTGCCGACGCCCTCGCGGGTGAACAGCTCCAGCAGCAGGCCGCCATCGATGTCCCGGTCGATCAGGTGGGCGCGCTTGACCCCGGCGCGGGTGGCGCGCATGCAGCAGGGCAGGTAAAGCCCGAGGTCCTCGGTCAGGCGCTTCGGCTTCCTCAGCACCTGCTCGGCCTCGTCGGCGGTGATTGCCTCGATCAGCCGGCCACGGCCGTCGCTGACGCCCGGCGCGTCGCACAGGAAGATCAGCTTCTCGGCCTGCAGGGCGACGGCCACCGCCTCGGCTACCTCCTCCATGCTGAGGTTGAAGATCTCGCCGGCCGGCGAGACGCCGATCGGGCTGATCAGGACGACGTTCTGCTGGTCGAGGTCGGCGCTGATCTCGTCGGCAACGATCTTGCGCACGGCGCCGGTGTACTGGTAATCGACGCCGTCGACGACGCCGACCGGCTTGGCGGTGATGAAGTTGCCGCCGGTGACGCGCATGTAGGCGCCGGCCATCGGCGTGTTGGGCAGGCCCTGCGAGAGCAGCGCTTCGATCTCCAGGCGCGTGACGCCCATCGCCGACTTGACGCACTCGAGCGCCTCGACGTCGGTGACGCGCAGTCCCTTGTGGTACTTCGCCTTGAGGCCGCGCCGCTTGAGCTCGGCATCGATTTGCGGCCGCGCGCCATGCACCAGGACCAGGCGGATGCCGAGCGCGGCGAGCAGGTTGCAGTCCTGCGCCAGCGCCTGGGCGAGCGCGCCGTGCGCCACCTCGCCGCCGAAACCGATGACGAAGGTGCGTTCGCGGAAGGCGTGGATATAGGGCGCTGCCTGGCGGAACCAGGAAACGTAATTCCGGATCGATTCGGGCGCAGTCATCTCGAGACGGCAAGAAAAAGTGTCAAATAAAACTTCCAAGCCAATGTTTTGGCTGGATTTTAGCTCATGATGACAACATGGGGGCGGAAATAATTCACGCCCCTCTGCCGCTGTGCCCGGCAATCGTGCCGTCCGTCGGGCCGTCAGCCTTTGCCGAGGGCGTCCTCCAGCCGCTCGCAGACCGTCTTCAGGATCTTGATGCGGGCGAAATGCTTGTCGTTGGCCTCGACCAGGGTCCAGGGCGCAATCTCGGTGCTGGTGCGGTCGATCATGTCGCACACCGCGTGCTCGTAATCGTCCCATTTCTTGCGGTTGCGCCAGTCCTCGGCGGTGATCTTGAAGCGCTTGAAGCGGGTCTTCTCGCGCTCCTTGAAGCGCTTGAGCTGTTCCTCGGCGGTGATGGAAAGCCAGAACTTGACGACGATGCCGCCGGACCGCACCAGCTGGTCCTCGAAATCGTTGATCTCGGCATAGGCGCGCATCCAGTCCGCCTCCGGGGCGAAGCCCTCGACGCGCTCGACCAGCACCCGGCCGTACCAGGAACGGTCGAAGATGGTGACGCGGCCGACCCGCGGCACCTGCCGCCAGAAGCGCCAGAGATAGGGCTGGGCCCGCTCCTCTTCGGTCGGCGCGGCGATCGGCACGATCCGGTATTGGCGGGCGTCGAGCGCCCCGGTGATGCGACGGATGCTGCCGCCCTTGCCGGCGGCATCCGAACCTTCGAACACCAGCAGCAGCGAGCGCTCCCTGAAATCCGGATGACGGGTCAGCAGGTTGAGATGGCCCTGGTATTTTTCCAGCGCCTTGTCGAACTTCTTTTTCGACAGGGACTGGCTCATGTCGAGGGCGTTGATCAGGTCGCGCGAATCGGTGGCTGGCGGCAGCGGCGCGGCAGCGCTACGCGCCTTCCAGCCGCGCTCGCTCTCGATCCTCTGCCGCTTGCGCAGGGCCTCGAGCAGGATCCGGCCGACGGTGAGGGAGCGGTAGCGCTCGTCGGCGCCCTCCACCACGATCCACGGCGCGTGGCCGCTGCTGGTGTGGCGCAGCACGTGCTCGGAGACGGCGCGGAACTTGTCGTACATCCGGAAATGTTCCCAGTCGTCCGGCGTCACCCGCCAGCGGGTGTCCTTGTCCTTCTCCAGCGCCTTGAGGCGCTTTTTCTGGGCGTCCTTGGACAAGTGCATCCAGAACTTGAGGACCAGCGCGCCCTCGTCGGAGAGCATCTTCTCGAAGCGGTTGATCTCCTCGATCGACTGGTCGAGGTCGGCGGCCTTGGTCTTCTTCAGGGCGCGGTTGACGATCGGGTCGGTGTACCAGTTGCCGAACAGGATGCCGATCTTGCCCTTGGGCGGCAGGGCCCGCCAGAAGCGCCACATGAAGGGCCGCTCGCGCTCCTCGTCGGAGGGCGGCGGAAAGGCGTGAGTCTGGATGTGGCGCGGATCCATCCAGGCGTTGAGGAGATTCACCGTCTCGCCCTTGCCGGCGCCGTTGACCCCGTTGATGAGGATGATGACCGGGTACTTCTTCAGCTCGCCCATGTCGAATTGCGCATCGAGCAGGTCGGCGCGCAGCTTCGGCATCTGCCTGTCGTAGGTGGCCTTGTCGATCTTGTGGCCCAGTTCCGCCGATTCGAACACGATGGCCTCCCTTTCTCAGATATCCCCGTACAACGCGCCCAGCGCCGCCAGCGCCGCCGGCCCGGCGGTTTCCGTGCGCAGGATGCGCGGACCGAGCGACAGCTCCGCGAAGCCTGCCCGCTTCGTCGCCGCAACCTCCTCCGCCTCCAGTCCGCCCTCGGGGCCGACCAGCAGCAGGAAGCGCGTTGCGCCGGCCAGCTCGCGCAACCGGCGGCCGCCATGGGGCGATAGCAGCAGCCGCTGCATTTCATTGTCCTGCGCCAATTGGCCCAGCCATTGCCGCAGATCAAGAATCGGCGCGATTTCCGGCAGCCGGTTGCGGCCGCACTGCTCGCAGGCGGATATCGCCACCTGGCGCCAGTGCTCGGTTCGGCGGGCGGCGCGCTCCCCCGCCAGCCGCACCACGCTGCGCGTCGCCGCGAGCGGCTGGATGCGGGCGACGCCCAGCTCGACGGCCTTCTGCACCACGAAGTCCATCTTGTCGCCGGCGGGCAGGGCCTGCGCCAGGACCAGCTCGAGCGGCGACTCGCGAGTCGCCTCCTCCCGCCCGCCGAGCTGCACGCGCACGGCGCGGCCAGCCTCGGCGATGCGGCCAGGGTACTCGCCGCCCGCCCCGTCGAAGAGCACCACCGGGTCGCCGACGCCCAGGCGCAGCACCCGCAAGGCATGGTGGGCGGCGGCCGGCGGCAGCTCGGCCAGGCTGCCGGAGACAAGGGGCGGCGGGCAAAAGAAGCGGGAAGTCATCATGCTATTATTCCGCAGCTATCCATTTTTTCCCACATGGTCAGCCTCACCACCCCCCTCTGCGACTTCGGCTGGCAGGCCCCGGGCTTCGATCTGCCCGGCACCGACGGCCGCCGTCATTCGCTCGACAGCGCCCGCGGCCCGAACGGCCTGCTGGTGATGTTCCTCTGCAACCACTGCCCCTACGTCAAGGCGGTGCTCGATCGCATCGTCCGCGACTGCCGCGAACTGAAGGGCCATGGCATCGGCTCGATCGCCATCATGGCGAACGACCCGAGCGACTATCCGGAGGACGCCTGGGACAACATGGTCGACATCGCCCGCCGCCTCGACTTTCCCTTCCCCTACGTGCTCGACGGGACGCAGGCGGTGGCGAAGGCCTACGGCGCGGTGTGCACGCCGGACTTCTTCGGCTTCAACGCCCGGCTCGAACTGCAGTACCGCGGCCGCCTGGATGCTTCCCGGAAAGAGTCGGTCCCGGCGGCACGGCGCGATCTCTTCGAGGCCATGCTGCAGGTGGCGCAAACCGGTCAGGGCCCGCGCGAGCAGGCCCCGAGCATGGGCTGTTCGATCAAGTGGAAGGAGTCGCATTGACTTCTCCGTATTACGAGCTCTGCGCGGCGGTGACGCAAGTGGTGCGCGAAGTCGCCGCCCAGGTGGTGATGCCGCGCTACCTGCAGGTGGTGCGCGAGCACAAGGCCGACGGCACCATCTTCACCGAGGTGGACATCGCCGCCCAGCACGCGCTGATCGAGCGCCTGCAGCGGCTGCGACCGCGGCCGGTGATCGGCGAGGAGGAAATGGGCGAGGCCGAGCAGCGCCGGCTGTGGGACGAGGGCGCCGAGGGGCTGTGGGTGGTGGACCCCATCGACGGCACCACCAACTTCGTCGCCGGGCTGCCCTTCTTCGCCATCTCCGTGGCCTATTTCATCGGGGGCCGCGCCGCGATCGGGGTGGTCTACGACCCGGCCACGCGCGAGATGTTCGCCGCCTCGCGCGGCGGCGGCGCCACCATGAACGGCCTGAAGCTGCCGCTGCGCCCGCCGGCGGCCGATCTGAAAGAGTGCGTCGCCGGCGTCGACTTCAAGCGCATCCCGAAGAAGCTCGGCGACGACCTCGCCACGCGGCCGCCTTATTATTCCCAGCGCAACTTCGGTTGCAGCACCCTGGAATGGGCCTACGTCGCCGCCGGGCGCCTCGACCTGCTGCTGCACGGCGGCCAGAAGCTGTGGGATTACGCCGCCGGACGGCTGATCCTCGAAGAGGCCGGCGGACGGATGTGCACCCTCAAGCACGACGACTTCGACGCCGGCGACCTGTGGAAGCGCTCGGTCATCGCGGCCGTCGACCCGCGGCTGTTTTCCGACTGGCGCGACTGGATCCGCTCGAAGCACTAGCCGCCGCCCGCGCGGGCTCGATCGGCCCGCCGCTCTCCCGCAGCAGGAACTGACGGAAGGCTTCGGCCACCGGCAGCAGGCGCTTCTCGGCGCGATGCACCACGAACCAGTGGCGCTGCAGGGGGGTGCCGGCCACGCTCAGGCGCACGATGTGTCCGGTCGCCAACTCCAGCGCGATGGTGCGCTCGGAGATGAAGGAGATCCCCATGCCGGCCATCACCGCCTGCTTGATGGTCTCGTTGCTGGTCATCTCCACCGCGCGCTGCGGCAGCACGCCGTTCTCCGCCAGGAAGCGCTCCATCGCCGCCCGCGTGCCCGAGCCCGGCTCGCGCAGCAGGAAGCTCTCGCCGGCCAGCTGCTTCGGCGCGATGCTTTTCGCCTTGGCGAGCGGATGGTCCGGCGCGGCGACGAAGACCAGCGGATTCTCAGCGAAGGGCTCGGACACCGTCTCCAGCTCCTGCGGCGGCCGCCCCATGATGGCCAGATCGATCTCGTTGTCGGCCAACTGCTGGACGATCTCGCCGCGGTTGTGCACGCCGAGGCGCAGCTCCACTTCCGGGTGCAGATGGCGAAAGGCCGTCAGCAGGCGCGGCACGAAATATTTGGCGGTGGACACCACGCCGATGTTGAGGCGCCCGCCGCGCAGGCCCTTCATGGCCATCAGCGATTCCTCGGCCTCGCGCAGCTGCTGGGCGATGACGCGGGCGTGGCGCGCCAGTTCCGCGCCGGCCTCGGTGAGAAAGATGCGCTTGCCGACCTGCTCGGTGAGCGGCAGGCCGGCGGCCTCCTCGAGGCTCCGCACCTGCATGGAGACCGCCGGCTGGGTCAGGTGCAACTCGTCGGCGGCGCGCGAAAAGGACAGGTGGCGTGCCACCGCCTCGAAGATCTTCAACTGGCGCAGGGTCAGGTGCATGGCCGGATCGTCCTGAAATCGTCCATAAGTAACAGCCAAAGAATACCATAACAAACATTTAGTTCACCTTATGGATTTTCGGGAATAAAGTGCGCCCCATACACAAACGACCGCGACACAAGGAGAGCACATGGACCAGTCGAACCGCTACGCCGACCTCAGTCTCAATGAAGAGAACCTCATCAAGGGCGGCAAGCACATTCTCTGCGCCTACAAGATGAAGCCGAAGGCCGGCTACGGCTACCTGTCGGCCGCCGCCCACTTCGCCGCCGAGTCGTCCACCGGCACCAACGTCGAGGTCAGCACCACCGACGAATTCACCAAGGGGGTCGACGCCCTGGTCTACCACATCGATGAGGCCGCCGAGGATATGCGCATCGCCTATCCGATCGATCTCTTCGACCGCAACATCACCGACGGCCGCATGATGATCGTCTCCTTCCTGACGCTCACCATCGGCAACAACCAGGGCATGGGCGACATCGAGTACGCCAAGATGGTCGACTTCTACATGCCCGAGCGCGCCATCCAGCTCTTCGACGGCCCGGCCAAGGACATCTCGGACATGTGGCGCATCCTCGGCCGCCCGGTCAGGGACGGCGGCTACATCTCCGGCACCATCATCAAGCCCAAGCTCGGCCTGCGCCCGGAGCCCTTTGCCAAGGCCGCCTACGAGTTCTGGCTCGGCGGCGACTTCATCAAGAACGACGAGCCGCAGGGCAACCAGGTCTTCGCCCCGCTGAAGAAAACCATCCCGCTGGTCTACGACGCGATGAAGCGCGCCATGGACGAGACCGGCCAGGCGAAGATCTTCTCCGCCAACATCACCGCCGACGACCACTACGAGATGCTCGCCCGCGGCGAGTTCATCCTGGAAGCCTTCGGCCCCGATGCCGACAAGGTGGCCTTCCTGGTCGACGGCTATGTCGGCGGCCCCGGCATGGTCACCACCGCGCGGCGCCGCTTCCCGAACCAGTACCTGCACTACCACCGCGCCGGCCACGGCGCCGTCACCTCGCCGCAGTCGAAGCGCGGCTACACCGCCTACGTGCTGGCCAAGATGAGCCGCCTGCAGGGCGCTTCCGGCATCCACGTCGGCACCATGGGCTACGGCAAGATGGAAGGCGAGAAGGACGACCGCGCCATCGCCTACATCATTGAGCGCGACGAGTACCAGGGCCCGGTCTACAACCAGAAATGGTACGGCATGAAGCCGACCACGCCGATCATCTCCGGCGGCATGAACGCGCTGCGCCTGCCCGGCTTCTTCGAGAACCTCGGCCACGGCAACGTCATCAACACCGCCGGCGGCGGCGCCTACGGCCACGTCGACTCCCCGGC
>Ga0154020_10010092_pt1 | contig 10819 bp, 7 predicted proteins | sample Klosneuvirus_201_FD_109709 | JGI IMG/M metagenome (GOLD analysis project Ga0154020, IMG submission 109709) | Active sludge microbial communities from wastewater, Klosterneuburg, Austria - Klosneuvirus_20160825_MG | ecosystem: Engineered > WWTP > Aerobic digester > Activated sludge | place...
CACGACCGTCGTCCGCAGCATGGGAGCCCACGGGAGAACGAGCGGGCGAAGGGCCTTCGACACCCGCGGTGCATGCGCGCACGCCGTGATGCGCTGGCCCGGTGGAGGTATGGCGACGCACGTGTTGCCGCGGGCGAGCAGCACCGTGTCGCCCTCGAGCTCCACGGCGTCGGGAGCCCCGGAAGGCAGGCACGGCGGGGCCGGCGTCGCGGTGCGGGGGGCTGGGCAGGCCAGCAAGCCAACGACCGCGAGCGCCGAGAGACAGAGATTCGCCGCGCTGCGCGCGGCTCAGTTCCCCCCGCCGAGGAGCTCGCCGAGGTCTTCGTCGCCCTTCGGGGTCTCGAGGGCCGCGCCGTCCGGCCCGTCCCTGCGCACCACGAACACGCGGCGCTGGACCGTGTCCGACGACTCGCGCGCCCACACGCTCACGAAGTTCACGCCGGGGCGCAGCGGCACGTCGAGCTCGAACGGCAGCTTCTTGGCGTCGGCGCCGCCCTTGTTGCTCTTGTAGAAGATCTTGCGCGAGCCGACGAAGACGTAGGCGTCGATCACCTTGTCGGGGTCGATCGCGAAGCCCTTCAGCTTCACCTTGTCGCTCTTGACCACCAGGTCGATCGCGTCGACCTCGATCGAGGGCGGCGAGTGCGTGAGCAGGTCGATCCAGGGCTGCACGGGCTTCTTCGGGTCCTTGGGCTTGGGCGGGTCGCCCTTGCCGACCTTGCCCGCGGTCTTGCTCGCGAACGCGAACCGGCCGTTGCCGAGATCGACGCGCACGTAGTCCGACACGAGGCCGGTCACCCCGAGGATGCCGTCCTTCGGGAGCTGGCCGAACGGCTTGCCGCCGGCGACCGGCGACTCGAAGAGATCGACGAGCGACTCCACCTTGAGGATCCCCGAGGCGCTCGTCACGCTCAGCGACGGGCGGATCGGCATCACGATGCGCTCGGTCGCGGACTCGCGGAGGTCGGCGTCGCGGATGGCGAGCGAGACCTTGGCCTCGTCCTTCACCGGGTTCACGTCGAACGTGAAGCGCACCTTGCGCTCCTCGCCCGGCGCCATGTTGGAGAGGTCGAACCGCGCGTCGCGCAGGAGGAGCCCGTCGCCCGAGAGGTTGTGCAGCGAGGCCTCGGTCTCCCAGGACTTGCCGCTGCCGGTGTTCTTGACCGTGAGGTAGAGCGAGGCCTTCTCGCCGACCTGCAGCTGGCCGTCGCCGTTGCCCTGCACGTCGTCGACGACCGCGTAGCTGTAGGCGAACGAGGGCCGAGCCAGCGCCTTGATGGTGGTGCGGGTCTCGGCGTCCTTGGGGGCGTGCTCGTGCGCCTCCTCGAACTTCACCTTGATGACGTCGGCGCGGGTGACCGTGTCCTTCGGGATCTTGCAGACGCGCGGCGCGTCCTTGGGGGCGGTGACGCCGGCCTTGTGGCCCTCGGTCTCGCACCAGCCGAGCGGGCTCGTCCAGCTGCGCGACTTGCCGGGCTCGACCTTGCCGAACACGAACTCCTTGCCGTCGAAGATGCCCGCGTCGCTCTTGGTCTGACCGCGGAGCTTGTAGAGCGGCACCGAGCCGTTGTTGGTGACGGTGACCTTGAGCTCGAGCGCGTCGCCCGCGTTCACCTCGCCGTTCGACTTGCTCGGCTCGACCACGACGCTGATCTTGCTCGGGTCGAAGGCGCCGCTCGCGTCGCCGTCGGACCAGTCGATGCCGAGCTTCACGAGGTCGGCCTCGACCTTCTTCATCTCCTCGGATTTGTAGCCGTCGATGAAGGTCTTGGCCTTCTTGATCAGCTCGAGGCGCTTGGCGCCGTCGCTGTTCGAGACGGTCTTGAGGAACCGGCGCGCGAAGGCGATCTGCGCGTCGAGCGCGAACTGGTCTTCCGGGTCGCCGCCGCGCTCGCGGAGCGACGCGCGGTCCTCGCGAGAGAGCGCGTACTGCAGGATCTCGACGGGCTTCTGGCCCGCCTTGGCCTTGGCGTTGGAGAGGTGCGCGCTGAGATCGCTCTCGCGGTAGTACGGCGCGTCGGCGGTGAGGTTCAGCTCCTGGAGGTCGACCGTCATCGGCAGCAGCTCGATGTCGGGCACGATGCCGACACCCTGGATGCTGATGTCGCCCGGGGTGAGGTACTGCGCGATGGTGAGCTTGAGCGCCGCGCCTTCGGGCGGGATGTTCTTCTCGACCTTCTGCACGCTGCCCTTGCCGAAGGTGGTCTCGCCGACGATGACCGCGCGGTCGAGGTTCTTGAGCGCGCCGGCCACGATCTCGCTCGCGCTCGCCGAGCCCGAGCTCACCAGCACCACGATGGGGTAGCCGGGCTCGTTCTTGTCGTCCTTGGCGTCGTCGACGATGCGGCCCTCCTTGCGGCCGTCCTGGATGACGATCTCGCCGGTCTTCACGAAGGCGTCGACCACGCGGCGCGCCTGATCGAGCAGGCCGCCCGGGTTGCCGCGCAGGTCGAGGACGAGGCCCTTGTCGTGCCCCGAGGCCTTGAGCTCGGCCATCGCCTTCTGCATGTCGGGCGCGGTCTGCTCGGCGAACTGCTTGAGGCGGATGTAGCCGACACCGTCGTCGAGGGCCTTGCTCTCGACGCTCGCGACCTTGATCTCCTTGCGGGTGAGCTTGAACGGCTTGCTCGGGAAGCCGTCCTTGCCCTCGCGCTTGATCACCAGGGTGACGTCGGTGTCCGGGTCGCCGCGGAGGCGCTGCACGGCCTCGTTGATGCCCATCGTGGTGGTGGACTCGCCGTTGATCTGGATGATGCGGTCGCCCTTCATCAGGCCGCCCTCGGCGGCGGGCGTGCCCGGCATCGTGTTCATCACGGTGAGGACCTTGTCGCGGATCTGGATGACGATCCCGAGGCCGCCGAACTTGCCGCTCGTGCCGACGCTGAAGTCCTTGTAGGCCTCCGGCGAGAACAGCACCGAGTGCGGGTCGAGGGTCTTGAGCATGCCGTTGCAGGCGGCGTACTCCACCTCGCGCAGGTCGATGTCGGGCGAGTCCTTGAGGTGGAGCTCGAGGAACTGGAAGACCGTGCGGATCTTGGCCAGCACGTCCCAGGGGCCGTTGACCTCCTTGATCTCGAGGGAGAGCTCCTTGTCCTCGACGCGGATCTTCGCGACCTGCCCGCCCGGCTCCACGTGCACCAGCACCTGGGCCACGTCGCGCTGGACCGAGTTGAGGGCCGCGAGGAGGAGGTTGTGGGGGACCACCCGCTTCGGGTCGACGTATTCGTCGGAGATCAGCTCCAGGGTGCGCTTGACGACCAGGGCCTTCGAGAGCGCGTAGGGGCCCTTCTTCTGCCCCTTCTGGGCGGGCGCGGCCTGCGCGGTGGAGTAGAGCCCGCGGAAAAGCCCTTCGCCGCGACCGGTGGAGAAGAGGGCGAGCCAGGTGGCGAGACCGAGCGAACCGAGGATGACGAAGCTGCGGCCGAGCCGCTCGGGCGATTGCATCAGGGGTCCTACAGTCTAGGGGGTTGTGGCGACCCAGGGAACGGCTGCATCATCGGGCCCATGGGCAACACGTCGCGAGCCTCGGGCATTCTCCTGTTCGTGCTGATTCTGGGTTGTGGCAGCAAGCCGCCGGCCATCCCGGAGACCCCGATCGCCTACGCACCCAGCGGGGGAGACATCTACGCCCCCAAGCCCAAGGCCGAGCCGGCCCCCACGGCCGCGCCGCCGCCTCCCCCGGCGCCCGCTGTATCCAGTGCGCCGCCCGCGGCATCTGCTTCCGCGAAGCCGGCGCCGTCGGCCAAGCCCAAAGGAAAATGATCGCCATGCGCTCGCTCGTCGTCGCCTCCCTCGCCATCGGTCTCCTCACCGTGGGTTGCAAGGAGTCGACGCCGACGCCGGGGGCGAGCCCCAGCACGAGCGCCTCGGTCTCCGCTTCCGGTCCCACCGCCGAGGCGGCGCCCCCCAAGGAGGGCGACCCGGCCCCTGCGCTGGTGGCCACCGCCGCCGACGGCACGAAGGTCGACCTCGCGGCCCTCAAGGGCAAGCACGTGGTCGTGTATTTCTACCCCAAGGACGACACGCCGGGCTGCACCAAGGAGGCCTGCGCGTTCCGCGACGCGTGGGACAAGCTGCAGAAGGCGGGCATCCAGGTCATCGGCGTGAGCGTCGACGACGACGCGAGCCACAAGGCGTTCGCCGCGAAGTACAAGCTCCCGTTCCCCCTCGTGGCGGACACCGATCAATCGATCTGCAAGCGCTTCGGCGTCGCGGTCAACGGCGGCTACGCGTCGCGTGTGAGCTACCTGATCGGGACCGACGGCAAGATCAAGAAGGTCTACCCGAAGGTCGACCCGGCCGTGCACGCCGACCAGATCCTCACCGACGCGCAGTAGTACAGTAAGGGGGTGTCGCCCCTCGCCGAGAGACTGCGCGCGGCCCTCGAGGGGCGGTCCGACCTCGACGGCGCCGACTCCGACCTCGTCCACCGGGTGCTCCGCGATGGCGTCCTGGTCGTCGAGCGCGACCGCGCCGCGCGCATCGCCTTCGAGGTGTTCAAGCGCAACGAGTGGTTCGACCTCGAGCCGGTGCGTCGTCGCGTGCGGAGGCTCGCCCCGTGACTGAGGCCGAGCTAGTCACCAAGAAGCTGGCCGTGATCGAGCGGAGCGTCGCCGAGCTCCGCGCCACGCCGACCGCATCGAGGAGGACGTCCGCGAGGTGGCGATGGCCGGCTTCCGCAACGTGCTGGTGCACGGCTACGACGACGTGGATCTGGCCATCGTTCGCGACGTCGTCGAGCACCGCCTGGGCGATCTCGAGGCCTTCGTCGCGGCGGTACGGCGCCGCCTGCCGTCCGTGTCGGATCCCTGACGCGATGCGGGCGTCAGGACGCGCACGACTCACCCTGCACGCAACGCCGCTGCAACGATCGCCCGCAGAACGCGCCTCGGCATCGCTGTTGCTCTCTCTTCGCGCCATGCGGTGGCTGTCGATCCTCATCCCGCTGCTCGTCGCGTGCAGCTCGTCGTCGCCCGCGGAGCCCAGCGACACCGGCGGTGATGCTGGCACCGACGTCGCGGCCGATGGCCCGAGCGCGGCGCAGCGCACGTTCGACGACCTGGTCGCGTACGCAGAGACCTATGCCACCGACAAGGGCATCCCCGGGCTCTCGATCGCCGTGGTGCTCGACGGCAAGCTCGCGTTCTCGACCGGCGTGGGCGTCAAGGCCGACGGTGGCGCGGACCGCGTCGGCACGCACACGCGCTTCCGCGTGGCGTCGATGACCAAGATGATCGTCGCGACCGGCGTGATGCAGCTCGTCGAGCAGGGCAAGCTGTCGCTCGACGACACCCTCGAGAGCCGACTGCCCTGGATGAAGCTGCAGCCGGGGTTCGACGCGAAGACGGTGAAGCTCTCGCAGCTCCTGTCGCACACCGCGGGCTTCCCCGACGGCCTCGGCGTCACCTGCGACGTCGGCGCGGGCGCCCTCGAGAAGTACTACGCGGCCGACGGCCCGTACCCTCTGTGGTCCCCGCCCGGGCGGCTCTGGAACTACTCCAACCACCACTACGCGATGGCCGCTGGCATGATCGAGGCCGCGACCGGCAAGGTGTTCACCGATGTGCTCGCGACCAGCGTGCTCGGCCCGCTCGGGATGAGGGAGGCCACCTTCGAGCCGAAGGTCGCCGCGGCGGGTGACCACGTGCAAGGCCACCAGAAGGGCACCAAGCCGGGCGTGCTGCGCGCGGTCCCCATCGACCGCTGGGACTGCGCGTCGCTCCGCGCCGCGGGCGGTCTCTACGCGACGGCGGAGGACTACGCGCACCTCGCCGAGGTCTTCCTCGACGGTGGCGGCACCGTGCTCTCGAAGGCGTCGGTCGCCGCGATGACCGCGCCCCACGCGAACCTCGGCCAGGGCCCCGACACCAACTACGGATTCGGTCTCTTCGGGTTCGACTGGAAGGGCCTCTCCGTGGTCTCGCACGACGGAGGGTTGCCCGGCTTCCTCAGCACGGTCATGTGGGTGCCCGCGAAGAAGATGGCCGTCGTCGTGCTAGCCAACGCCGACGTGGCCTCGGTCGAGCCCGTCGCGCTGAGGGCGATCGACGCGTTCCTCTCGCCGACGGGCGAGGCCAAGACCTACCGCACCGATCCCTCGACCTGGACGCGCTACGCCGGCACCTACGACGACCCGTTCGCGACCCTCGGCGCGACGAAGGTCACGCTGACGGGCGGCAAGCTCGGGCTCGCGTACGGGCCGAGCGAGCTGCCGGTCGACCTCGTGCAAGCCTCCGCCGACTCCTTCGTCGGCGACTTCGTCGCCCTCGGGACGAAGCTCGGGGTCACGTTCTTCGCCGACCCGAGCGGCGCGGTGGAGTACGTCGTCACGCGTGTGGGCGTCGCTCGCCGCACGGCCGCGGGGTTCGCCACGGTGCCGTCCAAGAAGCTCGCGCGGATCGAGCTCGTGGGGCCGCCCTCGCCAGTCCCCCGCATGGACGCGCTGCTGCTCCACGACTGAGTGGCGGCAACGGGGTGGCAGCAACTGGCAGGAACACCGACTAGGGCGAGTTCGTGGGCTGGTGGGTCAGCGTCACGACGTCCTTCAGGCTCGGGCTGATCCAGACCTTGTTGTTCTTGTCGACGATCACCGCGCCCACGCCGGGCTTGCCCGCGATCAGAGCGAGGCCCTTCTCGGGGCCGAGGATGAAGATGGCGTCGTCGTACTCGTCGGCGGTGAGGGCGTCCTTGGCGAACACCGTCACGCTCCGGCACGCGTCGGCCGGCTTGCCGGTGCGCGGGTCGAGGATGTGGTGGTAGCGCTTGCCGTCCTTGATCCAGTAGCGCTCGTAGTCGCCGGCGGTGCTGAACGCCGCGTCGGTGATCGCGGCGACGGCGAACCAGTCGCCCGCGGGGCCGCGCGGGTCGCGGATGCCGACGCGCCACGGATCCTGGCCCTTGCGACCGCGCACCAGCAGATCGCCGCCGGCCTGGACCACCACGTCTGTGAAGCCGTTCTTGGCGAGCACGGCGGCGGCCCTGTCGACCGCGTAGCCCTTGGCGATGCCGCCGAGGTTGATGGCCATGCCCTTCTTGGGCAGCTGCACGGTCTTCTTGGCGCGGTCGATCCCGACGAGCTTGCCGTTCACCAGCGGCAGCCGCGCGGCGATCGCGGCGTCGCTCGGGATCTCCTCGACGGCGTCCTGGTCGAAGCGCCACAGGCCCTTGAGGCCGTAGAACGTGACGTCGAAGACGCCCTCGCTCGCGTCGTGGATGACCCGCGCGCCCTCGAGGACGTCGAGGAGCTCGTCGGACACCACCACCGGGTCGCCGCCGGCCGCGGCGTTGACGCGCGCCACCTCGGACACGTCGTCCCAGGTGGTCATCATCTTCTCGAGGCGCTTGATCTCGGCGTGCGCGTCGTTCATCGCGGCGCGCGCGGTGGCCTCGGGGCGGTCGGTCCACACCTTCAGGTCGACCGCGGTGCCCATGGCCGTGTACGAGCCGGTGACCACGCGTCGCGGCGCGCTCGCCGAGGGGAGCGGCTTGGTCGCGACCGGCGCCGGCTCCTCGCGACGGGAGCACGAGAGCAGCGCCCCACCGACGAGCAGCGCGAGGACGGCGGCGCGCACGTCAGCCCCGCACGAGACCGGCGATCCTGGTGGCGGCATCGGCGAGGGGGACGAGCTCGAACGCCTTCGGGTCGGTGCCCGGCGCGGGGTTCCGCAGCTTGAGCTCGCAGGCCTGCTGGTCGAGGGTCTTCTTGCCGATGGTGACGCGGATCGGACAGCCGATGAGGTCGGCGTCCTTGAACTTCACGCCGGGGCGCTCGTCGCGGTCGTCCCAGAGCACGTCGACCCCCTGCGCCTCGAGCGCCGAAGCGAGCGCCTGACCGGCCGCGGTGGTGGCCTCGTCGTTGGCGAGCGTGCAGAGGTAGACGTGGTAGGGCGCGATGGCCATCGGCCAGCGGATGCCGTCGGCGTCGTGGTGCTGCTCGACCGCCGAGGCGACCAGGCGCGAGACGCCGATGCCGTAGCAGCCCATGACGATCGGCTTCTCCGCGCCCTTCTCGTCCACGAAGTGGCACTTCATCTTCGACGAGTAGTGGGTGCCGAGGATGAAGATGTGGCCACCCTCGATGCCCTTGTAGGCCTTGAATCCGCCCTTGGTTCCGCACTTGGGGCAGTCGTCGCCCTCCGCGGCCTGGCGCAGATCGGCGATCACGGCCTGGTAGTCGCCGCGCGAGAAGTTCACGCCGGTGACGTGGTGGTCGGTCTCGTTGGCGCCGGTGACGGCGTCGACGATCACCGCGGCGTGGCGGTCGACGACGACCTTGCCTGCGAACCCTACCGGACCGGCGTACCCGACCTTGGCGCTCGTGGCCTTCCACACGTCGGCCTCGCTCGCGAGGTGCACCTCGAGCGCGCCGAGGGCGTTCTGCAGCTTGATCTCGTTGACCTCGTGGTCGCCACGCACGCAGGCCATGACGACCTCGGTGGTCTTCTCGGCGCCGGGGCCGGCCTTGACCACGACGTAGAGGAGCGACTTCACGAACTGGTCGGCGCCGCGCTTCAAGAAGGCAGCGACGTCGGCGATGCCGCCCTTGCCCGGGGTGTGGACCTTGGTGATCGCCTCGAGCGTGGCGGGCGGCGCGGCGGCCACCGGCGCGGCGACCTCGGCGGCCTCGACGTTCGCGGCGTAGTCGCAGTGGGTGCACGCGACGATCGCGTCTTCACCGCTGTCGGCGAGGATCTGGAACTCGGCGCTGGTCTTGCCGCCGATGGCGCCGCTGTCCGCCTGGACGATGCGGAACGTGAGCCCGAGGCGGGTGAAGATGCGCTTGTAGGCCTCGCGCATGGTCTCGTAGGAGGTGACCGCGCCGGCCTCGTCCACGTCGAAGGAGTAGGCGTCCTTCATGGTGAACTCGCGGCCGCGCATGATCCCGCCGCGCGGGCGGGGCTCGTCGCGGAACTTGGTCTGGATCTGGTAGAGGTTGAGCGGGAGCTGGCGGTAGCTCTTGACCTCGCGCCGCACCATGTCGGTGACGATCTCCTCGTGCGTCGGGCCGAGGTGGTAATCGCCGCCCTTGCGGTCCTTGATGCGGAGGAGGACGTCGCCGTAGAGGTCCCAGCGCCCCGTCTCGCGGAAGTAGTCCGCCGGGAGGAGGGCCGGCATCAGGACCTCCTGGGCGCCGGAGCGGTCCATCTCCTGCCTCACCACGTTCTCGATCTTGCGCAGGACGCGGAGACCGAGCGGGAGGAAATTGTAGATACCGGCGCCGACCTGGCGGACGAATCCCCCGCGCAGGAGCAGCTTGTGCGAGGCGTTGGTCGCGTCGGCCGGGGTCTCTTTGACGGTCGGGAGCAGACCTTTGGTGAAGCGCTGGATCATCGGGTGTGCCGCCCGGATAGCACCGCGGCAGTGTTTTTGCGACGATGGGAGGGATGGACCACCCCGGGCAGTCGAGCCTCGCGCGCGCGAGCGCCGTGGTCCTCGCGCAGCGCGACCTCGACGCCGCGCTCCCCGCGCTGTGTCAGGAGCTCGTGAGCGCGCTCTCGGTGACCGCGGGCGGCGTCTTCGTGTTCGAGGAGGGGGGCCTGCGTTCGCTCGCGCTCGTCGGCTGGAACAGCACTCCGACGCGCCTCGATCGGCCCGGTCTGCAGCTCATGGTCGAGCAGGCCGGTGGCGTCGTGTTCCTGCCGACCTCCGGCCCCACGGGCATCGTCGCTGCGGCCCTGGACGACGGTGAGGCGCTGCGTGGCGTGGTCGCCGTCGCCGTCGCCCGCGCGCTCGGTGAAGAGGAGCGAGCGTTGCTCGTCGCCCTCGCTCGGCAGATCACGCTCGCGCTCGTGCTGGGGCAGCTGCGGGCCTCGGCGACCGACAAGCAAGCGCGCCTCGCCGCCGGGATCGCCCAGGAGATCAACAACCCGCTCTCCTACGTGTTGACCAACATCGACTGGGTCGAGCGCGACCTCGAGGAGCTGATCGAGCAGCTCGGCGCCCGCGGCGACCCCGACACCGCCGACCGGCTCGCCGAGTGCTTCTCCGTGCTGGCCGAGGCGCACCAGGGTGCCGATCGCGTGCGGGGCATCGTGCGGGATCTCCGCGTTCTCTCGGGCGTGGGCGACGCCGTGCCCGAGGTGGTCGACGTGCGTCAGGTGATCGCCTCGGCGATCGCCGTCGCCGAGCACGAGATCCACCGCCGCGCGGAGCTGATCCTCGACCTCGGTGAGGTGCCGCCCGTGCGGCTCGACGTCGGCCAGCTCGGCCAGGTGCTCGTCAACCTGCTCGTCAACGCGGCGCAGGCCGAGGGCGGCGAGCGCCACACCGTCCGCGTGCGCACCAGCGTCGACGCCAAGGGCCGCGTGGCGATCGACGTCGAGGACACCGGGCGCGGCATCCCGCCCGAGATCCTCGCCCGCATCTTCGACCCGTTCTTCACCACCAAGCCGGTCGGCGAGGGCACGGGCCTCGGGCTCGCGATCGGCCAGTCGCTGGTGCGCGGATTCGGCGGCGAGATCCTGGTCGACAGCGTGGTCGGGCACGGCTCCACCTTCTCGGTCCGCATCCCGCCCGTGAGCGCCGAGGTGCGCGAGTCCACGCCGGCGCCCCTGCGCCGCACCCGCGTGCTGGTGGTCGACGACCAGCCGCAGGTCGGCGTCGCGGTGCGGCGCGCGCTCGGCCGCGACCACGAGGTGGTGCACGTGGAGACGGCGCTGGCGGGCCTCGCGGAGCTCGAGGAGGGCGCCTTCGACGTGGTGCTCTGCGACCTCGTGCTCCCCGGGATGGGTGGCCTCGAGTTCCACGAGACCCTCACCCGCCGCTTGCCTGCGCTCGCCGGCCGCACGCTGTTCATCACCGGGGTCGAGCTCGCCCCCGA
>Ga0154020_10010093_pt1 | contig 10818 bp, 18 predicted proteins | sample Klosneuvirus_201_FD_109709 | JGI IMG/M metagenome (GOLD analysis project Ga0154020, IMG submission 109709) | Active sludge microbial communities from wastewater, Klosterneuburg, Austria - Klosneuvirus_20160825_MG | ecosystem: Engineered > WWTP > Aerobic digester > Activated sludge | place...
AAAACAACAAAATATTTTGATAAGGGCAAACCAATAATCTTGAAGGAGAAAGAGTTAGAGAAGTATGACCTTGAGACCCTTCCTTGGCCGGCTCTCCGCAATTAAGTCCCAGGGTACCATTTATGAGCAGGCCTTGGTAGCTGTGATTCATTCTACGAACTGAATACTTATTCGCTGAAATTATAATCCTGAAAACCCCCGCCCATGCAACGCGTCGGAAGGATTTGAAGGGAATCTCTTTTGATGAGGCGGTTTCAGGACCTCAGACAGTCGACCCTGAAAAAGTGACTTTTTGTTCTCCCTTGCTCGGACATTCTTTGATTCTAAAAAGGTCCCCCACTATTATACAGCGGCTTCATTGCATCACATTGCACTGAATATGATTACATAATAATAGAAAGGAAAGCTGAAACATCTCTGGCAATTCTGATTTTTACCCTTCTAATAATTTTTATATTTAGCACTGAGCAAATCGATGATGAGGAGTGGGATCGGAAATATCAACGCACTGCCACTGTGGCTCGTGGAGGGTCCTATCGCCACTCGACTGTTCAATTGTTGCAGCTCTTCTTTCTGACTTGAAATGATAGATCATATGCCGTCGTCTCCACCGACGATGAACAGCTGTCAATGGAGCGCGCAGAGATTGATCACCTCGATATGGATCGAGTCCTCGTCATCTACGGGTTCCTCAAAAAGGTCTTCAGGCGAGAGAGGCGAGCGTATTCTTTCATTCAAGGCACCGCACCACGATTAGAAATATATTGGATTTTTTGCTGGGAAAGTTGATAATGATTTTCTTTAGCTATTCTGAATCAGAATCATGTCAAATACGAATACTTTAAGCGTTTTGGTCGCAAAGAGGACCTCTGGTATGTGGTCTTCCCCAATGCCCAGGAGGCTGCCAGGCTCGCGGGCTTCTCCACCACGATTAGACTTGATGGTATTAGAAGCCTTCTAACCTTTTTTCTCCTATCGTTTGGTGATTTGATAGCTGCTCATCGCACTCGTGTGTTTCAGATGATCTGGTTCGGGTGTCCTTTGGACGGACGATCAGTTTCCGGCTTCGCGAAGGCGATCGCTCACTCGATTTGAGGTATTTCATCTTTTCCTCTCTCTCTTTCTGTCTCATCAAGAGATTGTCGCAGTGCCATTGCTTCCGAGGGCGCAAACTCGAAGCAAGGCTCCAAGAGGAGAGCGGACGACTTCCCCTCCAACTCTCGACCTCTGAAGCGGAAAAGGTATGACCCTTCTTGATTCGATTTGTATCTCTACCATTAAAAGCTACTTAGATCCGAATCCAATGTCGACGACTCTAGTAGCTCTGAAACCGCCGAGTTCTCGCCGTCAAGAGCGCAGCATCAAGATTGATTGATTTGATTCTCGTGTTCCCGATTCTGGCTGATTTGATTCCCCGCCTCTTAAAGAACAAATATACAATAAAAAGCATCATTTCACTACCTAATCTCATTCCAGTTCATCAAAAACCATCGGTCTCCCAAAACACGTGATCGATTGGGTTGTCCATGAAGGCCCTCAGCAGCTCTCGCCGACGGCCCTGACTGCCGTCCATCTCTTGGAACATGAACGAGATCTTAGGCCTCTCCTCGCGTGGATTGTCCTAAGATTGAAAACTATATGAAAAGAAGCAGTGATCTCAAGAGAATCAGCGGCGTCAGACCATGAGGACACTCTTGCCGATCGGGGAAAGGATTCGGATATCGAGGGAAGGCAGCTGCAGATGCTCCACGGCTCGAGGGAGACCAAATTCGAGCAAAGACACGAATCGACCGTCCTTGTAGTATGCAGAGGGACACGAGAACTCCTTGAGATGAGTCCCATCATCCTAATTTAATGAACAATGAAAATCTGTCCGTGGGAGAGGATCAAGGAGGTCTGGGGCGAACCTTCTTTTCGAGGGTGAAATAACCGATGATGGCACCCTTCTCCCGAATCACGAAAAGCTTCGCCATTTCGCGGCCAAGGACATATTTATCGAAATACTCATTGGAGCGCACGACGCCTCCAGAGAAGAACCGGATGAAGCCATCATAGAGGGTCTTGACGCCTTCTACGTCTGCGGCACTCAAAGAGCTGCTCTCTGCAAATTCAAAAGTCCAATCCTTGGGGAAATTGATTCCCTTTTGCTCAGCGGTGATGTTCTTAATGAGGGTGAACTGGAGGGGAACCGAGACCCAGCCGAGGCGACCATAGTAGGGCATCGTGCCGGGGCTCGTCGACAGAGTGCTGACCTCCATCTTCTGTGCGTTCATGTATTCCTTCGCCATCTACAAACAATATAATAAATACCAAACCAGTTAAACAAAGAACATTACTGCAAAGGGGCGAACCTTTAGCAGAGTGGTCCCAATGCCCTTGTGCTGGTAGTGGGGCTTCGTAGAAACCTCGCCGATACCGCCCATCGAGAAGACGGAACCTAAGAGTCAACATGATGATGAAATCACATTAAGTATAACAAATGAAATCGAGAATCGATGGGCAGAGAGCGTCGTGCCTCGGATGTAGAGGCGGCGGTGGAAGACGCGAACAGTGGCGGCGATCTCGTTGTTGTTGGCAGTGTCGACCGCCACGAAGATGCCCGCCAGCGTCCGATCGGGATCATTAAAGCTATATAAAAAATATTTAATTAATCTAATTTTAAAATGGCAGGAAGGGAAGGGAAGGGAAGGGAAGAGAAGAGAAGGGAAGGGAGGAAAGAAGTGAAGGGAAGTTCGTCGAGGGAGGACGGTAGGGGTTCCTAGGCCAGAGTTTCGTCGAAGGAGACCAAGAGGTCGAATATAATTAATTATCGTTAGTTCTTAATGCGCACTAGTGAGCCTGGAAATAAGACGCAGGCACTTTGAATACGAATTCGCAGTGGAGGAACCAGCGCGGGAGCTCCTCTTCGTGCAGTGTCCTGTACTCCATCTGCGCGTCGTCACGGCTCGGCCTTCAAAAGAAAAAATGAAATCACTCAATTAAATCAATTTCAACGTTTCTCGGTTTTGAATCGCTTTGTGGATTCTCCTACGCGGTACTCAACGGGCCAGATCGAATAGCGTCGAAAAGCGGTTAGCCAGATAGACATCGGTCATCGTTACCTCGTAATAAGATCATCCTCTCGTTCAGACGGTGAATCAAGAGGCTGGGTAAAAACTCAAATTTGGGGAATTAAAATCTTAACAAAACGTCCCGAGGAATTAGGGACATGAAGTCTCATAGTAGAAAGTCAAAATTATGGCCCAGTTAATTGGGCATTATGATGGCAGGCGGAACATTGTGTGTGAAGTTCCAGTAGTGGGGATCGACCGTGCCGGTATTGCAGGAGGCAGGAAAATTGAAGTTGAGTCCCGTCTTTTCCTGCCAGGAATCCACGGTCATATAGCTATAGAAAGGGGAAATAGTCAGCATTTCACCACTTAACATGAAAAGTGGAATTTCAGCGGACTCCAAAGACTCCATTCCAGTCTGGCCCTCAACGTTCTTGCCAGCAAAGGCAGCGCTCGACTGACCGTCGCATATGATCTAGCCAGAGACTCATCAACCGACGCTCTCGACAAGGTTAAGCGAGTGAAAGTACTTTATAATAGTAGTTGGGGATGGCGATACCACTCTTGGGGAGAGTGCGAATTGCTGAGCCGTCATACCAGGTTCCTGCGAAAAGACGGTTATTTGTGAAGTTTTCATATTAATAAGTAACAATAGAGAGAAGGGATGACGTACCAGTGATCAGGAACACGTCACGGCCAGTCTTCTGCGACCACTGGAAGACGTTCGCCTCCAAGATACGCCATCCGATTTGATTAAATTGGTAATACTAACAGCAAACCCAATCAGCAATCCTTCGAACAATTCACAAATTATCTAAAATGAGAGGGAATCAAGAATCGTACTTGAGGGGCAATGTTAGTGGTGAAGTAGCACTGCTGCCAGGCGCCGCCTTCCGTTTTGTCGAAGGAGAAGAGCTCACTAGGACCGAGATGGCCGCGATTCCACGTGTTATCGTATCCAGACCTGGAAATACAAATCAATATATATATATATATATATATATATATATAACCCAATGAATATTATGAAAGGTAACTCCAAGATCGAAAAACATCAGGAGATCGCGGAACAACGAGGAAAGCCGTACGAAGATGACTCGGGGCTGATCTGCTTGATCTTGAGTGCCTTCAGCTGCGGATCCTCTGCGAATTCACGGCGACCGCCTACATGGGAATATCAACACACAAATAAAGGAGAATGGAGTCCAGGGAAACAAATGAACGCGTTGAGGGTTAATGGAGTCCTCACGCAGAGGTTGAGGGAATCCTGCTCACAGAGGTCTTGAAAGCCCGTGATTGACCGCTCATACCAATAAGTCATAAAAGACAATAATTATGTATATAAAAAGAGAGATCTGGACGCACCGCTGCATTTCGAGAGAAGGCTGGAGCGAATCCGCGAGACGCTAATGAGGGCGTGCAACGCCACATCGTCGTAAACCTGAGGTGAAAGGGAACTGAGGGCTCTGCAGGCCACTAGCACGAACATCTTATCAAAATAAGGTGAAATAATTTCGTACCGTATAGAAGAAAACATCTGAGCCTTTGCTATGGCACAGAGGGACGAGCTGGCCATTGGACGGCGAGGAGATGTTACCAGGAGCAACCCCGCTGATGAAACAGCTCGCGCACGCCGTCGCTGGGTCATCTTGCGCTGTCGTTTGCCCATTAGGATGTTTCGTCTTAGCGACTGCGAGCGAGCCAGCGACCAAGAAGGCCGCGACGACGAGCAACGCCAGCGCGTGGTCGAGTCGAATTCCACCGAGTGATCGCATCACCATCCGAAGCCAATCGTCCCGACAGAGAGAGAAATGACCAAATCTATATCAAATATACCACATTTCTTCTCGTGAGGACTCTGGAGCCGAAGGCCGGCTTTTGCTTGGCTGTATTTCCGCCGAAGGTTTGTCCGTTACGAGCAATTGCCCGCCAACAATGTTTCCTGCTCTTTCACGACTTTGTGTCTCTCACAGTCTCACTACTCTCAGTCTCTCCCTCGCAAAATGGCGGCTCCACCAGAAAAACAGCCACAGAAAGATGAAAGAGACGATATTGGAGGCGAGAAGACCCTTGTGACGAAGCGCACAGTGCTCAAGAAGAAAGGCGAGGACGAGATCGTGCCCATTCAATGGAGTCGCGTCCTTCCGGGTTCGCCTCGTCCCTCGACTGTTGCAACTCTTTCTCCCGTTGTGTTCTTGTTGATGGGCTTTGATTTAAGAACTCTCTCATATTTGATCATTTTGGTTGCTCTTGAGGGATTCGTCTCTTTCGTCTACCTCCTGATCCCTTGTCGTCGACCTCGTGCGTTCACCTTTCGCCGATAGCGATTCGTTCCCTGTCCACTTTTTGCCATCATAAGATCTCATTCTATTCTTGTATTAGGGACTTTCAAGTCAGCTGCTGCGGGAGGTGTGGCAGGCCTGGTAGCATGGCGCTGGGCCGGCCGCAATCCCTACCTCTTCCTCGGCACCGCCTTCTACAGTGGCCTCATTGCGGGCTCCTATCTCTGTACTGCTTCCCATCTTGTTTTGTCCTTTAGTGCGATTTATTAATTCAATTTTATCTTAGATTTGCGGGAAGTGGTGCGAACCTCGATGATTCCTGATGTCCCCTCCCTCAATCTTGGCTTCGTTGGAGGTGCTTTGTCTGGCGTTGTCGTCGGTAAATTTCTTTTTGCTTTGAGATTTTAAGTGAACGATCGATTTGTATTAAATATAATATTATTATTCCTAGGTCTCATGGCCCCTGGTAACCCTCAAATGCCCTCATTGAAGCAGCGACGACTGATGACGCTGACTGTGGCTGGTGCCCTGATCGGCACGATTGGCGCCCTCTGCCACGACTACTACCTCGTATGGGCCGAAAAGAATACTCTCAAAGATAAAGCATTTAAGGAGAAGCAGCAGCAACGATTTAAAGAGGACAAAGAGCGGCTCGGCGACAAAGCTTACGATATTCATCGGCGAGAGACTGTGTCTTCGATGCCTTCCTGGTGGCCCATCAAGGCGGTCAGCGATGACGAGTACGAGAAAATTCTAGAGAATAAGATGAAAATATTGGAGAGAAAGCGCCTTCTGGAAGAATTGGACCAGGCTGACAAATCAAAGAGGGAATCTCCGACGAAATCCTGATTGACATTATGATATGAAGCAGTGCTCCCTTCGTCCTTTGATGCCTCCCTCTTTCGAAGTTGATTCACAAGATGAGATCTCGCATTTATTTGCTCCACGATTGAGCAAGTTAATGTACAACAGATTATGCTTGTGGCCGCAAAGGCGTCGGTTAGTGAGGGAGTTCTTAACGAACCTTCTTGGCATCCACCTCGTGATGGTCAGGCCAGAACACATAGTGAAGTTGGCGCCAGAAGAGGTAAATGGTCGTATTGATGACAGTGGTGATCGAATAGACGACGAGGGCGTAGACGATCCAAGCGCGCTGGGGAGGGTTCCAGTGATTAAGGGAGTCGGTAGAGAGGTCCTTCCAGATCTCGTGAGCCATGTTGATGTTGAGATAAACGCCATCGTGCTGAATTATGGATTTATGAGAAATCCTCGAAATGAGATGAGAAATGAGGTGGGCATACGGTCTTGGGCGTGATCGCGTAGCTGATGAAGAGGAGGGTGAAGGAAAATACGAGAGTGTAGCCCCAAGCCACCAGGTCCAAGCGTCCATTCTGCATAATTAAGAGATCAAGGAAGAACATGAATTACAACAGTGGTAATATTGGGCTGGTATACCTTGTAGAGGACAGCGAAGCAAAGGGGAATGAACCAAACGTGATGGAGAGTGGAGACGATCTCGAGCCACGACGTCTGCGGCCATATGAGATAGCTCGCCACGCCAACAGGGAAAGAGCCCATCAAGGGATACATCGCTACATCCACCATCCTAAATCCATAAAATTGAGCGAAGATGTTCAAGCAGCGCTTTTCAATCGATGAAGTTCGGGATGGCGGAAACCTCGAGAAACGGTCATTACCCAACAAAAACCCATGGGAGGGAAACGATCGTCCATCGAAAGGCAAAAATTGAAGCAGTAATAATATAAATAATAAAAGTATTTAATAAAAGACGGAGGCCCAGGACAAGATCGCGAGACGCAGAGGAATCAAGAAAGGTCGAGGCTCGGGTGATGATGGTTATTCATCGATTGGAAGCGCTACTGTACCATAAGAAGTGCGCCATGCTGATCAGCCCAACGCCGCTCGCCACGATGGCAGCATTCTTATAAAGCATGCCGATTCCGGCTACGACAAGAGCGACGTTGCAGGCCCAGATGACGTCGTAGGCTCCGGCGAGACCGCGCAAAGAGCTGCGGAAGACGAGGAGGAAGGCGAAATAGGCGAGCAAGAAATAGCCCGTGGCCGTCGCCAGACCAGGGCGATGCCACGGCTTACCGGTGGAGTTCTTTGGATGCGCCATGAGAAAGGAGTGATCAGAAATTCAGAATTCAGGAGCACAGTGCTCTCTAAAAACGCCCAGGACGAATCGTTGGGGATCGGTTAAATCTACTGAAGTTACGATTATGAAATCATGTTTGCGAGTAAATCGGCTATGCGAAGAGCTGTTCAAGTCACCGCCAAGGGAACAATAACAACGATTAGTAAGGAATCCGTCGGCGAGGACGGGGAGTTGGGAGCAGCCCAACTCGACACCGTTCGTGAAGAGGGGATCATGCTTAGCATTGGACGGCAACTTTATGCAATCAGGATCTCAATTTTATTGATATTGAGAAAATCAAAAGAACAAAGGACTGTGTGCAACAAAGACAAGAGAATGGATTCTAAACTAAGTGGAGGGGACTAATCGTCAGCGGTCTGCCGTGGTGAAGGCGGTGGGGAATTTCTTGGCGAGTGGCGACCAATACTTGTCATGGGATCGGCTATTTCAGTATTTTGCTGTAAATAATTACCGGGAGTGCATTTGACGGCAACATCGACGACTTCAAAGTGTTGTTGCCTTGAATGGGGCCGCGCTATGTGGAACATGCAGTGAACGAGCGGAGAATTGTTACTTCGAGACGACTGCCTCGAAAGGCGCGCTCAAGACCGAATGATAGTCAAGATATCAATCAACAAAAACAAGAAGTGAGTCGAGCATGGAAATGACCGATTAAAGTGATGGACTGGGGCGCGAGGAAAGTTCGAGCTCAGAAAGTTGCCAGAACATGCTCGTTCAAGAATTGGCGAGGTCGACTGTTCTATTCAGCGCGACGAATCGACTCACAACAATCATAATGAGATACTATTAATAATAAAATCTGATCATCTAGATGAGCGGAAACGGGACGGGAAGGCAGAGGGGAAGGGCTGAGGAAAGAGGAACTTGAGAATGGGTAGGTAAAAAGCAAGGGGGTACACTGACGAATCACTACGACATCACCGAGCGCGGCCTCGTTTAGCTCATCGTGAACGTGATACAGTGTGCGCCTCGCTAAATGGGACTCGCATTTCCGGTCGAACATGCGCCTATCGATGGCAACGCCCACCGTCTTGTTCGAATGCTTGCCAACCACCACGCCTATGGCAAACCCTTGATGGAACGAGTGCGACGTGATCACACGAGACACCTTGCCAGACATGGAATCGATATTACAAAGAAGGTACTGAATGGAGCGGATGGCCGGATGTGCGACATGCCGACCGAAATGCGCAGCTTCGGAGCCACAAAATTAATGACGGAGAGGTTGAAAAGGGATTTGGCAAACGCTTCATTCTCTCCGTGGCCATTTTATTAGGTGCGCGCTCTCTGTCTTTTTATTTCAAGGATTCGAGATGAATTAATTCTCATCTCCCTTTACTGACGGCGGATTTGCAGTCCCGGCAGAGCAATTACCTTCCGCCATGCGCTCGCCGTTGCTTACTCGCCCCGCCCTTCGCTACTTTATCCTCGCGACATTCCTTGTTGCCTCCATCCCGATAATTTATTTTATTTTCCCACACAATGACCTGGACGATCGGCATCCATTTCTCTCTTCCCAAATGAGCCCTTCCTCCTCAGATACAATGACGACCTCGTCGACAACCTCGACGAGATTGGATACTAGCCGAACCCTTTCTCCCTCTCCGCCTGCGATAGATCAAGATGGTAAAGAGAACGTTTCCCTTGGACTAAATAGCGGGAACCGCAAGGTCCATGTGTTCTACTACCCGTGGTACGCCACGCCCGAGCACGGCGGCTCGTATAACCATTGGGATCACGAGATCCTGCCTCATTGGAACGCTGAAATCAAAAAGCAGCACCCTTATGGTATAAAATATCAGCCGCCTGAAGATATCGGATCGCCATTCTACCCTTTGATGGGCCCCTATTCGAGCTCCGACCCGAAAGTCATCGATGAACACATGAAGGAGCTCAAGGATTACGTGGTGGTTGTTTCGTGGTGGGGTGCGCTTTCTTTTAGTCACGTTCGCGAAAAATTCATTTATTAAAATAAATTTTATTTTATCTTAGGTCCTGGTAATCGCAGTGAGAGCGCGGACAGCCAAGGAGCAGTCACGGACAAGCTCATGCCATCTCTGTTCAAAGCAGCCGAAAGGTTCGGCACTCAACTTGCCGTTCACCTCGAACCTTATCCTCGTGCGTCTCGTTTTCCATTTGAATTGTTGAGAATGATGTGATTTCTCTTTCAGAACGAAGTGAGGTCACCGTTCGCGAAGACCTCCAATATCTTATCGACACATACGGCGGCTCTCCTTCTTTCTACCGCGAAGAGAAGACGAAACTGCCAGTCGTCTATCTATACGATTCGTATCTCACCAAACCAGAGAGCTGGAGGAAGATCCTAGATCCGCAATCTCCATCAACGATCCGAAATACTGCAATTGATGCTGTCATGCTGGGTCTCTATGTCAACCATGACTCGCAGGACCAGCTCAAGAACGGACTATTTGATGGTTTCTATACTTACTTTGCCGCTGACGTACCCGTCATTTCTATGCTTTCGTTGGTTTGAGGTTCCAATATTGAATGGTATCAATTTCAGGGATTTACTAAAGGATCGACAATGTCGGAGTGGCATGTGGTTTCGTCCTTCGCCACTCGGAACAATATGATTCTCTCTATAAGCGTCGGCCCTGGCTATGAGGACAGTCGCATTCGGCCATGGAACACCCAAAACTCGCGATCGCGCCAAGGTGGCAAGTATTATGACGCCCACTGGCAAGGTAGAAAATCATTCAATTTTCATCAAGGAACGCTCTATTGATTAATATCCATGCAGCCGCTTTGGATTTGAAACCTGCGTTTATCAGCATTACCTCGTTCAACGAGTGGCTTGAAGGTCTTTTCTTCTCCCTTTTCATCAATTAAATTCCTCTTATCATCCTTTTTCCTGTTTTGTGCCTCTAGGAACCCAAATTGAGCCTGTGATTCCCAAGACAATCCCCACCACCATCTTCAACGGAAAGAGCTTCAAATACATGGACTACGGCAATCTTGGACCTAATTATTATCTGGAGCGGACTCATTACTGGGCTTCTCAATTTTGATTTCGCTATGGTCTTGTTTTTCCGCTTTCATCACTACATTTGAAACAACACTCCAACGGCAGCGAATTGCCAACTTCTTGTGACAGTCCCGTCGCAATTTTTATCTCCACGCTGCAATGCAAGAGGCCAATGAGTAATGGATCGAAAGTAATGTTCTGAATCCCCCTTACCGGTCGGTAACTTAGTGTTGTTCTGCCGTTGCAGCCACGCTTGCTTGGGTGGAATAGGGGCGTTCTTCCTGAACTCGCGGTCGGGTTGAGCCACGCCCTCGGTAACCA